>Ga0233430_1002180_pt1 | contig 23706 bp, 23 predicted proteins | sample SI_118_April2016_2_FD_179883 | JGI IMG/M metagenome (GOLD analysis project Ga0233430, IMG submission 179883) | Seawater microbial communities from Saanich Inlet, British Columbia, Canada - SI_118_April2016_150_MG | ecosystem: Environmental > Aquatic > Marine > Inlet | place: Canada: British... | reverse complement strand
GTAACTCAAATGGTAGAGTAGCGGGCTTTTAACCCGAAAGTCGAGAGTTCAAATCTCTCCACCGGTACCATTACTTTCATAGCACAGGACAAGTGAAATTCACTTGCCCTGTTTTTTTTGTTGTGAATTACTGTCTTGACCTTTGGTTATTTATTTGATATACTACTCTCACAGATATTTGCCACCCTAGCCCCGAACCACTCGCTGCTCGGGTACGGGGTAAACTCACCTTTTTTGCCACCCTAGCCCCGAACCACTCGCTGCTCGGGTACGGGGTAAACTTACCTTTTTTGCCACCCTAGCCCCGAACCATTCGCTGCTCGGGTACGGGGTAAACTCACCTTTTTTGCCACCCTAGCTCAGTTGGTTAGAGCAACTGTTTTGTAAACAGTAGGTCGTCGGTTCGAATCCGACGGGTGGCTCCAGAGAATTAAGTTAAATAGGTTAAATGAGTTAAATGGGTTAAGTAAGTTTGAAATAAGAGTTTAACTTGCAACTCACCACTCACCACTTTTATGTCACAAGACAATATAGCGAAACTACAATGCAGTGAATGTAGAAGCATTAATTACCATTCTCATAGAAATAAAAAGAAGGTTAAGACAAAACTTGAATTGAAAAAGTTATGTCCGAAATGTGGAACACATGTGATGCATAAAGAGACTAAATAAAAAATTGGCCGATGAGGCCATTTTTTATTTGTGTTTAACTTTTATTTTGTGAATTTGTAGATGTTGATTTTGCCGTTGGCAATAGGGAAGTGGTTGGTTGATATTAGTTTGGCGCGGTCGCTTGTTCTTGGGAAGTCGCTCCAGTAGTTTGAAATTGAAAAATACACAGTATCCACGCCTGTTAATTCTCGGACGGAGTGTATTGTTTCGAGCGATGGGCCGTTGTTTACCATGTCGAGATAGAGGTTGTAGAGTTCTCCGCCGGTTGGGATTGGGTAATAGAAATGGTTGTTGTAGTAGGAGTTGAAGCCGAACGTTTTGAGTGCAGCAGAGGATGTTGTTTGATTGGCGAGGACAATGTATGGTTCGCCTTTAGAGTTATTCTCAATGAATGTTACTGCGTCAAAGTCTGCATTGGATATGCTGTAACCGTGGTTTGCTTGGTAGTCGTCTTTTGCTGGGTAGCTGAGGTAGAAGGATGAAGTTATTAAGAATATGATTAGAAACAGAATAAAAAGTTTGGGAACTATCTGTTTATTGTTGATTATGCGGTTAATTAGTAAGTAAATTAGAGTGAAAACTCCTGGTAAGAGTAAGATTAGGAGAATATAGTAGATTCTTTCGGAGAAAGCTGATCTTTCGTATTCAATTAGGTCATTAAAGACAAGGAAGTATTTGATGATTAGGTAGTTGACCCAGATGTAGAAGGCGCCGAGGAGGTAGTATTTTGACCATTTGAATTTTTTTGATAGAAAGATAAGGCCAGTGACTCCTAGTATTATTATGAAGATATCGTAATTGAATCCGTAGCTGTATATTAGATCTTTGATAATGTTAAAATGGTTTTCTAAATACAGGAGATTGATGTTGAAAGCTGAAAAGGCAAAGGTTGTTGATCCACCTGAGTTTGCGATGAAGGCGAGGGGGATGATGAAGAAGTTTAGAATTGCGAGGAATGGTTTGTATGGTTGTGGCGTGCGGGGAATTAGAACGGCGATCCAGAAGATGAGGGCGCAGAGACCGGCGAGGGGGTGGATTATTAGTGAGGCTGCGGTGAAGAGGATTAGATAGAGTTTTGTGATCTTGTCTTTGCTCGTAAAATATTTTATGGCAACGAAAATAATTGCTGTTATGAAAAATAGTGAAAGACCAAAGGGTGTTGTATTAATAAAGAATGTGTAGGGAAGTGCAAGGAAAAGTAAGGTGCAGATTAGAACAGTATTTTCATTTTTGAGGAAGGATCTTAGTGATTCAAAAATGAACTTTGGTAGATAAATGACTGTGAATCCAAAAAGTAGTAGTTTGTCTAGAATTTCAATGCGGATTTGGGTTAGTTTTGCGAGCCAGACGATGAGTGAGTACTGGCCGAGGTAGTAGAATGGTTTTGGGTGGATTATGCCGTGTTCTAGAATATGTTTCTCTGTGGTTTGATGAATGATGGGGTCGTAGCCGAAGCCGAGTTTGTAGACGATTAGGGCGACTGAGGTTGAGAGGAGGAAGTGAATTGAGGTGAGAATTAAAGAGATTGTTTTGTTTTCGGTTCGAAAGTAGCTAATTATTAGGAAAAAGGTAGCAAGTGCGTAGAAAATGAATACTTTTACATTAACAACATGCCATGGGGAGACGATTGAGGTCGAAGTTCTTGCGAGGAAGAGTTCGTAGAAGCAGGTTAGGACAAGAAGTAGGTATAGAATGTGAGTTATTTCGAATTTGTAGGTTAATTTTGGGAGTTCGAGTTTTTTTATGTGGTTGAAGGCTAGGATTGGGATAGTTCCGGTGATTATTATTAGAAATATGATTACAAAGTTGTTTAATGCGAAAATAAAGTAGGAGATGCCGCCGGCGATGATTATTAGGCAAAACATGACTAAAATTCCCCAATAGATGTTTGAGAAGAGTTTTTGTTTGCGAGTTATTTGAAATCCCCAGAAGAAGGCGTTGAAAACTAAATACAGCAAACCAAAAATAATCGCAATAGTTGGATTGTGCCACCAGATGATGTTTGCGATGAGGGGGGCGGTGATTATTAGGGTTAAAAATGATAAAAATTCTTTTTTCATATGTTGATTATATTTTAGCAGTTATTTTATAATTTTGCTATAATGAAAGCGAATTTTCGACTTTTTGATGAGAGTTATATCCGAGCTAACCTACTTCGCTCTACGAGCTACGAAGGTCAGGAAGCCGCGGGGAAAGGGAAAATTTATTTCCCAGGAGCTTTAGCTCCGTCCTGCTAGATTAACCTTATGGCAGATTTATTTTAATTTAGCACCCGATATGACATCCGAGCTAAAGCTGCGGGGAAGGGAAATAAGAAAAGGGGAAATTCGTTTAATTTTAATTTCAAAATTTGTATGGATATCGCAATTTGGATAGGAGTGTTTGTTCTTAGTTTGGCAATATTAATTAAGGCGTCTGACTGGTTTACTGATAGTGCTGAGAAGATTGGGTATGCATTTAAGATACCGGCTTTTATTGTCGGTGTGACGATTGTGGCGCTTGGGACTTCATTGCCGGAGCTTGTGTCGTCTATAATAGCGGTGATGAATGGGAGCTCGGAGATTGTGGCTGGTAATGTTATTGGATCAAATATTGCGAATATATTACTTGTTCTTGCGGTGGCAGCTATATTTGCAAAGAAGTTGAAGATATATTTTGAGTTGATTCATGTTGATTTGCCGCTTTTGATGGGAACTTCGTTTTTGCTTGCTTTAACTGTGTGGGATGGTCGGTTTACTTGGATGGAAGGAATTTTGATGTTGGCGTTGTTTATAGTTTACTTGGTTTACACAATTCATAGTGAGGATAAAAATGAGGACAAGGAGATTGGGAAAGAAGTAAAAAGAGAAAAGGGGAAAGGGAAAAGAGAAAAGATTACATGGAAAACAATAGTGTTGCTAGTAATAAGTTGTGGTTTGATTTACGTTGGGGCGAAGTATACTATTGAGTCGGTGATAAAGTTGTCTGAAATATTTAATATAGCAAAGGATCTTATTGCTGTAACGGCCGTGGCTCTTGGAACTTCATTGCCTGAACTGGTTGTGAGTATAACTGCTGCGAAAAGAGGGAACGCTGAGATGGCGGTTGGTAATGTGCTTGGGTCAAATATTTTTAATGCAACGCTTGTGATGGCGATACCGAGTTTTATTGGAACTCTTGTTGTAAGTCCAGTTATATTGATGTTTAGTTTACCGATAATGTTGATTGTAACGCTTCTGTACTTCTTTATAACGCAGGATAAGGAGATTACGAGGTGGGAAGGGTGGATGCTGTTGATTTTCTATATATTCTTTGTGGGGAAGGTATTTAGTTTGTTTTAGGAAGGGGAAAGATGAAAGGATAAGGGGAAAAGTATTAATAAATTTCAATAAAAAGACCGAGCATATATGAATGCTCGGTTTTGAAATTTGTTAATCGAAGAAGTCGTACACGACGGGGGCTGGTTCGAGAAGGCCAAGGAAGCCGTCTTTTGTAACATCTTTGTCCAGCATGCCGTCACTGAGATGATAGAGAAGTGTTTTTTTCCTGATACGAGGAGGCAACGTCATTACCTCATCGTAGTTAGCGTGAACGCCACCGGGGAAATCCTGACAATCATGCAAGCAGAGCTCGCAATGATCACCAAATCGAAGCGTGGTGTTTTCGTCAAATCGAGTGTCGCCCGAGATGTAGACTCGGTCATCGATAACCATGCCGACGCTGTACATAGCCTCGGTTACTCGCTTCGCTGAATCGGGAACATGCTTGACGACGAAAGTTTGAATTCGAATGCTTCCGACGTTGAATTCCCAGGAATCAACTCCATAGCCGTCGAGTTTTCTGGGGTTTTTCACTTCGAAGAAGTGTGCGGGAGTGAGCTCCATAGCACTTCCTGAAACGTCGATTTCTTCGGAGAAGGCAAGTCCGGCCCGAAGTGTCCAGCCCCAGAGCTGTTGCATGTACAGGTGTGGGATATGGAGACGAGGACGAAGAAGCCCATCGGATCGAATTCGTTTGATGTAATCAGGTACAGACTCACCCTTCTTCTTCAGTTTGTTCATGAAGACGAATTGCGCCAGGTAACGCCACTTCAAAGCCAGCTCTTCAGACGAACCCACATGGTCTCCATGTGAGTGAGTGAACATGATGTCCTGAATATCTAAAACGGAGAGACCGAACTCAGCGAGTTTGAGAGTTGTTTTGGTTCCAAGGTCAACAAACAGAACATCATTACCTTTGACGATGATGAAGTTCGATTGATACATCAGGGACGAGAATGCAGCCCCTACGCCAAGCGGAATAATCCGCAGTTGTCCGTCTGTTACGAGAGGTAGTTTCTTTTCGAATTTCCAGTAGCCGTTGTTTTTTGATTGAAGATAGTGAACGTATGCTCCCAGGTCCAGTTCTACTCGTTTCCAAGTCATGACGCCTCCTTTCGAGGGGTTTTCGCACTGTTATAAAGGAACACTATGATATAGCAATTTACTAAATTTAAGTAAATTTGTCAAGTTTGGATTGGTAAAATGTATGATTTGTAGTACACTAAGTGTATGAATAATAAGTCTTATTTAACAATACTTGTAATTTTAGCCATAATCTTTGGGTTTGTTTACTGTTGGTTTGGGGGTGAGATGAATGATTTTGCTACGGCGAATGATGGGCAGAGGATTTTTAGTTGGCCGGATGCTATGGCTAATAATTTTTTTGTTGGTGAGTATATTGAGAAAACTGACTTTGTGAAGGATGAGGTGATGAATGAGAAGTTGCAGAATGCGATTCATCCGAGGAGTACGAATGTTGTGAACTCAAATATTGTGCCGATGAGTTTCCTGGGGATGCTCATTGTATTTGGGTGGATTGGAAAGTTGACTACGGCTGGGGCTGTGATGTATTTGACGCCGATTTTGAGTTCTGTTGCTGTTTTGTTTTTTTATGGGATTGTGAGGCGTGTTTTTAATAAAAAAATTGGGTTCATTTCCGCGGTGCTTTTATTTACATTATCTGCATTTGTATATTATGCGAATCTGTCGATGCTTCATACAGGACTGTTTTTATTTTTGATAATGGGAGCAGTGTATTTTTATATTCGTCAATCGGACTTTGTTAATGGTAAGGCGCAGTTGAAGTTTTCAATGCTATGTGGATTGTTTTTTGGCCTTGCTTTAATAACTAGGTCAATTGAGTATTTTTGGATTGGGATAATTGTTGTTTTACCGTTGTTGTTTTATTTTAGAAAAGTTAAGTGGCAACAAGTTGTTTCGTTTTTGATATTCGTGATGATTCCGTTTGGGATTCTTGGTTATTATAATTATCAGATCTATGGTGAGATTTTTACTCTTGGATATTTTCAAATGGGGGAGTCTGCTGATCTTTTGAATAGAGTCCCGTCGGAGTTTGCAATTACGGAGGGGGACTCGGTGGTGAAGAATTATGTAAAGTTATTTTTTGCTCCATTTGGATTTAGTTTGAAAAATATAGTTGTGAATTTTAGTAATTATTTGGTTAATTTTTTGTGGCCGTATGTATTGTTGTTTTCGGCTGGGGCGGTTTTGGTTATTGATCAGATTAGGAGACATAAATTTCAGAAAAAGGTTTTGGTTTATTTCTTAATATCATTTCTTGTTAGTGTGTATTTGATTTTGTATTATGGAAGTTGGGAATTTATTGACCCGCTGGTTCTTAAGAATAATATAATTGGAAGTTCGTATATTAGGTACTGGTTGCCGATTTATATATTGATGTTGCCAGTGGTTGGGTTTTTTTTGTTTAAGGTTAATAGTGTTAAGGCGAATAAGTATCTGCGATACTCTTTAATTGGTGCAATTTTGATCTATTTGTCGTTGTTTTCGTTTAATCAGGTGTATTTAACTAAAGGTGACGGATTATTTGCTCAGAGGGCGGTTATTGAGGGCTATTATGATACTGCGAGTCGTGTTAATGAGATCATTGAGGATGATGCAATAGTTGTAACGAATAGACATGATAAGTTGTTTTGGCCAGAGAGACAGGTGATAATGTTTAATCTTGATTATTCGGTTTTTGAGAGGATTGCTAATGCTGGGGTTGAAAGTCCATTTTACTATTTCTCGATAATGCCGGATTGTGATATTGAGTATATGAATAAGCAGATTGAGGAATATGGGATTGAAATAGTTGAGCCGAGTGTTATTCGAGACGAGATGCGGTTGTTTAGTATTAAGTATTGACAAAACATATCGGATTTGTTAGAATGAATAGTTGTTAATTGAAAGGAGGGGAAATGAGTGCAAAAATCTTGTGTTTTCCATCAAGGTTGGTGTTTCCTTACAATTCTCTAGCTGGACTGTGTTTTGAGTGTCCGGAAACGAATAAGCTTCATGATATTCCAGTAACAAATGATGGCAGTTCATTGTTTAATTTTGCATTCATTGATTTTCAGCCTGAGTTTTTCTGGGATATTTATTGTCCACATTGCTTGGGCGCTCATCGAGTTTTCCGAAGTAGTAGAGGGCAGTTACATGTGAGGAAGTCGCAGACAAAGGTTAGGTTTTGTGGAAGGAGAAATAATGGTTAATACGCAGACTGTGAATATTGATTTGGTCGAGCAATTCATTCGGAAAGCGAAAACTGGTCAGATTGATAAGGAAACTCGAAAGAGAGTTGAAAAGTTTTTGGCTCAATAGGAAGGAGATTTTAAGTTAGTGTTGAAAGCTGTTGTGGAATTTGCTAGTGGTGATGATAAATAAATACACAGAAGTCAAAGTAGCTAATTTTAGCTACTTTTTTGTTTTTTAGTGCATTTCGCTTGACAGCTTTAGCGACAAGCCCCAATGTTCAAGCATTGGGGAAGGATAGCGTCGGTAATCTTGAGAAAAAGCAAGAGATATAGTAAGTTAAGGAGTATATGGTTATAAGAAAAACAAGCCATGCTAGATACGAGTTATGGTATCACATAGCATGGAGTACTAAATATAGGAAAAAAGTGTTTAATAAAGAAGAAATAAGAGAATCGGTGAAGAGGCTTTTGCGAAAGATTGCCGCCGAGTATGACATGGAAATAGCAAAAATTGAGGTGATGAGTGACCACGTGCATATATTGCTAAGCGCCCCTCCGAGGATTGCCCCAAGCCGAGCCGTTCAGATAATAAAGAGCATAAGTACAAAAGCATTGTTTAATCATTACAATTGGTTAAAAAGGTTGTATTGGGGAGGTGAGGTTTGGGTTGCAGGATATTTTGTAAGAAGCGTAGGCCAAGGATTAACGAAAAAAGATATAGAAAATTATATCGTGGAGCAATCCGAGGAAAGTTAAAGAAATCAACAAGCCCCGATGCTTGGCATCGGGGTCTTCCTTAGCGCTTGACAATATCTAGAATTTGTTATACAAATACAGTATATTTTCTTTCTATATTTTCAATGAAAGGAGAGTGGCACAAGACGTAAACCAATAGGAAGAAAAAAGGAGAACGACATGTTGTACATTGAAATCATGAAATCAATCGTAGAGTATTTGAGGGAGTCCGCTGGTACGATTCTTGCATCGCTAGGATGTACTTCGTTTGTTTTAGCATTGAAAAGTCATGATGGAACAATTCAAGCGGTAATGCTTATTTTAACTGCAATTTTGGCAATTGCGTCGGCGAGTCTAAAATACATTCGAAGAAAAAAATATGATGAAAGGTATATATCTGAAATTGAAGCAGAAAAGGCAACTAGAAAAGAAGATGAGAATAAAGTAAGTCAAGATTTGAAGTCTGACGAAATGAAAGCTGAATATAATACAATTCATAGAAATGATTGCGAAAATTTTCTGCATAATCTATATCGTGTAATTGATTTGTTCAATTTTTTTCCAATTGTTCCAAAAGAATTATGTCATTCTACTCGTTTTATAAAGATGAAGAACATAGTCAAGTACTTCGTAACATTTGGGATTGTATTCACAGGCTTGTCAATTTTTGCAATCTACGAAATTACTATAAATATACATACACTCCAAGCTACAAACTGGATTCTGGTCTTTCTCCTTGGGTGTCTTGTTTCTGGATTCATTGTTTTCACCAGCATTTATCTGATAAAGTTGGTAAAAGCAATAATAGCAGGGATTGTGCTTCCCGAATTGTTGAAAAAAGGGAAATTTCTAAGTGGATTTTTAGGGTGTGACATAATCGAAGACGTTTTAGAAAAGATAAGCGAGAAGAAAAGAGGAATACTAATCAAATTTGTTTTTACGACAAGGAATAAAAAACAATTCAAAAAGAATTGTACTGTGTATGAAGATTTTGCACTGATGGATTATAAGCTCGAATACACAGCTGAGCTACTTGTTATCAAAACATTCAGAATGTTTCAGTTCTTGCTTCCAATCTTTTCGCCAATACCAACGCATTATTTCAAATATAAAAAATGGCTTGATCATGAAGAAAACTTTCTAAGATGGACAAAGGAAGAATACGAAAAGAAAAAAAGGGTTTATAATATGATAGAAAGAATAGAGTTGCATTGCGATGTGGAATTGTAGATGCAATAAACATTCATTCTTAACCGACTCAACGTAGTCGGTTTTTTTTATTGAAATTTTGTGGTAGACTTAGAATATGAAGAAGTTATTAAAAATTCTAACAATTTTCTTGATAATTTTGCCGATCGTTGTGGTTGGGTGGTTTAGTTATTATTATTTTGCGATGAGTGGGGAAGTTGGGCATGAATATAAGTTTGATCGAGAACATGCGTTTATTTCGAGGTTGTTTCCGATAAATCGGGTGGAGGAGATTGAGTGTGGTGGAGATTGTAGTCAGAAATTGGTTATTGATCCGGTTTATTTTCGGTTGTTTGCGCCTGTTTCATTTGAGAGGGTTAAAGTTGAGGTTGAGTTTGAACCGAATGATCAGAAGATTATTGAGCTTGGGTTTGCTAGGGATGAGGATGCGACTCGGGTGGTTTTGGCGCCGATTTATAATGAGTTGGTTGAGGATCTTGTTGTTAGTGATGATTGGGATAAGATTACGTCGGATGATTTGATTTTATTTCAGAGGAATAGGAAGTTTGACTCAATTGATGAATTTGTTAAGGCGGATAGTTTAGAAGCGGATAGTGTTGCATTGTATAATTATTCTGATTCTAATTTTGTGAATTATAGTTATGATAAAGTTTTTTCAAGTAAATTGGATTATAATTTTGATTATAAAGTGAAGGGGTTGCATCAGTTGTATGTTTACGTTGAGGATGAGTTGGATTTTGATTTTAGATTTGAAAATTTTGTGCGGGGTGATCAGGTTTTGGTTTATAAAAAAGGTGAGCAGATTTATAAAAAGGACGTTGATGGAGGTGAGGTTACAGTTCATATTCCGGAATTAGCTGATGGAGTTTATAAAATTGTTTTGAATCTATCAAATGATTCGATAGTGAGTGGATTTAAAACTGATAATGCTTGGAGTTTTGTTCACGAGGTTAATTTAGTTGATGAAAAGCCGATTCATTTGTATACAAAGAGTAATAAGCTGTTTTTTCAGACGATGGATAAGGAGGGGTTGCAGACTATTCAGGTGAATAGGGATGATTTGGAGGTTGGTGAGAGGATTAAGCAGTATAAATATGATTTTGGGAAATATGCTGACGCAGGGCTTGGGTTTGATAGGGCGTTTATGAAGATAAATTCAAATGGAGCGATAAGTTTGTCGGAGTCTAGTTATGTTAATCCTGAGTTTAAGGATTTCCGGTCATTTACTAGTTTGGATGGTGTTGATGTGGATTTTATTTTAGCGAAGTATGAGCCAGCGGAGAAAGTTGGGGATCGTTATTTTGCAAATGTTGATTTTGATTTGGCTGGTGCGTATTATGATGATGAGAAGAGGATTAAGTTTGTATTTTCGTTGCCGGAAGTTAATGATTTGGATGATGGTTATCCTGAGATAAGTAAGATTAAGATGAATTTGAAAAGGGAGCCGATTTCTTTTGGGGTTATTTGGAGAAAGGTTAAGTCTTTGTTTTAATATGAAGCAGAATAGTTATTCAGTTTATATTATGACGAATCAAACACAGACAGTGTTGTATGTTGGGATGACGAGTGATTTAGTTGGCAGGGTTTGGCAACATAAGAATAAGGAGTTTGAAAAATCATTTTCAGCTAAGTATAATGTTGTAAGTTTAATATATTATGAAGATTTTAGCAGTGCTAGTGCTGCGATAGAAAGAGAAAAGCAATTAAAAAATTGGAAAAGGGAATGGAAAGTTGAATTAATCGAGAAAGAAAATCCTGAGTTTATTGATTTAAGTGCGGAATGGGATTTATGAAATTAGTCGTCAGATTCCGGGTCGGGGCCCGGAATGACAATTTTTTCTGTGTTGTTTGAGCTTATGAACTGAGATTTAACAGTATTTAGTATTTATCAATCTCCTAAATTATAAATATCCTTTTCAATGTCATTCCGGACTCCGATCCGGAATCTGACATCCGTCGTTATATGTTAAAAACAATCTCATATAAATTATTCATAGCCAGTTTTGTGTATTTCTGGGTGTTTTTGGGGTTGGAGTTGGTGTTTCCGAGGTTGGTGTCGGGGTATTTTAATGTGGGGTGGATAATGATAGTTTCGCTGGTTTTGTTGTTGATATACTTAAAACTTGACAAAAAACGCAATTAGTGATAAGGTTTAAGGTCAATTAATAACGGAGAAGGAGGGAAATCATGAAATTTGAAAAGACAAGGAAAGTTTTTTTATTGATTTTCATAGGTACTGTTCTGTGGGGGTGTCATTTGTCTTTGCAGTGGATCGTAGAGGATGATTGGGTAGAGCCGAGTGGATATGATAGTTTCTACTATGACCAAAAAATTGGTAGCTATGTAGGTGAATATGATCATTATTCCTACATTCTAAGAACAAATTGGTATGGGACTCACTCTAGAATTTCGAGTAAGTATCGGGAATTTGGATATATTGACCAAACTGACACGGTTTTAGGGAAGATGGAAGGTTGTAGTTATTTATTGAAATATGATTCTGGATTCTATAAACAAGGTGAGTTTTGCTATGCAGAGGTTTTTTACTATAAACGAACTGATGGTATCATTGGAATACATCTTGATCAGATTCATATAATTAATAAAAATTTAATTGACATAAGGGTTTTTGATGCTTATGATTTTCTGAAGAAAAATCCAGAGGAAGAATGGCAAAATCAGCCTATTCAAAAAATAGAGATTTAACAATCAGATCAAATTGATCTGATTTTTTTTATCCAGAGATATATTTGCTTAATTAACAAAAATTCCCTATAATTGTAGATATAATATAATAGAAAACAGAGAGGAACAGTGTTCTTCTTGGTTATAATTTACAAAATTTATGTCAAAAAGAAAAAACGTAGTAGTCCTAGGTGGGGCGGGTTTTTTGGGATCACTCCTGTGTGAGAGATTAACACAAAAAGATCTGAATGTAATTTGCTTTGATAACTTCGCATCGAGTGATGAAAAGAACATTAATCACTTGCTTCGATTGCCAAACTTTAAGTTCATTAAACATGACATAGCAGAAGATATCGAACTTGAGAAGATAAAGGACTTGGAAGTATTTAATATTCCTGTATTTGGAATTTCAGAAATTTACAATCTTGCTTGTCCGACTTCTGTAAAGAATTTTGATAAATTAATCATGAAGACAATCTCGGCTAATACCGTGGGGCTTGTAAATTCACTTGAGCTTGCTGTTAAATACAAGACTAAGTACATGTTATTCTCATCATCCGTTGTTTACGGTGAGACAAAGAAAGGAGAGGTTGTAAATGAAGACTTCAGGGGGCCACTAGATATGATGGATGAGAGAGCGTGTTATGATGCTGGGAAATTTTACAGTGAGTCTGTGGTTGAGTGTTATCGAAAGGAGCACAAACTTGATACAAAGATCGTTCGAGTTTTTCGAACATATGGACCAAAGATGTTACTTCAAGATGGTCAGATGATCCCTGATTTTATTGTTAATGCACTTGAGAACAAAGATCTTGTGATCTTTGGTGATGAGAAGTTTGAGACTTCGCTTTGTTACGTTACTGACGTAATCGAGGGAGCGATAAAGGCAATGGAGAGTTCGAATAATGAACCACTTAACCTGGGGAGTCAAGAAGTTTACAAGATATTTGATGTAGCGAAGAAGATTGTCGAATTGACTGATTCTAGTTCGCAGATTGTGCTTGAGGAGTCGAAGTTATTTATGAGAGAGTTGGCTGTACCGGATATTACAAAGATAAAGGAAGAGATCGGTTGGTTTCCAATAGTATCGCTTGAAGATGGGTTGAAGAAGACGATTGATTTCACTAGGGCGCATAAGGATTTGTTGACTTTTAGTGAGGATATTTAATCATGAGTCATGAGGCATGTATCCCCGAACTACAACTTATTGCATAGTTGAGTACGGGGCAAGCATAAGTCATTAATCGCAGATAAATATGAAGTTTGTTGTGGTGCCGGTATACAATGAGGAGAAGAGAATAAAACAGGTTGTAGAGAACTTGGTTGATTTGGGTATGGAGATTGTTGTGGTTGATGATTGTTCGAGTGATGGTACCAGGAAAGAGCTTTTGGGGTTGCCGGTTCATGTTTTGGGGCACGATATTAATTTGGGACAGGGTGCGGCGCTGAAGACTGGGAGTGAGTATGCTAGGATCAGTGGGGCTGAGGTTATTGCGCATTATGACGGGGATGGTCAGCACAGGAAGGAGGATTTGGTGAAATTGATGGCGCAGATGGATCAGGGTGAGCACGATGTTGTTCTTGGGTCGCGATTTATGGAGTTGAAGTCTAAAATACCGATGAAGAAAAAGGTTATTTTGTTTCTGGCTAAGATGCTGTCAAAAACTCTTCTTCAGCTTCATTATACGGATCCGCAGAGCGGGTTGCGGGTGATTAAGGCTGATAAATTAGATCAGTTAGACTGGCAGAAGTATGATTTTCAGCATTGTACAGAGATTTTGGGGTTGATTCGGAAGAATAAGTTGAAATATATTGAGATGCCGATAAAAGTTCATTATGATGAGTATTCTCAGAATAAAAAAGTTAGGCCTCAGTTTAGAATGGGGGTTAAGTTGTTGTTGAATAAAATATTGGATTAGATTTCCCCAAGTTAATTTAGAGGGACGGAGCTAAAGCTCCTGGGAATAAATTTTACCCGTTTCACCGTAGCTTTAGCTCGGAATCAAACAGTTAGTCAAAAAATATAAAAAATTTGTAAATTATATTATATGACAGTTTTTCAAATCTTAATACTGATTTTCATCGCGGTAATTATTGCGAAGGCAATTAAAAGATTGATAAAGAAGGAAATCTCTATCGTTTTGTTTTTGGGTTGGATTTTTTTCTGGGTTGTGATTGCTGTGGTTGATATTTATCCTGAGATTATAAATTTCTTGTCAAATAAACTCGGAATTGGTCGGGGAGTTGATCTTGTGATCTATGTCTCGATTTTTGTGGCTTTTTATATGCTTTTCCGAATTCATGTGAGGCAGAACAAGATTGAGAGGAATTTAGGGGAGGTTGTGAGGAAAAGTGCGATTGGAGGGAAGAAGAAATAATTCAGTATATCAATGAAAAAAATCGGAATAGTCATAATTAACTACAAAAACTACGCAAAGAAGTTTTTGGTGGAGTGTCGCGACTCGATAGAAGATCAGGATTATCCTCGTGATCAGTTTAACGTATACATTGTTGATAATGCGTCAAGTGAGGAGACGCGGTTGTATTTAGAAGATCATTATAGTAATGCAAAAATTATTGTGAGAAATGATGGAAATTATTGTGCAGGAAATAATGCAGGTGCAAGGCGAGCTATTGAGGATGGGTGTGAGTTACTTGTTTTTGTGAATATGGATGTGAAGCTTGACAAGAAATGGCTAGGAGAGTTGGTAAATGGCATTTCAAGTGATAGTGCGGTTGGTGCTGTTCAATCGAAGTTATTATTGTATCCAAAAGACGGTGAAAAAGAGTTGAAAATAAATACGCTTGGAAATTTGGTGAATTATCTTGGTTTTGGGTATACAAGTTATTACAAAAAGAAGGATTTTCAAATTTCTGGATATCCGGAAATTCATGGAAATATTAGTGGTTGTTCATATATGATAACTGCTCAGGCATTTGAGCGAATTGGTGGATATTACAACGAGCTGTACATGTATCATGATGATCAGGATATTGGTTGGAAGTTAAAATTAAACGGTTACAAAATGATACTTGCGGCAAAGTCGATTGCTTATCACAAATACGAATTTGATAGAAGTGTAAAAATGGTTCATTACATGGAAAGAAATAGGTGGATGATTGTATTGATGTTTTATAAACTGCCGACTATTATTTTGATTTTACCAATGTTTTTGGTTCTTGAGATGGCGATGATTTTTTATTCAATTTTGAATGGATGGTTTCCGCAAAAATTAAAAGCGTTAGGTTATTTTTGTAAGATTTCTAGTTGGAAAAAGATTTCAAAGCAGAGAAAGTTTATAGAAAGTATAAGAACAAAGAAGGATAAGGAGATTCTCCGGCATTTTCAGGGGAAAGTGTTGTTTCAAGAGATTGAGAATCCTGTCCTTAAATATATTGGTAATCCATTAATGGATATTTACTTGAAGCTTGTAAAAATAGTAATTTTTTGGTAGAGTATATTCATTAAAAGTAGTCTAAATAATTAGAACGTAGATCTCTCCCTTCGGCTACGCTCAGGGTCGAGATGACAATCCGCGTAGACGGATCCCGTTTCGCGGGAAGGTGGTGATGGTGAGATGACAAGGTGAATATGGTTAATAAATAGAATAAATTATGAAAAATATTATTACAATAGTACTAGTAGCATTAATAGCGATTGGTGGAATCACTTATTTTAAGTATTATCATCCACAGTCACAGTTGCAGTTGAAATTGGCGTTTCAGAGAGTGATCGCGATTCCTATTGAGAAATATTACAATAGTAATGTTTCAAGTTGTGGGATTTGGTATAGTCATCACGCGGATGGTAATGATGTTATGGGGAGAAGCAATTCTACTGTTCTTAGATGCATGGAAAAGGCACATAGTCGGTGTATACCAAAGAAAATCTTGATTGTTGATGATTTCTCGAGTACTGAGCAGAGTTCAATCATATATAGTAATTTAGAAATACTCCGAGGTAATGATGCTGGGGACTGTTTGATGCAAAACTCATATGAGCAACAGTACTTAACTACTGGAGTGGAAATTGAGCCGATGTTTTTCATCAATACCTGCACAACTCTAGATGAGAATATGCAAAGGAGCTGTGAACCAAAATACATAACAGATAAAAAGAAAAATTAAATGAAAATAGCTCATGTAGTTTGTGTGTTACCACCCTATGGTGGAGGAATTGGCATGGTTGCTCACGCTTACGCTGATCAACTAGCAGAACTGGGACATGATGTCACGGTTTTTGTTCCAAAATCAAAAAACCAATACACAACTGATCGAAAATATAAAATAAAAACTTTATTTCCAATTTTTAAGTTTGGGCATGGAGCAGTATTGCCTCAATTAATGTGGAGATTGTGGAAATTTGATATTGTACATTTGCATTATCCTTTTTTTGGCGCGTCACACTTTGCAATATTTCCTAAGTTGCTAAGTAGAAAGAAGAAATTGGTTGTGAGTTATCATATGGATACAAGAGCAAGTGGACTTAAAGGATATATATTTAAATACTATAAAAATTTCTTTGCTCCGATTGTTACACGATTAGCTGATCGAGTAATTGTAAGTTCAGAGGATTATATTGAAAATTCTGATATTCAAGATCAGTATTTCAAAATGATTAAGAAGTTTGTTGAGTTACCTTTTGGTGTCCCACGATTTTTTAAACCAGAACTGAAAAATGTAGACCTAATGAAGAAGTATGGTTTTAGGAATGATGACTTTGTTGTAATGTTTGCAGGTGGACTTGATAGCGCGCATTATTTCAAGGGAGTTAACTATTTAGTAAAGGCATTTAGCCAAATTGAGAATAAGAAAATCAAATGTTTAGTTGTTGGTGGAGGAAGTCTCGTAAAGGGACTGAAGAAGCTAAGAAATAAGTTAGGGCTACAAAATCGAGTGAAATTTGCTGGTTTTGTTGAAGATCTTCCAATTTATTATAATTTGTGTGATTTATTCATATTGCCGTCAATAAACAGCTCTGAGGCGTTTGGAATCGTGTTAATTGAGGCGATGTCGTGTGCGAAACCGGTTGTCGCGTCTAATTTGAAGGGAGTTCGAACTGTTGTTGATCAGGGAATTAATGGACTTCTTATCGAACCTAAGAACAGTGCTGACATTGTCGACAAGATTACTTTTTTTGCAAATAATCCAACTCAGGCGAAAGATTTTGGTAAACGTGGACTTAATAGTGTTGAGAAGAAGTATAGATGGTCGATAATTGTTAAGAAGTTGGAGGAGATTTATGAGAAGATATAACGTTGTGTATACGGATTACCTGCCTGCCGGCAGGCAGGCGGATAGTACCTCAGTACTACTCCCAGAACTACTCCCAGAACTACTCGTTCCTCGAGTTCTGGGTAAACGTTCCTCGAGTTCCGGGTAAACCTTTGTCGAGTACTGGGCAGGCGGATGTACGGATATAAAATCATCATATAAAGTTATAAACATTACTATATTATGAAAATTTGTTTGATTAATAATTTGTTTAGGCCATATAGTGTGGGTGGTGCAGAGGGTGTGGTTGAGATGCAGGAAGAGGGGCTTCGAAATGCTGGGCATGAGGTGTTTGTTGTTACAACGAAGCCAGATGGTAAGATGGAGAATAATGAGAATATATATAGATTCAAACCGATGAATCTTTTTTATTATAAGGAATTAAATAAGAGAAATGTTATTTTGAAGATTTTGTGGCATATTGTGAATATGTTTAATCTTCATTCTTATTATCAGATAGAACAGATACTCAAGAAGGAGAAGCCAGATCTTGTGATTACGCATAACTTGATGGGGATAGGCTTTTTGATCCCGTTGTTGATAAAGACACTTGGAATTAAACATATTCATTTGCTTCATGATGTGCAATTGGTTGTGCCGAGTGGATTGATAATTAAGGGACAGGAAGACAATTTTTTGGTTAGTGGATTGCCGACAAAAGTATATGGACTGCTGTGCAAATGGTTATTTGGGTCACCAAGTAGGGTAGTTTCTCCGTCAAAATGGTTGATGGATTTTCATGTGAATAGAGGTTTTTTTAGAAAAAGTCATCGATTAATATTAAAAAACCCTATTAATAATTATACTTCCAAAAACTCACTACTCACTACTCACTCCAGAACAAATGATTATTTATTCATTGGACAGATGGAGAATCATAAGGGAATTGAGTGGTTGGTTAATTTTTGGGGAAAGAATTCGATTGAAAATAAATTATTTGTAGTGGGGGACGGATCGTTGCAATTTGAAAGTAAGGACAATATAGAGTTTTTAGGTAGATTATCTGGAGATAAATTGACTGAGGTCTTTGAGAAGGTTGATTTTCTTATTATGCCATCACTTTGTTATGAAAATTCGCCCACGGTAATTTCAATGGCGTATCAACATGGAACTCCTGTTGTATGTGCTAATATAGGTGGTGCGGGGGAGTTAGTTAAGGAAAATGAAACTGGGTATCTGTTTGAGCCGGGAGTGAGTGAAAGTTTGCTGAAAGTACTTGGTAAGTGTAGTAAGTTGAAGGAAACAAGTTATAGTAAAATGCGAGAATTTTGTTTTAATGAAAGAGAAAATTATAATTTAGATAGATATATTATTAAATTATTAAATATTTAATATGAACGAATCAATTAAAATTGGTGAACAAATTCCTGATGAATTAAATATCGAGAAGATTGAGAGAGAGTTTGTTGAATTGCCACCTGATAAAGTGGAGTTATTAGCGGTTAATCTGGCTAGAACAGAAGGGTTTACTAGGTCTCTAATCATCGGAAAGGTACTTACAAGTCAGGAATTGGCGGATAAAATGGGTAGTCAATTTGTGAAAAGTCATAGGGGGTATTATATGTCGCATCCACCTCGGCAAACTTATCACGGATTAAATAGCAATATTTCATTCAACTTGGGTCGTGAGCAGAACTTATATGCAAAACCAACTATGGAATGGAACGAGGAAACAGATAAATTTGAAAGGGACGATTTTGGTGGACCTTATGGCTCTGTTTATATTGGAAAGGATCTATTGAAGAATCTGAATGTCACTCCGAGTTGGGGCGCTAATCTAGTGGGACAAAGAAAATCAAATGAATTTAAAAAATTAGCTGAAAAATATCCTCAATTCAAAAAGTTCGAGAAATTTAATCAGATGAACAGTGAGGAAAGATTTGATTATGACTGTAAACCACCTAAAGAGGATTTCTATGACTATGTTCAATTTATGCGAATGTTAGGGAAACTTCATGGGAGTGACCAATGTGAAATTAATTATAATAAAAGTGAATCAGATGAATTTCCGAAAGTGGATTTGGAGGATGGAATAATTCTGATTCCAAATATAGAGAGGGAGGAATTTTTAGATCAAATTCAGGCTGAGTTGGAACTTATATTGCCTGTTGCTGATAAAATTAAAGAATCTTTTGGAGTTGATATATCTGGATTGGAAGCGGAAGCGGTTATTGGCAGATTTGAAAGTATTTATTGGTATCCGCAGGATGATATTGCGCACGCTGTACAGTATTTGACAACTCATCCGGAGGTTATTCGCGAAATTAGAGGAGAATAAATTCATTTATTAGTGAATTATCCACAATTGACAACGTCGGTGAGTGGTTTATAATTGAATAGTATGTTAGAAAAAAATGATTTAATACAAATAGGAGAGATAATTACTCAAGCAATTGAGTCTCAAGACGAAAGACTTAACAAAAGATTCGATGGAATTGAGCAGAGACTCGATGGAGTTGAGCAGAGACTCGATGGAGTTGAGCAGAGACTCGATGGAGTTGAGCAGAGACTCGATGGAGTTGAGCAGAGACTCGATGGAGTTGAGCAGAGACTCGAAAGACTGGAATTAAAGAGCACTGCTATTCAGGAGCAACTACTTTTAATATCTCAAAGATTAGACAATATTGAACTCAAATTAGATAGACATATAAAAGGAAATAATGAGGATTTGGGATTAATTATAAAAGAATTAGAAATAGAAAAGAAAAAGATAAAAATATTAGAAGAACAGATTCAAAGATTAATGGCGGTCGCCAATTAAAAAAAGACTAAAATTAGGCAAAGGCCTATTTTTTGAATTGATTTATTATTTGTTTCTGTTATAATAGTTTTACCCTTTTAGGGGGGCGTAGTGTCAATGGTAGCACAAGGGTCTCCAAAACCTTTAGTTTGGGTTCAAATCCTAACGCCCCTGCCAAGAACTACTCGCTTTTTGTTAAGTGGGTAGTTTTTGTTTTAAACAGGGGCTCGAGGACTTGGCAGGCCAGGTACCACTCGCTTTCTCATTGAAATAGATAGTTTTTGTTTAAGTGGGGCTTGGGTGCCTGGCAGGCCAACAAGTTAATTTTGGGCCTGCCCAGAACTCGAGGAACGAGTAGTTCTAAGCCAATAAGTTGATTTTGAGTTAAAAGAAAAAAGAGAGCTTTGCTCTCTTTTGTTTATTGTTTTTTTGAAGGAATTTTAACGATTTTATTAATTGGATCATAGTAATTTAGAGCATTATATCTCCAAATATTTCCTTTTTTCACAACCTGTCCTGATTTCTTGATCCTATTTTTGATTTCCTTTGCATGATACATTGCTAGATCGGCTGAATTAATTAAGAAAGTTAGGACTTTCTTGAGCTCAATTTGGAGTTTCTCAAAGTCACCGCTAAAGTCTTCTAGTTTCAAGTTTCGGAGAAAACCAAGTCGTTCATAATGAACGTATGTAAGGGTTGAAATACCAACGCTAAGTGTTAGTCTTTTTTTGTAGCTTTCAGCATTTTGAAGACTATGAGTCGTAATATCATTAGCCAGTTTTGTGAAAACCCTATGGGCTAATTCAAACTTGGTATTTGGCAGAAAAGCTACGAACTCTTCTCCGCCATGTCTGGCAAAATGATCAGACTGTCGCAAGTTGTATCTGATCAAACTTGCAAAGTCAAATAGAATGAAGTCTCCAACATCATGATTGAAATTGTTGTTGTAATAACTGAAATCATCAATATCAATGAACAATATTGAAAGCGCTTCATTTAATGCAACAGTTTCATTGTACGGTTTCTTTTTCCATTCAACATAACCACGTAGCCAGTCACTTAGTTGTTTTATGATGGATGATTCAAATCCAACTCGATTTGGAATTTTTGTCAATTGATCAATTGGATGATTTCTAACCATTTCAGCATTGCTAACGTAAATATCCACTGAAAGTTGAAAAAGATATTGGTCAAGCATCGGTTTTTGAATAATACCGGAAATACAGACACCTTCATTACATTGAAGCTTTGCAAGTTCAAAAGATACGTCATTTGCTAGAGCATTTTCTGAAATAATGACGTAGCTAACGTTAAGTTGATAATCATTTTTGAGTTTCCTGATCATTCTAATTCCATCTAGATTATCGTGGCCAAGGTTTAAATCCATCAGCACTAAATCAGGGTCTTCATCTAGTTCTTTTAGTACGTGTTCAAGTGTTTTGATGTTTGGAATGACGTAAACTCTATAACCCGCACTTCTTAGCTGTTCAGCATGACCGGTAATTATATCTGGCTGGTCATCAACCCAAAGAATAGTACATCTTTTTCTATTCACAGTTGGTTGACTAACCGTCGCTATACCATTCTCAATTTTAACTGTTGACGTCACTTTCGAGATTCTACTTTTAACTAATTTCCGTTTGTCTGCTTCTGTCATGATATCCTCCATCTTGTTGTGAAATGTGCTATTAGTAATTTATATTAGCAATATATTGTAAATTTGTCAATCTTTTTGATAATTCAATAGATCTTGACAAAATCATATAATAAGTTAAACTACAAATAGTTCATTATACAAGGTGGAAATCCATCCACTAAAACCACTAAAGAAATCAAAGGGAGATTTTCAATGAAACACCAAAGCACTGTTTTGATTCCGATTTACTGCCCTCATGATGCAGACGATTCTGAATTAGTGAAATTGATTGGGTTAGTCGAAGAGCACACTCGATTTGCGAATGTTCATGTGATTAATCAGGTGAAACGATTGCACTTTCCGTCTGAGGAGACCGGTAAGGTCTTTGTTCAACATCACCCTGAGGGGCTTGGTACCTGGGGATCGTTGCATTATGCTTATGATCTGATTTCGCAAAATGAAGCTTTTTCTCCAGTTGAAACTGCTCAAACGATTGCAATTAATCTGGCTGTGAAATTCTTTCCAGCGGAAATTGTTGAAAAGATTATTCAGTTTCAACAAGCTAATCACTTGGGACATGCTACTGGTAGGCGAGTTGACATTGCAAGCTCACTTGCTCCCAATAACAGCGATCAGGGCTATGTTCGGGCGGTCATGGAGAGTTTCTTGACAGCTCTTGCCTCTGCTATTCTGACAAACAAAGAGCGAGGAGATCTTTTCAAAGATGGCTTTGTTGGACTTCACTGTTTTTCTCGGGAAAGGTATTTTGCTTCAAAGTGGGAATGGGTTCATCACACAAACTGGGGTGGGGCTTTGCAGTCTCAAATTCAGTCTGTAGAAGGTGGATTTCATCGAGGAACAATCAAGGTTGCTGCTGATAAAACGCGCAACTGGAATAGTGTCACTTTCGGCGGTGGAGTTGAAAAGGCTATTATGGGGATGTTTGATAAAGCGCGCCATCTTCCCATTTTCGCACAGGTAACAGAAGAGTTGTTTCAATTCACTCTTGAAAATTTCCATTATGCCTTTGCAAATCAGCCATGGATGAAAGATGAATCAAAGGATGATCTTCTTGATGCACTTTCATACTACAATAACAATAGCGCGAATCCACTGTTTGTTAATTTCTAGAACATACAACCTGCAACATTTGCAGGCTTTTTTTAATCTTTTTGATTATTTAATTGACAGAATTAATAAAATATGCTATATTGTAATATTAAACCACTTCTATTGACATCTAACGCATTTCATATAAAATAGTTATATTGTTCATTAATACAAAGGAGAATAATCACCACCTGGACTTTAGTCCGGATGTAATTCACTTGAGACAGGACGCACGCTGAAGCGCGCTGGGAATAGTTCTTTGCCTGGGAGTAATCCTTCGCCCGGAAATAATCCATTAACAAATAGAAAGAGAGAGTAACATGCAATCAGCAATCCTGATTCCGATTTTTGCTAATGAGAAAACTGATACAAGAAAAGTCATCGAGCTCATCGAAGCGCATGTTTCCGTTGGTCCAGTTCATGTTGTTAATCAAGGGAAGAGAATTCACTTTCCGTCTGAGGAAACAAATGAGATTTTCGTTCAACATCACCCAGCTGGACTTGGAACTTGGGGATCGTTGCACTTTGCGTATGATCTGATTGTTGAAAATCAAGGTCTTTCACCGGTGGAAATTGCGGATATCGTGGCAGTCAATCTGGCGTTCATGTATTATCCTGCTGATATTGTTCGCGAATTGCTCGAGTTCACAGAAAAAAAATCATTGGATCATGTCGTCGGACGCAGAAATGACATCGCAGCTTCTCTTTCGACTGATCCGAACCAGGGATATGTTCGAGGAATTCTAGAGTGTTTCTTCGGCTCACTGGCAAGTGTAATGTTAACCAGTGAAGCTGATCTGTTCAAAGACAGTTTTTCAGGATTACATTGTTTCTCAAAAGAACGTTATCTCGCCAGTAAATGGCATTGGGTGCATTTCACGAATTGGGGAGGAGCGCTACAATCTCAAATTCAAACTCATCTTGATGGTTTTGAAAAAGGATATATGCGAGTCGGGCATGATGTAAAAAGAGATTGGTCAAGTGTAACTTATGGAGACGATCCGTGGGAAACGATTGTGGCGATGATGGACAAGGCTCGTGAATTGCCAATCTTCGCGCAAGTTACTGAGGATCATCTACAAAAAGCTTTGGCTGATTTGCATATTGCGTTTTCTCATCAGTCCTGGATGAA
>Ga0233430_1002176_pt1 | contig 23736 bp, 23 predicted proteins | sample SI_118_April2016_2_FD_179883 | JGI IMG/M metagenome (GOLD analysis project Ga0233430, IMG submission 179883) | Seawater microbial communities from Saanich Inlet, British Columbia, Canada - SI_118_April2016_150_MG | ecosystem: Environmental > Aquatic > Marine > Inlet | place: Canada: British... | reverse complement strand
TACAACGGGGGTTCCTTTTTTGTAAAGAGGGAATCTATTCTCAATATATACGAGTGGACGGATATTCTTGAAAAGAGTGTCTCGGTTTATCTGAGCAGATGCGTCTCAATTTAGCTGAGCGCTATAGCTATGCAAACCCGGCCCTTTAATGGGCGACCCTGTTCTCTTCTATATTCTGTTCTCAGGGGGTGGTTTACGCTCTACCAAGGGCCTATTATGTCTCTCTTGGACTTTTTCTCCCAGGACCTCCTTCTGCTTAGTCAATGCCGACCTGTCCCGTCGAAGCGCAGCGTAGCGGGGACCGCCACGTACATGATCTGTATGCGTGGTGGTGTGGGAGGGGCGCTCAGTGATGGGCGTCCCTATCCCTATCGACTGTTCCTTCCCGTATGCAAATCAGATCTTACGTTTCAAGGGGATACAAATATCGAATATCCATTTGTCTTCTGGATGATCTGCCGCATTGTTATGGTATAGTTCGTAACATGGTTTGTCATCACACTCGTATCCACTGTTGATAAGCCATGCAAAAGCATCCTCCCAACATTGCTGGAAATTGTCGGACCTGATCTCAAAATGACACACAGCGCAGGAGCCAGCATCATTGGTTTGAATTCCAATCTTGCTTTTACGATATCCTGAAGGCGTCGTACCGAAATGGCGGCGGAATGCTTTGGCTTAATTTTGTGAATTTGAGAATCCACAATCCATTGCAATTGTGGTAATATCATCATGTTGATTCGACAGAAGGCGGTTTGCTGCAAACTCAAGACGTAACCTTAGCGTGAAACTAGCAACTGTTTCACCAACCAGGGTCTTAAAAATCCTGTGGAAATGAAAAATGGAGAAAGAAGCCGCTTCAGCAATTTCCTCCAAAGAGAGATCGCGATCCAGATTGTGGCTAATAAAATTCATTGCCTGGCACACACGCTTTTTGTAATCCATTGCGGTGTGTTGCTTTATATTGTTTTTTTGCACATATTTCATTTGAATTTCATCTGGCCTTTGATGTCGAACGCCGAGCACCACCTGGATCAAAAACCGCCAGGCTCTTGGGATCTGGTGCATGCCCTTGTTCGGAGTCGCACATCACTTACACTTGAAGTTCAAAAGGGCTGCACGGCAATTTTATTCAACCTTTTTTTGCAAAATCATATTTATTGCTTTCTCCAATGCCCTGTTGAATTCTTCTGCACGATCCATCATTAAGAAGTGGTCCGCTTCCTTCAGGACAATGGCATCGAATGAAAACATATGACGTCGGTTGGCTTCATAGTTAATTGGCCACAGATCTCCGTTAACGGTAACGACTGGAATTCGGATTTCATCAAATATTCTAGCCGATTCCCCGGTAATATACTGTGACATCATCTCGTTCATAGCACTTAAGGCAACAGCAGGCGGGGCTGCTGACATATCCGAAAGAATCCACTCACGAATCAGCGGATCGGTGCTGGGCAGAATCATCTCCTTAACGAATTGCCGGCTTCCGGTTCGAAAATCCTTTTTCAAAGGTGCTATCATCTGATCAAGTTCTTTACGAGTCATCGGGTATTCTATGTTTTCAAGCGTATCTATGCCGATCAGTCCTATAACGCTTTTCGGCATGAGCCGGGAGGCCTCAGCAACCACTGAGCCACCCATGGAATGCCCTATCAGAATGAGGCTACGGCTGCCTATTGCTTCTGTAACAGCTCTCACATCCTCTCCGAAAGCCAACATAGTGTATTTCGAACGGGTCGTACCTGAGTGGCCGTGGCCTGCAAGGTCAAGCGTGACCACACGCTGATTCTTTGAGAAATGGGACAACTGAGCGCGCCAGTAGCGGGCATCGCAACTCCAGCCATGAACGAACACGAGAGTCGGTTCTCCAGTGCCGTAGATCTCATATGAAATCGGTGTACCATCTTTGGAAGGGACGACATAGGGCCATTCTGCTTGAGCTTGTAAAGCTCTAAAAGTCAATAACAGGACGACCAAACAGATGAGCAGTCTCACCGTATATATCGTAACCGGTTTGCAGGCATTTATGTTTTCAACGCCAACGGCTTTTGTTGGAACTTTCATTACCTGTTTTCCTTTTCTCCGAACCTGATGCTCAGGGGCGCGCGTCTTTTTGCGCATCCCTTGCAGCAGCAAGGTTAGGCCATTTATTAACGATTTTATAAATATATCAATACTCGTTATTCTCCCTTAAAGAAATAAAAAACTGATATATTCACTTCTTTGAAATGCTTACCTCTTCAAAGTTTCTTCCTCGTCGAAATCGGTCATAAATAATTCGCATGGGTATTTGCATATGATCCCGGTAGAGGCCGAGTTTGAAATATATTTCGTCTTCATCATCCTTGAAACCAAGCGCACCTTTATAGTCAACAATCTGCTCGCCGTTTTTCCACACTTGCAAAAGACCATCTTTGAATGCTTTTGGTAGTTTTTTGCTCGCTTTTGGTATTATATGAAAAACCATATCAACCCACTTGTTGCGCAGGTCAATTTTTTCGATATAGAGCCTCCGTTGTCCCCTATCCCTTTCCACGTAAATCCTCAACTCGCCTTCCATGTACCGTAACGAAACCATTGGACTGCGGTCTTTCCAGGGTTCTTTGAACGATTGTTTCAAACGTGCGATGACCAAACGGGTTTCTACAATTGGAAAATCAGAAGGCAACAAAAAAGAAAATGCATACCAGGATTCCACCCCCATTTTTAACCGGACATCAGGTGCTTCACGGACTTCCGCACGTTCAGTTAACTGTCCGTCACCGCCAATCTGGGTTTTATCGCTTGGGAAAACACTAATCTCTATAGCACCGTGACCGGTTCGGGTAGGAGAGGTTATATGACGAAGTGCGTTTTTTGATAAATTTTTGGTAGTCCAGATTGATGATAGTGTCTCGGATTCAAAATCGTCTCTTAGGAAAATATCCTGCCCCAAAGCGCGTGCGGTGACAATTAAGAATCCGAGCACTATGCAGCAGGAAATGATTTTTTTATAATTGACTTGCATGAAATTCCTGCTCATTCAGGATCGTTGAAGGATAAGCTTATATTTCAACAAGTTTTAGCCAGCCTGACGCCATTTTCACTGGCGCCGGCTGTTTGGCGTCCAGTGCAAAAAAAGGTGTACGCCCGGCATGGGCGTGATCTTATGGGGTGCCCCGCCGTCGCCAAGGCAATGGCGTGGCAGGGAAGTCCCTTGTATGTGAATCCGTTCCTGTGTGTGCTCAATCGTGGTGGAAGGGGCGTTCAAAGCCCGCTGGATGATGCACATGGAATTGATTATTTCTAGTTGTAATGTATATTTACATTCAAAAACGGACGAAACCGATGCCTTATCACCCGACGCCCAAGCAGGAGCGCGTACTTGACTATCGAGGAGGCAATGAAGGGAGCGGGCAGGGCACCCAGCCTGCGGGATGCGGCAGCCGATCTTTATATCAGCCACACTGCCGTTGCCCAGTTTATAAAGACCCTTGAATCCAAAGGGCTTTTGAAACGGAGCGGCCGGTAAGGAGGAACCATTGAACTGATGCATCCGGGCCGGGTACCGAAATCCGGTGATGAAATACGGGTTCGGGGAGGTGCTGATCCAAGGCAAAGTCATCATAATCAAAGATCAAGGTTTTGCCCCAATTATTTCAGGAAGTCTTCTCTTTCATTCTGCCATTGATGTATTTGTGCAGAACGCTGGAAATCAGGGTTTGATAGGGTAGTCCTTCTTCCATGGCTTTTTTTTGAAAATGAACAAGGTCGCGTTCAGTCATTCTTATATTGACACGTTTGTCTTTCCGAAGGGTCGCACGTGCTGACTCCTGAAAGCGTTTGGCTTCAGTCTTGAAATCTGGAATTCTTTTCCATTCGCCATTTTCAACCGATTTCAATATATTCTTTTCTTCTTTTGTTAATTTCATTTTAAATTATCTCCAAGATATTTTCGCGTCATCTTTCGGCTCGGAATGATGGTCTTAAGAAAAATGATTTTCTCGTCTTCCACAAACGGAACGAGACAGGCATAGTTTTCCACATTCACTATAAATATCTGTTGCCCTTGATATGTCTTCTGGTTGGGGTGCTGGATTGTGTCTAGCAACCCTCCATGGGTAATGTGGAAAACGATTTCTTCAAAACTGACGCCACGATCGTTCTTCAGCGACTCATTTTTGTCATCATTCCAGTCGAATAATATCATGATGCAAACATATCATAATGTGTGCACTATGGCAACATTTATATTTTCTTGGACACAACGAAAAAGTCAAGAACAGCAAGGAATTTCAACGACTTACATCTGTGGGTAAAAAGCGATTGCATGAAAAACGTAAGGATCTTGGATTCTTAATCAGGCTGTAGGCTAAAGGCTATTAGTTTATGAAGCCTGCGTTACCTCAGCCTAAATGCCTACAGACTATCCACCTGATTAGTTACTTGGTCTTTACCTTACAACCTGTCAATAACCACTTTAAATCGTTTCAGGGCCTCTTCAAGAATTGAGCGGGGGCAGGCAATATTAAACCGCTCGAAGCCTTCTCCTTCCGGCCCGAAAAGTTCGCCTTCATCAAGAAAAAGACGTGCCTCCTCCATCAGCAGTTCTTTTCGGGTGTCCGGGTCGAGTCCCAGTGCCCGGCAATCGACCCAGACCAGATAGGTCCCTTCCGGGGGGATGATTTTAAGCTGGGGCAGGTGTTCGGCCATATAGGCTGCCATAAAACGGTAGTTGGCCTGGATGTATTCCATGGTTTCCGCCAGCCATTCTTCACCGTGATTATAGGCGGCTTCCGTGGCGACGATGCCGAAGGTGTTGACCCCTTTGATGTGGTTTTGCAACATTTTCCGTGTAAACCGATCTCTCAGTTCCGGGTTGGAAATGATGATGTTTGAGGTTTTTAATCCGGCCAGGTTAAAGGTCTTGCTGGGAGCCGTGCAGACAATGCTCTTTTGGGCAAAGGTGTCGTTTATTGCCGCAAAGGGTGTAAACTTGCATCCGTCATAGATCAGGTCGCAGTGAATTTCATCCGAGATAACGAGAACGTTGTTTTCAATGCAGATTTTACCGAACCGGGTCAACTCCTCTGCCGTCCAGACGCGGCTGATCGGATTGTGCGGGCTGCAAAAAATGGCCATTGTCACCGCCGGATCGGCGGTTTTTTTAGCCAGGTCGTCAAAATCCATACGATAACCGCCGTTTTCATATATCAACGGGTTTGACACGATCTTGCCGCCGTTGTTTTCAATGGCGCTGAAGAACGGATAGTAGACCGGCTGCTGCACAAGCACCTTTTCACCCGGTGCTAAAAAGGCCTGTACCATCATGTTGATTGCCGGAACAACACCCGGTGTCAACACGATCCAGTCACGCTCAATCGTGTAGCCGTAGCGCCGGGCCATCCAATCGATCACGGCATCATAGTAACTGTCCGTAGGCTGTGTGTAGCCGAAGATGCCGTGTTCGGCCCGGGCCTTGAGCGCCTCAATTACTGCCGGCGGTGCCGGGAAATCCATATCCGCCACCCACATGGGCAGGAGGCGGTTTTTGCCGTGTTTGGGATCGGCATGGTCGCCGTATTTCATCTGATCACCGTCATGTAAAAATTCCCACTTGGTGCTGGATGTACCTTGGCGGTCAATTTCTTTGTCATAATTAAAGGGCATTTTTTTCTTCTCCTTGGGTTATTCTGCAGTCGATAAAATCGCAACGTCCCTATAGCATTTTTTAAAAGAGGCTGAAAGGCATATCCTGTACGGGTAATTGTTTTAAGACACAGATTCCACGGATTATTCTAATTATTTGAAGAACGATGCGAGATCGGTAGGGTTTATTTCTCTACCATTCAATAGGCTGTGTATTGGTTTCGAAAAGAAGCCATGCTTTCAAAACTTTCAAGATCGTCTTGATGCAGAATTTAATTTTCAGTGAGCACTGCAAACGTGTCCCGATAATTCAAAGGTTCCCTGAATTGTTCATCCGAGATAATGTGTTGTGCAATGTCGATGCAGGCTTCAATTGCATTTAAGAACGATAAAGTAATTGAGCGGTGGGGTAAGAAAAATTCCTCGTCTTCCGAAGTAATTATCTTTTTCCCATAGACCGGGTCAGCCAGGCGGCGAAAACCCCAGCCAGGAAGCCGAACAGGTGCCCGTGCCAGCTGATCCCCGGGATCCGAACCGTAAGGGTGAGGAGCAGTCCGCCGTAGAGGAGGAGAACAACCACGGCCAGGAGCAGGGCTTTCAGCTCTTTGCGAAATATCCCGCTGGAGATCATAAATCCGATCAGGCCGAATATCAGCCCGCTGGCCCCGATGTGGACGGTGTTCCGGCCGGCGAATATCCAGACCGCACCGCCGCCGACCAGTGTAATAATGACGATGGCCGGGATGGTCAGTCTTTTAAAAAAGACCAGGGACAGGAGGAGTAGAAAAAACAGGGCGAAACTGTTTGACAGGAGATGATAAATGTTGCCGTGTAAAAATGGCCAGAATATGATTCCATACAGGCCGTCCAGCTCCCGGGGCTGGATACCGAAAGACCTGATATCCAGGGACCAGAATTGCCTTAATATAATCCCCAGGAGAAAGATTCCCCAGAGACATGCCACGGCTGCCAGGGCTGTCTTGATGTTTCGGCTGAGTACCTTCATGGCCGGCATTTCAGTTCTGAATTCCCGTTTTTAATCAGGGCCGGTCCGGAAGGGCCTCTCTGGAGTTCAATGGTGGCGCTGTTTCCGGGTTTGAAATGTTTATTAAGATAATCAAGGGCTGCCTGGCTCTTGATCCGGTCGCCGCAGGTGAAAATGTCCAGGGCTGAATATCCGTGTTCGGGCCACGTGTGGATGGAAAAATGAGATTCGGCCACCACCACGATCCCACTGACGCCGTCGGGTGGGAACAGATGAAAAAAAGACCGGATAATGGTGGCTCCGGACAGTCGGACCGCTTCGAGCAGGTGCTTTTCCACGGCGTTCAAATCGGATATGACACTGCCGTCGCAATCGAACAGTTCGATTATCAGATGCTTGCCCAGCCGGTCCATCAGGTCTTTTCCTGGAAAAGAAGATTTTTCATAAACAGACCATAGAAAATTCTAAGAATTTTGGCAAATAATAAACGGGATGATTTCAAATTACCGGGAAAAAGCGGTTACCCTGGAGGGGGCAGAAACGGACAGCAATTCTCGGAGAAAAAGAAAGCCGTATTCACCGCCATTAGAAACGAGGTTTTTCTAACGATGGATTAATGAAAAAATGAACGTCCAACATCGAACATCCAACATCGAATAATGTATTCTGTCAATCTAAAAAAGACTGAGCAACAAGTAGCGCACACGCCGCGAGCAAAGCTACCCTTCGAAATTCGATTCGGCTGAGTTGTTCGACCCTGAGTTCAGGATCGAGTGGCTCGCCACAGGCTGCGGTCTTTAGATCACGTCATTAGTGTGATTCGCTTGTCTAAAAATAGATTAAGCGCAACGTCATCAATATTCGACGTTCGATGTCAGAGTCTTCGCTACTTGGGCGTTGGATGTTCGACGTTAAATCTTTTCGCTGTTCAAACGGATAGGCCGGAAACCGATAGTTGACAAGCGTTATTCATTCAATTAAACTGATGATCGGTTTTAAGATTCCGAATAAACCCACTGACTGCTCATTTTATGCCCGCTGTGTCGTTAAATTCAAAGGCGCAGATGGCAAAAGGAAATCGACCAGTGTCTCGATTCTCTATACGCTTTCTGACCATGATCCTGGCGGCCACGTTTCTATTCGGGTGCGGCGGTCAGAGACTCCCCATCGACATCCTTAAAAAAAACCTCCGGGATGCTCCGTCCTATTCCATTATCCTCGAAGATATGGATGAAAAGGGTACCTTTTTCACGTCCTATTACCAGAAATACCGTGTTGTCCAGGGAGAGCGGACCGGGACAACCGATTGGATGGAGGTGCCAAAAGATTATTACCAAAAAAACGCAAACTTCCTGGGCATGACGCTGTTGTCAAAGAAGGAAGGCAAATATGATACAGAGGTGGGACCTCCGGGCTATAACTATGTCGGTGATGAAAAATACGGGAAATGGCAGCGCGATTCCAGTGGGAATTCCTTCTGGGAGTTTTACGGAAAATATGCCCTGATTTCCCATCTTATGGGTGGTTCGAGGATCTACCGGAATGATTACACGACCTATCGGAATTATCGCGGTCAAGGACGGCCCTATTACGGGAGCAACAAGCAATACGGAACCAATGGCCGCGTGACCCGGAGCCAGAAACCTAATTTTTACTCACGGCGGGCGACCAGAGCCTCGGCTTCAAAGGCATCCTTTGGACAACGGGTCAAACAGCGCACCGGGCGGGTTCGGTCCGGTTTCCGCGGCCGTGGTTCTAGTGGGGGGAAATAGGTCATGGACCTTGACAACCTGATTTCAGCGACGATCTTCATCATCGGTTTTTTTATCTTTTTCTATGTCGGCAAGGTCGCAAACGACCTGCTCCACCGGGAATACAAGCTCAATTTCGAACTGGTTGAAAAAGACAACGCGGCCCTGGCCCTGGCCCTGGTCGGTTATTATATCGGACTGGTCCTTGCCATCGGCGGGACCATTGTCGGACCCAGCGCCGGGCTGGCTGACGATCTGCTCGATCTCATTTTTTATGGCGTTATAAGTATTATACTGCTCAACATATCGTGGTTTTTATGTGATAAGCTCATCCTCTATAAGTTCAAAGTCAGTGACGAACTCATCCGGGATCACAATCAGGGGACCGGGGCCGTCTCAGCCGGTACCAGCATTGCCTCCGGTTTTATCATCTACGGTGCTGTTTCAGGTGAGGGCGGAAGCATCTGGACCGTCCTGGTCTTCTGGGCCCTGGGCCAGGCCCTCCTTATCCTGGCCGGTCTGGTCTACGAGCTGATCACGCCTTACAACATCCACGAGGAGATCGAAAAAGACAACATCGCAGCGGGGGTGAGTTTTGCCGGCGCCCTTGTGTCTATCGGGGTCATTATCGGACTGGCCGGTGAAGGGGACTTTACGGCCTGGTCTGTGGACCTGCCGGGTTATTTGGGTTTTGCCGTACTGGGGCTTATCCTGCTCCCCATCATCCGCCTGCTTACCGATAAGGTGCTCCTTCCCACGGTAAAGCTTTCGGACGAGATCGCGGCCCAGGAAAAGCCCAATATCGGCGCGGCCTATATCGAAGCCTTTTCCTATATTGCAGCAGCCTTTATCATCAACTGGTGTGTCTAAGCCTCGCGCTGTAAGCGCCGTCCTGAAGATCTCCATATTTGCCACCGGTCTGGCCGGTATCGTCGCTGAATTCGTTCTATCAACCCTGGCAACCTATATTATCGGAAACGCGGTCCTCCAGTGGACCGTGGTAATGTCTCTGATGTTTTTCGCAATGGGGCTGGGCAGCCGGGTCAGTCTGATCTTCCGTCACAGGCTCCTGGATACCTTCATCCTCATTGAATTTAGTCTTTCCCTGCTCTGTGCCTCGGTCGCCGTCCTGGCCTACGGCCTTGCTGCCTACACCGCATACACGAGCCTGCTCATCTATACCCAGGCTATTTTTATCGGATTGTTTATCGGCCTGGAGATTCCCCTGGTCATCCGGTTGAACGACACCTATGAGGAACTGCGGTCAAACATTGCCGCCATCATGGAAAAAGATTACTACGGCGCCCTTCTGGGGGGCCTGCTGTTTGCTTTTTTTGCCCTGCCGCACCTCGGACTGACCTATACACCCATCGCCCTTGGGGTTATCAATTTCCTTGTGGCATCTCTGCTTCTCTGGTGGTTTTTCGATCTCATCGGCCGGAAAAAGCTGTTGGTATCGGGTTTTGTTTTCTCCCTGGGCGTCCTGATCGCTCTGGGCGTTTTTTCCAAACCGATTATCCTGTACGGGGAACAGAAGCAGTTCCGGGACAAGGTCATCTATACCAAGCAGACCCCGCACCAGAAACTCGTGATCACTGAGTGGAAAAACCATTACTGGCTTTATATAAACGGCCAGGAACAGTTCAGCACCTTTGATGAGGAGAAATACCACGAGCCCCTGGTCCATCCGGGTATGAATCTGACCGCGGGCCGGGAAAAGATTCTGATCCTGGGCGGGGGGGATGGATTGGCCTTGAGGGAGGTCTTAAAATACCCCGATGTCTCCTCGGTCACGCTCGTCGACCTGGACCCGGCCATGACTGAATTGGCCCAGACCCACTACGTTCTGTTGGATGTCAACCAGGGGGCCATGAAGGACCGCCGGGTTACGATTGTCAATGAGGATGCCGCCGCTTTCCTAAAAGACGATTCCACCTTCTACGGGGCCATCTTCATCGACCTGCCAGACCCGGACAGTGTGGACCTGATGCACGTTTATTCCAAAAACTTTTACGGTCTGGTCCACCGGCGCCTTATGGCCGGAGGCATGCTGGCCGTTCAGGCCACCAGCCCCTACTTTTCACGTCAGGCATTTCTTTGCATTCTGAAAACCGTTGAAGCCGCCGGGTTCAGCGTCCTGCCGTACCATAATCAGATTGCGACCATGGGTGAGTGGGGCTGGGTTCTGGGGGCCAGGGCGGAAGATTTTTCAAAGGAGATATTGAAGCGCAGAGTCCTGGCCTTCGATTTTGAAGGCCTGGACACCCGATTTTTCAACACCGGGGCCATGATCTCCATGGCCCATTTCGGAAAGGGCATCCTGGACGGCCCTGATGTGGGGATGATAAAAATCAACAGAGAGAGCAACCCTGTGTTGATGCGGTACTATCGTTCCGGGTCCTGGGGGATCTATTGAGGGTTGAGCCGCATAAGTGCTGAGTTGTTTTGTAAATGTTCACATGTTGCATTTATGCCATCATGGCTTGTTTCAAGAGATGAACGTCCAACATCGAACGTCCAACATCGAACGTCGAATAATGATGTCGCTTCGCTCCTCAAATTATTATAAAATCGAATAAAAAAATAAATCCGATCCTTTAATGAGATTCTTGCCCTTGTTTTTGTCTTTCATTCAATATTCGATGTCGGAGTCTTTGCTTACCTGGACGTCAGATGTTCGGTGTTTATTTTTTCAGTTCAGGAGCCCCTCAGCTTCGAGGCAGAATGTCGGTAAACTGGTATTCTTCTACGGCTTCACCCGCAGAGGCCTCAAACTCATTCTCACCCCATTGCTCAATATCCAAAAGTTTTTTACCGGATTCGTCGGTAAAACTCCACCTCAGAAACTCCCGGCCCGGTTCCTGGCCGTCCTTTAGAAAACGGCCGCCGGCCGTTTCTTCCAGATAATAGGCCACCCCTTTGAATTCGATCTCATCCGGCGGGTCTCCGTGCTGTTGAATGTGTTCCTTGAGACCGCTGCCCAAACTCCCGAAGGGGATCTTCCTGCTAAAACTCCAGTAATCCTCGTCGTCGGATTCCAGCTCGAGATAGACCGTCTCATCGCTGCTTTTCAGCTGCCACTCGCGGGTCATATCCCCTTCGCTGAAGTCGTAGACATTATTGGCAGTCACTTCCCATGTCTTGAGGTCGTAATCCAGGAAGTAGCCGACTTTCAGATTGGACAGGGTCATCTCTTTCAGTGGATCGGGCTGGGGTTTCGCTTTTTTAAACAGGTCTTTGAAACCCATGCTTTCACCCTTTCTCAGAGGGGCCGCCGATCATTTTGATGCCCATTTTTTCCTTCAGTTCCAGAAGGTGTACAGATGCGGTAACCGTATTTCCGCCTTCCAGAGCCGCATCTATCTCATCGTCGACGCTTTTGTCCAGGTCGGCCATCTCTCCGTAAGCCAGGGCCAGGGCTTCATCTTCCTCGACCTTGCTCTTCATTTTTTCGAGCATGGCAATGGTCCCCGAGGAGTCGACTCTGGCGATCTGCTGGTTGATCTTCTTTGTTGCGGTCGCAGTCTTGGCTCTGGCCTTCAACGTCACCAGATCGTTCTCATAGGTGCTGACACTGGACTTGATCTTGTTGACATTGGCCTGGAGCTGTCCGGCCATCTGTTCGTGGCGTTCAGCCTCCTGGGCGAGTCTGACGGCATCGGCAGCGGATTGTTCTTTTTTGTTCAGGGCCTGGGTGGCCAGGCGTTCGGCATCGGCCTGATCCATCTCGCCGCTCTGCATTTTCTGAAGCAGCATCATGGCCTTGCGCTCGTAATCCACAGTCAGCCTCTTGTGGTTGTCTGCCTCCCGCCGTGTGCGGACGGCAATGGCCTTGACTTCGGCCAGACTGGTCATGGCCGCCTGAAGATCTTTCTTAAGATCCCGGATGCCCTGTTCGGTCATCTTGACCGGGTCCTCGAATTTGTCAACAACGGCATGTGCCTCGGCTTGAGAGACTCTGAAAAGGCGTTTGAAAAGAGACATATTATGTTACCTCCTTATTTTTGTACGTAACCGATTAGTTCGGAGCTGAATTCGGCCAGGGCCATACCCAGCGCCTGGATAGAGGCTTCGAGTTCGTTCCGGTCGAGATTCTCCAACTGGAGCGTGTCCCGAAAGAGGATTAACTTTGCCTCATCGTCCATGACAAATGCGCCGTGGACAAGCTCACGATTCATCTGCAGGAGGCGTTTATACAGGTCCCCCGGGTTGGACGGAACCTCCAGGATCACCTGCTCAAGGACCAGAAGCGGTGCTTCGCAGTCGATCACCAGGTTCTTTACACCGTTTTCCTCATCATCAACCACCACCAGTTCTTCGGCCGGGTCTTCGCTGACAATGGGTATATCCATGTCAAGAAGATACGATTTTACCAGTTCGAATTTATCAGACATAACCACCTCCTGTTTTCTTTACTGCAATGAATTTTCATCAAAACAATTCCCCTCCGGGGATAATCAGAGCCGGGCCCTCTGGAACCGGCTCTTTTATACATCTTAGGTCAATTTCGGCCTGGATGAGGCGATGACGATCAGCCGATCGTCCGGCCCCACGTTGTATTCTGAGTCTGGGTTGGCCAACAGTCTTTCACCCTTTGAGTCTTCAACCCCCACACACAGGAAACCGTGTTTCTTTTTCAGTTCACACATGATGTCAAAAAAGGTTCTTCCCTGCATACTCTCCGGCACTCTGATCTTGTAAAGATCGCTTCCGTATCGGGTGCTGACCAATTCAGAGATCATTCTGGTGATGCCGTGATCCAGGGCCGCCTGGACCAGAAGATTTGTGCTCAGTTCGCCCACAACAATGATTTCGTCGGCCTTTGCCAGCCGGCAGTGATCCGCATTTTTGGCGCGCATGAGTTCGACACAGGTGTAGACAGAGGGATAGAGGCTTTTAATTGTCAGGGTATTCAGAATCGTTTTTGCGTCCCGGGCGTTTGCGTCAAGGCTGTCATCCGAAAGCAGGATCGCTGCCTGGGCGTCGGCCATATTGGCTTTTTTCAGGGTTTCCGGATCGACTTCGCCGCGGATGAAATGGAGGTCCGGGTCATCCAGTGGTTTTTCCTGTATATCGGCGATAAGTACGACCGGCAGCTTTTTGGACTTGGGGTCGGCCCGAAATTCGGCCACGATTTCAGAACCTCTAAAATTCCAGCCGCTGATTATAAAATGCTGCTTGACTTTACTCACTCTCATTCCTTTATTTTCCATGATGTTGTTCTCGATGAATACGCCGGCCACCGTGGCCGTAAAGATCCCTAACAGTCCGATTCCGAGGAGCATGACCCCGGTACCGACGATGCGGCCCCCAACGGTAACCGGTGAGATGTCCCCATACCCTACGGTCGTGATGGTCACCAGGGTCCACCAGAGGGAGTCGAAGAACCCCACCTGTTTTTCAAACAGCGAAAACGTTGTTGCCCCGAGAAGGATGAGGAAAATCAATACCAGGCCTACTCGGTGCAGCTTTTCCCGGCGAATCAGTTTGAGAAACGGCTTCAGGAATTGGAAAACAGTATGCATTAATTGATGAAAACTCCCCTTTTTGGGTAAGAAGTATAGGCTTATACGAGCTTGTCGGTCAAGATTTAATCCGTCTGAGGCGGACAGGTTCCCCGTGGATTGTTATGAAGCGCTTGTTCAGGAAAATTGGCAGAGGACAGCCATGCCTTTATGTAATGCTTTTTTTCAACAATGGCCGATCTCAGTTGTGAAAGCGGCTGCCGTGTGTTCGATACCGAACGCCACAACGACACCGGTGGGTGCCTTGTGCAGTTTTAGAAAATAATTCCCCTCGGTACGATATGCGGTCAAAAGTTCCATGAGGATTTCGGACAATCTGCCGACATCTTCGATGACCGTTTCTATGGGCGGGTTGACGATGATCGTCACCGGTATATTTTCGGCCTGGATATTGCTCTCGGATAGAAACTGCTCAATTTCTTGGGATAGACCTGGATTATAATCGTTGATTATCAATTTCTACCTCGGATTTCAGGGAACGTATTGGCCTGTACATTAACCAAAAAAACCCATCCTTACAATGAAAGAATGGGCTTAAACAAATTGATGTCTGCCGTTGGGCAGCCCCGCTACCCTATATTTCGGGGCCGGAGGCTTTGCGTCCCAATCTTTCGAAAGGTTTGCCTTCTTCACAACTATTTATACGATTATCGGCCGGGGGGTAACATAACTTTAAACGATTATGGTATCCCGGTGCGTCAACCCCAATGCTGAACCGGTGTTTAAAAGCGTTTTTTGGTCCTTGAGATACACCGGGGCGGACATTTCACAGGAGGGGTCGATCAAACAGGCAGACCGGAGCACCTTATACCATTTAGGAAGAATATTTGTTTTTCACAAACCGGAGCAGGGGGACATCAAATTCATCCGGAAATCTGTTTTCGGCATTAATGAGAGCGATCATCTGGCGAGCCATCTCTTTTGCCATGTTCAGAGAGGGTGCGTTTTGTCTTATTTCACCCTTTTCACGGGCGTACCCCGTGGCAGATTCTGCAATAAACATATGATTATAGCTGAAATACTGATGGAATACATTCGCCACATTCATACAACCTCGTGCCCCTGCCACCGTAATCAACCCCCCGACCTTGTTGGCGAGCTGAAGCTTGGGGTTTAAAAGTGCATAGGTTCGGTCCATGAGTGTCTTTATCTGGCCGGTCATAGACCAGAAGTAGACGGGTGTTGCCCAGATGATGCCGTCCGAAGCCGTCATTTTGTCCAGAATCTCCTGTGCGTCATCTTCGATAATGCATTTGCCTGTATCCGCACACACCTGACACCCGTCGCAGGGTGCAATGGTTTGACCGCTCAAAGAGATCTTATCAGTGGCAACCCCATTTTTTTTAGCCTCCCCAAGGGCTGTGTCCAGCATTATTTCGGTATTGCCTCCCTGTCGTGAGCTCCCCAATATTCCCATGATCTTCATGTAATACCTCCAATTTGACGGTCTCGAAAATATTTATGCATCCGCATGAACATCACAACCCGGCAACACAAGGCGACCGTCTCTGTGATTGACTGCATCGAACGACATGAAAACTGTTAAACCGATAACCGCGTGATGTCAACAATCATTGAGATTTTTCCTCTTTCCGGCATTTCCCCTCCATTACCGGATTATTGAAACATTTTGCACAATTCTGTACTATGCGTATATAACCATTACAGGAGGGTGCAGATATGGAAAATACTTACCCGAGGGATATGGTCGGCTACGGAAGGCATTTGCCGAAAGTTCAATGGCCGGGAAACGCCCGCATTGCCGTCCAGTTTGTCTTAAACTATGAAGAGGGTGGGGAAAATTGTGTATTACACGGTGATTCACAATCTGAATCCTATCTTTCAGAAATCGTCGGAACAACCGCCCGGAGAAATGCCAGAGATTTGAACATCGAGTCGATCTATGAATACGGCAGCCGGGCAGGATTCTGGAGGATCTGGCGGCTTTTTACTCAAAAAGAGGTACCATTGACGGTCTATGCCGTGGGTATGGCTCTGGAACGAAACCCCGAAGCGGCCAAGGCCATGGCCGAAGCCGGCTGGGAAGTGGCAAGCCATGGATACCGTTGGATTGATTACCATGAAGTTCCTGAAGAAATCGAAAGAGAACACATCCAAAAATGCATTCATGTCATCGAGGATCTGACCGGAGAGCGGCCATACGGATGGTACACCGGCCGAATCAGCCCGAACACCCGCCGGCTCATTGTCGAAGAGGGCGGCTTCCTCTACGATTCGGACGCCTATGCGGATGATCTGCCCTACTGGGACAACAACCATGGAAGGCCCTTGCTCATTATTCCGTATGCCCTCGATACCAATGATTTCCGGTATGCAATGCCCCAGGGGTTCAATTCAGGAGAACAGTTTTTTTCCTATGTTAAAGATGCTTTCGATTATCTGTATCTGGAAGGGGAGAGCCGGCCGAAAATGCTGTCCATCGGTCTGCACCCCCGCCTGTCGGGCAGACCCGGAAGAACCGCTGCTTTAGCAAAATTTATCGACTATGTTTTGGATCATGATAAGGTATGGATTACCCGCAGGATTGATATTGCCCGACACTGGATTGAAAAACATCCCTTATTCTGACTGTCCGATCCTAAAATATTACACAACCATGAGCAGGGCCATCAGTTCTTCAAGGTCTGTCTGCACCTCACAGGTTGTGATCCATGACCTGATTTTTTCTGCCCGTTCCTCTGGGATACGGCGTGTCGAAAGCTTAAAGAATTTATCTTCTATCTCCTTTCCGGTCAAAGGCTTCTGAAGGGTACCCTTGGCCCATGGGCTGTGTTTTTTTAATTTTTTGCCGTCAGTGGTTGTCACTGTGATAATCGATTCATACTGATCCGGATAGGTGCGATCGAGGGTATCATCAGGAATAAGCGATGAATTTTCGAAAAGTCGTTTGATCTCTGAAGTGTCCCGTCGATCCGTTAGTATATCGTCAAACAGGACCTGGCCGGTGACGGCTGCCACGGCAAACACATACTGGGCGCAATGGCTTCGGAGTTCATTGTTGTCGATCATATGGGCCCCAGCCCTCGGGTATTGCAGGTCGATTTTTTCAATATCTTTTGAGTTCAGTCCATTTTCGTTGATAATGTCCAGCAGTGCATCCAGGCCCGGGTGGGTAAAGGCGCATGAAGAATACTGTTTGATGGCCAGTTCCTGGATGGCCCATTTCTTTCGGAACAGGTTTTGCGGGTTCTGGCCGCCGCTGGAATAGGCCGAGAAAAAATCGTATTTGCCGTCGAATATATTGGGAGGACCGCCGAAGCCCAGGTCTGCCAGCAGTGATGCGGTGGCCCCGTTTCTGGCTGCGATTCCCGGATTAAAGGGACGTGAATTTTCAGTATGATCTTTTGCCCAGGCAAGAAGTCCTGATGCCTGGTTTCCGCTGAGTCCCAAGGCATTTAAGCACTTGCCTTTATCGAGTTTAAGCAGATGCCCTGCAGCTGCCGCAGCCCCGAACGTGCATGCAATGGCGGTTGGGTGGAATCCTTTGGCGTAGAGATCCCTTGGATTTAGCGCCATGCTGACCCGGCAGGACACCTCGATTCCCAAAGTCAAAGCTGAAAGCAGATCGATTCCGGCGCTTTTTTGCCACTCGGCAAACGCCAATGCCACAGGGATGCAGACCGCGGCCGGATGCAATACCGCAGCCACATGATGCGGTTCGATATCAAAGGTATATCCAAAGGTGCCGTTTACCAGACAGGCGTTGATACTGGATGTCTTGAAGTTGCTGCCGATGACTGTGGACTGGGGTTCACCGCCCAATAGTTGAGCCATTTCGATTAATGCCTTGCTTCCCGGATAAACCGGATCCGATGCGGCAAGCATGGCGCCAAGCGTGTCCAATAAAATGATTTTGGAACGGGCAATCACCTCAGGCGGCATATCGTTATAAGAAAATTCGGTAATGAATCGAGCCAGTGATTCTGTGTGATCCGTTTGGTTCGGCTGCTTGCTGATTGCATTCATAATTAACTCCTTTTGCCTGAAGCTGTTGGTAATATAAAATATTTTAATAGATTATAGCATCTTATAAGGTCATTCAACAATATAGTAGAATGGTCATTTATATATTGTAACCGATTCGGAAAAAAAATTGTTTTAAATTGAGTTTATTTACATTATGAATAAATGATCCGTCACATGCTCCATATTGATCACTCCGGTTGTTGGTTGCAAGGCACGGAGGGTTCTCTCTTGAGCAAAGAACAGACCCATGCTAAAGAAATAGAACGATTGCTACACATCATATAGACGACTTTTTCATAGATTATTCGTTGAGTCCATTCTCTAACCTTACACCGGAACCTTGCCCGCGCCGTTGAAACGACACATTCGGTACAAATCGACGCGCCTCTTCTGTTTCTTACAGAGACCCCGTTATCTGAAAGATTTCGGGTCTTATTGATACGGCTGTTAACATCCTGCAGCCTAAACAGGAACATGCACAACAGAAAGGAGGTCTGTGATGACCAGAGCATTTAGATCGGCTATCTTGGCTTGGGCGTTCGGAGCACTTTTTATCTGCTTTACGGTGTCTTCTGCCGGGGCGGTTTCCTTAAAGGCGGCGGCCGGAGGGTCGGGAGGCGGTTGGTACCAGGCGTTTTCCCAGATTGCCCAGCTGGTCAAGGAAAATGACGCTTCCATCGACATTAAGGTGGTTCCGGGCGGCGGTCTTGCCAATCCTCCCCGGGTCGATTCAGGAGAGGTGCTGATGGGGTTCGCTTTCCCCCCGTTTGTCAATGCCGCCTCAAAAGGAAAGAAACCCTACAAAAAAGCGCATTCGAATATTCGAACCATCGCCGGTGGGTTTGGGTTGAATCCCCTCCAGTTTATCATTACCCAGGATACCGGGATCACCAGTATCGAGCAGCTGGTTGAAAAGAAATTTCCCCTGAAGTTTGCCGCCGACCGCGTCGGCACCACAGACGAATGGTCATGCAAGCAGGTCTTTAAGTTCTATAACGTCTCATATGGTGACATCAAGAAATGGGGAGGAAAGGTGATGCATCTGGGTTACGGAGATATCGAAACCCAGATCAAAGACCGGAACGCAGATGCAACCTTTATTATGATTGCACCCCCAGCGTCCATCATTACCTCGGTTGCCATTTCCCGGCCCATTCGTGTCCTTGAATTTTCAGATGCACTACGAGATCATCTCGTCAACGACTGGTCATTTTCTCCGGCCACGATCAAGGCCGGCACCTACAAGGGGCAGGACAGCGATGCGCAAACCGTTGCGTTGTTTACGGTTATAATGGCAAGCAAAAAAGCACCGGATGATGTTATATACAAAATCACCAAGATCATTCTGGAAAATCCGGAACGGGTCCGTAAAATTTCACCGGCCTTTAAAAACTTCGATCCTTCCAAGGCCGGCATCGGCACCGGCGCTGAACTCCACCCGGGCGCCATGAAATTTTATAAGGAAAAAGGCTGGGTTAAATAGCCGGCATTCGTTGGATAACCCACAATAATCTCTCTTGAAGGTTCGGTGGGACAGTATGCCGCCCCACCGAACCTAAGATTAATCTGCATATTTTATTCAAAATTCGACGTCGGGGTCTTCGCTACCTGGACGTTGGATGTTCGACGTTCATGGCTTTTTTGTTTTAGCTGAAACGCCCTTGAAATAGGGTATAAATTTGTATGAAAGCGATGTTTTCAGACCCCTTCGAGGGGTCTTCCTGAGGCCTCCCTTTTACGGGCGGAGCCTCCTCTGCATACAATGCAAAAAACCATAGGCAGATGACCATGAAAGAGATGCTGAAACGACTGACGTCCCAGCGGGTTGCCAAACAACGGAAACTGCGATCCGGCTACAACACGGCTGTTTATATCATCGCAGTGAGCGCTGCAGCGATTCATCTGTTCTCCGTGTATCACGGGCTGTTTAATCCCCGGATGCAGCGATCCATCCATCTGATGTTTATGCTGCCCCTGGCTTTTCTTCTCTTCCCGGCGCGGGAAAACTCTCCTAAAGATCGGCCGTCGGTTCCGGATTTTGTGTTGGCCCTTATTGCGGTGGCGGTATGTTCCATCGGAACGCTGGAACTGGAGCGGCTGGAAAACCGTTGGATCTTTGCATCCGATCTGGTGCTCCATGAACTCATTTTCGGAAGTATCAATGTGCTGCTCATCCTGGAGGCAACGCGGCGCTCGGTCAGTACGATGCTTGCCTACCTGGCAACCGCCGTTCTCCTATACTTGCCGCTGGGGCCCTATCTTCCGGGGATTCTGAAACATGACGGATTTCCTTTCCAACGCATGGTGGAGATGATGTACCTGGATACCGATCAGGGTATCTACGGGATGTTGACCGGGGTGTCGGCAACCTATGTCATCCTCTTTGTGCTTTTCGGCGCATTCATTCTCTATGCCGGTGCCGGAATATTTTTCACCGATTTTGCCACTGCCGTTGCCGGGCGGTCACGGGGAGGGCCTGCAAAGGTGGCCGTCGTATCCAGCGGATTGTTCGGCACCATGACCGGAGTCGCTGTGGCCAACGTCTATGCCACCGGCAGTGTGACCATTCCCTTAATGATCCGTACCGGATACAGACCCAGTTTTGCGGGCGCCGTGGAGGCTGCCGCCTCCACAGGGGGGCAGTACATGCCGCCGGTAATGGGGGCGGCTGCTTTTGTAATGGCCGAGATCACCGGTATCTCCTACTATCATATCGCACTGGGGGCATCCATCAGCGCTGTGCTGTATTTCGTTGCCGTGGGATCCATGGTTCATTTCGAAGCCCTGCGTCTCGGACTGTCCGGTGTGGCTGAAGCGGAGATTCCATCCTATAAAAAGGTCGTCAAGGAGTCTTATCTTTTTATACCGGTGGTCGCCATCATGTATATGCTGCTCAACGGGTATTCACCCATGAAGGCTGCATTTTATGCCATCGTGATTTCGGTTGTTACTTCCTATGTCCGGCGTGAAACCTGGATGACTCCAAAAAAAATAATTGGCGCCATGAATATGGGTGCACGAAATACCGTCATGGTGGCCATGGCCTGCGCATGTGCGGGGATGGTCGTTGCGGTTATGACGCACACGGGACTCGGGCTTTCTTTCAGCAGCATGATCATTGCCTCATCCGGAGGGGTTCTCCTGATCGCACTGTTTCTGGTGATGATTGTATCATTGATACTGGGTATCGGGCTTCCCACCACCGCAGCGTATGTGTTGACCGCGGCCCTGGCGGCACCGGCACTGGAACGCATGGGCGTTGACCAGCTGGCAGCACATCTTTTTGTCTTCTATTTTGCCATCATTGCCTGTGTGACACCTCCGGTTTCCATATGCGCCTATGCCGGCGCCGGTATTGCGGATGCCGACCCTGTGGAAACAGGGTTTGCAGCGGCCAAACTGGCCATCGCCGGATTCATTGTCCCATATATGTTTGTATACAACCCGGCCCTGGTGACTCGGGGGACACTTGTTGATATCTTCTTTTCGTCTGTAACCGCCTTAATCGGGGTTGTGGTACTTGCCGGCGGTTTGCAGGGTTGGCTGCTCAGAAAAACCGGGAAAACGGAAAAATGGCTGGTCATTGCCGCCGGAATCGCACTGGTCGTCCCCCAGCTCTGGGTAACCCTTTTCGGGTTTACCCTGGCGGCCGGGATTATCGGAAGACAGTGGGTTTCGTTGCGGGCGGCAGAATCGGTATGAGCGAAAAACCAAGATATGTTTTGCGGGAATGAGCGTTACCTGTTCTCTCGAGCGTGCTTGCATCCCGCAAAGCGGGGCTCTCGCTGGTCGCTTGAGCATCGGCCGTCGCCGTGGCTATGACCCGACAAGCACAGAGAACTCAGAGGAAAAGAGGAAACTGTTTTTGATCCGATTCGACGAGAGGACGAATCAGAATTATGGATCCTATTAGGGTCACCATTGAACCCCCTTTTTTAAGGGTGGTATTTGGCTTGGAGGCCATTTGAAAAAAGAAGAATTCGTACAGATCCTAGGAAATGCCAATGAGTTTAAAGAGGGCGATGTCTCCATCGGTGTGGGAACAGATGATGATGCGATTCGATCCGATGCGAGGCAATCTCTTTCCCAGATTCGGTTAAACGATATTTTCAACTGTGATATTGTCGAAGACCGACTTACAGATCGGCTTAAATCCGGTTTCATATCGGATCCAGTATCTTCGGGCGAATTCAACCGGGTCAAGAATCAGACGGTGGGAGAGATACGCGACGCCATTCTGCATGCAGAAAACCCGAAGATCATTCAGACCATCGGGGTCGGTATGACCAGCGAGATGATTGCAGCGGTGGCTAAATTGATGAGTATCGAGCAGATCGTTAATGTTTGCGCTGCTGTTGATCATCCACAAAACGGAAACGGATCGGTGGGACACCAGACGTGTTTCGGCTCAAGAATTCAGCCCAACAGTCCCACGGATGACCCGACCGAAATTCTGTATTCCATTTTTGAAGGCCTCTCTTATGGGTGCGGGGATGTGATCATCGGCATCAATCCAGCCAATGACGCATTGGATGAAGTCATGGCATTGGAGAATCTTCTGGCAGCGGTCATCCAACGTCTTGAGCTGCCGACGCGCTGGTGTGTGTTGTCGGATATCAAAAAGCAGCGGGAGGCCTTGATCAAAGGCGCGCGGGTCGACGTCGGGTTTCAGAGCCTCGCGGGCACTTCTAAGGCCTTGCAGGGAATGCTTGAATGTGATGTCGATGAACTTATCAGACATTTAGCACCTTTCAAAGGACTCTATTTTGAAACGGGGCAGGGGTCCGAATTTACAAACGGGGCCGACACCGGCATCGATATGGTGACTCTTGAATCCCGCACCTATGGGCTGGCCAGACTTCTGAAGGCAACCCTTCCCAGATGGCAGATCGTCAACGATGTGGCCGGCTTTATCGGACCCGAGGTGTTTAGAACCGGAAAACAGCTGATCCGGGCCTGTCTGGAAGATCTGTTGATGGGAAAATTGCACGGCCTCACCATGGGTCTCGATATCTGCAGCACCTATCACATGGGTATCGCCCCGGGCGAGCTCGATGCAATCACCCAGACGATTGTCCGGGCGGCGCCGGCCTACCTGATGGCCGTTGCCGGGAAATCGGATCCCATGCTGGGGTATTTGACCACCGATTTTCGCAGCCACCCGAAGCTGCGACACCTGCTCGGCAAGTCCATAAGCCGCCGAATGAGAAAAAGACTCTGTGATCTCGGAATTATGCGCATTGACGGCACTTTAACGGAACCGGCAGGCGTCCTGGTTTCGGTGGCTCGTGAATATGGAGAAGACCCGGTCGAGATACCCAAAACCATCCGTCGGCTTCAGGAGCGCGGTATGGACATCGGATACGGCTGTGAAAGCGATTTTAGCCCCCCTGAGCATGTGGAGAAACACTTAGACGATGTCTTTAAGCACGCGCAAAGGGCATTGTACCGGGAAATTTCCCCGGAAACGATGCTGGTTTCGGAGAAGCCGTTTCTGAAGGTGAGCACGACCTCAAATGACAGAGACGATTACATCGCCAACCCGACCACGGGAGAGCATATCGATCCCGGGCAGATAAACGGCATCAAATCACTCTATACCGATAAACTTCCGAATGCTCAAATCGTAATCATCGATGGCCTCAATGCAGATGCCGTCAACGAAAATTTAACGCATTTGCTGCCGGCATTAAAAAAACATCTAAAGGATTTTGGGGTTTCTTTCGGCAAGTGCGTATTCCGGCGAAAACTGCCACCTATTCCGGAAATAAGTTTACCACTTATTCCCTCATCCAAGTCCCTCGTTTAGTGCAATACCAAAGTGGCAGGTTTGCGTCAATTCTTGGAGTACGTTTTC
>Ga0233430_1002175_pt1 | contig 23752 bp, 16 predicted proteins | sample SI_118_April2016_2_FD_179883 | JGI IMG/M metagenome (GOLD analysis project Ga0233430, IMG submission 179883) | Seawater microbial communities from Saanich Inlet, British Columbia, Canada - SI_118_April2016_150_MG | ecosystem: Environmental > Aquatic > Marine > Inlet | place: Canada: British... | reverse complement strand
GCTTCCTGATAATCTCTAAAAGATCTGCCCACGGAATCACCTGATCCATCTCCGCCAGAAACTTTTCCCGGCGGGTCCTTTTCTTCTTATTGTCATAGGCGAGGCTAGCAAACGATGGCCCATTTATCATCGGTAAATCTCCTTGAATAAATCCTGTCACTATTATCTCATGATTCGAGACTTATTCAGAGATTCCTTGGTATTCTGTGGACTTTACCGCTGGAGTGCGGTACAATTTGAAGCTGAGGGAGCGAATGGTGCCCGGTGGTGCTCGCGGTCTTCAAAACCGTTGGTGGGTATCCTTCGATGCTCATGGTGGTTCGACTCCCCTCGCTCCCGCCAAATACTTCCTAGCGGTAGTCTCCCGGGATCAAATCTCCAACTTTGGCAGTTGCCGCACTCATGACTGTATCTGAAGCGCCGTAGTAGACTATCAATTCGTCATCGGCATTGAGAAAGAAAATACGGTCTTCTCTAGGTAGAGCCCCGCAGGTAAAAACCACGTTTGGTACCCATGAGTTACCGTCTTTTCCCAATTCCCATTGTTGTGCTGGTTCCAGGATAAAATTGGGGGAACGGTAGATCAATTTGGATGGTTCAGCCAGATCGAGCAGCATCACGCCTAAACGATAGACGTGATCATAATCAACTCCGTGTGTAATTAACAACCATCCATATTTTGTTTTGATAGGTTGAGCCCCCGCGCCGATTTTCCGGGCATCCCACATCATGCCGGTTGTGGTTCCAGCTAGAATTTGATGTTCGCGCCGAGGCCATGGACAACGCAGATGGCGAGAGAAAGTAATCCACATGTGTGGATCTACGCGATGGAGCATGGCATATTTTCCGTTGAATGTTTCGGGAAACATGGCAGCGTCTTTATCATCGAATCCGGGAAAGACCAGTCCATGCCTTCTCCAGGCTCCCCAGCGGTGTTTAAGAAACTCTTTTACGCTAATCGAAGCGATGGCGATCTGGGCAACCAGTCCGTCGTAGGCGGTATAAGCCATATAGACACGATCACCGATCACTGTTAGCCGTGGGTCCTCGCACCCCATCTTTTCACTCGGGGTATTCGGTTCGAATATAGGTTTGTCCAGACGTTCAGTGAAGTCGAATCCATTTTCACTTATAGCTATGCCCAGGCGAGATATTTCGTCATCGCCGAATGCTCGGTAAACCATGTGGACCTTATTGTTTAACCTTATCATTCCGGCGTTCAGTACATATTTGGATTCCCACGGATGTTCTTTGATGGGTTCGAGAATAGGATTAGTTTCGAATCGAATTAGATCCCCCGCCGGTGGTTGTTGTGGCGTTACGGCAATGGGCTCCCTGGGCATTACCTTTTTGGCACCCTTTTCTTCACCGAGCAGGATGGGAGCCAGGTTTTCCCATTCCCTACCCTGCTCCATTAGTTCTATAATCTTTTCTTCTACTTCTTCCTCAGTGCCGCCTATTGCCTTGTAATACTCTACGAGAAATTCCCTCGATGACCAGTCCCTCTCTACATGCAAAGACAGGGGAGGAGGTGATGCTCGGCCCCCCTTAAAGCTGTAGCTTGCCCATGACCATACCGAACAGGTAACGAATTTACCATCGGGGAGTGCCAGCGCCAGATGGTAACTTTCTGCCAGGTCTCTCAGATGTTCAAATCGGGCGACTCGGGTTCTATCTCCAGTGGATTCGTCTTCGTCAATCTTCTTGACCATCTCTCTTACCCGCTCTACCAATATACGCTGATTTCCATCCTCGAAAATGTTATGTGCCGAAAGAGGGTCCCTTCCCCAGTGACCTTCGATAGAATCAACAACTTTGCGTCCAAAGTCCTTTCTCATGGCAGCAAATTGTTGCCATATTTGACCCAGTCTTTCGGCCTCTACGAGGTTTTTCCCTATAGTGCAAAGGTATCTTAGTTTAGGGAATTCCCCTCCCATTCCCTTGTGCAGGTTACTAATGACTATTCTTGAAGTGAACTTATCGAGAGCTGAAGAGTCTTTCATTTCTACCAGCGAAGGGAAATCTTCATGACGTACAACTATGGGTTTGATAGAGCAGGGCGCTAAGTGTTCCGAACGTAGCCCGTCAGCAATGAGTTGCCATAGATTCAAGAGGTATTCGCGTTCCTCTGTCCAGTTGGTTAAAGCTAGGATATCCAGGGGGTCGTATCCTTCAAGTAATTCATCAAGATTGGCATATCCCAATTTCGTGATTAAATTAAGCGGAGGATAATGAGCTAAAAACCGGGAAGCCATCTCGGGGATTGCTGAGAATCCCTGCCCATGGGGGAAAATTTCGAAAATGATGTTTACCAATGATTGAGTTCCCTCGATCGTGGAGAGGTCGATGCCTGGCAGAATCTCATCTTCAACAGAGTGCAGATAATCTTTAATTCCCATAGATACTTCCAGGGAGCTGGCGTCACGAGGGATTTTCAATCGTTCATATACAAAGTGTTCGAAGTCCTCTTTTTGTTTGGAGAAAACAGTATTATAAATTTCAGTGGCGCGAACCAACTTGCCTTGTGGTGTGGTCAATTCGGTAGGGACCACCAGCGGTACTCCTGGTATGAACTCCCGATAGGTGACCTGCGGTACAGGTGGACGAAGGATTTCAGCTGACATTTCCCAGCTGGTGACGAACTCTGATTTTTGCCTCAGGAATTCGTTTGCCAGTTCTTCAATTCTTCGATCAGCTTCGAGAGAAACCAATCGGTCCTGCTCATCGGGAGGCAGGATATCTAATTTATCCCGGATGGCTTGCATATCCAGGTTGAATCCCCCCATAAAACCATTGTGCAAGGGAATAAGGGAATCCAGCAGGTCGCCTTTGGCAAAGTCTTTGCCAAAGGCGTAGGCCAGCAAGAGATGATAAATTACCTTTGCCCACAACTCACTGGAAAACCGAAACGATTTGGGTTTGAGTGTGACCAGTTTATCCAGTTGCTGATATATTTCTTCGGGGAAAACCTTCTGGTAAAGCAGGTGAAATTTGTTAAATCCCTGTTTGAACCTGGTCACTGCTTTTTCAGACGATATCTGGAATTCATCCGGTATGTGGGCCTTTTTTGTGCCGAACGTGGCTAGCGGTTGCATAAGGGGTAGTTCGCGAATTGTGTGGCTTTCTTCCCACCATTCTTTGTCTGCGACGATTTGAGCAAACAAGACACTGGCTACCTGCCTTAATATCAATTCGTTTTTTGCTATTGAGGGTTTGTGGATTTTTATTCCCAGATTAGCCTCACAGATTTTGGCTCCGCTGACAATAGCGGAAGCAGCTATCCAAATGTCAATGCCATATCCACTGATATCAGTGGCCCACATTCGGCGAGCATCCTTAAGGTAGTTGCGGAGCATGTGATGTGAAATACCCCATTGTCCTCCAACAAGACGGTGGATTGGACAGTTGTAGATCGCTGTAAATAAGGGGTACATTGTAAAAGTAGATATAGGAGCTTCAAGAAAATGGCGATTAAATTTAGAGACGACCATATCAGCTTGCCCGGTCCTGATAGGTTCGAGAAGCAAGTATATCCAGTCGGGGGCTAACCCTTCGATGTCCCCGTTGTTTTTGCGGCTTTTGAGATCGGCTTCCAGTATTACCTGGTCTGCACCAAGAGTCTGTGCTATTTCAGCAATTGCCCGGACACTCCATCCTTTTCCGTTTATACGTTCATCGTCCAGAAGAAAAGTAATACGTTCTATTTTGTTATCCTGAGGGAGGGCGTCGATTGCTTCGAGCGCTTCTCTTCCTGCGGGTGATCCGGCAGCTACAATCACACATTTAAAGCCGGGATAATATTTATTAAGGCCTTCTTTGGCGATTTCTACTACTCGGGGGACGCTATCAGCCTCGTTGTAAAAAGGGATTCCGACTACAATATCAGCTTCCCTTATTTGTTCAGCTTGTTTCAAGGGGGTTTGCATAATATTTTTGTAGCAAGCCTCGATCTTTTCGAATGGGTGCAAGATCACTTCTTTTCGAGTGTTGCCATTTTTTTTGTTGTTGGATGGGGAGACAGGCATTCTTGCACTCCTTTAATAGCTCATGTTAAAGGCGTTGAACCGGAATAAGGAATCAGCAGACTGGGATGTCAATGCAAATCGTGAAGACGTCGACCTGTCAGGCGGTAAATCTGGGCTCGCAATCCTCTTCTTGGTTTGATCGAGGGCTGGCTAGTAGAGTTGTTTGTTGTGAGGTAATTCTCCGGATAGTCTGCGCTTGATGGCTTTGCCGGACGTTGGGGTATTGGTGCACTATATCGCGGTAGTGCCTGGTTTCGAACAGGTATATTCATCTCTGCCCTGCGGGCCGCGGATGCCGCCAAGGCATTGATACCGGAGGGAAGTCGAGATTTCTCCCAGAGGGGAATGGTACGCAGTATAGGCTCGGCAAGTTCGTAGTGCCTGCGAGCCTGGCTTTCCCAGCTAAATTCATCGGCATACTTCAATGCTTTTTGTTCTGTACGTAATTGGAGTTCCGGATCTAGCAAAAGGTGTTTGATTTTTATGGTGAGGTTGTTGATATCGGTATCGGCGATCTGCCCCGCTTCCTTTAGCGTTTCACCAACACCTTCAAGGTCTCGGCCTGCTACTATTGCGCCTGCCCCAAGAGCGTGAGCAATGACGCCGCTTTGAGTGCATTCATCTGGCCAATAGAAATTGATGTCAAATGCTCTCTGGGCCAGTGGCAGCATTTCGGAGGGTAGCCAGGTTTCGAGAAGGAAAGTGTTCGAGTCTTTGATGTTCGAGCGCAATTGCTGGGCATATATCCTTTGGGAATCCTCTCTAGCCGTTCCGATTCTTACGGCTACTATTCTTTTGTCCGGGATGAGTTGTTGCAGGTTATCCCGGACGGAATAGAGCGACTCCGAGTGTTTGAGGGGGCACAGGAAGCCCGTTTGCCCCAATAAAAGGGCGTTGGGATCGGAGAAGATACGTTGCCGATATAGAGCTTGTTTATCGTTTTGGTCAAGGGCGGATTCATAGAACAGAAAGTCGTAGAGTTTCCCCCTGGCCTCTTTGTGGCTCAGTTTGTTTATCTCTGGATAAGAGTGTACGCCATGTTTGGTGACGAATATCTTGGCATAATATTCAGGGAAAGCTGTAACAACCGAGCGATAAACACCGTATGTAAAAACGGTGATGGCGTCTACGTGTGGCAGAAGGTTCTTGAGCAAGTCGTACTGATATTTTCGTAATCCGCTTTCGGTCTCGTTGCTCTGGAAATGAAGGGTATGAAAAGTGACTATCTTTGGCAAATTGAGTTGCTGTAACATGCTAGTGAACATCTCAGGATCAGCCCAAATAGCAGTTTCGTGTTGGAACCAAAGGATAGCATCGTCCATTCTGGTGTTGAGGTGGGTCAATCCATCGATAATGTGCTTGGCGGAGAATCTGTCACGGCTGGGGATACCATACCAAGCTCTATCAGTCAAAGCATCATCGGTAAGAGGGGCTCCGTAAGTATCCATGTCAAAAGACAACACGCCCCATTTTTCGCTGTGGAATTCGCGCACGAGGTAATTAGTATAGGTAGCAATCCCGCACATTATAGGAGGGTAGGGCCCTACGAAATAGATAGACGCCATTTGATTCCTCCTTATTGCAAACTCAGATGGTCGTAGCCGAATCTCTTCTATGATGCCTTTAGACACAATAGTCGAGGTTTATCAAGCATCCTATTTTGTTAATTCGATTCAACAGACTCCATTTCCAAGTCGTTTGATATGGGCAGACAAAAGCTAAATTTTGAGCCCTGATCATTTCTAGTGTCCACCCATATTTTGCCATTGTGCGCTTCGACAATTCCTTTGCATATCGATAATCCCAGGCCAGTCCCCCCCCTTCTGCGAGCAACGCCACTTTCAAGCCGATAGAATCGGTCGAAAACCTTGTCCACATGCTCCGCAGAGATGCCAATACCCTCATCAGAAACACCAACCATGATATGGTTGTCGACGGTTTTCGCTTCCAAGGTGATCTTTGTACCTTCTTCGGAGTAGGAAGCTGCGTTGGCTACCAGATTAGTAATTACTTCTCCGAGGCGTATTTCATCGGCATCGATCATTGGCAGTCCACGTGGTACTATGATTTCAAACTGGTGATTCTTTACCAGTTTGCCGAGTTGGTCACTGAGCTGATTTACCACGGATGAGATACTGCTTTGCGTCTTATCCAGATTCATGATGCCTGCTTCTATCTGAGACATCTGCATCAGGTCTTCCACTATATGAGTGAGTATATCCGATTCCCTATCGATGATCTTGAGGAACTCCTGTTGGGTGTCAGTATCCCATTCAATGTCAGGTTGGGTAAGTGTGCTGGCGAGGCCTTTTATGGAAGTTAAGGGAGTGCGTAATTCGTGGGAGACGCTTGCCAGGAGCCCGGTCCGCAGCTTGTCCAGTTCCTCCAATGCTTCGGTACGAGACGCTTCTTCTATCAACAGTGAGTTTTCGACCGCAGTGCTGATCTGGTGGCTGATGGTAATAACCAGACCTCTTTCTTCTGGAGTGAAAACGCGTTCATTCTGGGTAGCGACGCACATTACACCCAGTATCCTCCCTCTTGCATTAAGGGGTACGAAAATAGCTGACTTCAGATGGTGATCATATACCAGGTTTTGGGTTCTTGTATTCTGTTGTTCAACTAGGTCGCCGACCGATTCGACGAAAATAGTTTCGCCCGATTTAGCCACTTGTCCGACAACATCGTCCACTAGTTCAATAGTGGGAATAGATTCTAATTCGTTGTCGCTAGCGCCTCGGGTGATTCTCATATCTAGTGATTCGGACTCTTTGTCCACAAAGGCAATGGCACCATGTTTTACATTAAGTATTTCCAGAGTTTTATCTAGAGCGGCATTGAGTATTCCATCCAGATCAATAGATTGGCTTACCGTTTGAACTATATCATTTAAGGCAGCGAGTTCCCGGTTATGCCTGAGTATCCTCTCTTCCGACTCTTTTCTTTCGGTGATATCGGTAGTTATCAATGTTATTGCGGCAACCGTTCCTTCGTGCATAACGGGTCCTAATTGTGTTTCCCACCATGAATCACGCCCGTCGGGCCCAACACCTCTTATCTCATACCCACCTGCTTCTCCGCTACTGAGAACATGGCTAAAAGATTCCCGCACCAAATCGTGGTGCTCAGGGACTATGAAATTGTAGATTGTATTTCCGATAACCTCTTCACTAGTGAGCCCAGGTACGATACGATTGGTAGCGAGAATCGTGCCTTCACTGTCTACGGATATGATGGTAAAAGGTGCGTTCTCAACCAAAGCGCGCCAGTGAGCCTCTGATTCCTTTAGCGCTTCCTCCGCCTGTTTGCGCCCGGTGATATCACGGACAAATCCAAGAACGGCTGCTTTCTCCTTGTATACTATGAGGCTACCATTAAATTCAATAAAGACCCTGCTGCCATCTTTGTGTTTGAGAGTCGTCTCGTACATCGATGGGACTTCTTCTCCAGATATTTGTTTTTGATGGTAATTGGCAAGCTTGGAGATTTCCCCTGGATCAACGTGATCGGAAAATGGAGTATTCAAACCTTCACCAAGGTCATCGTCCATAATCTCACCCATACGGGGATTGGCGAATTTAATAATCCCATCCTGAATGATAACGATCCCATCAGAACAAAGTTCCACTACTTTACGGTATTTGTCTTCACTTTCCCGTAGTGCTTCCTCTGCTTGTTTGCGCTCCAAGATGTCTCTAACTATGACGAGAAGACCTTGTTTCCCGCTGGAAGCTTGGACGGTTCTGATACTCAACTCAACAGAAACTGTACTGCCGTCCTTGCGCAGAGCTACAAGTTCGGTGAGCGGTATATTATCTCCCCTGACTGCTTTGTTAACTTGGTTGAGAAGGTCTTCCATTCCTTCAGAATTTATGAAGTTGAAATCGGTGAAGTTTTTCCCAATCAATTCCTCTCGCGAATAACCAAAAATATCGTTTACTCTATCGTTTACGTCAAGAATTGTGCCTGCTTCGTCTAGATATATGATTTCATCGTCGGCACTCTCAAGAATGTTCCTGAATTTCTCCTCGCTATCTTTTAATGCCTCCTCGGCTTGCATACGTTCAGTGACATCTCTGAAGTTGGCGACTATTCCCTGAATATGAGGATCGTCGAGCAGGTTGCAACCGGTGGCTTCAATTTTGCGCCATTGCCCATCCTTGTGAAGAGCGCGATAGACAGACGTGACTTTACGATGTGGTTCCTGAATTATGGTAGATAAATCTTCAGCAAGTCTGTCTTTATCATCGGGGTGAATTTGGTCGAACAAGGTTACAGCACCTGACCCACCAGCTTCAAAACCGAGTATTCGCTCATTGGAAGGGGCTGCATATGCGATGGTTCCATCAGCATTAAGAATGGAGGCACCGTCTGATGCATTCTCAAACAAGGCGCGAAAACGCATTTCACTTTGTTTGAGTGCTTCCTCGGCCCTTTTGCGCTCCGTTATTTCCTCTTCCAGTACTGCATTGGCTTCCATTAATTCTTTGTTGAGTCTTTTGGTTTCTTCCTCGGCCTGTTGGCGCTCGGTGATGTCTCTCAGAATAACCAGAATCTCTGGGGCTTCGTTGCGGCGTTGAACCAACTTGGTACTTGCTTCGATGAAAACCGTGCTTCCGTCTCTACGCTGGACTTGTAAAACGGCTAGATCTTGCGGATGTGTTCTGACTGCCTCGTCAAAGAGATGAATCACGGCTTGCATATCATCTGGTCCGAGGAAACCGAACTCAGAAAAACTATGCCCAACGGCTTCTTCACGGCTGAAACCGAAAATAGCTTCTATTTTTTCGTTTACATCGATGATCACCCCGGATTCATCTATGTACATGATTGCATCGTTCGCGTTTTCAGCCAATCGGCGCTCTGCGATCTCTTCTTCCAGTATGGCATTGGTTTCCATGAGTTCAGAGTTGAGCCTTTTAGTTTCTTCTTCTGACAGTCTACGTTCAGTGATATCCAAGAGTGTCACTTGCATGGCGTGGTTTCCCAGATAAGTGATCCTGTTAGAGAAGGTCTCAGCCCAGAATACAGTGCCATCCTTTTTGATCATTCTGTACTCATAATGCAAAGGCACCGTTTTCCCTGCGATACGATCTTCAATTTGCTGCCATACCCATGCTTGATCATTTGAGTGTATCAATTGCTGTACCTGCTCTGGCGAGAAGCCCAGGAGCTCTTCACCGGAATATCCGGACGTATATGCAAAAGCATCGTTAGCAAAGACAATACGTCCATCTTGGAAAATCAATTGCCCCTGTAACGATTGTTCTACTAGGGTACGATATTTTTCTTCGCTTTCCCTCAGCCATTCTTCAACTCGTTTGCGTTCGGCATATTCATCGGCTAATTCAAGAGCGATTGAAATGTGTTGTGCCAGATTTCTCACCGAAGGAGCGAAGTAGTCAGCCAGTTCGGGGGCACTCAGTGAAAGCAGGCCCACGACATTTTCGTGTCGATACAGGGGTGTCAGAATGGATGGCTGTCTTGCCAAGCCCATAGCCTTCACAAGCACGGTAACGAGGGGGCGCGGGAATAGTTCGGAGAGGATTTCCGGGCCGTCTGCCTGAATAGTCTTTTCCTGTCTGATAGTCTGGCTGAAGATACTGGATTTGTTAATGTCTATTTTGTAATGTTCGCTCAGCAATCCGGCGGCTTTTTCCATAGCTTTGATATTGTGCGATGAAAGGGATGTCGCCGCCAGTTTGAGTGAGGAGCCGTCTTCGGTCAGCGATAGAATAGTGGCTACGAAGCGTTTTGAATGAGAGAACTTTTCGCTTACCAATCTGAAGATATCGGTTTCTTCCTTCAAACCATGGATTTTTGCAGCTACGTTCTCCACAAACTGGATGATCTCGATGAGATCATCCAATCGAGTATCAATCTGTGTGTGATTGGTCTTTTGTGCTTGTTTCATAAACTAACTATCTTGTGCGTTAGGGGTGTTGAGCATGTTTTACATCCAGTTCGTCATCACCCTCGACACTATGAAATTTGGCAAAAACCAGCTTGTTTCTGCTCTCGAATCATAAACAAAAACGCCTCCGGGCTAACCAGCCCCAAGGCGTCTCTACGTCAAAATTACAATCGGTAACTCGGCTTCCCTTGCCCGTGCGGCATTTGACTAATTGCTTGACGTCGTTGCCTTTCGGAAATTTGCCCTTACCGTATACTCGCTATTCAGTTGTTATGTTTGAGGTCTTCTCCTCGAAGGATGGGAGTGAATCATTCTAGCATGGGACCATAGTCCTGTCAACTTTCCGTACTTCTGTACTACACGAATGTAAGAAGTGCATATCACCGCGATTTTTGGTAAAATAGTTCGGTTATACGGCTGATTATTTTGGATCAGCTGACACATCCACAACTTATTCAGGAGGTACCTTTATGAAAGAAGACGTAGCAGTTATTGGTGTGGGTCAGACTAACTTCACACGTGATTGCGGCATGTCGGTCCGCGAACTCTGTTTTGAGGCCTACAAGGACGCAGCACAGGGATTAAATCTGGACCCCAAAGATGTTGATGCTTCGATCATTGCATCTGCGCCAGAGTACGATAAACAGCGAACTCCGGCGGCGCTTGTCTCGGAATATCTAGGCTTTTCGCCGAGCCCCACTTTTTATCTGGAAACCGTTTGTTCCTCCGGGACGACCGGAGTGAGAGTCGGATACTCACTGATCAAATCAGGATTACATGATATCGTAGTGATGGTCGGTTTTCAGAAAATGTCAGAGCTAGATTCCCGCATAGCCGCACAGGTTATGGGAAGAGGCGATGATACGATGTTCAGCTCGCCTTTTGGAACCACTATGCCGGGAGGACACGCACTTTATGCGCAGGCGCACATGGACGCCTTCGGGACCAGTGAAGAGCAGATGGCCAAGATTCGTGTCAAAAACTCATTCTACGGTTCGCAGAATCCGAAAGCCAATTATAAGAAGAGGCTTGATCTTGAATCTTGTATGAATGCTGATCTGGTGTGCACTCCCTTGAAGAAATTTGATTGTTGTGCCAATTGTGATGGCGCTTCTGCAGTGATTCTTGCCAGTGCAGACAAAGCCCGAAAATATACCGACAAACCTATTTGGATTATGGGCACCGGTATGGCTACATCCGAACTAAACTGGAGTAGCCGCGCTTCATTAACTAATTTTGATAGTGTGAGAAATGCTGCTAAGTCTGCATATGAGATGGCCGGGGTTGGCCCGGAGGATATCAATGTAGCGGAAGTCCATGACTGTTTCACCATATCGGAAATTCTGGCATATGAAGATCTCGGCTTTGCCAAAACCGGTGAGGGCGGTAAGTTGATTGATGAAGAAGCCACGTATCACACTGGCCGAATTCCGGTGAATGTTGATGGCGGATTACTTTCCAAGGGACATCCTATTGGCGGGACTGGTGGATCTCAGGTGAGAACCATCGTACAGCAACTCCGAGAAGAATGCGGTGATTCACAGGTGAAGGATGCCAAAATCGGATTGGTTCAAAATGTCGGTGGCGTAGGTACATATGCCAATGTAATCATCTTCGGGAGGGATTAAGTAATGGATTTCGGAAATTTTGGTGTAGTAAATTTTACAAAACAGGCAAAATCAGTAGCCTTTGTCGATTATCTGGCAGAGGGCAAGCTCATGGGAACCGTGTGCAAGAAGTGTGGCAAGAAGTATTTTCCTCCTCGGATGGACTGTGCCCAGTGTTTGGATAGTGAAGTCGAGTGGTTTGAAATCAACAGCAAAGGCAAGCTGATTACCCATAGTACGGTGAATTTTGGGCCTTCCGGTTTTGAAGAAGTACAGCCCTATACCCTTGGTATTGTGGAATTCCCCGAGGGAGTACGAGTACTGGCCAAGATCAGTAAGAAAATCGATCCTGCTACGATCAAAGCAGGTATGGAACTTCGACCGGTCCCTCAAAAACTGAACGAAGAAAGACTAACATATGAGTTTGAGGTATAGAACAGGCAGGTAAACCGTCTTATCGGGGCACAGCAAGGATCGTGCCCCAAAGGCGCTACTTCGCAGTTACAAAAAGGCCGTATTCTCAAGCTGTTGAGTAGTTGAAACCCTGGCTCCCACACACCTCGTTCTATTGACTGTGTAGGAGCGCTTATATTATAATGAGCAAGGCAATTCTTGTTAGGAAAGAAGGTTGTGGTACTTGGAAACAAAGAATGTTTTTGTAGTTAGTTCCGAACAAACAAGCGAAGTTGCCTGTGCCATTACCGAAGTAATGGCCTGTGGCAATTTAAACGCAACATTGAAATGTGATGATCGGTCTGCCTGCGACAAAGCAAATGAGACGATAAAAAGACACCTCGATGATAATGTCGCCAAAGGTGAGCTAAAAGCTGAGCAAGTTGAAACAGCTTTGAACCGTATTCAGATTACTACGGACCTTGATGCTGCCAAGAATGCAGAAGTGGCTATCGAATCGGTTTTTGAAGACGAGAGCCTGAAACGGAAGACCCTGAGCGAACTGGATAGTATCTGTTCACCTGGTACGATTTTTGCTACCAACTCATCCACTATAACTGTCACCAACCTGGCCAACGCTACTAGCAGGCCTCAGCAGATTGTTGGCATGCATTTCATCTATTTTTCACCTGTTATGAAGGTGGTGGAACTCGCTCGTGGGCTGCAAACTTCAGATGCTACTTTTTCTGCTATCGAAAAGCTTAGCAATGACGTTGGTTTAGAATCAGTTATATCAGAGGACGTCTCCGGCCTTCTGAGTACGCGGATATGGATGATCCACCTCAATGAGGCGGCGAATAACGTTTTTAATAAGCTGGTAGAGCCGGAGGCCCTAAAGAAACTTAATCGGACCATTTCCCCTAATGCCCTTAGCATCCTCGAGTCAGCCGATTTCATAGGGCTGGATAATTGTGTTGCTCTACTACAAAACCTATATTGTGTTTATGGTGATCCCAGATACACTCCTTCTCCGGCACTTATCCAAATGGTTGATGCCGGCCATCTCGGGTTGAGAACCGGAAGAGGGTTTTTTAACTATAATTAGTACTTCTAGGAGGAAAGATACGTGGCTGAAAACAAGGAAATGACAGTAGACCAAGTGGTGAAGCAGATAAAGAATGGGGACACCGTCGCTATCGGTGGCTGGGGCATAATCCGCAAACCGTTGGGACTTGTCAGAGCGATTGCTAAGTCAGATCTGAAAGACCTGACGATCATGGGACTAGCCGGAATGGATTTGGACATGCTGATTGCCGCGGGTAAGGTGAAAAAGGCGATCACTGGCTTCGTGGCATTCGAAGGCGGTGAAGGTAGAGCTGTAGCTTATGACAACGCCAGAAAGAATGGAACGATCGAATACATGGAGATTTCGGAATTCATGTTGATCGCAGGCCTGAAGGCGGCGGCAGAAAGAATCCCCTTCTATCCTACCCGATCGGGGTTGGGAACAGATATTCTTACCATGAACCCTGAAATTGAGACTTTCAAGGCGCCTTATACAGGTGAAAAACTCGTGGCTATGCCGGCACTCCGTGCTGATGTATGTCTCATTCATGCCAACCAGGCCAGTTCGGAAGGTTATGCTACGATTAAGGGTGATAAGCTCTGGGATCATATCATGGTAAGAGCTGCCGATAAAGTATTCGTAAGCGCTGAACAGATTATCCCTCGGTATGAACTTCAGAAAGATATGGCAGATGTTAAAATTCTTACACCATGGGTAACCGGTGTGGTTGAAGTGCCCAATGGTGCACGCCCTGGCATTCTCTTCCCGGACTATATTGATCCTGGAAACAAGACCATCAAGGCGTATATGGATGCAGCGTTGGATCCTAAAGCTTTCAAAGAGTACATGGATAAGTGGTAGAAATAACGGCATAATAGCCTGGTTGTCGAGCTTGGTAATAGAGTGAGAAGCAAAAGCCAAGTGTGACCCGAAAACAGAAACGGAGGATAGATAGTGGCAAAAGCAACTAAAGTCAAAACGGCAAAAACAGAAGAACTGGCAACCGAATATACTATTGAAGAGCAAATGTGCTGCGCTTTAGCGCGTGAATTTGGGCCCAATGACAAAATCGCGTTGTCTGGAGTTTTGAACTGGACATTTGTAGCTGAGGCATTAGCTCAGAAGATGAACGCACCGCAAATTCCTTGCCATCATGATTATTGGAGGCTTGGTGGAAACGGGTGTCTTGCTGAAGGCCCACGGTTCCCTTTCCAGGTCGGTAATCCGCCCGAGGAGTATCCCTCTGCCCAGGTTACCAGTGAAGATATCTTTGCAATGGTGCTCGGTGGCAAGTGGAATATTATGATGCAGCCCTTACAAGTCGATAAACAAGGGAATGCCAATCTTGCCCTTATCGGCGATCCCAAGAAGCCGGATCGTTATTTTGTTGGTTCCAGAGGTTTACCGGATAATTCCACCAATTCCGGAAGGACCTATTTCACCGTTGCGACCCATCTTAAAAGAAACTTTCCAGAGGTAGTAGACTTCAAGTCGTCCGCAGGTTGGGGTCCTGAGCGGTTGGCTGGGGATATTCCCTATGGTGCAATTGAGAAAGTATTCACACCGCTTTGCATATTTGATATTGACCCGAAGGAAAAACAAATGAGACTAGCTTCGGTTCACAAAGGGGTCACTGTTGAGCAAGTTCTCAAAAACACCGGATTCAAACCGATTCTTCCTAAAGACGGCGTCCCTGAGACGTGCGTTCCTACGAAAGAAGAACTGCGATTACTTAGAGAAGTAATCGATGGTGCCGCCATTCGTCGGTTGGATCATGGTACTGCTGAGGAGAAGAAGGCGGTCTTCGATCAGATCAGCGACGGAACCGGTTTTGTCCAGATTTACCCTAACAGAAGATAAAATCAGGTAGAGTAAAAGTCAGTGCCCCCCGTTGAGGGGGGCACTGCGAACAATAGCTAAGGAAACAGATGGACGTCAAAAATATATTCGTAATTGGTGGTGGCGGGTTAATGGGTAGCGGTATCGTGCAGTGTTGTATCGAACATGGCTTCACCACCACAGCAAATGACATAAGAGACGAGTTCGTGCAGCGTGGGGTCGGTGGGATCACCCAGAGGATGGAAGGGAAAGTAGCCAAGGGTAAAATCACTGAGGAAAAGAAAACTGAAATCCTGGGTAATCTGAAAACATCGACGGACTTGGCCGATGCCAAAGATGCCGACGTAGTAGTAGAGGTCGTCTTTGAAGATATGGCCCTTAAGAGAGATATCTTCACCAGACTTGATGAGATTTGTCCACCACATACAATCTTCGCTTCTAATTCATCTTCACTTCCAATTACCGAGATGGCCGGATTTACGAAACGACCGGATAAAGTTATGGGTATGCATTTCCTTCAACCGGTACCGGTTATGCCGCTGGTTAACGCCATTAGAGGCCTTTTAACTTCCGATGAGACTAACGCTGCAATAGAAAAGCTGGCTAGAGATATCGGGAAAGAGGTTATCCAGTGGCAGGACGGTCCCGGACATGGCCTGCAACTATCACCGATGGCCTATTACAATGAGGCTGCCAAAGTTCTATCTGAAGGAAGAGGCCCCAAAGAGGACATCGATAAATGCTTCAAGGTCGGATTAGGCATGCCTATGGGACCAATCACTACGTTAGATTTCATGGGAATGGATACCGTTTTGCATATACTGCATATATTGCATGAAGCTTACGGTGGTTCTCAATATCATCCTTCCCAGCTAATTGTTCAGATGGCAAAGGCTGGGCTGTATGGAAACAAAGCAGGCAGAGGCTTCTACACCTATCAGTAGAAGCGTTATCGGGATTATCGCGTGGAACGCCAGTTCCAGTTATCTCATGTCGTGTGCAAGAACCAGTATACAATCGAGGTATCGTTTGCAAAGGGTGGGACTAGGCTGCCCTTTTTTGTTTTGAGAGGATGCTCTGGATTCTATAGCCAAGTAGTGTCGTTTCCAAAATCTAAACCAAGGCAATAAATTATGAATCAAGATTATACCGCTCGAGACATTCAGGTATTAAAAGAGCTGGAAGCTGTAAAGCTGCGGCCGGGAATGTATATCGGCAGCACCGATCAGCGGGGGCTACATCACCTGATCCATGAAATCCTTGATAACGCCATCGATGAGGCAATGGCCGGTTATTGCGACCGGGCAATCGTCAATATCAATGAAGATGGCAGTGTCACGGTAATTGATAACGGCCGTGGCATTCCGGTTGATCAACACCCTACTACCAATATATCTGCCCTGGAAACAGTGATGACTACGCTCCATGCCGGGGCGAAATTTGGAGGACAATCTTACAAGGTCTCCGGCGGATTGCATGGGGTTGGAGCGTCAGTGGTAAATGCGCTTTCCGAATGGCTTGTGGCGGATGTTTCTCGCGATGGCAAAATTTATCGCCAGGAATTCCGCCGCGGTATTCCCGTAAACGGTGTGGAAGTTGTTGGAGAATCTAGTAGCACTGGCACTACTATCACCTTCCTCCCTGATGATAAGGTTTTTGCCACAATGGACTTTGATTTCAACCTACTTGCCCAAAGATTTAGGGAGATGGCATACCTGAATAAAGGCATATGGATCGATTTCAAAGACGACCGGAAAGACCGAGAGACAAGCTTCTATTTTGAAGGCGGGGTTGTCAGCTTTGCCCACCATCTCAATCGCAAGCGAACGGTTATTCATCCCAAACCTATCTACATCTCGAAAGTAATTGGTAATACCACAATCGAAGTGGCTGTTCAGTATAACGAAGGATTCAATGAGTCCACTTTTGCTTTTGCCAATTGCATTAATACAATCGATGGCGGTGCCCACCTTACCGGGTTTCGCACGGCTCTGACGCGTGTGTTAAATGACTATGCCAGAAAACACAAGGTCATCAAAGAAAATGAGTCCAACCTGTCCGGTGAGGATGTTCGAGAAGGACTTGTGGCGATCATCAGCGTCAAATTAACAGATCCCCAATTTGAAGGTCAAACGAAAACACGATTGGGTAACCCTGAGGTGAAGGCCCAGGTGGAAACATGCGTTTACGAAGGGCTGGCAGAATATCTGGAAGAGCATCCCCAGGAAGCCAAACGCATTTTTGAAAAATGTCTTACTACTGCACGGGCTCGCGAAGCTGCAAGGAAGGCTAGAGAGCTGGTTACCAAGAAGGGCCTTTTTGAAGGTAGCAGCCTTCCGGGCAAGTTGGCTGATTGCTCTGAAAAGAACCCTGCTTTCCGTGAATTGTACATTGTTGAGGGAGATTCCGCAGGTGGCTCGGCCAAGCAGGGCCGTGACCGTAAATTCCAGGCAATATTGCCACTTAAGGGAAAAATATTGAATGTAGAGAAGGCACGTCCGGAGAAAATGCTCTCACATGAAGAGATACGTGCCCTTATCGTTGGATTGGGAGCTGGTGCCGGGACCGGTAACGGTTCGGAGTTCAACCTTTCCAAACTGCGCTATCATCGCGTTATCATAATGACCGATGCTGACGTCGATGGTTCTCATATACGGACCCTCCTACTCACCTTCTTCTTCCGTTACATGACGGACCTTATTACCAACGGTCATTTGTATATAGCGCAACCACCGCTTTATGGCGTCAAAAAGGGTAAGGCGCACTACTGGATGTATTCGGATGAGGAAAAGGATGAGTTGCTGGCGAAATTGGGGCCAAAAGGGGTGGACATACAGCGGTACAAAGGATTGGGTGAGATGACTCCTCAGCAACTTTGGGAGACAACCATGGATCCTGAGTCGCGCACAATGCTTCAGGTATACATAGAGGATGCCATTAAGGCTGATGAGGTTGTAGAAATGCTGATGGGAGAGGCAGTTCCTCCACGGAAAGCTTTCATTCAAGCGCACGCTACACAAGTGAAAAATCTGGATGTCTAGCCGTAAAGCCCGATTTCCCAGTAGGTTTGTTGTGGTAGGCGATCTAGCCGAGACTCAAGCCGACCCAGCGCCTCTTCCGCTTATAGTGCTTCACTTCTCGGTAGCTCTTTACCTCTCCTGAAGTGCCAATACCCAAATAGGATTCTTTTACATCCTCGTTGTTAACCAGTTCTGATGCGGGTCCGTCAAGAACGATCTTGCCGGTTTCCATGATATATGCATAATCTGCGATTGAGAGAGCGGCTCGGGCATTCTGTTCAACAAGAAGTATCGAGACCTTTTCTTCAACATTGATTCTCTTGATAATGGCATAAATCTCTTTTTGCAAAAGGGGAGCAAGGCCTAGAGAAGCTTCATCAATCAAGACGATCGTAGGGTGTGCCATCAAGGCGCGTCCCACTACCATCATTTGCTGTTCCCCTCCGGAAAGATAGCCACTCGTCTGGTTGCGGAGCATTTCGAGTTTGGGGAAGTAGGCATAGACCATATCCAGGTCTTTCTTGAGATTGGATTTGCGGCCAAGAACATATCCCCCGGCTTTCAAGTTCTCTTCCACAGTTAGATGCTCGAGTATACGTCTACCCTCTAGTACCTGAATTATTCCTTTTTTGGCGATATCCTCTGGATCGCCATTTTGTATTTTGGATCCTTGATACTCGATTGTGCCGTCAGTGACTTTGCCTGCTTCTGCCTTGAGTAGTCCGGAAATAGCCTTGAGGGTAGTCGTTTTGCCTGCGCCGTTACTTCCCAGCAGGGCGACCATGCTCCCTTCGTCAACTTTCAAAGATACACCTCTTAACACCAAGATCACACCCAAATACTTGACCTCAATGTTTTCCAGCTGTAACAATGCCATCCAATTGCCTCCAGTGTGAATGCGTCAGGGCCTAAACTATTCGCCCAGATAGGCTTTGATAACTGCGGGATCCTGCTTGACTTCGGCAGGTATGCCTTCAGCGATCTGTCGTCCGAAATCGATAACTACGAGCCGATCCGTTATGTCCATCACTACACCCATATCGTGCTCGATAAGGACAATAGCTACCCCTCTCTCCTCTTGCACATCGAGAATGAACCTGGCCATATCCTCTTTTTCTTCCACGTTCATTCCGGCCATTGGCTCATCCAGCAGGAGTAACTTTGGTTCCTGAGTCAAAGCTCTTCCCAGGTCGATTCTCTTACGTAACCCATACGGCATAGCTCCGACCACCGTTTTTCTCCATGGCTGTATTTCCAGAAACTCGATAGTCTCTTCAACTGCCTGGCGATGTTTGATCTCTTCATGATGAGCCCTTCCGAAGTAGATGGCTCCCTCGATGAAGTTAGATTTGAAAAGGAAGTGTCTGGCGGCCATCAAATTGTCTACGGTGCTCAGCCCGGTATACAGCTGGATATTTTGAAATGTCCGGCTGATTCCATATCGGGCAATTTTGTCGGGGCGCATCCTTGTGATGTTTCGACCATCAAAAATGATCTCACCCGCTTCGGGTTTGTAGAAACCGTTAATACAGTTGAGAATGGATGTCTTCCCTGCACCGTTGGGCCCGATAATGGAAAGTATCTCACCCTCCCGAACGTCGAAGCTCACTCCGGCTAGGGCCGCAACCCCACCGAAGGTTAGATGCACATCATTGACCTCTAGTATCTTGCGCCTTTCCATATGCTGACAACTCCCCCGATAAACGCGTTTGATTTATCCAAACATAATTTGTCTATGATGTCAAGCGATACACAAGTTGAAAATGAAGCTAACACCAATAGAAACAAACGTGAAGCGAAATTGACTAAAAAGAGCATTTACGGCATAGTGCATCTGTGTACACGATCACGGTACTTTACAATAATTTTCTGGTGAGAATTTCCTCTTCATCACGATTTGTTACCGTTTGATTTAGCCTGGCATCGTGTAATGCCTTCAATATTTCCCCGAGTTGTTTTCCGGGCGAAACCCCCATTTTCTGAAGATCTGTGCCAGTGATTTCAGGTTTTACATATCGCCAGTTGTATAAGAAGATCTCTAGCCTCTCTTGGACTGTTGGTGAATTGGAGGTTATGGCAGCGGATGCAATCACTTCCGGGATTAGCGGTTTCAGCATACGGTATATCTCACTAGGAAGAATATCTAAGGCTTCCATCGATGGAACTGATTCCATTATATGGAGCGTGTCCCGCAGCACACGTGTTGCCCACCCTGGCATCTTGAGTCGAGTGATACAGCCTTCAATTTCCTCACTATCCATTCGATGGGCCAGAAGCGCCAGGTATATGGAGTGCAATGAAAGTGACTGGTCATGCACGCTACGAGCTGTGACGAAGCATTCTGTTAGTCCCTCATCGTTTGATAGGGGGATACCGAGTCTTTGCAGTATACCTAGGGCATTGGCTTTGAGGATAATTGTTTCAGGCAAATCCTCTTCAAGGATCAATTCCAACTCATGCCACAGTCGTTCTCCGGTCACTGTATCCAGGTTAGTTAAATGTTTTATAAGGAGATCATTTGTCTCTGATTCGAGCTGAAAACCAAGGCGTTGTTCATAGCGCAGGGCTCGGAGGATGCGGGTGGGATCGTCGACGAAACTTTGATGGTGCAGTATTCGAACCAGTTTCTGTTCCAGATCGACTTGCCCGCCGTGTGGGTCCAAGAGATCGCCAAATATTCGAGGGTTGAGGCAAATACACATAGCGTTGATGGTGAAATCGCGGCGTGCAAGATCGTCTTCGATATTGCCGGCTTTGACTGTGGGAAGCGCACCGGGCCTATCATAGGTTTCGGAACGCGCCGTAACCAGATCGAGGCTGAAATCTTCCCAAAGCAGTTTTGCCGTTCCGAAACGGGGGTGCGTTCTTATATCCCAGCCTTTGTCCCTGGCCAACTGGCGCGCCAGCGAAATGGCCCTGCCTTTGATCACTACATCAAAATCGAAATTGGAGCGTCCCAGTAATACATCGCGCACAACCCCGCCTACCAAATAGGCGCTTTCCCCTCTTGCCTCGGCTATCTCTCCGATTTCCCGGAGGAGGCTCGCGAGTCCTTGCGGGAGCTGTGCTTCAAGTTTTACAGAAATATTGACCAAGCCGGTACTCCATCGAGACTGATAGCTATGTTGTTGGCTGGGTCATTGTCGCCATCATTCTTTCAAGTTCCCAAAAAGCTCTGAGTGAGCTGATTTTTCCTTCATCATTGACTGTGTATTTGAATACACCTTCGCACAGGGCTGTAGCGCCATTAGGGAATGACAGATGAATGGTGCCAACATTAGCCGCTTCCTGTCCACAGGCAAAAGAATCGCGAATTTCAAACTTGAGGTTCGTGTTTGCGATGTTGCTATCCCAAAATGCTGTAATGGCTGCTTTTCCCGTGTGCCCTTTACCTTCAGGGTCCATCGGTGAGGGTCCAACCGGGTCTTCGATCTTGGCATCATCTGCGTACAAAGCTAGCCACTCATCTTTAACTTTCCGCTCTGCTGCGCTCATGGAAAGTTTTCCCGCCAATTTTGCCGGATGTTCGTTTGACATGATTGATTGCCCCCTTTTCGGCTACATAATATTTCTTAAGGTTTCACTATAACATACAAACCAGAGGCAACAAAAGCGGGGGCTGATCAGTCCTAAAATCATTTGATTTCGTTCCACTGATCTATCGATGAAGCGAAACATTTTTTCGCTTTGGTCGAGGCTTGAGCCTCTAGCTACAACATATCTCGGCAGAGCGCATCTTAATTGGGCAAAGGATAGAAGCTGGATACGTCATTACGGCCTCCGTAGGCTGTGGCATAATATCATCGCGAGAAAGGGGTACTGCCAATGGCGGTATGTATAGAAGAAGAAACTCAGTGATATGTCATTCTGATGAAAATCAGAATCCAGAGGGGCGGTGAGCGGAATGGATTGCGGATCAAGTCCGCAATGACATGATTGACTTGCACAGAACATACTACCACCGAAAAGAATTCCGGCAAGTTTCTGAGTAGTCTTTTCGATAAAGGATGACGTAGCGATCTCCATATTCACGAGGAGATTGCTTCGCTTTGCTCGCAATGACGCGATAAAGACTACCCATTTTCTTCATTGTGACACAGTCCGTTCGCGAGAATGACACATCGCGGCTTTTTTGTCTGAAAACATAGCTCCGAGTTTATTTTATTATGCCTATCGGGTTGACTCCGCAACAATCGATATATATAATGGTTCCTTAAATGAACACCAAATTATCGATCTTAGCTATATTCATATCTATAACTATTGCGTTCTATGCAGTGGGTTATTTCCTATTATCAACAATCGGAACTGTGATTTGCCTTTTTTTAGCTATGGAGGCAATCATGTTTAGATTCCTTAGATATTCTAGCTTCAATTTAGTGGTTGGTAAAGCTAAAGATATTACATTCATAAAGGATCGTGAGTGGCCTTCAGGTTATACGATAATTTGTACTCCTATTTCTTTAAATATTCGTTTATGGGCCGTTGGTGATATTCGTGCCATCGTAAGGTCGGGTAAGAACGAGATTGATACTGTACCCTACAGAACGGATGGGACAATAGAAGATGTGAATGAATTCAAATTGGATTGGGAATCTCCTGAAAAACTTATTGCAATCGGGTATTTTGATGGTGCTAATGTAATTATAGGCACACCGGTATGGCATAAATACCTTGATAGGCAAGACAGATATACCATACAGTTAAAAATTGAACATTCAGGTAAATTAGTTAATGTAGTTGAATATGATTTATTGCATGAAGATATGTACTCATTGAATGATATGGGAGGTGTTTAAAATGCCGCGTCCAGATTTTCCTAAAAACATCTTTGAATTTCAAAAACGTTTCTCAACTGAGGAAGCTTGTTTAGAATTCCTTATTCAATCTCGTTGGACAGAAGGGTTCATATGTCCCAAGTGTGGGCACAATGAATATTACTGGATGAAGGAACGTAAACTTCTACAATGTCAGAAGTGCAGACACCAAACCTCAGTCACGGCTGGAACAGTGATGCATCGTACCAAGCAACCACTCACTTTATGGTTTTATGCAGCTTATTTAGTCACCACTCACACACCCGGAATGTCGGCTTTACAGTTCCAGAGGCAAGTCGGGTTGTCGAATTATGAAACAGCTTTTGGAATACTCCATAAACTTCGATCAGGTATGGTCAGTCAAGGTAGAGGTAGAATTAGTGGGGTCATTCAGGCTGATGAGACTTATATTGGTGGGGCACAACCGGGACTTCGAGGAAGGGGTGCCAGTGGTAAGGTGATTGTAGTAGGTGCTGCCGAGATTCGAGGAAACCGACTTTTTAGGATCAGGCTCAGGATAATTCCTAATGTGAATAGTCAGACTCTTACTAACTTTGTGAAAGAAAGTGTTGTTGAGGGATCAACTGTAATCACTGACGATTGGAAAGGGTACAACTATCTTCAACCTGCTGGATACAATCGTGTTATAGACGATTCGGCTCTCGGTAACATTCATAAAGTGTTTTCCAATCTAAAGATGTGGTTGATTGGTACTCATCATGGGGTCAGCCCACAACATCTACAGGCTTATCTTAATGAATATACTTTTAGATTCAATAGGAGAGTGACCCCGATGGCAGCGTTTCAGACAGTTCTTGGACTAAGAACACAGAGATTAGGGCCGACTTATGAGGAATTATATGGAATCGCTAAACATTCAAAATTGGCTTGGGTTCATCCTAATCCAAAGAAGGGTATGCGGAGTTAACCCGATAGGCATATATTTTAGGGTAAAGTCCTAAATTAGCCACTATATTCGTATCTGTTTTCAAGCAATTGTAAAATCGACTTGATTTTGTCTTTAGCTTCCATGTTTCTATGATTGTATCGCCATGCGTATTCTGCAATATA
>Ga0233430_1002171_pt1 | contig 23779 bp, 27 predicted proteins | sample SI_118_April2016_2_FD_179883 | JGI IMG/M metagenome (GOLD analysis project Ga0233430, IMG submission 179883) | Seawater microbial communities from Saanich Inlet, British Columbia, Canada - SI_118_April2016_150_MG | ecosystem: Environmental > Aquatic > Marine > Inlet | place: Canada: British... | reverse complement strand
AGTCCGAAATCTTTGGAAAAAGTAATTAAAGAAAAGGAAATGAAAAAATGAACTTAGAGCCAATTTTTATTAAAGCAACATCTCTTTCAGATGCCTGGTTTCAAACGCTTTACAGAGCTGTTGAAGCCAGTATTTTGCGCAAGTTTTTAAAACGGCTATAATAAAATAATAGAACGAATGTGGGGAGTTGTCCTTTCCTGGAGCGTGGAAATAACTCGGGATAGTGGATTTCGTCAGTTGGAACGCTCAATCCCCACATCGGTCATCATAACATTAGCTTAGACAGGCTACGCCAGCGTCGCTAATAAAATATTGCAACGGACAAGCCGCTGAACTGCAAAAGGCAAAAGCAAAAGCCGTACTTGGGCAGGGTAAAGTACAAACATAAGAGGAAAAATATGAAAGTTTTGATTGCATGTGAAGAAAGTCAAGCAGTAACGAAAGAGTTTAGGAGGCTCGGGCATGAAGCTTATTCTTGTGATATCGAACAATGTTCTGGTGGGCATCCAGAATGGCATCTAAAGAATGATGCTGCATCCGCTTTATTTTTCCAGAAGTGGGATATTGTAATTGCTTTCCCACCATGCACTGATTTGTGTGTTTCTGGGGCAAGGTGGTTTAAAGAAAAGATTGCAGACGGTAGGCAACAAAAAGCGATTGTTTTTTTTATGATGTTTGCTGGATATCCTTGCAGGAAAAAAGCAATAGAGAACCCTATCGGTATAATGTCAACGAAATATAGAAAACCCGATCAGATAATACAGCCTTGGCAGCACGGACATAGTGAAACAAAATCAACTTGTCTATGGCTTTTTGGCCTGCCTAAACTTGAGCCTACAAATATAGTTAAAGGTAGAGAACAAAAAATCTGGAAAATGGCTCCGTCTGAAAATCGGGCAAAGCTTAGGTCAAAAACTTATTCAGGAATAGCAAAGGCAATGGCAGAACAATGGGGCGGTAAGAATCACGAAACCGCTAATAAGTAGTTGAACTTTACTGCGCTACGCTTGAAAGTTAACTATCGCATTAACCATTTTGAAAACGGCAATGATTTAAAAGTTCAAAGTTGTTGGGCTGGTTCCCTTGCAGCTGGAAAGTGGGAGGATCTTTTTAATGAAAGCACCAAATAAATACAGGATACGAACAGGCTTTATGGCCAGCGATGACAGTTACGGAAATAATGGCCGTTTCCTGTTTAAGCAAAAAAAGAATAAACCTGACCTGGACGTAATTGCTTCCGATCAAATAGGATGGGAACACGTTTCCGTATCTACTCAGCACAGAACCCCGACCTGGGAAGAAATGTGTTTCATAAAAAATAAATTTTGGGGTCCTGACGATTGCGTGATCCAGTACCACCCGCCTAAATCAGATTACATCAATAACCATTCTTTTTGTCTGCATCTTTGGAAACCGGTTGATATTAAAATCCCAATGCCGCCTAAGATAATGGTAGGGGTTTAAGATATTGTTGTTGATATAATCGCAACCTTTTAAGTTAATGCAAAGGAAATAGTATGAAAATTTTAGTAGCTTGTGAAGAAAGCCAAGCAGTAACAAAAGAGTTTAGAAAACTTGGACACGAAGCATCTTCAGGTGATACAGAACCGTGTTCTGGCGGTCACCCTGAATGGCACTTCCAGTATGACGTGGTTGAGCTGTTAAAAGATTCATGGGATATGATAATTGCTTTTCCGCCATGCACGTTTCTATCAAATGCCGGTGCTTGTCGTCTATACCCAACGAAAGGCAATATTGATCCAGTGAGATACCAAAAAGGCCTAAAGGCTAAGGACTTTTTTATGCTTTTTTATAATCACCCATGCGAAAAAGTGGTAATAGAAAACCCTGTGTCAAGCAAGGTCTTTAAAATGCCGCAACACACGCAGGAGATACAACCGTATGAGCATGGCCACCCATGGAGCAAAAAGACTCGTCTATGGGTTCGAGGTGTCAAACCATTGGAGCCGTCTAATATCGTTGAAAATACTGGGCCATTTGTTCCGAGTGGGACAGGAAGAAAAGATAAAACAAAGTATGGAGCTGCAAAAAGGGCGGGTGGTGATTCTAAGAACAGGTCAAAAACGTTCATAGGTATAGCAAAAGCGATGGCAGAACAGTGGGGTGGTAACATCACGAACACGCTAATAAGTTAATGCACCGGACGAGCCGGTGATCAACACATTAAAGAAGCCACGGAGAGGTGACCATCGTGTTTGTCAACGGCAAATTCGAGCAAGTGAGTTTTCTGTTTACAGGAAGGTACACCCGAAACCAATGGAGAATTCTCTCTGCGATTGAACAAATGATAGGTAAACTTGAAGCTAAATACAAAGGCATTTAATAAGGAAATAATGAAAATTTTTATACTGAACGGACCGGCAGAGGCAGGCAAGGGAACCCTTGTTGAATATTTCAAGGAATCAACATGGCTGGACACCCATTCCTACTCTTCAATAGATTGGATCAAAAAAGTGGCAAAAAAAGAGTTTGGATGGGATGGAGTCAAAGACGCAAGGGGCAGGAACCTTTTAGCCGGGTTAAAACAGGTTGCCATTGCATACAATGATATTCCCACTAAAAAGGTGATCTTGGAAATTGAATCGGCAATTGTTTTTAAAATAGACCTGCTTTTTGTCGATATCCGGGAACCAGACGAAATTGAAAAACTGGTAACTCATTGCAAAACCGTCGGACTCCCTTGCGTTGCCGTCAGGGTTATTAATACCCAGGCCGAGCTTAAAGCCGAAAAGAACGGGTTGAGTTTAACCGGGGACCGGCTGTATGGGGAATACTCATATGATATTGAAATAGAGAATAATTCAACCATGGAAGCCTTTAAAAAGAATATAGAAATTAAAATGAAGGAGTATTTAGTATGAATTTCTTAACAAATGATCAAAAGAAAAGAATGTCCACATTGTTTTTAATTAAGTCAATGCCGGAAAATGCAATTAAGATTGGGCTCCCACAAGGGAAAATCCGTAGATTGTGCCGGGCGTTGATGCATCAGATTGATAACCGCCTGCGTCAATTACCGCAACCAGATGCGGCCTACATAGACGAAATAAATGTCCTTTTTGAAGAATTTGGCGGTGGAATTGCCTTAAACTGTGACGGGGCGGCTTTTTGTTTTAAATTATTGGAAAGGACAAATACTTCGATTCTTTGTCCCCCAGGCGGGGCCACTATAAAATATTGTGATCAAGCAGTCCTGAATCTGTTGAATTCCCTCTCTCTTTATTTTGACAGAGGCACGGAAAATCTTGTAGAGAAATGGGATTCTCTATTTTTTTAATTGCTTTTTTCCCAAAAAGGAAACAATTATGGAAGTTTTCAGGACGGTCCTTATAGATAGAAGGGGAAAACAATGCCAATAGATTTTAACAATGCACCGCCACAAAGAGAGCCGAAGGAAGATAGCAACCAAGCCCCTCAAGATCCTATTCAGGCTTTCGCCGAAAAACTGGCAGAGCATGGCCTTGACCCCGGGGGGATTATCGCTGATGGAGAATTACACAGGTTTGGTAAAAAGAAGGCCTGCTGGTATGTGTTTTTCCAGGGCGACATATGCGGAGCCGCTTTCGGAGATTGGCAAAAGGGGATAAAAGGAACCTGGTGTTCTGTCTCTGAAGGCACGTTGACATATAAACAGCGTGAAAAATACAGAAAGGACATGGAAGCGGCCAAGGCTATCAGGAAGGCACAGGAAAAAAAGAACCATGCCCAGGCTAAAATAATTGCCAAAAAAGAATGGGGTGCTGCTATGCCGGTTATCGGTATGGCCCATTCATACCTTGAAAAAAAGGGTGTGAATTCTCATCATTTAAGAGTTGATAAAAAAGATCGGCTTTTAATTCCTTCTATTGATGGGAATAAAGAGATCCACTCCCTTCAATACATCAAACCAAACGGGGATAAGAAATATCAGCCTTTAGGAGCAAGGAAGGGGTTTTTCTTTGAATTTGAGGGAGCCCAGGGTAATAATAAGCTTTATATTTGTGAAGGTTATTCAACCGGGGCGTCAATTCATGAGGCAACCGGGGCAACGGTTATATGTGCCTTTGATTCTGGGAACCTGCCCAGGGTTGCAAAAGTTATAAGGGAAATATTCCCGTCTCACTATATTACCATTGCAGCAGATGACGACAGACACGTTCCTGGCAATCCTGGTGTTACAAAAGCCAAAGAGGCGGCCTTAGATATCGGGGTGCCTTTTGTATGGCCAGTGTTTCAGAATGTAGATCCAGGTGACAAACCGCCTACTGACTTTAATGATCTTTTTGCCATGGAAGGGCCAACCGCTGTTGTTGCTCAATTAGTGAAGACGGGAGTGGAGGCAGAACGGCAAATCATTCCCCCTTTTATGGAAAACAGCACAGCCCTTACAAGCTGGCTAATCAAAAAACCTGCACCCAGGAAATACATATTAACCCTTAATGGTGTAGGTTTTATGCCAAAGGGCGTAGTGGGCGTTCTGGCAGCCACGGGCGGGACCGGGAAAACCTTTTTTCTGATGTCTTTGGCACAGGCCTTTGCAACCGGGGGCAGTTTTGGGCCGATCAAGGCGCCGAAGCCACTTAAAACCCTTTGTATCTTTGGAGAGGATGACCAGGACGAACTAGGGCGGCGTTTTTGGGATATCTGCAAGGGGAAACCCTCTAAAAATCTTTATGCAGCCAGTGTGTATGGTGAGGTGGGGCCTTTAATGAAAATGGATGGAAAGAATCCGGTCCGAGCAGATGGTTTCTATTGGTTGGATGAAACTATAAAAGGGCATCCAGGAGTGGACGTTGTTATCCTTGACCCTAAAAGCCGTTTTTATGGCCTGGAAGAGAATAACAATGACCATGGCACCCAATGGGTTGGGTGTCTTGAAACTCTTAGAAAAAGGTATAATACAAACATCCTGTTTGCTGCCCATACGGCAGAAGATAAAGCAGGAAAGCTGTCTCAGGCTATGAACAGGGGTGCGTCGTCGGTTGTCGATGGTTGTCGTTGGCAGGCTGGTATGATTCCCATGGATAAAAATACGGCAGACTATTATAGGATTACAGATCCACATAATTTTGTAATTTTTGATGCACCTAAGAATAATTATTCACCCAGGGGAAGCCACCCTCTTTATTTTAAAAGAGGAGAAGGCGGCGTATTGGAATATACGACTTTACAGAATACAGAGTTATCTGAAATGGCTAATACTCTGCATGGACTGCTTAAAGATGATAAAGGGCTATATACCCTTTATGCACTTGGAGAAGGATCGCAAACAAAAGAAATTGCCAACACCATGAAAGAAAATCACTCATCATTTGAAAGAACAAAAAGCTATAAAGATATAACAGATTTTATGGTTAAAAAGGGTGTGGCAAAGTGGATAAAAACCGGCACAGGTAACAGTAATAAAACAGTCCTGGATATCATAAAAAAATGATCAAAAAAGACACATATTTTATGGCAAAAATAGCATTTGCTTATCCGGATATTGCTTATCCGGACTCTGCCGGACGGGCCATCCGGATAAGAGTTACAAAAAACCCGATTCCTTATCCGGGCTTATCCGGATTTGTCATCCGGATAAAGAATGGTTTTAAACCATTGATATTATTGATTAATAAAAAAAATAATTTCTTATCCGGGCTTATCCGGATTTGTCATCCGGATAAAGAATGGCCATTTTTGCTTATCCGGACGGGTGCTTATCCGGACGGGCCATCCGGATAAGGAAACTATCTGAAATCATTGAATTTTTTGCTTATCCGGTTATCCGGACGAGAGTATATATAAATATATATATTTCCAGCTTAAGACTGGAAAACATATTTATGATTTTGTGTGTGAAGATAGAAAATAAAAAAGAATAAAAAAGGAAAAATAAAAATTGAAAAAAGCAACAAAAGATAAAACTCTCCTGGAAGAAACAGAACAACAAATAATTTTCAAATGGATCAGAGCCAACCAGATCCGATATTCAAAATTACAATTGGCATATGGAACATTGAATGGCGTCAGGTTGGCTCCTAAGCTTAGAAAAAAAATGTACCTGCAAGGAAATCGAAAAGGAGTCCCGGATATTGTCTTGCCTGCTAAAAGTTGTACTGGACGTTATTCGGGTTTGTATATTGAATTAAAACGGGTTTTCCGTGGCGTGGTGAGTATTGATCAAAAAAGATATATGAAGCTGTTAAATGAGCAAGGATATTTAGCTCTTGTTTGCCGGGGACACGCTGAGGCAATCGAGTTGATTAAGGATTATTTGGGGATTAAACTTATAAAATAAGGAGATAGACTTATAATATAAGTTGACAATGCTAAAATATAAGTTTAACTATGAATTATGAAGCAAATCAAATGGCATAAAAAAGCAGTTAAGCAGATTCGAAAAATAAAGAATCTTCAAACAAAAAATAAAATCTATGATGCGGTTGGTATGTTATCGTCTTTCCCAAATTGCCGAAATGTTAAAAAACTTGCAAATCGTGATGATTATAGACTTAGGGTTGGCAGTTGGAGAGTTATTTTTACCGCTGACCTTGAAATAATTCAAATTGAGGAGGTTAAAAAAAGAGATGAACAGACCTACTAATATTCAAATAATTGAACAAAATGGGCTTCCTGCTTTTGCGGTTATCCCTTATGACGAATACTTGTCCATGGTACCAAGCAAAGACAGCGGATTAGTACCCCATGAAGTCGTGGGGCTTGTTATTAAAAAAAATTATAACCTGGTGAAGGCATGGAGACTTTATCTGGGGTTGACTCAAAAAGATGTGGCAAAAAAAGCGGGGATAACACAAGCTGCTTTTTCTCAGATGGAACGGGTTGAAAATACGAATAGATCTGCAACTCTTGAAAAACTTGCCAATGCAATGGCGTTATCTGCTGATCAATTACAGGATTAATTTAAAAGAGTGACTATTTTAGTTGCTCTTTTTTTGGCTTGCGTTTTCCCATATGGGAAACTTTTTAGGAATTAATCAATAAAAATAAAGACTTGACATGAAAAAACAATCGTGCAATGGTGACACAGTTCAGGCAAAATCCTGGACCCGGTTTGGAAGCTGGAGACACAAGGCGCATGAGCGCCCACCAAAAGTACGGCGTTTTTTTTATTTGTATTTTCTTGGCGGGTCATGTGCGGAGACCTTTTAGGTCTGCTGGTTGCCTTGTGGCCAGCCTTCCAACCGTATGTGGCCCGCTTTTTATTTGGAAGTAAAGGGCGGGATCTTTTAAACAGTTTTTTACAAGGAGATCCATTATGAAAGAAAATCAATCCACCAACGTAATCGCCTTTCAGTTCAAAAACTCAACAAATCATGAAGTAAGAACAATTCAGAAAACAGACGGTTCAGTTTGGTTTGTGGCTGTTGACGCTTGTAGAATTTTAGGAGTTCAAACAAGAGATGTTTCGAAAAGGCTTGATCTTGACGAAATTAGTAAAGTGGATCGAAACCACTTAGGCCTAATACCAGGAAAAGCCATGGTTTTGGTAAACGAATCCGGCCTATACGCCCTCATCATGAAATCCCGAAAGCCCCAGGCCAAGAAATTCCGCAAATGGGTAACATCTGAAGTCTTGCCCCAGATTCGCAAAACAGGGGCATATATTCAGGAACCGGCTCGACGTGATGCAATATCACCCCTGGCCGTGGCATCGTTTCTCCAGGCCACCATGGATACGTTCTGGAACATTGAAAAAGCTTTGGTTGAGTATGAAGCTGTGAAAGACAATCTTAAAAAAGCCAGAAGAGATACGTCGATTGTCATCAGGTCAATCAGGAAGGCTTTCCCTTTGGCCAGCGAGAATTGTAACCTGCTTGGAGATTTTGACAAAATACCTCTTGAGATTGAAATGAGGTAGATTTTAATTTTTTAAAGAGTTTTCACCCTAAAGTAAAAAGACAATCAATAAAAATAATTGATTGTCTTTTTTTTTAAGCTTACATTTCCCAAATAATAACCTAAAAGGGAAAATGTATTAATTTTGACCCCACCTACCACAAAAACTAAAAGAAAACTGATTGATTGGGACTTGATAAAAAAAGAGCATCCTCTTTTCAGTATAAATCTCATACTTTCAAGATACCCCCAATATGGAGAGATTCACTGATGGCTAAAAGGAAGTACATAGATTGGGACAGCATAGAACAGCTTTATAGAGCTGGGTCTCTATCTTTGAACGAAATTTGCGCCCAGTATATGGCAGATCATGTCAATTCACAAGTTTGGAAAACAACCGTCACTCATGTTGCCATTATCAAAAAAGCCAAGCAAAAAAGCTGGACCCGAAACTTTGCTGAAAAAGTGCAAAAGCGGATCAAAGAAAAACTGGTTACAAGTTTAGTTACAAGTTCGGTTACAGGTAACAAGATATCTGATGATGAGTATATCGAAACGGCTGCCGATGTCGGAACTAATGTCCAACTTCGACACAGGGTAGAGATCCGGGCCTTACTTGATTTGGAAGAGCAATTTTTGATTGAGCTTGGAGCCAAGCCCCAGAGAGGCCAGTTTGCATCATTCCAGGGGGATATCAGCTCCATTGATGTTGATCTTACCGTTTCTGAAAAAGCTAAAACGTTGAAAGATCTGGCAGCCGTCAGGGCGCAAAGGATTGCCCTTGAGAGGCAGGCGTATAACATCAAGGATGATGCTGAGCCTGATGATGGGAAAAAGAGAGATATGGTCTGGACTGTTAATGCTATTCGGCCTGGCGGGGGAAATCCTTAATGCCTGCAATGGATATCCCAGAGAAGTTATTGCCATTAATTGAGATTCCGAAAAGGTTCAAGGTTATTATCGGCGGACGTGGCAGTGCAAAAAGCACCACCATTGGAGACATCATGGCCATGAAAGTTCAGACTGAGGCTGCGAAAGTCGGTTGTTTCCGGGAATATCAGAACAGTATTGAGGATTCTGTCCACGCTCTGCTTCAAGAAGAAATTGAACGACTGGCAATCCCTGGGTTTATAATTCAGAAATCATATATCGATCACAATGATGGCGGGAAATTGCGTTTTAGGGGCCTGGCCAGATCCATTGGCGGCATTAAATCTATGCAGGGATTTAAATATTTCTGGGTGGAAGAAGCCCAATTTCTATCCAAGGATTCGATTAAAATATTAACGCCTACTGTCAGGGTAGAAGATTCTGAAATTTGGTTTACGGGTAATGTGATGTCCAGTGCTGACCCTTTCTCTCAGCGATTCATAGTCCCATATCAAACAGCATTGGATCGTGACGGATATTTTGAGGACGATATGCACTTAATTATTATCGTCAACCACTCCGACAACCCCTGGTTTCCCGCTGTTCTGGAGAAAGAAAGAAAATACGACTATGAAACCCTTGAAAGGGCGCTTTATGATCATGTCTGGGAGGGAAAATACAACGATTCTATTGAGAATTCGATCATATCAGCTGATTGGTTTGACGCCTGCATAGATGCTCACAAAAAGTTAGGATTCAAGCCCAGGGGCGCAAAGATTGCCTCGCATGATCCGTCTGACCTGGGGCCGGATGATAAAGGCTTGGCTTTCCGGCATGGGTCTGTTTTTTTAGATGCTCAGTCTAAAAAATTTGGGGATGTCAATGACGGTTGCGATTGGGCCACGGATTTTGCCATTGAAAACGGTGCAGATCATTTTGTCTGGGATTGCGATGGCATGGGTGTTTCTTTGCGTCGTCAGGTTAGAGACTCTTTTAAAGGCAAGGCTATTAAGGCTGTAGAGTTCAAAGGCAGCAACGGCGTAGAAAACCCGGATGAAATTTATGAAGATCCCGGCAAAATGATTACAGATGAGAATAAAAGCCGGTCAAACTATGAAACTTTTAGGAATAGACGCGCGCAATATTACTGGTATTTGCGAGATAGGGTTTATCGGACATACTTGGCTGTCATAAAGGGCCAGTATTTTGACCCAGACACCATGATTTCCTTTTCTTCAGATATAAAAGACTTGCAGCAGTTGCGCTCAGAGATTTGCCGTATCCCACGGAAGCCAACCGGCAACGGATTGATTCAGATAATGACAAAAATAGAAATGAAACGATTATTGAAAATTGAAAGCCCCAACTTGGCCGATGCGGTGATGATGTCACTTATAACGCCAGAAATTGAAACAAATAACGTAGGGTATAGGCCAAAAAGATGATGATACCAAAAAGATTGAGGAAATGGGCAGCGTATGTAGAAGAGGCGCATTTAGTAAGCAAGGCATGGCGAGGGGAATCTTGGACCGATGAAGAAATGTATGATGGATTACAGGCCACGCCAGCCGAGATAGAAGATTACAAAATGAAAGGTATTGACCTTATCACCATTAACCGGACCTTTCCTGCGGTAAATCTGATTTTAGGCTCCCAGGCTATCAACCGGCATGACATTACAGCCAAGGCCAGGACGTCGAAAGATTCAGAGATATCCCAAACGATGTCGGAGTCGGTTAAATTTGTGATGGATCAAAGTTCCGGGTATTATCTTATTGCCCAGGCGTTTAAAAATCAGATCATTCCAGGTGTCGGCAATATCTTTGTTGGGAAAAATAGAGATCCCCGGCATGAAGTTGTTTCTGTAAAGTATAGAGATTGGAAAGAATGTTTTTCTGATCCTTTTGCGGATATTTGGGCTGAGGCGGACACTTGCCGGTATAAATTCTGGCAAAAATGGGTTGATCTTGATGCCTTGCAAGCAGCCTACCCGGAGAAAAAGAAAGATCTTGACGGGATGTTTTCGACATTAACTGAAAAAGTCAAAGAAACATATTCTTATGATGCTGATGAAGCAGAGGAAGTGGAAGAATTAAAACAAATTGCCGTTGGTGTTCCCTGGGTTGATGGGACGAGGAGAAGGGTTCGCCCGGTTGAAATTTGGTACACTAAGCCGACAACTGTTCTTTTTGCCACGTTTGAAGATGGATCGGTTAAAGAGATAGACGACAGCAAAGACCCAAGAGAACAGATGCTTATGGTCCGGCATTCCTCAGAATTGATCCGGGCGACGGTCCCTAAAATGTTTTCCGCTGTTTTTTGTTCAACTGTTATCTTGAGAGATGAAACTCCGTCGGACTTGGGGCACGATCAATATCCCTTTGTTCCTTTTGTCGGGTATGTGGATAGATACGGGTTTCCTTATGGAGTGCCCAGGCAGATCCGGGGCCAGGATATAGAAGTAAATAAAAGACGGTCCATGGCATTGGCTTTGATGAATACCAGGCGGATTATCGCGGAAGAAGGCATTGCAAGTACGAAAAAGGAATGGGATGCAATCCATAAGGAAGCTAATTCTCTTGATGGTATGGTTGTTGTTAAAAATGGCGGCATTAGTAAAATCAAGATAGACGAAAATGAAGAGCTTGCCGTCTCCCAGATTGGTATTTTGGGACAATCCGAGAAAGAGATCCAGGAAATATCAGGGGCGAATGGTGAGGCGTCAGGATATCAGACAAACGTAACATCAGGCGTAGCCCTGGACAAGAAAATGAATCAATCAGGAGTAATGACTGCCCCATTGTTCGATAATCTAAGAAGATCCGTTAAGATGGTCGGGGAAAGGATTGGTGCCGGCATTCAAAAGGAATGGACCGGGCCAAAAGTTTTGAGAGTCACTGACCGCATGACGGGTGCTGATAAATTCCTTGAGATTAACAAACGGTTTGAGGGCGGAATTAAAAACAATCTTACCCAGGGCCGGTATGATTATGTTGTTTCTGATTCTCCCAAGTCCGATACTGTCCGTGAGAAAAACATGAGCCTGATTATCGAATGGGTCAAAAAATCTCCGCCGGAAGTTATTCCCCATTTGATGAATATTGCCTTTGAAATGGCAGACCTGCCGAACAAAGAACAATTCCTTGAAAAAATTAAACCCTTGCTTGGTTATGATCCCCTTGAAGAAGATATGGATGCAGACGAAAGGAAACAAAAATTGGTTGAGCAGCTTGAGGCAGAAAAGCAGGCCCAGGCGCACCAGGCAGAGCTTGAAAATATGGCGGTTGAACTGGAATTAAATAAGAAGACCCTGGAAAATGAAAAAATCAAGGCTCAGATTGAAGAGATTATTGCAAAAGCGGATAAGGCGAGGGCCGACACACAAGGAGCAAGTCAGGACGGCGGGATTAAAGCGGAAAAGCATGAAATGGATAAAGCGGCTTTTATGCTGGATTCAACGGAAAAGGGGATAGATATTGGGGACAAAATGTATTCGGCGGCAACGTCGGAAAGTGAAAAGGAGCGGTAAGTATGGAATTATCAGGTGAAAAGTATAAAGATTTTTCCTTTAAACGGTTTGAAACAGAGGAGAAAGAAAGAACAGTTGTTTACAAGGTTTCTGGTTTTTACAAAGGAGATAGGTTTAAAAAAAAAATAACCCTGCCATGGAACACGAAGCGTGGCCGACAGCATGTGTTAGGGATGGCGGCTGATATGGTTTTGGAAGATGTGGGGAGGCAATAATATGACAATGGATATGACAGCGGCACAGGAAAGGGCTTTTGATATTAAAGCGGAAAAACATTTCAGGTCACAGAGGGAAATTCCAAAAGGTCGTGATTTCAGGTGGAATACTTTCAGATTTGAGGCGCATGGAAAGCCAGGTGAAAGGCCGATTGATAAAATAAATGAAAATTTTGATGACACATTCCCGGAGGCCCCGGGGAGTAAATCTTGGCTTGATAGAAAGTTTGGGCCACGGGATGATGAATACTTTGATCCTGCCCTTTTTAGCGACAAGACGTCTCTTTTTGGGGAAAAACCACGATGGCCATTGCCAATTGACGAGAACCCTTTAGGGTTTGATTCTTCTTGTCTTTCCATTGATGAAGAGATCCTTCAACTTAGCGAAATGCAGGAGTAAGAAAAAGAAATTCAATTATTTAGTTTGACACAGGGTACAATTTTTATTTTTTTTGGGGTATGCTTTCCTAAAATGGAACCAAATAAGGAATATATACATTTTAATTCGCTACCGGCAGCGTTATAGCCGTGTAAATCAAACAATCGGGAGCTGATCCGTTAAACAGCAAGGAGAAAAGAACATGGGAGAAGAGGCAACAGCAGCAGAAGTGGCAACAGCAACAGAAATTATCGTGGAAGGCAGCGAGACATTGACTCCCGGACAGTCGGATGAAGGTTCAGACGACAGCTTGTTCGGGGAATCAGTTCCAGACGTTGAAGAATCATCAAGTGAAGTAGATGACCCGGCATCTTCACAGTCGTCAGCTGATAAAGAAGTCGTGGACCCTGATGAACAGTCAAAGCAGGAAGAAGTCATAAAACCCGGAGAAGAGGAAGGGGAAGTCAAGGAAGAAGACAAAATCCCCAAAGAACCGGACGATGTGACTAAATTGACCGAACATAAAACCAATCTTGAAAAAGCATTGGCAGAGGCGAGGGCCAAAAATAAATCCCTTCAATTCATGGTCGATCAAAAAGAATCTGCACAACCTGCCGAAGTTGAAGCCGGCGAGACCCCAAAGGTGGACCCGGATTTTAAAGTTTTATCCAAGGAAGAGTTTGAGACGCTTAAAGAAGAAAGCGCAATGGATGCCCTGCAATATATGCACGATTTGCAGACGCATAAAGAGGCAGCCTTTGCAGCAAAAACGCAAGCAGACACGGTGGCGGCTGAGAAGGAAAGCATGGATTCTCTTATTGCCGATAGTCTTGAACAAATTTCTCTTGCGGTACCTGGTGTCTATGAGAATGCAGCAGTCGGGCAAAAATTGACTGACTATGCAGTGGAAAAGGGCTTTGACAATGAAGCCCTGGCAGTCCTCTCAAATCCGGCAACAATGGTAATCGTTCCTGGATCAAACAAACCTGTTGCGTTAGGCAAGGCTGCAGTGTCCTTTGTCAAGTTCTGTAATGATTCAATGACAGCCCCAGAGAGTTCGAGGGCAGATATTGAAAAAGAGGTCACAGAAAGAGTGACCAAAGAACTTTTAACCAAATTTAAAGACAATCCCTCTGGGATAGGTTTAGACGACGTTCCCTCCTCCGACAATGGAGCGCCAAAAGGATGGGCGCCAAAAACGGAGGCGGAGTTACGGGCGATGTCACAGAAAGATCGTGACGCCTATTACGAGGGGTCATAAGGATTATAACAGATGGGTGCAACTGATTTTGCATTAAATAGTAGCCTGGCACGCCAGGTATGGGAACCTGGTCTAGCGATTGAAGCTGAAGACCAGCAGTATTTCAGAAAATTCATGGGCACTGGTAAAAACAGTGTCATCAAAGTTCAGCAGGATCTTAAAAAGACCAGTGCCGGAGAGAAAATCACGGTTGGTCTTCAGATGAAATTGTCCGGGGACGGTATCGAAGGTGATGCAGATATCGAAGGGACCAGCGCAGAAGAGGGCCTGTCTCATTTCCCTGATGCGGTTTACATTGATCAGCGAAGAAAGTCCACAAAATCCAAAGGCAAAATGTCCGAGCAGAGAGTTCCTTACAATCTGCGGAAAATGGGACGGGATGCACTTGGTGTCTGGTTCGGTGAGGATTATGACCAGCAGATGATGATGTATCTTGCTGGAGCCAGGGGAGTGAATACAAATTTCCATTTCCCACTTACATGGACCGGCAGAGCGAATAATGCCATGACAGCCCCGGCCTATACCGTTTATGGAGACACAACCGGAACAAAGGCATCCTCAAAGGCTGATCTTGCGGTTGGTGACATCATGACCCTGAACACCATTGAAAGATGTACGGCCAAGGCGGAGACAACCTCTCCTCTTATCAGGCCTGTTTCTGATGGTGACAGCGGCCAGTTTGTTCTCTTGATGCACACATTCCAGGCTTTTTCTTTGCGGGGAGCTACTTCCACAAATGACTGGCTGGATATCCATAAGAATACTGACGGACAGAAATCTCTTGTCTATCGGAATGCTCTGGGTGTTTGGAATGGCGTTATCCTTCATAAACACAGGAATGTTATCCGTTTCAGTGATTATGGAGCCGGTGCTGATGTTGGTGCCGCAAGAGCCCTTTTTCTTGGAGCCCATGCAGGTATGGCCGCGTGGGGTAAAAACGGTGATTTTGGCCGATATTCCTGGAATGAAGAGACTGATGACCGTGGCAATAGATTGGTAATCACAGCCGGTTCTATTTACGGCATCAAAAAAGCGACCTTTAACAGTTTGGACCCTGGTGTAATTGCGGTTGATACCGCTTGCATAGATCCTAACGCCTAACCGATAGGGGTGGTTAATAGCCACCCCTTCAAATAAGGAGCCAAGATATGGCAGCAGTAACAGACTCCACAGATGCTGTAAAAAACAGCTTAATGATTGATCAGAGAAAGGCCGGTGTCGTTTATTGCCGGTCTGCAAAATATGTGAATGATGGCGCGAAAGATGCCAACAGTATTATCAAAATGGTGCCCCTGCCTTCCGGCGCCAGGGTTATCAAGGTTGACTATATAACGTCAGCCCTGGATACAGGCGTTACTGTTGATATTGGTGACGACACAACCATTGATAAATACTTTGATGGTGCGGATTGCGCAGCGGCCGGCAGCGCGTCAGCTATTATGGATCTTGAGTTGACGGCTGATGAAGACGTCCAGATGAAGATCCTTGGAGCGGCCCTTCCTGATGAAGCGGTCTTGTCCCTGCACGTTTGGTACAAGATGGCTGATAGTATCGTCGACGAAGAGGCGTAGCCTCAGTAATCATTAAATAATTCGGGGCGGGGTTTTCCCTGCCCCGCTTTTCAAGGAGAAAAGACACAAATGCTTTTAATTTATACCGGAAGTAAAAAAGAATTAAAACTCACCCGCCCAGAACTGGAAAAAAAATATCATTTCAAAGAAAACAAACCAGTAAAAGTTACAGAAGGTGACGGGAAATATCTGGTTAAAGAATTTCCGACGGCTTTCACAGAGATTGAGCCGGAACCAGAGCCCATGAAGAAGCCGGAGCCGGACAAAAAAACCAAGCAAGGAGCCGGACAAAAAAAAGTAAGAATCATGGATATTAATTAAAAGGAGAAGAAATGAATAGCTTTATTGGAGTAAAATTAGTTGAAGCAAGACCAATTACCCTTGGAGATTATAATATATTAAGAGGCTGGACTATTCCGCCAGATGAAGATCCGGAAAGAGAGGGATATCTTGTCCAATATTCAGACGACTATGTTTCCTGGTGTCCGAAAGAGCGGTTTGAAGACCAAAACTTTCAAATCGTTGGGAAGGACAATAAAGTCAGCCATGAAGATGTTGAAAGTATGATCGCAAGCCGTGATGTATCAACGATTTTTCCAGAAGGGACAAAGTCCAAAACGACACTTGTTCAATGTGTTTTGAAAAATGGTTTTGTAATTACGGAGTCAAGCGCATGTGTGGACCCGAACAACTACAGTGAAAAAATTGGGGCAGAAGCCTGTATGGAAAAAATCAAGGATAAAATCTGGTTTCTTATGGGGTTTCTTCTTCAATCCGCTGTTTATGGGTTTAATCAAAATGATATTTTTTTTCCAGTTCTGGAAAGAACCTGATTTAGAGATGGAAGAATCGGATTTGGATCAGGAAAAAGGATGTGCCGGAGCCTCTTGTATGACCCAGGAAAAGCCAGTCCGTCACATAGTAGACGCTTTGAAGAGGATGGATTCGCCATTAAAAGAATATGTCAGCCTTTTTGATACACCCGAAGGCTTGGCACCTGGCGTTCTTTTTGAAATTCAATCAGATCCGGTTGGGCAGGTGGGAGTCAATGGATGCCAGCCCCCAGAGATTATTGAATATGCAAAATGCCTGGTTGAATCCCTTAATGCTCGTTTCCCCTGCCGGGAGAATGCCTTAACCATTACTAAACTTGAAGAGGCAATGGCATGGCAAGAAAAGAGAACCAAGAACCGGGTCAAAGCAGGTGTCGAAGGTTTCAACCAACCGATTCAAGAAGGATAAAAATTGAAATTTAAAACAAAAAAGTAACAAGGAGCATGAACGATGTCAACTTATACAGCAGGCAATCTTGTCGATCTTTTAGGACAACAACTACATGACGTAGGCCAGGATATTTGGTCGGAATCGTTATTATTGTCTTATTTGTCGGAAGCTCAGAACCAAATTGCATCACTCAGGCCAGATGCCACAGGGGTTACTGGACCTTTTGTCCTTGCTCAATCTGCAAAGCAAGAGATTCCTGCGGGGGGTGTCCGGTTTATAGATTGCGTAAGGAATTTAGGAATAGACGGGGCAGTGCCCGGTAGACATATCAAAAAAATATCCAGAAATGAGATTGATGGATATTACCCTACATGGACATCGGATGAATCAGCGACAGAGGTTAAACGGTATATTTTTGATCCAACTACACCTAAAGTCTTTTGGGTCTATCCAACGCCGAGCATTGGAACCTTAAATGTTGAGTTGTCTTATTCTAAGGCACCAGTACAATTGACAGTCACTACGGATTCTATCGGGGTCGATGATATTTATATCTCACCATTATTGGAATGGGTCATGTACAGATGCATGTCTATGGAAGCGGAAGGGGCAAACGCGTCGGTTGCACAGGCCCATATGCAAACTTTTTATAATGCCCTACGGGCTAAAATAAGCACGGATACCAAGATAGCTGAAATCGAGAGGTAACACATGACAACATTGGCTACGTACTACCCCTTTATTGTCCCTGATTTGCCGAAATGCCCAGAGATTGCCATCGACATTGAGCTTATTCGGGTGGCAAATGAATATTGTAATGACGGATGGGTGTATAGGCATGAGGCGGAAGTGTCTATTTCGGTGGGAGACCAAGAAAAAGAAGTGAGCCTTCCCGATGGTACGCAATTGGTCGGGATTGTAACTGCCGAAGTTAACGATAGTGAATTCTTGGATATTTCGGTAACAGGGGATTCTATCCTTTTGGATAATGTTGCGACACTGGATTTTGATATCGAGTTGGTACTTGCAGTCAAGCCCGCGTTAACTGCCACAACCTTGCCTGATTTTTTATTAAGGGATCATCTTGATGCGATTGTGACCGGAGTTAAAAGGCGGTTGTTCCTTTCCCCTGGAAAATCTTGGACCAATGCAGAATTGGCCATGTATTATGAAAAACAATATATGGACTATGTGGGATCGCGGGCGGCTGAATCTTTCCAGAACGGCACATCGACAAAGAAAAGAATAGACCGGAGAATGGGAATTTGATTAATATTAGCGGCTTTAAGGGAGAAATCCCCAGGCTTTCAGATAAGTTGTTGCCTGAAAATTATGCGGCCAGTGCTATTAATTGCAACCTTGAATCCGGTAATATTCAGCCGGTTAAAGGGTCAACTGCCATCCAGGATGTTGGGGCGGCAATAACAACTATTTTCAGGATGGATGATTCCTTTTTGCAATGGGATGAAAATGTGAGCGTGGTAAAAGCTCTTGTTGCAGATTCAGGAGACAGAATTTTATTTACCGGGGCCGGGTATCCTAAAGAAACAAATGCTGCTTTGTCGTTGGTTTCTTCTCCTTTCCCGACGAATGTCCGGCGTTTGGGTATTCCGGCCCCTACAAACGCCTTAACCGTCGCTTTAATTGGCACGCCGGGGGATGATGTTGTCCACGCCTCCTCTTATGTTTACACGATTGTTGGTAAATGGGCCGATGGCAGCGAGGTTGAATCTGGCCCGTCTTCCCCTACGGCTGTCTTTGATGTTTATGGGGGCATTACCCCCAGGTTGACCGGGTTTACTGATGCCACAGCGGATGGAGCGTATACCACTCATTTCAGGATATACAGGTTGAATTCCGGCAATGTCGGGGCAGAGTACCAATATGTTGATGAAATGGCGGTTGCTACAACTCAATATGACGATGAAAAGACCGATGATGACCTGGGAGAAGTTTTGCCCACGGTGGGATGGACTTCACCTGATGCAGCCCTTTCGGGATTAGTTGCCACATCACATGGCCTTGTCTTTGGGTTTGTGGGGAATACCATTTATCCTTCTGAGATTTTTATTCCTTACGCTTTCCCGGCTGAATACAGCCTTGTGACTGAATCCGATATTGTGGGCCTTGGGTACACGGGGAGCCTTGTCGTTGTTCTCACCCAGACAGTCCCATATATGTTGATAGGCCAAGACCCTGAGACATTGTCTTTGCGTCGGTTGGGATATCAACAAAAGTGCGTTTCTGCCCGGTCCATCGTTAATGTCCCCGGTGGTGTCATGTATGCCAGCCCAGATGGTCTTTATCTTATCAATGAAGCGGGCCTGGGTTTATTGGTCACGGAAAAAATATTCACAAAGAATCAATGGAAAGCTCTTTCTCCTGAGAACCTGTTTGGGGTTTATTATAACGAATATTATATAGGTTTCTTCTCTGGCACAACGTCAGGGTTTTCCCTCCATTTGGAAACCGGAGAATATCAGGCGATCACGTCGGCACAAAATGTTTATGGCGGGGCCTATTCTTCCGACGCAGATCTTTTATATCTGATCCAGACGAAAGATGCTGTCAGAGAGATAGTTTCTTATAGGACCGGATCAAATGTCGATTATACCTGGATATCAAAAGTCTTTGAATTCCGATCCCGGCAAATTTTTACGGCAGGCAAGGTCCAGGGAGCTTTTGCGGCGGGGAACGTTACTCTTAGTTTCTACGTTGATGGTGTTCTGGATACATCCAAAGTTATCGGTGATGACAACCTTTTTAGGGTAAATCTTAAAGGGGGTACTTCTTTCCAAATAAAGGCAGTAGGAAAAGCGACAATTGACCAGATATTAATAGGTCGCTCTGTATCTGAAGTCACAAAGGGGGCATAATGGCTGATCCTAATATCCCGAATATTCCTTTTTCGGTGAGCCCAGACCAAACCCAATTTTTTACCGCAGTAAAGACATGCCTTGAAGCATTATCCGGACAAGGCAGAAACACTGACGGAAATCGTGCCTTAAGAATATCAGAACTCGAAAGCCTGGGCATAGATGTAGGTCAGTTTTTACGGAGTTCAAAGAAAACCCCATACGCCATAATCCCTTCTTCTTCTGGTTCTATGGATACGCCAAATCCTCCTAAAAATTTAACAGCGGCAACAGGAGCTTTCGTTCACGCCCTTAATTGGACTAACCCGGCGGATGAAATTGTTTCTCATGTTGAGATTTGGGCGGCGGAGGCAAGTCAGGATAGAACCGATGCTCAAAGAATTGGTATTTTTACCGTCACTGAAGCGATAAGGGCCGGGGCAGGCCTTTTTAAACATTCCGGCTTTGACGTTACCAGCGATTTCACTTATTGGATAAGATCGGTTTCTTATGCGGGGAAACATTCTGTATGGTGTCCTCCTGAGATCCAAGGTGGGTATGTGGTCCCTGGGGAAGATTCGGTGCAGGAAACGGTTACAAAACTTCTTGCCGTCTTGACCGGGGAAATAACAGAAAGCCAGCTTTATGCGGATCTTTCTACCAGAATCGATTTGATAGATGCCGATTCCACGGGTCTTGTCACTAGGGTCGCGACATTACGGGAGGAAGTCGAAACAGCAGAAACGGGCTTGCTGGATAGATTGTCTGCCGTGGAAGTGGATCTCGGCAGTATCGGTGATTTTGAGACAAATACGGCATACTCTCTTAATGATCTTGTCTCTTATGAAAGCAAAATTTATAAATGTATTGTGACCACGACGGCTCCTTCCCCCTTGCCGACGGACACAGATTATTGGAAAAAAGTAGGAGAGTCCTCTACTTTGGCCGAGAATCTTGCGAATAATGCAATTGGGATAGAGTCTCTTGATATCAGAGTTACGGATAATGAAGGGGGTATCTCGGTTAGCTCCGGCAAGATTACTGCTTTAGAATCCACCGTCAACGACCCGACGACCGGGGTTGATGCTACAGCCACAGGATTGTCAAGTCTTGATACGAGGGTAGAAGATACGGAGGATGGCCTTGTTTCTCAGGCTGGATTGATAGATACGGTCTATGCTGACGCAAAGTCATATGCAGACGAAAAGGCTCTTCTTGTTTATGAGATAGATCCAGATGAGCCAGTTAACTTATCAACAGATATTGATGGGGCGGACGCGTGGATATTCAGTTTAGAGGATGCCATGGCGGATGGGGCGCTTGTTTATATTGAATATGAGGGAGACGGTGTTCTTGATGTCAATTTTAACGGTGAAGACCTTACCACCGCAAAGATTTCAACCACGTCAAACTATGGTGATGTTACTGATGCTCAAGTCTTTTCGGGTGAGATAGAATCGACTGAAATAATTGATCTTTCTCAAGAAATTGGCAGTGGAGCCTTTAATTATGGGGGAATACAGTAATGACCTGGTTATCGCTTCCGTCTAAATCCCTTGCACAAGGAGTAGATGCAAACACTCTTAAGGTTTGGTCAACAGGCGATATTCCCGCAACAATAAAAAAAATAAAAATATTTGCGTCTAAAGAGGCAGGCATTTTAAACCGGACAGTAATGCCGGACGGGACGCTTTCTCCGGTTGTCCAAGCGTCGTCAATGGCGTATGTTCTGTCAGAGTCGCGGGCGAGGGTAGCTGAAAATTCTGCGATTGCAGGGGAAATAACCGTAGTAAAGGCTGCGGTTAATAGCAATGTGGCGGATATCGTTTCTGAGACAGCGGCCAGGGTTTCTGCGGATTCCGCTATGGCTTTCGATATAACCGCCCTGGAAAGTACCGTCAACGATGCAGAGACTGGCGTGGCTGTGACCGCAAATGGTCTGGAGTCTTTGGATACTCGGGTTACCACGTCCGAGGATAACATAACGACCAGTGCGAGCAAAATTACTGCTTTAGAAACCACCGTTGATGATGAAGCTACGGGAGTTGCGGCACAGGGGACGGCGATAACAGCTCTTGATGTTAGGATCACGGATAATGAGGGAGGCCTTACGTCCCAGGCAGAAAGTATTTCGGTCCTTGAAACTGGTGTCGGTGACAATACGGCAGCAATCAGCACAGAAGCAACGACCAGGGCGACAGCGGATACGGCTTTATCAGAGGCCATTACTACAGTACAATCAACCGCTGGTGGCAATACCACGGCTATCAGTGCCAACCTTACCAGCATCAACGGGATAGAGGGTAAATATGCCGTCAAGATTGATAACAATGGGTATGTTTCTGGCTTTGGGTTAATCTCAACAGACAATGATGGAGTGCCTACAAGTGAATTTATCCTTCTTTCTGATAAGTTTTCTATCGTAAAGCCGGGTGCGGAGGTTGGAGAGACGCCCATGGTGCCGTTCGTCGTCGGTGACGTGGATGGCGTTAGTGCGGTTGGTGTTAATGGTAATCTTTTGGTAGATGGCTCCATTTTGGCACATGCAATCCAGGCAGACGCAATAAAGGCTGCACATATTGATACGAATGAGATTTTTGTCGGCTTGAAAATGCAATCCACAAATTATGTGGAAGGCATTACCGGATGGAAGATAGAAGGTGGATTGGCAGAATTTAACAGTATAGTAATGAAATTTACGGCGGGGAGTTCCGGGTATGACAATCTGACAGACAAACCAACTTCTCTAAATGATATTAATTCAGGCGAATATAATATTATTCAAAATTCTATTGAAAGTTGGTTTGACGATGGTGTCCCGACATTATCAAATGTTCCTGCTGTGGATTGGACAACAACAGCATTAAAAGATCAGCACCTGGGCGACCTGTATTATGACAATTTAACCGGATACGCCTATCGTTTCAGGGTGGTAAGCACAACCTATTCCTGGCTTAAATTGACTGATTCAGATATTACGGCAGCCTTGGCCGCCGCCGCAACAGCCCAGGACACGGCAGACGGAAAGCGCAGAGTATTTCTGCCTGTATCAAACCCTGTCCCGCCGTATGATGCCGGGGATTTGTGGGATACAGGGGCCGGGGTCAAACGATGTCAAACGGCTAAGGCTGAGGGGGGCGCATACGCTTCCGACGATTGGATTGGCGTGGCAGACGTGACTGATTATGATACCATCAACACTTATGCAGACAATGCGGCACGTCTTATTTTTTCTTCTGATCCTGATGAAGCAGTCAACATCAACACCGACATTGACGGGGCCGATGAGTTTGAATTCTCTGTTGACTTATTATCAGAAGGCTCTTTGATTCACATCGAATACGAGGGTACGGATAATTTATCAGTGGCCTTGAACGAGACACAATTGGAACAGGATCTTTTAACGTCAACTGATAATTATGGTGATTTAGATTCAGGCTCTGCTTTTAATGATGAACCTGAGACAAACCAATATATTGATCTGTCATTAAAAAGCGGTGCCGGTGAATATGACTACGGGACGGTGATATAATGGCCTGGAAAGCGATTACAGCAAAAGAATTGGTGGCTGGAACCAATAGTTTAAAAATCTGGTCTACTGGTGGTGTCTCCGGCACAATTAAAAAAATTAGAGTATACACATCTGAAGAGGCTGGTTTATTAAACCAATCGTTTAATTCAGATGGATCTTTGTCCACAAACGCTCAATCCCCGGCAATATCAAATCAGCAATCCACGCCGATAATTAGAGCTATAACCGCAGAACAGGCCACATTAACCGAAGTCAAAGCAAGGGCTTATGCTGACGGAATGGTGACAGAGGCTGAAGCCCGTGCCATAGAGGCGGCCCAGGCAAAAGCTGATTTGGCAGAAATTACTGCCAGCGCCTACGCAGACGGAATTGTCTCTGATGAAGAAGCCCGGGCCATAGCAGATGCCCAGGCCAAAGCGGATGCTGCCCAGGCTGCCGCTGAAGTTACTGCCGCTGCTGATGCAACAAGCAAAGCTGATGCTGCCGAAGCCGCTGCCAACGCTT
>Ga0233430_1002143_pt1 | contig 23937 bp, 19 predicted proteins | sample SI_118_April2016_2_FD_179883 | JGI IMG/M metagenome (GOLD analysis project Ga0233430, IMG submission 179883) | Seawater microbial communities from Saanich Inlet, British Columbia, Canada - SI_118_April2016_150_MG | ecosystem: Environmental > Aquatic > Marine > Inlet | place: Canada: British... | reverse complement strand
TTGTTGACGAGGCGGGAGATGGCTGGGAGGCGTGGGACAAGGCTGAGAGACTGGAACCAGATATACTGGTCGTAAATTCGAAAATGCCCGGGCTGACCGGTCGGGAAATTGCCCAACGTGCACTCAATGTGCCATCACGGCCCCGCATGGTTATAATTCGCGAGGATGATGGCCTCTCTTACGTGTGCGAGGCGGTAGAAGGAGGAGTCATGGGCTTTGGGATAAAGACTACCGGCAATGAGGAATTAGCACACAACATCCAGGAGATTTTTCAGGGCAGGTTCTTACCTCAGTTTGTTTCTTTCTGGAGCTATTCCGGATAAAAACGAACAGTTAATAGCAGAAAAAGAAGATTTTGACACTATGAACTTTCAACTCACTCCGAATCAAGAGGCATTAAGAAAAGAATTCGACGACTTCTTCCGCGAGGAGATGAAGCACGCTCCTCTGATGGCTGCGGGAGAGAATGTTTATGACCGAGACGAACCATTCACTTTCCATTGCCACTTGGCCAGAGAGATGGGTAAACGCGGTTGGCTCTCGATGGCGTGGCCAGAAGCCTACGGTGGAAGAAACGCACCCATCATAGACCAACTTTTGTTCAATGAAGTTCGGGGATATCACCGGGCACAAGGAGTCGATGTACAGGGTGTGTGCATGCTGGCTCCAACCTTGCTGGTTTCGGGCAATGAAGACCAGAAACAGGAACATCTGCCACCCATTGCTGGAGGCGAGACCTTCTGGTGCCAGGGATGGAGCGAACCGAATGCCGGGTCCGACCTGGCTTCCCTCACCACCCGCGCGCGCAGGGACGGCGATGATTACATTATCAACGGACAGAAAACGTGGACCAGCAACGCTCATCGAACGGACTGGTGTTTTCTACTGGCTCGAACCGATCCCGAACAGGCGCGCCATCGAGGGCTGTCATTCTTCCTGATCGATATGAAGAGTCCTGGTATCACCCTGCGGCCTCTTCAAACGATGGACGGGGCGCATCATTTCAATGAAATGTACCTGGATGACGTTCGTGTCCCGGCGAGGAATATGGTCGGAGCTGAGAACAAGGGCTGGTACGTTACTTTGATGACCATGAATTTCGAACGGTCGAATATCGGTGCGTTTTCCGAGGCGCAACGCGACCTTGAAGATCTGATTGCCTTCTGCCGTGAGACCAGACGGAATGGAAGGCCTTTGTTCGAAGACGTTCTTGTCCGAAGAAAACTGGCCGACCTGGCAACCACCATAGAAGTGGGGCGGATGATGGCCTACAACGTAGCTTGGTTGCAGGAGCAGGGCGATCTTCCGGCTGACAAAGCTTCAGCGATCAAGGTTTATTCGACGGAGATGGGTGAGAAGGTTGCCTTTGTAGGGTGTGACATAATGGGTCTTTATAGTCAGCTTCAGTATGGTTCGAAATGGGCACAGCTGTCAGGCCGGTTTGCGGTTGCCTATCAGCATTGTCTGACGTTGAAAATTGCTGGTGGAACTTCGGAAATTCAACGAACCCTGATTGCTACACGAGGTTTGGGATTGCCACGATCCGATTAGACTCAGGTTCATTTGTGTTTATGAATGCTCGGTTAAGATAGAATTTCAGATATTGTCAGTTCACAGTATGAGATAAGGATATATACACGGTTCAGGAGGAAATGGTAGATGCTTGACGAATATGTTTCCCGTAAATACCGAGATGACTGGCGGCCACCTGTTGATGCGAACCTGATCAAGAATAAGGTGGCCATCGTTGGTATAGGGCAGACCAAATTCACCAGGGATTCCCAGCGGGACGAGTTGGAAATGGCAGTCGAATCCATCAAGGCGGCAGTCGACGATGCCGGTCTGAAGATGGAGGATATCGATGGAATGGAGATGTTCACCATCGATCGCCTTGCCATGCCGATGGTGATCAGCACTCTGGGCATGAAAAACATCCGTTTCACCAGCGAGGTGAGCTTTGGAGGAGGGGCTGCCTGCGCCGTGACCATGCATGCGGCAGCCGCTGTAGCTACCGGTGCTACGAACTATGTGGTATGCTTCCGCTCGCTCAATGAGGCCTCTGGTCAGCGGTACGGACGCGGGGATAGCTACGCCGATTACATGCTTAAAGCCGTGACGCCTCACTATGGCTACCATTGGCCTTTCGGATTTGTCACTCCTCTTGCTTGGGCCGGCGTGTGGGGAAAGCGCTGGATGCACGAATTCGGCATCACCCGCGAGCAGATTGGCTGGTGGCCGGTGGTTCTACGCGAGAATGCCCAGAATAATCCAAATGCAATTTACCACGGTAGACCCATCACACACCAGGATTATATGGAATCGCCGATGATCGTTGATCCCCTCAAACTCCACGACTGTTGCGTCGATACCGATGGCGCCTGTGCCTACATCGTGACAACCGTAGAGAGAGCACGCGATTTGCAGCAGACCCCGGCAGTCATCCTTGCGGCAGCTCAAAGTTGTCCTATGGAACAGGAGATTCAGACTATTTACAGCCGACCTGTTATTTCAGGGTTGGTCGAAACATGGTATGCGGGGCAGGAGCTTTATCGGATCGCTGAAGTCGGTCCGGATGATATCGATGTGGCTCAGCTCTATGATCCCTACTCTATTGGCGGCATTATACAGCTTGAGGAACTGGGCTTCTGTGAACGGGGGGAAAGCGGCAGGTTCATCGAAGGTGGCGACAATATTCGGGTTGGCGGAAAGATCCCGGTAAATACCTCCGGGGGACTCCTTTCAGAGGCATATATCCACGGATTCAATCTGGTGATTGAAGGTGTCCGTCAGATACGAGGGACTTCAACCAATCAGGTGGACAACGTGGAATTATCGATGGTGACTGCCGGACCCGGTGTGCCCTCGAGCGGCATCATTCTAAGAAAAGACTAATCAAGAGCGATTTTCGGGACTCGCTGAGGAGGTAATTAGATGGTCGAATATGTCAAAGGTATTCCAATTATGCGTCCGTATATTGACCAGGACAATCAGGCTTATTGGGACGCTGTTAAACAACACAAACTGGTTTTGCAGCATTGCCACGCCTGTGATTTGTATTTGCATCCGCCGCGGCCGATGTGTCCATCCTGCAATGCACAGGATACACTTGAGTGGAAGCCATCCTCCGGCAAGGGACAAATTTACTCTTTCGTGAATTTCACAACGGATCGCATGGCCTATCCAGCATTCAAACTCCCGTATGCAGTGGTTTTGGTCGAACTGGAAGAGGGTGTACGGCTTACCGGGAACACTCATCAGATCCACCCGGACGATATATATGTTGGAATGCCGGTTGAGATCATGTTTGAAGATATGGATGACGATATGACCCTGTATCGGTTCAAGAAGAGGGACGGATAAAAGGAGGCGATGAACTATGGAATTATATAAGGAAAAGACCGCCATTGTGGGCATTGGAGTGGTACCCTTTTCAACCGATATCGGTCGTACTGAATGGTACACCGCATGCCAGGCCGTAAAACTTGCTGTTGACGATGCCGGCCTCGATATGAAGCGAGTCGACGGTCTTGTTAAGAACGTCGACGATGGTCCCGATCAGATGTACGTGCAAAAGGGGCTGGGTATGGACAATCTCACCTATACTGCCGAGTCTCACTGGGGCACCAGCCCGATGATGAACGCGATCACGGCCGTCGCCTCGGGATCGGTCAACTACGCGGTTTACTATCAGACAGCGCATCGCGCCTCGGGTCCGGAGAAATCGATCTCAGACTTCCGCGTGGCCAGGGAAATGCGGGAGGATTTGCTCGATCTCATTCGGGCGGATTTCTATACGCCATTCGGATTGATCGGTCAGCCCGGATATGTGGGCATGACGATCCGTCGCTATATGCATGAGTTCAACGTAACGCCTGAACAGATGGGATGGGTCCCTGTGGTTTGCAGTGAAAATGCGGCAAGAAATACTGAGGCCGTTTTCTTCGATAAGTCCATCACAATTCAGGATTATATAAATTCCAAAGTAGTTGTCGATCCAATTCGAGAACTAGACTGTGCCCCGAAAGTGGATGGGTCTATTGCAATCATCGTGACGACTCTGGAGAACGCGAAATCGTTAAGACACCCACCAGCCATTATTATGGCGGCGACTCAGGGAACGAGCAGCGAGGGGCAGTTTTTCACCAGTTATATGCGGGATACGATCACCGAACTACCCGAGATGCAATTCGTAGCAGACGAACTGTATCGCGTTGCCGGGATTGGAGCAAAGGACGTCAAGGTTGCACAGCTGGACGACTCATTTGCACCATTAGTTCCAATGCAATTGGAAGCGCTGGGATTCTGTGATCGTGGTGAGGGCGCAGCATTCTGTGAGGGGGGGGATCGTATTCGTAACGGAGGCCAATTGCCGCTGAACACGGCCGGAGGCGCCCTGGGACAAGGTCGATTCGATAGCGCTCGCATCGTGGAAGCAGTGCGACAAGTACGTGGGACATCCGCCAATCAAGTCAAGGACGCCGATATGGTTCTTTCTGTGAGCGGCGCAGGCGGTCCGGCCGATGGTCTCATATTGAGGAGGCAATAATGACAGTTGAGTACAACGCGGAACAGAAGATACCTTATCCGGCTCTGTGGCACGTGCTTTATCGCAGCAGCACGCCTTTCTGGGACGGCGTTAAGGAGGATAAACTCTTACTTCAAAAATGTAAAAGCTGTGGATCATTCCTCAATCCGCCCCGTCCCATGTGTCCAAAATGCCAGTCGATGGAGCAGGAGTGGGTTCCTGCCACCGGCAAGGGGAAACTCTATAGCTGGGTGACCTATCAGGAGTCGCCGCATCCAGCTTTTAAAGCTCCCTATAGCGCGGTTCTCATAGAGCTTGAAGAGGGAGTGAGAATCGTGAGCAATATGGTGAAAGTGAAACCAGAGGAGCTGCAGATCGGCATGCCGGTGCAGGTGACGTTCGAAAAAGTTGCTGAAGACCTCATCCTCCCTAAATTTGAGACGATGAGCTAAATTCGTTTTTCGATCCAAGGGAACACTAAAATGGCTGAGGGTATCAAGGATAAAGTGACCATCATGGGCTTGTACCCGCTACGGTGATCAACAGCATCACAACCTTCGCATTCCATGAATAGGGGGCATTGTGAGATCATCGGCGCATCGCCAAGCTCACCGGAGATTATATCGAAGAGGCTGGATTTGTCGGTAGTTTTCCCTAAGAAAAGGCCACAATAACCAGCTGCCCCTAACATATTACCCCCCTTGATCGTAAGCTCCACCCACCGGGTGAGCAGAGATAATATAATTCCTCTGCTCACCCGGTGGTGTCGGATTGGGGCAAACGTTGGTCATGGGACTATCAGGCTGAATCCTTCGAGAATAAATGAGATTCAGCCCATTCTACCGTCTTTTCTTTCAGCGGATCGACTCAATCTCGCTAATATCTATTGCGAAGTCTTCGGACCCTCAAGCAGCGGGGGAGGGGGTCCCTTTAAAAGCTCACAGCAAAGAGCCGTGAAGTGACACGGTAATCTAAGATCTTTCCCGATATCCAGCACGTGACTCATATCCTTAACCCCGACATAGTAGGTCGGCGGCGGCGGATCGCACATCATGGACTTGATCCATTCCCAATTCTGTACAATGAAACTGCCACCGGAGCCGTTCTGGATATGCTTCACCAGCATCTCCTCATTGGCTCCATTTGCAATCCCCCAGTTGACGGCTTCAAAAAGCACCCAGGTGTTAACGGTGGAACAGATGTTGTTGGCGAGTTTCACTATCTGCCCCATTCCGAGAGGGCCACAATAAGTGATGGCGCCCATTGTCTCAATGAGAGGGCGATATTTCTCGACTATATCCTTATCACCTCCGACGCTAATGCCCAGTGTCCCTGCTGCCGCCCCCATGCGAGCGCCAACGACAGGTGCATCCAGTACATCGATCTGTTTTGGTTTTCCTGCTTCGGCTACTTTCCGGCAGAAATCTGGTGCGAAGGTCCCCATCAGAATGATCCCGGAACCAGTTTTGAGCCCCTCCATAAGACCGTCGGTGCCAAAAATCACCTCTTCTGCCTGGGTATCATTTTGGACCATTATGATAACCGCATCCGAGTTTTCAGCTACCCCTTTGGGATGGGGAGCCTCCTCGGCTCCCAGTGCTATCATTTCCTCGATTGGTTGTCGGCTTACATGTCCGCAGACTGTTGTTTCGTAGCCCTTGGTCACCACATTCTTGGCCATGGGAAGACCGATGTCTCCCATACCAATGAAACCAGCTTTCATTGTCACTTTGACCCCCTTGTAATGAATTTGTTTTTAGTGTAAAAAGATTTCCGGTTCACTTGTAAGCCGTGCCCACCAGGGCCAAGTATTCCTTCACCCGATCTGAGATGTCGAAATACCGCTGTTTGAGCCAAAGTGTATTCACAACACCCATCTGGGGGAATATCGTCAGTGTACTCACCGTCTATCCGACGCATGCACCTAGTTGATCACCCCGTCGTTCTTCATGACCGTGATATCGTCCCAGCTGTAATCAAGTTCAGCAAGAATCTCCTCGGTGTTCTGACCGAGTTCGGGGCCAATACACCTTATTTCGGCTGGCGTCTTGCTGAAATTGATAGGGCTGTTTATGGCCTTGAAGGTCACCCCAGGAGCGTATTCCATCTCCGTGAAGAAGTTATTCTCCCAGGCTTGTGGATCATTGGCTACTTCCAGCGGGGTTTGTATTCTTCCCAACACCAGATCGAGTTCCTGGGCAACAGACTCCCATTCCAATGCAGTTCTGGTGGCGATGATCTCTTCTATGGCTGGGATCAGGGTCAGATTCTGGTCCATTCGCTTCATATGAGAGTCGAACCTGTCATCATCCTTCCATTCCGGCTTGCCAATTGCCTGGCAAAACGAAGACCAGTATCTGTCGGTCTGCGGCATCACCAGCATCAGCCATTTCTCATCTTTGGTCAGGTAGCAATTCCACAACGCATTGGTGACGGCGTTTCGATTTGTTTGATTGAGATTCACACCCTGATGAAGGGCGGTACCGATGTCATACTGCAATCCCCACACCGCCATGTGGTACAGGCTCATCTCGATCTTCTGCGCCACTCCTGTTTTCTCGCGGCAGTACAACGCCGCGGCGATTGCTCCGGCAATACCCGGAGAGCAAAGGTTATCCCCCATACCCGGACGGTTAGGGCGTGGGGCGACACCCGGTTCCGCGATTCTGTCCATCATGCCGCTTCGGGCCCACCACGCTGCGTAGTCAAAGCCGGGCTTATCCTTGTCGGGGCCGGCAGTTCCATATCCGGTGCACTGGCAATAGATGATTTGGGGATTCACCTGACTCAAAGTATCATAATCGGCCTTGAGTTTATCGATCGCTCGCGGGTCAAAATTCGTGGAAAAAACATCAGCCTCTTCCACCAGCTTGTACAGGACTTCTCTGCCGCGGTCTGTGGTCAGATCAAGCCCTATGCTCCTCTTGTTTCGGTTGAAGTAGTGAAACCACATGCTGGGCTTTATATCGTCCGGTGGGGGCTGCCCTTCGATGGCGGACGGGAACCGTTGCGGATCCCCCCCGGTTTTGAAATTTTCCACTTTGATGATATCGGCGCCCCAATCACCGAGGATTACCGTTGCGGTAGGTACGAGCAGAAAGTGGCCGAATTCCACCACTTTAACACCATCCAGAATTCCTTTTGACATTTCTTACCTCATATATAAATGGTATTCAGAGAACCGTTTCTAATAGAACGGTTCGGTTTGATGTATGTCCAAACCAGTCAGTTCCTGTCGGCCGATATAACCGTAACCGCTGCAGGTTACTCCTCAGCAGGCATATCCTTGTACAGGAACACTGTCTCTGCTACCCATCCACCGTCAACCACGAGTGAAATTCCGGAAACATATTGAGAATCGTCACAGGCCAGGTAGAGAGCCGCCTTGGCGATATCTTCAGGTGTACCGATTCTTCGCAGTGGCAGGTTAGTCATATCCATCACTTCTGCCGAAGCCCCACCCATCGGAGTGTCAATTACTCCCGGACAAATACAATTGACCCTGATGTTCGACGGACCGCATTCAGCAGCAGCGGTTTTCGTTAATGAGATGATGCCCGCCTTAGCGCAAGCATAAGGGGCGATAGTAGCTTTACCGGCAAGCCCCATAGTTGAGGCTGTATTTATGATCACACCCCCACCCTGATCGGTCATATGAGGAATGACGAACTTGGAACCCAGGAAAACGCTGCTCAGATTGGTGGCAATGGTCCGATTCCATTCATCTTCAGGGATATCCGCCATTGGCATAACCGGTCCCTGAATGCCGGCGTTGTTGTAGAGGATATCGATTCGACCGTAGGTATCGATGGTCGTCTTGACCATTCGCTCAATATCCGCCGAACGGGATACATCGACCTCAACGAAGGTTGCGGTACCTCCGGCATTCTTGATCATTTCGACAGTTTGCTGCCCCCCTTCCGGAGCATAATCAGCCACCATTACTATGGCGCCTTCACCAGCAAAGAGAACCGCCGTTGACCGCCCGATTCCGGATCCGGCGCCGGTTATCAGGGTTATCTTTCCATCCAGTTTTCCCATTTTCTCCTCCTTCTTGATTTATCGAGACGATCACACTTGATCCGATTTCGTTACCCGATATATGCCTGGCCGCCATCCAATCCGATGCTTTGTCCGTTAACATATCGGGACGCATCACTGCACAGGACAGCCACAAAACGCCCGATATCATCTTCACAATCCCCGATTCGACGCATTGGAAGAACTGCCATGAAGGCTGCGGCCTCGTCCGGGTTATGCTCTGTCCACCATTTCAGAGAGGGAGAAGTGGCCAGCGGCAGGATTACATTTGTCCGGATGTTATCAACTCCCCACTCGCAGGCAGCCGCCCGGCTCAGCGATCTAATGGCGTCCTTGACCGCGGCGTAAGCGCCATAATTGGACATGTCCCAACGCTTGGTGGCGGAACTGGCCAGATTGATAATGCAGCCATCGCCTTTCAAATACGGATAGCACAGTTTCATCAGGCGAAGCGTGGCCAGCGGACCGGATTGCCACCCCGCCTCGAAAGCTTCGTCGGTCACGCTGTGCAGCGGTCCATGGGGAACTTCCTGAGCATTGTTCACCAGTATGTTGACGCCGCCAAATTTGGCCACCACCTGCTCGACGCAGTTTTGCAGGGATTCGAGACTCTTTACATTGCACTCCACCGGCATCGCTTCGCCGCCTCGTTTTTCGATCTGATTGCAGGTGTCTTCCAGCTTTGAAAAAGTCCTCCCGGTAACTGCCACTTTAGCTCCCTGCTCGGCGATCGCAAAGGCAATCCCCTGTCCCACACCCTGACCGGCCCCGGTGACCATGGCAATCTTCGATTCAAGCATTTTCATCCGTAACCTCCTTATTCATTTCTGACTGAATGTTTGTGTGTGCCATCGACCGCTTTATATGGCCATGGCAGCACTGGCTCCATCAGCGATCGATCCTTTGATAAAACGCAACTGCATGCAGTCGCCGACGCCACGGGTCTCACTTACCATAGCCGTTATCGCTTCATACAGCTTCAGGTTGGGCTTGACGCCCGTGGCCAGAACCACCGTATCAGCTTGGAAGGTCCTCCGTTGGCCATCTTTATCCGTGATGGTCACGCCATTCGAAGTTATCTCCTCATAGTTGACCTCTGTGAGCATGGCAACGCCCTTTTCTTGAAGATGCTCAACGATCAGCCATGCCAATGGAATCGACATTTCCATTTCCGATGCCAGGCTGGCCCCGGTTTCCAGAACGGTCACCTTCCTGCCTCTCTCCGCCAGGAACTCCGCCAATTCGCAGCCGACGAGATCACCGCCCATGATGACAACTCTCTTGCCCAATGGCATCCACACTTTCGTCAAGCGCCTGATCATTTCCGGGGTCATAGAGGATCGAACCAGAGGACTGCCAAGGCCCAACGCCATACGCTGCCGGCTATTTAACTTTTTACGAGCATCGCCGTCGAGATGACCACTCAACATTTGCCTGAATTGCGCGCTCCCGATGACGGTATTTCCATCGGCACCAGGCACGTCCAAATCGGGATAGTCAGGACCCACAGCCACAATGACAGCATCTGGCTTCAGCTCTGCAACCATATCCTGCGTTACTTCTCGGCCCAGTCTTACATCAACGCGCAGCTTTTTGAGCTGTCCGGCAAGGTAGTTGATCAGGTCTTCGTTTTCTCGGCGTGCCATGGCGGCAAAGAACAACGATCCGCCCAGCCGAGGTTCCTTTTCGCAGAGTGTCACCTGATGTCCTCGCATTGATGCAACTCTGGCGGCCTCCATACCAGCCGGGCCACCCCCAACCACCAGCACCTTTTTGGGTGCCGATACAGGTTCAATCCGAAACTCTCTTTCTCTGCCCATAGCGGCGTTGACCGCACAGATTATGCTTTGGGCCAGGAAGTTCTGATGGACACAGGAATAGCAGCAAATACAGGACCTGACGTCCTCGACCTGCCCGGTGGCAAGTTTATTGGGCAGTTCGGGATCTGCTAAGAGCGGCCGGCCCATAGCGATGAAATCAGCATTGCCCTCACGCAGAAATTCCTCGGCACGTTCAATACCGATTCTGCCGACGGCTATCACCGGGACGTTGACCACTTTCTTGATCGCCTCCGCCGCGGGGAGGAGATTCCCCGGGGGTTGAACCAGGGGCGCTTCCAGGAAACCCGTATCCTTGTTGCCGCCATGACCGCTGACATGGATCGCATCCACGCCGGCTTGTTCCACCATTCGCGCCAGCTTCTGAGCGTCCTCGATAGTTATGCCCTGGGCATAGCCGAATGTGCGCCCGTTCATGCGGCACCAAACCGGATAATCCTTTCCGACACGCTCCCTTACAGCCCGAACGATTTCAAGCAAAAACCTGGCCCGATTATCGAGATTCCCTCCGTAATCGTCCTGACGTGTGTTCAAATCGGGAATAAGGAACTGGTCTATCAAATACCCGTGCGCAGCGTGAATCTCTATCGCATCAAACCCTGCTTTTTGGGCCCGCTCCGCAGCCTGTGCATAAAACTCAACGATCTGGCCAATCTCCTCTACTGTCAGCACTCGGGGCATTTCCAGATCGGGCTTCAGTGGTATTGGCGATGAAGACACCGGCTGTTCGCCGGTCATCTGGCTGAAGCTGTAATGCCCGCCATGATGCATCTGCAGACATATTTTGGCACCATCTTGATGGATGACCTTAACCAGTTCGCTCAGGCTGGGGATGAATTTATCGTCGGATATTCCCAATTGGCAGGGTTCGGTCAACCCTCTGGGATGATCAACACAGACCACACCAACAATGATCAGCCCGACACCACCCTGAGCCCTCTCACGATAGAAGCTGGTCATTCGTTCGGTGACGAAACCATCCTGAGTACAAAACCCGTTCCCCATGGGAGCCATTATGATGCGGTTCTTGAGCTCCATGGTCCCGATTCGTCCCGGCTGCAGCAAATTATTGAATGAAGATTTATTACCCATAATTCAACCTCCTAGCCAATCCTGGAACCAGAGTGGCTGCTCGGTGAAACAGCCTTAACTGTTGGCAACAGAATCAGCGCCTATGTATGTTTCTAGATATTCCTTCCCACCTCAGATCCCTCAGCGATCGCTTCCAGTGCTCGGCATGGCTTGCCGGCATCACCGACGACATATACTTCTTTCACTTTGTTCCTGATATGATCGCTTAGTGGGTCATAAGATCGCGCACCCATGGCTAGCACAATACGGTCTATCGAGCGAAGGGGTAATTCCTCCCCGTCCTTTTCGATGATCACACCGTCATCGAGAATTTCTTTGACTTTTGCGGATGTGATGATGTTGACTCCCGCCTCGCGAAGGTTCTGCATCAGCAATGTGCGATTCTCAGGCGCTAGATCTTGAGCCACATCGTCAAGCATCTCCACAATGGTAACCTGAGTGCGTCCGATAATCGGATTGTCCCCCCGGTTGGCCAAAAACTCGGCCGTTTCGCAGCCGACCATTCCCCCTCCGATGACCAGCACGTTGGCCCCATGAATGGCCAGTTTTACCGCCAGAACGTCATGGGCGGTTACCACGTTTTTCCCGTCGATTCCCTTGATATTCGGCACCAGGGGCACCCCGCCGGTGGCAACTACCACGACATCCGGATTGACCTCAGCGACGATCTCTGGAGTGACCTCGCTGTTCAACCTCACCTTGACTCCGGCTTTCTCAGCTTGCGTCAACAGATAGCGAAGGACCTTAACTAACTCCTGTTTCATGGGTGGGACGGCTGCTAAATTGAATTGCCCGCCAATTCGAGATTCTTTCTCATAAAGCTCAACCTGATGGCCTCTCAACGCGGCTATTCTGGCAGTTTCCAGTCCCGCAGGGCCAGCTCCCACAATCATCACTTTCTTGGTCTGGGTGGCTGGGATAATGGACATCTCCTTTTCTCTACCAAGAGCCGGATTGACCACGCATGTCATTGCCACCCCCGGGGTCACTCCTCTGCACCCCAGCAGACAGGCAATACACGGAGCGATATCGTCAAACCGGTCCTCCATTGCCTTCAGAGGGAGTTCCGGATCGGCCAGCAGCGCCCGGCCCATCACGATCATGTCGGCCTCTTTTCTGCTTAGGATATGTTCGGCCAGCCGCGGATCGTTGATCCTGCCGACAGTCATAACCGGTACATCGACTACTTCCTTCAGTGCAGCGGAGAAGGTCACATTCAACCCGTTTGGTGTCCCTGTTGGTGCTATGATCCGCCAGGTGGGAAAAGCCCCCGCCGAAACATGGAAGGCATCCACTCCGGCTTCAACAAGTATTGGGGCAATATATTGCATATCATGCACAGTATTGCCTCCGGGCATCAACTCATCCCCGGAAATCCGTAATGTAAGCGGGAATTCTTTGCCGGTGGCTTTCTTAATGCTAGCGATCACCTCCAGAGCGAGTCTAAGCCTTGCTTCGATCGATCCTCCGTAGTCGTCAACTCTGCGGTTTCGAAGCGGAGAAAGAAACGATCCCAACAGCATATAACTGTGGGCGGCATGCAGTTCCACTCCATCAAAACCAGCCTCTCTGATCCTTCGAGCGGCTTCTCCAAACATCCTCACTGCTTCGCCGATTTCATCCAGGGTCATTTCACGACATATCTGCTTGGTTGTATGGCACATAATCGGAGACGGTCCCTTCGTCGGGATCTTATGGTAGAACGGTGATAACGATTCGGGGCCCGGATGGATGAGTTGGGGCTGGACTTTCGCACCATGGGAATGCAGCAGGTCAGTCAATTGGCGCAAACCCGGGATGAACTTGTCATCCCAAATGCCCAGAGTTCGTGGCGTATAGGGGAGGGTTTCACCGATGGTAACGGGTTCCGTGTTGATCAGCCCAACACCACCTTTGGCCCGCGCTTCAAGATATCCAAGGAGCTTATCGGAGACGGTGCCATCGCGGTTGCAGTAGTCACCGGTAGATATGGTGGACATTACAATTCGGTTCTTCAGCTCCATCGAACCGATCTCTATGGGACTGAATAACCGTGTGAGTGAAGTCAAAAACAACCCACCTCATATTTAGTATTATGGTTCAGAAGTTTTTTCGTCGTTACAACTTGATCGAAACACTCATTGCTGTTGCCGTAGCTTTTCGGATTAGGCCAATGGCCGAACAATCGCCGATCGCATATACTTCCGGCACTCTCCCTTCCATCGCGTTATAGAGGTCCATGTTGGGTTCGGCCTCGCCGGTGATAACTACGCTATCTGCCTCGATAGTCTGGTTTTTACCATCACTTGTTTCGAATACTACGTTCTTTTTGGTGATCTCTTTAACGGTAACTTGAGTCATAACTTTAACGCCCGCTCGATCCATAAAACCTTGAAGGTTGTCCAGGCGTTTCGGCCCGACTTCAGGGGCAACCGTTTCTCCCTTTTCCAGCAAGGTCACTTTACGGCCTCGTTCTGCCATAAACTGGGCCAGTTCGCAACCGGCCAAATCGCCTCCGATGACCACCACTTGTTTGCCAACGGGCATCCAGGTTTTGGTCAACTTTCGTATAGTGGATGGATTCACTAGTCTTGACATAAATGGTCGAACCAGAGGCAATCCCATTTTGATTATCGCAGGCAGCTTTTTAGCGCCGGGACTGTCCATATTGCCAGCCATGACCGCTTTGAGATCGGGGGCGCTGAGAACATGGCGTTGTTCGTCTCCGGGGATATTGGTTGCAACCAAAGACGGCCCCAAAGCGATAATCACCACATCCGGCTTGAGAGCCATAATCTTATCGGGGGTCATTTCCTGCTTCAGGTTCACCTTCACCCCCAGCTTTTTCACCTGGGTAATCAGGAAGTTGATAAAGTCCTCATTGTCCGGGTGTACCGTCGATGCCAATATAGCCGAACCACCCAGCCGGGGCAATTTGTCATAAAGAGAGACTTTGTGACCTCTAATAAACGCGACACGGGCGGCTTCCATCCCGGCCGGTCCGCCGCCAATGATAACAACGTTCTTTGGCTTGGTTGCTGGTTTTAACTGGTATTCTTCTACGTTCTCATATCCCAGTACGCCATTAACCGCACAATTGAGCCCTTCCATCATGGCCTGGGAATCGAAGCAATTGAGGCAGGAGATGCATTTGCGTATTTCGTCCAGCTTGCCGGTTTTGGCCTTATTCGGCCATTCCGGATCAGCCAGCAGACCTCGCCCCATCACGATCATGTCCGCCTGATTCTTCTGAAGTATTTCCTCTGCCTGAATCGGGTCTTTGATTCTTCCGACCACCATAATGGGCACATCCACCGACTTCTTGAAAGCAGCCGCAGCAGGCACATTGAATCCCAGGGGGTATTCGGGACCGGCCTCAACCATGGTGACTAGTTTGTCAATTGCACCACCGGAGACGTGGAAGGCATCGGCGCCTGCCTCCACCAACAATGGGACCATGCGGAGTGTATCCTCCAGACTACGCCCATCTGGTATAAGTTCTTCTCCGGATATCCGGATAGTCACCGGAAAGTCTTGCCCTGCCTTGGCCTTAACGTTCCGTAAAACCTCTTGAACAAAGCGGACCTGGTTTTCAATAGTCCCACCGTATTGATCTGTTCTCTTGTTGCGATGCGGAGAAAGAAAAGAGCCGGCCAACATATAGGCGTGCGCCGCGTGAAGTTCCATTCCATCGTACCCGGCTTCCCTGGCACGCCTGGCTGCGTCACCGTATTTTTCAACTATGATCCCGATTTCCTCTACGGAAAGCTCTTCGCATATTTCGCCTGTCTGTTCAGATTTGACCACTGATGGTCCCACAGACGGGGTCTGAAACAGTACCGGCGCTCGCGATTCCGGACCCGGATGGGTGATTTGAGGAACCGCTTTTGCGCCATGGGCATGAAGAGCATCAGTCAGTTCCTTGTGCCTCGGGATGAACTTGTCATCCCATAGCGCCAGGGATTTGAACTGATAGTTGTGGGGGCGATCAACGGTACAGGCTTCGACGGTAACCAGTCCGACACCACCCTTCGCTCGTGCGACATAGTAGTCAAGTGCAAGATCAGTAATCTCCTCCTTCATATCCGCGTACAGCGTTGTCATGGGAGACATCACGATCCGGTTCCTGACTTCCATGTTCCCGATCTTGATGGGCGTGAACAGTTTACTCAAACTTGCCATGGCCTTCCTCCTTTCGCATTATACGGCTGACATTGCACCGAGCCATGCATCACCAATGATCAGTTACCGTCTCTGAAACCCTTCACCGCATCAAGACGGGCCCGGGAATGTCCAAGGGGGGTGCGTTCGTAGGGACTAGGATTGCATCTCTTCGACCCGGGCTACCAGTTTCCCAGCGAAGTCAGTGGCGATGGGTTTAAGCACCGGACTCAGAACCGCATTGACCATCGGGCCGATCAGTCCACCAGCCTTAATTTCGAGGTAGAAGGTAAGTTTGGTGTTATCTCCATCGGCCGCAACCTGCAGAGAGCCTTTGCCGCTCATATTTTCGCTGACTCCCTTCATAGTGAAGGAAACCTTGTCGTTGTCAATCCACTCCTCAATATGGACGTCAAACGACACGGTCTTGGCCATAATTCCCACATCACCTTTAATCCACCATGTGGAATCGGTTTCGTTTTTCTCCTCATGCTTTTCATAACCCTTCAGGTACTGGACCCAATTGTTCATATCTTTGCAAAAATCCCAGGTCGCTTCGACGGGAGCTTTTACGGTTTCAACGTGCGTAATATCAGGCATTTTTAAAATCCTCCCAGATTATCTCTTTGGCTGCTTGGTGGCATGTTTGGCTGCAATATAGCCGAAGGTCATTCCAGCGCCGATAGTATTTCCAGCTCCACCATAACCCGGACCGCTGGTACCAGCCATCACATTTCCGGCTGCATATAGGCCTTCTATCACTCCACCCAGAACATGCTTGACCTGCCCGTTAACATCGGTTGTAGGACCGCCCTTGGTACCAAGTGCGCCACGAACAACTGAAACGGCGTACAACGGAGCCTTTTCAATGGTCCCCAACGCTTCGTTTGGTTTGTGATTCGGATCCCCCTGATATCGATCATAAGCAGTGCTGCCGCGTCCGAAATCGGTATCTTCGCCTTTTTGGGCAAATCCATTGAATCGTGACACTGTATCCTTCAGCCCTTCAACATCAATTCCTGCCTTGCCAGCCAGTTCTTCAACGGTATCACCCTGAGTCATCCATGGCTGTGCAGCTTCTCCCGGCGGTACAGTCAGGAACATGTAGTTATCCATGAACTGCTGGTCGAAGATCACCCAGGCGGGAACATTGACCAAATCGTATGCCAGCGGATCGACATGGCAAAAGGTTTTTGCGACATCGCTGTAATTAAAGGCTTCATCCACGAAACGTTCACCACACCTGTTGACCATAATGGAGTGCGGTAATGCCCGTTCGCCCATGGTCATTCTGCCAAGAGGTTTCCCTTCGTATTCCTCGTTGGGAAGCTGACAAGAGGGTACTCCCCATATTTGGTGCATATTACCCAGTTCTGCGCCGATAGCCATCGACATTTTGAGTCCGTCACCTTCATTGCTTGGAGGGCTTAGCGGCACAAAATCAGGGCCAGGCACAAATTGCTTTTTAAGGTTTTCGTCCCATTCAAACCCTCCAGACGCCAAAACGACTCCCTGGCTGGCTTTGATGTGGAAATCATTGCCATCTTTTTGGGCTTTTATACCGATCACGGCACCGCTGTCTGTCGTAACCAACTCACGTCCGGGGGTTTCCACGAATATCTCAATACCACGATCGAGACATGCTTTCAATAGACATCCGATAGTGGACATGCCCATACCAACAATGCCTGCCATCATGTTTTTGGCGAGCATGTTGTAATCCAGGTTCCTGGGATCGGCCTTGGCATTGCTCTTTTCGAAATCATCCCAGGACATGGGAAAGATCACCACAGGCGCCTGGCGAAGACGGCTTTTCCATTCACCGAGCAGGTTGGAATCGAAGGCTGGCGGACCCAGGCTTCGTCCCCTAGATTTTCCGCCGGGTTTTGTATCATGATAGTCCGGCATTTCGGATACGGTGAATTTCAGGTCGGCTTTATCTTCGATATACTTGATCATTACCGGGGCTGTATCGATAAAAGCTTCGACGAGTTCGTCATCTACCTGTCCATCGGCAATGAACTTCATGTAGGTTAGAGCCTCTTCACGTGAATCTGAAATGCCCGCCTCTTTTTCCAGGTGGTTATTGGGAATCCAGGGGAATCCTCCTGATACAGCAGTTGCCCCACCAATTGAACTGGCTTTCTCGATCAGGGTTACTTTTGAACCCTCGTCGTGTGCAATGATGGCGGCTACCAATCCTGAGCAGCCCGATCCCATCACGAGAACATCTGTTTCAAGGTCCCACTTTTCCGGTTTTTTTGCCATGTTTTTCCTCCTTATTCAAACTTCACCTCTCACTTGAAGGGAGAGGCTGGGTGAGGGTGATTCCCCCCGATAAAGGGCTCGATCAATCGAGCCCTTACGTTTCAAATCTTAACGATTTGCAGCGTGTTTAGCTGCAATATATGACCAGACCATACCTCGGGTGCAGGCGAATCCACTCTGATATCCGGCGCCGGTATCCAGCGCTGCTGCCGTGTTTCCAGCGGCGTACAGTCCGGGAATCGGCCGACCACGAACGTGCATTACTTCTGCGTTCTTGTTTGTTTTCAGTCCGGCTGAGTTGATTCCAACCGAATTAATCGTGAGTTTCAAGCAATAGAAAGGTGGTCTATCCAGCGGACCCATATTCGCATTCGGTTTGTTGGTAAGGTCGCCCGTCATGAAGTTCGCCCATGGATACTGACCTTTTCCAAAATCTTTGTCAACTCCGTCTTTACAGAATTCATTAAAGCTAGAGACTGCCGCCTCCAGGCCGACCGTATCAATTCCTGCTTTTTCAGCAAGTTCCTTCAGGGAGTCAGCTTTTGAGACCAGTTCTTCAGGCAAATCTTGTCCCGGCGGGAAATGACCGATAGGGTATTTATCTCGGTGGTTCTGATCGAAGATCATGTAAACCGGGAAGTTGGTGTGTTCCTTCTTGTTTCCATCCCAGATATGTGGTGCGGGTGAGTACTGAGGATAGAACGATTCATCGCAGAACCTTTGTCCATACTTGTTGACCCAGATTGCATGCGGGTAGCCACCCTCGGCGGATAGCCTCCACAAAGGTTTATCTTCGGCCTCTTCACTGGGCACGTTATAACCGAACATAGTTGCCAGTGTACCGACCGGGATAACCGCGACCTGTGCACCAATTTCACACCCGAAAGTCAAATGATCGCCTTCGATCTGTGGCGGGCAGGCAGAGTGAACTTCCGGCATCTGCTCGTAATAGCGAGTCAGTTCATCATTCCAGTCGTATCCCCCCATACATAGAAGGACGCCCTTACTAGCTGCGATCCAGAAGTCTTTGCCTTCTCGCTCAGCTCGAACGCCGATAACGGCATCGTTTTCCATCACCAGTTCTTTTACCGCTGTGTCTAGATAGGCCGGAATCTGGCGATCTAGTACAGTGGCCTTAATGAAATAGGCCATCATACCGGGTCCGAAAGTACGGTAACCTTCCGCCATGCGCTGGCCCAATAGGGCAAAATCCCACTTGAGCATGCAGGCCCCTCCACCCCATTCGAACATCTCTTCAGCGGTGATACCGCAGGGCATATGAGGAGTTAACCGTGAAAGTGGTTCCCATTCTCCTAGATCGGAGCCTTTAAATATCTCAGTCTCCAGGTAACGTCCCTCACGAAGAGCACCATCAACATGAGGATAAAAATAGTCGGTAAAATTCGGGATGGTCTTCCACCGGACACCAGCCTTTTCTTCCAGGTATTGGCAGGCTTCCGGTGCTACGTCTAGATAAATTTCAGCTAATTCGGCATCGGCGAATCCACCAGCCAGAAACTCAAGATATTGCTTAGCCTCTTCACGCGAATCCGGCATTCCCTGGCTCTTCATCACATGGTTGTTCGGAACCCATATCTCGCCGCCGGAAAGGGCAGCCACTCCGCCGAGCTTCGGGCCTTTCTCCAGAACGACGGTCTTTAGCCCTTCATCATGCGCCATAATGGCCCCGGTTAGTCCGCCAATTCCAGAGCCAACTGCGATGAAATCAACCTCTAAATCCCATTTACTATGTTTTGTTGTCATGTTACTGTTCCCTTTTGGTTACACTAGTTCGGATCACGGCAGAATTTCGTTGCCGCTTTTTGTTTAAGGAAGCTATACTCCTACCATTCAATGTACGTTCTAACACCTCATTGACAATTCGTTGCCGATATTGTTTTTCCAACAACAGGTGGTTTTACAGGAAGGCAGGCCATTGCGATACTCTTCTCGGTTTGTGAGGTTCCTGATGCGCTCTTCGAGCCCATCAAGTCCTGTATAGTGGATTTGCAGTGGCAGTTCCATGTAATCTGCGATCTCTTGAGCCTGTTCGCTCAACTCTTCGCTCACACTTTGGACCAGGTAGACGATTCGTTTGCAATTGTGAAAATAGCTGTCTTTCAGCTCCGGGTAACGATCCAATCCCAATCCCCTGATGACAGTTCGATGAAAGGTTCGTACCAGAAAATCGGTCAAGAAAAAGGTGCCGAGTTCTTCTTCCAGCAACTGATGGTAAGTATCCCCGGCATACATTTCGTAGCAGTTCTGAGCATCAATACGATGGAGATCATACCGTTCGAGCATCTGATCGAGTGTTCCCTGAGATCCACATTCGCCAAAAACTACTGCAAGTTGATCACAATCACTACGCAGTTTTAAGATACGCCTTTCCACATCGGGAGCAATACGCAAAGGATACATGTGATCTGTGGGCGAGACACCTATAATCCTGGCATCCCAGCCATGCTTTTGCACAATGGCCTGTACCTCATACCCCAGCGCACCACAGACAATTAAACCGGTTCTCATTTTCCTTCCAGTTTTCCTGCACGATAAGCCTGCAGATACTCCATACCCCATTCGTCTTGTCCAACCAGAGCCGCTGACGCTATCAGCGTTGCCATCAATTCCTGATTGCGTACATCTACAAGGAAAGCATCCATCCCAAATGCCACTTGCATGCTGACAAAGGTACGGTTTAGCAATTTTCGCAGTGGCATCCCGTAGCTGATATTACTGGCACCACAAAACGTATGAACTTCAGGTAACCGTTCGCGAATGAGACGTAATACTTTTAAAAAGCTGGCACCGGCAACATAGTCTGCTGCAACCGCCATAACCAGAGGGTCGATATATAGCGCATCCGGCTTCAGGCCAACTGACGTTGCCTTCTCGGCCAGCATTTCGGCAACTGCCACACGCACTAATGGATCGGTCGAAATGCCAGATTTGTCCATACACATCCCCACCAATCCACAATTATGTTCAACAGCCAGCGCAAGCAGTTTTTCATGCCCTTCCGTCATCTCACCCGTTATCGAACTGAGAATAGGTGCCTTGCCTTTGTATATCTTCAAGGCCGACTGAATAGCTTCAGGATCGGAGCTATCCAGTACCAGTGGCAAGTCTGTTACAGATTGAACCGTTTGGACCATCCACACCAGATTATCCGATTCATCTTGCCCAGGCACTGCTGCGTTCACATCCATCATGTGCGCACCGCACTCGGCTTGACGGCGAGCCAGTGAAGCGATCTTCTCTTCATCCCGATTGGTAACCGCTTCTTTTATGGATGGGATACTGGCATTAAGGGATTCACCAATAATCAGCATTACACACCTCAATCACATAGATCAGTGGATTTTATTTGTTAATCAATAAGGTACGCCGCACGCGGCCAGCTCTTCTTTGGCTTTGTCCAGGTAATCTACATACCACTGATGCGGCTGGACCGTTTCGAGATCATACACATCAGGGAATTTACAGGTGTTGCCCTTCACGTCTGGCGCATATTTGCTCTGCAGCTCCATCACCTTGTTAACAACTTCGTTGGCCTGTCCCCGCTCCATTCCGGCCATTGCGTTCATAACCTCGCCAGCATATCGGGCTTCTATGCCGGTATTACCCGCAATCCAACAATATGACATACCGCTTGCGGTGAAGAGAGTAGCCATATTTACTGATTGAATCAAAGTGAATGGTGATTTACACAAGACGCCGGAAGCGCATCCACCGATACAGACCTTTATGTTACGCTCCGAAGCACGCGCAGCTGCACTGTATGCCCAATGAGTTGGACGCGTTGCCGATTTGCCGTCCATGTGATTGGTAAAGAGACTACACAGTTGGCCTCTGGCATAAGACAACTGGCCCAGAAGGTTCGCTGTAAGACCAACGGATGCATCGGCCGCATTTCGGCAAAGCCCACCGATCATGGACATGGAACTCTGCCATGGCTGAATGCCACGTACCTGGCAGAATTTAGCCAATACAAACTGGCTCCAGCTGATCTTCATTTCCGGAATTATGTGAACACCTATCTGCGTATTGTGCGCTTCACGAAGTCCAGGGGCCATCATAGTCATGATTCCACCGGGACTGCTCAAAGTAGCCAGCAAACCCACATGCAAACCAGGCCTACCTGCTTTTTCAAGCGCTTCCTTGATATGTTCCTGTTCCCATAGCCCAACTTCAATCTCGCTGACGGTGCCTGCCTTGGCTTTCAAATCACCAAGCTTGGCTAATCCGGCAGTGATCCCCATCGCTTTAATTGATTCTTCCTGGGCAAACGACTGAATATAGGGAACATACCATTCCTCCTGGGCCACGCCCCAGGAACCCGAATACAATGTGGGCGGCCGCTTGTCCGTGCTTGCCCGATATTCGATAGTGACTTCGTCTTTTTCTTTGCCGAAAGTATGCTTGCCGGGGTTTTCTCTGTACTCCTTGGCGACCTGTTCAACTTCCTCTTTGGTGAACTTGATTACCCGTTCAGTATCCATATGATAGATACCCACGTGAGCCAGAAGTTCAACTGCTGCCTGGTAAACGGCATCAGCCGTAGCATCATCCACCACAAGCTCATTTTCGTTATATTCGATATTGTATTTCTGGACCACTTCTCGAATTTTCATGGCGAATTCCATATCGAATTCGTCACTTTTCATAACCGGACCAGTTAGAGATCGTTTCTGAAACTCTATTATTGGAATCACTTCTGTCTCCTAACCTATATAGTAGTACGGATTACTTGGCCATCAGTTTTTTGCAGAGATCTACGGCTCCTACGGCGTTTTTAGCCCAGCCATCAGCACCCATCGCCTCCGCCTTCTCTTGACTGGTTTCCGTACCCCCAATGATGACTTTGAATTTATCTTTCAAACCCATATCACGCAGATAATCAACAACTTCGTTACAATTGGGGATGGTAGTAACCAGAAACGCAGACAATCCGATGATATCGGCGTTCTTCTCTTTCGCTTTGTCAATGAAGGTCATAGCCGGAATATTCACTCCCAGCTTGTGAACTTCAAATCCGTTCAGTTCCAGCTGAGTCGCAACCAAGCTGTAGCCTATATCATGTAGATCTCCCTCTACTGCACCAATAACTACAGTTCCCGCTTTGGCTCCCTCATTTTCAGGCAAATATGGCGTGACCAGATCAATACAAGCCTGGCTAATTTTGCCGCCCATCATCAGTTCGGCCAGGAAGTATTCTTCAGCCTCAAATCTCTTACCAATCCCTTGCAGTCCGGTCACAATACCATCCTGCACAATCTGAACCGGATCAATACCACCCTTGATGGCCTGATCCACTAAAGACAAAGCCTGATCCTTTTTCAACTCCTCAACAGCCTGAGCAATTTCTTGGATACTCATAATTCCCCCCTTATTTCTGTTTCTGGGCATCCTAACAATTTTACCCCGCTAGGTTTGAACCAACAGGGATTAACGGTCAAAAATAATTATACACATTTTTGTTAAGCAAAGGCAACCCCATATGTAATTTCAGCACACTGTTGGCGCCATTAAATGCGTCATATTTACCAAATGATTCACAATATTGATTCTATATGAATCATTGAGTCTGTTACTAGACATGTCGGTACGGCAGCAAGCAGGAATATCCGTGTTTATACACCATCGTTCAAAGGGATTTGACAACCTGTGGATAGATCTTAATATCCATAGTTACAGGGGTACTAGCACCTATGAGGACTCCCTTTATCAAGGGTAAACGTCTCCCCCGCTGACCAAACAGAATGTTTGGTCAGTTACATACCGGCATATAAAGATTGCTCGCTCGCGATTCGTATTCCAACTCGCTGTTTCAAGATCAGGCACAGAATTCATGTCTGCACCAAACACCTATTGAAGCTCTGGCCGCTCAAGTCAACAAAGGCAGGCGGCTTATGAGACCTAAGGAAGCTCTGATCAAGGCACCTAAAGTCTCTTTTTGGGCCTGTTGTTGCTGAAGAAGTGTTTCACAAGCTCGATTGTTGTGATATTCTGATCTGATTTTCCCCTTTCCAG
>Ga0233430_1002139_pt1 | contig 24022 bp, 16 predicted proteins | sample SI_118_April2016_2_FD_179883 | JGI IMG/M metagenome (GOLD analysis project Ga0233430, IMG submission 179883) | Seawater microbial communities from Saanich Inlet, British Columbia, Canada - SI_118_April2016_150_MG | ecosystem: Environmental > Aquatic > Marine > Inlet | place: Canada: British... | reverse complement strand
TGGAATATCCAATCTGGGAATCGATTGCAGCAACCCTTTGGTATAGGGATGTCTGGGTGATTGAAAGAGTTCGATAACCGGCGCCCGCTCAACAATAGTGCCTGCATACATCACCACGACATCATCACAGGTTTCGGCAATCACTCCCAGATCGTGAGTGATAAAAATAATGGACATACCTGTTTCCTGCTGCAGCGATTTCATCAGGGCCAGAATTTGAGCCTGTATGGTTACGTCCAGCGCCGTCGTAGGTTCATCCGCAATCAGGATTTCCGGGCGGCAGGCCAGTGCCATGGCAATCATCACCCGCTGTCGAATACCACCGGACAGTTGGTGGGGATATTCCTGCAGGCGCTGTTCAGGATCTGAAATGCCCACTTTGTCCAACAGCCCCACCGAAGCGTTGCGGGCTTCCGCCTTTGACATTTTTGGAAAATGAAGGCCGTAAATTTCTCCCAACTGTTTGTGAATCCGATGTACCGGATTCAGTGCCGTCATCGGTTCCTGAAAAATCATGGAGATTCTATTTCCCCTGATCTTCCTCATATCCTCCGGTGCCAGTTTTGCCAGATCGTTATCATTGAATAAAATTTCACCTGTTTCAATCTTTCCAGCCGGTTTGGGCAACAACCGCATAATCGACAAAGAGGTCACACTTTTACCACAACCCGATTCCCCGACAATGCCCAGGGTTTTGCCCTTCTGAACACTGAAACTGACACCATCCACCGCCTTGACAGGTCCGGTCTCCGTCTTAAAAGAGGTTACCAGGTTTTTTACTTGTAGAATTTTGTCATTCGACAAAGCAACTCCTTTGTTTAATCCGAATCAGTCTGCTTTAAAGGTTTTATCAACAATCGTCTCAGGCTTGAACGTTTTCCCGGTTTTCATGGCGCGAAGCGTCTCCTTTTTGATATCCGGATCCAGCCAGAACAGCCCAGTAGATATTCCATCAGAGTGCTTGGTTGCCGGGACTTTTGGAAATTGAAGCCAGCGCCAGTAGATCAACCTTATGTAGTCACTTTTTTTAATTGGAACAAACGCACCAATATCATGAATTTTAGCCTGGATTTTTTTGGCCAGAATGATCCGTTTTTCAACTTCATACGTTTTCCGATAAGAATCTATCATCTTATCAAGGTCAGGATCGTCAGTATTTGTCAGGTTATTTGTTTGAGCTTTATGAGCATTTACAGAATGGTACGTTTGCCAATACCGTGGCCTGAGACCTGAACTCATGGTAATAAATACAACATCATGTTTTTTTTCTGCAGCCATCTTCAGCATCGTCGCACCATCAAGTAGTTGAAGTATTAGTTCAACCCCTGCTTTTTTGGCATCTTCTTTTAAGACAACCAGCCATTTTGCATGATCCTTATATCCGTAGAGAACTTTTACCGAAAATCTCATCTTTTTTTGTACCCAGATACCGTCAGAACCTCGATTCCAACCTGCCGAGGTCATTAATTCCTCAACCTTTTTAATGTCGAATTTCCTCGCCTTGATATTTGTATTGGTGTACTTCCCATATCCATCCGTGCCACTGTTCAAACGTTGAAAATCGCCCCTAAATACACTCTTCAATATTTTATTTACGTTCAGAGCATGGGCAAACGCATGACGCACTTTTTTTGATTTGAAAATCTCTTTATCCTGATTTAGCCACAGCCCTGAAGAAGGTCTGGGCGTATTCGTGTAGGCCATTAATTTTTTGGCATATCCTTTTTCATATATTTCCAAATTTTTCGCTTTTTCATGCCAATATTCAGGAAGACCAAGATCAAATGTCTCAATCCTACCCTTCTTAAAATACTCAAACGCCGAAGTCTCTTCTCTGATGACTGAATAGACAATTTTGTCTACGTTATAACGTCCTTTAAAGTACCTTAAATCTTTAGCCCACCAGTTTTTTTTTCGCTTAAATATAACACTTTTCCCTTTATTGATCTTGCTTATTTGATAGGGTCCCGTATTTGGCTCAATCTTCCAATTGTATCTTTTCACAAAATCTTTCGGGACTTTCCCGAAAAAATGTCTTGGAGTGGGGCTGATACTGACCCTCTGATGTAAATCAGGGAGTCGCTTTTTTGATACAACTGCTATGGTGTATTCATCAAATTTGACAACTTTTTCGATCTCATTGGTATAATAGTTATTATAAAAAGGTGCCACGATATTCCTTGAGCGCATAAACTCCAGCGTATACAAGTAATCATCTGCTTTTACGGGTTTACCGTCCGACCATCTCGCTCTTTTATCCAGTCTGAAGTACATGGTCTTATTATCATCTCCAAATGCCCAGTGGGTTGCTAACTCCGGAATAATCTCCTCTGTATTCGGGTGAGTTGAAATCAGGCTGAGTTGATTGGCACGTAATTCAGAAACTAAACCCGTATTCGAATCAGGACCGACCATACGAATTGTCATCGGGAAAGTCGTAAAATAAGTCCGGTAAGTTCCTCCCTTCTTTGCCTTTAGTGAAGCGAACAACGAAGCGCTATCATTGGTAATCCATTTAATTCCTTGCGGTAGTTTCTCCATAGCCAACAATTCCGCAGCCATAGCAGGCAGAAACGAAATAATGATAATAACCCATAGTTTTTTCAAATTCATTCCCTACTCCTCATCGTAAGTGAAACTATTAATCCATTTAGGGATCGTTCAAAAATAACTTGGCATAATCTGTCCGCAAAAGTCCTAACAACACTGAACATTTTGCAGACAGAATCCTAAGTAATTTTTGAGCCGACCCTTATTCATACGTACTGTGTAATTTTGGATCAAATCCCTCCCGTACTGCTTCACCGATGAAGGTGATACTGACCATCACGACCACCAGGGCAATCACCGTAGATGAGATAATCCAGATAGCCTGCAAGTTATTTGTTCCCTGTTGCAGCAACTCCCCCCAACTGGGGGTTGGCGCAGGCAACCCAAAGCCCAAATAGTCCAGAGCCGTCAAGGCGCCGATACCCCCTGCCACGGAAAACGGCACGAAGGTCACAATCAGTGAGACCGCGTTAGGAAGAATATGACGAAAGATAATGCGCCGGTTTGAAGCCCCCAGGGCTCTGGCTGCCATGACATAGTCCCTGGCTTTCTCTTTGTATGTTGTTGTGCGCATGTACCAGGTCATTCCCATCCACCCAAAAATAACCGATATCAGGACCAGTATCATCAGGCTGGGTACAACAACGGACGCAATGATCATGATCACATACAAAAAAGGAATCGAGGACCAGATTTCGATGATACGCTGGAAAAGCAGATCGAATTTTCCGCCAACGTATCCCATCAGGCACCCCAGGGAGATGCCGATTGAAAAATTGATCAACAGTAACAACAACGAATAGACAATACAGATGCGAAATCCGTAAACCAGACGGGCTACCATATCCCGGCCAACCTCATCCGTCCCCAGATAATGGCGTTTTGCAAAGGAGGGTGGAAAGGGTGGATAAGCCCCTTCCTGCAGATCATTTTCATATGCGTTGTAAGGAACCAGCGGCATAATGACAAACCGGGTTCCCCCTTCTTTCTCGTAAATAATCTGCAGTTCCCGGTAGTTGGTCTCATATTCATACCCAAGGCCTAGTTGACTCCCGGGAATGATATCTCCATAGGTGGGAAAATAGAGCGTCTCACCGTCATAAACGAGTAGCGCGCGATTGTTGATCAGCAATTCTGCAAAAGCGGTAATTAACAGCAACATAACAAACAGGAGAAAAGAGTAGTACCCCCGCTTGATCGATTTGAAGCGCCTGATTCTTTTCAGTGTGAGTGGATTAATCTGCATGAAACCTTCTAATCGAATTTAACCCGGGGATCTACCAGCGCAACGCACACATCGGAAAGAATGTTTCCCAACAGACCCAGAATGGATGAAATCACCAGCACCCCCAAAACAACGGGATAGTCTCTTTCCACCAGGGATTCGAACCCCAACAAGCCCAGGCCGTCAATGTTGAATACCTTTTCAATCAGAAAAGAACCCGCCAGAAACAGTCCAATATTGTTCCCGAAATGGGTTGCCAACGGAATAATGCTGTTGCGGAAAGCGTGTTTGAAAACAGCCCGGTTGAACGACAGCCCCTTGGCGATAGCCGTACGGATGTAATCCGAGGCCAGATTGTCCATGAGGGTGTTTTTCATCAAAAAGGTCATCGTAGCCAGACTACCGATCATATAAGCGAGAATCGGCAAGACCGAATGATGAAAAATATCCCATGTTTGTCCCATCAATGACAAATCCTCGAATTCATCACTGACAAACCCGCCTAAAGGAAACCAGTCCCAACGTGCCGCCGGCCAGACAAACAGAATAATCGCCAGAATAAATCCCGGCAGGGCATATCCAACCAGAACCATCACAGACGAAGTATTGTCGATCAACGTTTTGTGCTTGATCGCTTTCAGAATGCCCAGAGGGATACAGATCAGATAGGTCAGAATAGTCGTGACCAACCCATAATAGACTGACACCGGCAGTTTACTTTTGATGATCTCCCAAACCGGATCGTAATAGCGGGTTGAGGTTCCCAGATCAAATTTGAGCACTTTCACCAACCACTGCCCATAACTGATCAACACGGGTTTATCGAACCCGTAATAGGCCTTGAGCTCCTCAATCTGCTCCGGAGAAAGGGATGACGCACTTTCACCAGCCTGTCCATTTGATGGTGTGGAACCACCCCCTTTACCGAAACTCATGCGCTGCGACTCAGCGATGATCTTTTCCACAGGACCACCGGGCACAAAGCGGGTGATAGTGAATACCAACAGCGTGATACCCAGAAAGGTCGGAATGATAAGCAGAAGTCGACGAATGAGATAACTGGTCATCCAAAACCCGTTAAAATTTTAAAATTTCCGGACAATCCCCCCACATCACGACAGGATCAGGGTCAATATCAATAAACTAGGGGCTCCACCCGATATACGTCAAGTGAATAATCTTGGTAACTATTCACGTCATTGCCTGAGCCGAGGGAATTATGATTCAAAACGATCGAAAACAGGACGTTTTCCCGACGCGTTTCTGACGAAACACTTGGCTCCAGGGGCGGATTCATGCGTGTTTTGAATCATGATCCCCTTAGCGGGGCGTATGTTGAATCGGAAGCTCTTTTCATCACCGAACGGCAGCGTTTCTGTTATTTGCAACAACGCTTCCAGGGTCAGCAAAGGACGGGCAAGCAGAATCCGGGTTGCCCTTTTCGCTCCCACCCCCGGTATCTGTGCAAGGGCTATCTGCCCCAACCGATTGATGGAGATCGGGTAGGTGAGACCCAGCAGACTTCTTTCCCGATAACCGGTCACAATCACGTCCAGTGGTTGATGGTTTTCAAAGGCGGCCATCGCAACCGGATCCGATACCGGGATCTTAACCGTTACCGGATAGGACCCCAATTGTCGCCCCAGAATAAAGCCCGGATTTCTGGTTTCGGGAATCACCTCCCGCAGGACAGTCCCGGCAGGAAAAACAGCCGCCAGCATCGGTCGGTCAACCTCCTGCCTGATTTTATCCCGATAGTAGATAAATTTCTTCTTCAGCAGTGATGGGCTGCGATGCTTCTTGGAAACGCCGGTTCCGCGGAGTAAGCCGGGATCCGCCTTCAGTTTTTCGGCTTTGGTTTTTGGGTGAACTGTAATTTGTCGAATATTGATGCGTCGCAGCAACAGCTCTTTTTCCTGAACAGATTGTAAAAACCGGTAATTCAGTTCAAAAGTCCTGTCGGTTTCACCCGGCAGACCATGAATGAAGTTCAATCCGGGCAATAACTTAGGAATCCCGTTTTCCCGTTTTCCACCGTAGCGGTTGACGATCTCGATCGCCCGCAGCGCTTCATCAGGTGTACATTTCAAGTCATTAATCCGGCAGACAGCGGGATCGGCACTTTCCAGCCCCATGGCGGCTGTATCTCCCGGTGTATTGTAATCGCTGATTATTTTTATTATGTCAGCAGCTTCCTTTTCAAACGCCACAATCGCACCCGGATTAATATTATCCAGATGCAGCACCTTGGGATCCGGTGCGATTTTTCGAATTCCGCTGTACAACTGCTCAAGGGCGGCAGGTCGGGGCCTGGGAAAACCGCTCTGATAGTCTCCCAGATCAGCGTTATAGGTCAGCAGATCCGCCTGCCGACCCAATCTGAAATATCGGTTTCCCAATCCATAGAGCTCCTGTACTTCGTCCAGAATTCCTTCCACGCTTCTGAAAACAGGCCTGCCATAAAAAACCTCCGAACAGAACGAACAATGATTTTTGCGGGTACAACCACGATAGGTCTCCAGCTCCAACATTAAATAGGGAAAATTTGGATGCAGGGTTGTCAGAAATGCCCCCGCGACAGCCCAGCGGTTTACCTTCTCAAAACTTCTGTCCAAACGCCTGAAAGAAACCATTTCAGGATCTGCCTGAAACTCGAGTGCCGCCTCACGAATGCCTGCGGGATGGCTGATCATTTTCTCCACCGCCGGCTCCAGATCGCCCATGACCACTGTCCCGCCATATTCACGCAGGTTGTCCAGAATCTTTTGCGGAGCATGGCGGATCGGCCCGCCGATCAGTGTGGTCGTTCCTTTCTGAAATTTCCGGCGATAATCTAAAAACGTCAGAATGTCTGCCACCGTGCCGATCTTCCCGCCCAGGTACTTTCCAGGGACTGTACTCCCCCCGATCAGAATGACCAACTCCGGCTCGTCGATCAACTCCTGACCAGCAGCCCGCCATTGATCGACTGTCAGGTAACTGATTTTTTCAGTGGACAAACCCGCATTGACCAGAACTCCCGCAACATATCGACAATAGGGAGACAGATAGGGGGGGACACCCAGACAGGCCGGTTCATCGACGTAAAAATCAACAATCTGAATCATCTTCACTGCTCCGCTGTCTCAAGCAACCATTCATAATTTACCGCGACCATTGGATTTCAGTTCGAGGATTTGATCCGACCCATTTGCATTGACCCACTTTTATGCCACATTGAGAGAAGACGTCAGACACTTGTGCCTGCTGCCGTCAACATACCAAAATACTAAAGATGGTCGATCCGGAACACTCAATGACAAGCCCTCATTTTGAAAGCGGTCCAGTATCGGATGAAATCGCTCTGTTCAAAGCGCAATTTTTCCCCACTGCAACTAAGGCACAATGGCGTTCCTGGAAATGGCAGCTGCAACATCGCATCGACTCACTTTTGAAACTCGGCCCCATTCTCAAACTCACGGATTCCGAAATTGCCGCTTTTAACCACGGCCAGCAGCGGATACCCTTTGCCATCACCCCTTATTACCTGGGCGTGATCAAGAACATCTGCCAGGATGATGCTTTGAGAAAATCCCTGGTTCCGGTCGAACCAGAATTCAAAGTCAGCTCCGGTGAAAGCCATGACCCGCTGATCGAAGAGAAACACTCACCTGTTCCCGTGATTGTACATCGCTATCCAGACCGGGTGCTATTTCTAACAACACGTCAATGCGCTGTTTACTGTCGTTATTGTACACGAGCCCGTATTTTTAGCCAACCGGCTCCATCGATCAGACGGACTGCACACTGGAAGGAGGGACTAGCCTACATTTCAGAGACAGAAAGTATCAGAGAGGTGATTGTCAGTGGCGGCGATGCCCTGATGCTGGAAGATGATGCGTTGAAGTGGTTGTTGGGGGAACTCAGAAAGATTCCCCATGTTGAGATCATCCGCCTGGGGACCAAACTACCGGTTGTCCTGCCCCAGCGCATAACAGAAAAATTAACCGGCATGCTGCGGTCTTTCCACCCGTTGATCCTCAGTCTGCACGTCATTCATCCAGACGAACTAACCAGAGAGGCAGCCTTTGCGATTGAGCGTCTGGCGGATGCCGGCATCGTCATCGGATCACAGACTGTGTTGCTCAAAGAGATTAATGACAGTACAGCTGTGATTCAAATGTTAATGGAGAACTTGCTGAGATTGCGCGTCAGACCGTACGCACTATTCCAATGCGATCCGATCCTGGGATCCAGACACTTCCGCACGAAGCTCGACACGGGTCTTGAGATCATTGAAAATCTGCGCAGGCAGTCCAGCGGCTACGCGATTCCTCATTTTATAGCCGATCCACCTGGGGGCAAAGTCACGCTCTCCCCCAAGACGTTGATCTCAAAAACAGATACCGGATATCGATTGAAAAACTGGCGGGGAGACGAGGTTGAATATACAGATCCTGCAACTGACAGCCCTTGATTCCTGTAGGCTTTTGAACAGATAAATTTTTATCTGAAAAGAACAGTTGATTCAGTTTGCGGTTCTGCCGTCCCCTCCAAAAACGGGAGAATTATCCCTATCTTCAGTTATCGTTTTGGTTTGAAAAATTCACCCAAACCCACTAAACAGGTCAGGTTGTTCGAATTCTTGATTTGACGAAATCACCCCAGACGTTAGGCACAGAGTCACTGGCTATCATCAGTTTTCTAATCACTCCCCCCTTCGCGAGGAATTTCTGCTTTGCTCTCTCCAGCTCTGTCGTACTCGGAGTAAAATTTCCTGACATGGCACGTAACTCTTCTCTTCTTTTCTGGTGAAACTTAAGAATTTCATTACTTCCTGATTTTCCCATCTAAAAACCTCCTTTTCTTTAATCACTAAAAATCAGTTCTGGAATTTAGAGTACCTTTACAACTATCTCGATTGGATCTCCTGAGACAGGTTGATTTGTTCACGATAAACCGAATTCGAAACGATCAAATGAGAACAACCTCGTTATAGTGCATATCAGACAAAAAATAAATAAAAAAAATAAATAAATTCATGTATATCCAGTCTGGGACTGCTTTTTGCCATAATCCCAGTATTTTACCGATCGAAAAAAAGATGGTAAAAGGCTGGAAACCCCCCATTTCAGGGACTGGAAAATTCAAAAATGGGATGATTGGTTGTAATCAGGGAACGAACAGCGGTTGTCAAAACAGGAAAAAATGGGAATGAATTCAGTCAGACTTAACTAAAACGGATTTTGCCCATTCATATGCAGCCGGGGTATTAATATCATTGCATACCAGTGGATTATCAGCAGGAGGGGACAAACGGACAATCCGATGTCCATCGATCAACACCAGACAGCTTCTCTTCCCGGAAGCAAGGTAGGATACCGATTGGTTCAAGAGTCGCCGTTGATAGATCGCCAGCAACGGGTTGACTTTGCTATCAACCTCAGCACAAACCCCGTCAACGTCAGAGACCAGAGACTGCCGCATCCGATTCAACCATTCCGTTGTTAAATATGGGAGATCACTACTGAGGACAAAGAGGTTGTCGATATGGGACCCCACCAAGGGCATGGCGTCGCCAATTCCCCGCAAAGGACCTTGTGCAGGTCGTGAATCCCGCCCGATGTCAATCTGGTTGATTAGGTCAGAAGAAATCGGAGGCAGTTTCTGCTGAGCGGAAAGCATCACGATCAATTGGCTCACCAGGGGCTGAACGGTTCGGATCAGGCGTTCCAGCAAGGTTTGATCGTTAAAAACAAGACTGGCCTTATCACTCCCCATACGGGAAGAAAGACCACCGGCAAGCAAAATGCCTCCGGATTCATTCATAGCTCAGCAATTCCTTAGAGGAGGTCACGGAGGATGCTGCCAGCATCATCAGCAGTGTCAGGTTTGTGGACATGAAGTTGAGTTATCTTTAAGCCGGGTTCTGTCCTCCGGTAAAACCGGAGTCGTAATCATTTATCTAGGAATACGGTTACCCGTATCCTCGTGCATCCTACCCGATAGCTAGGCGAGCAACCTTAAACGCTACCCTATTTGGACTTGCATCAAATGGGGTTTACCCTGCCGGGAATGTCACCATCCCCGCGGTGGGCTCTTACATTAAAGAGTCTTCACTCTCCCACCATTTCACCCTTACCTGTGTCCGGCGAACCGGACCATCGGCGGTATATTTTCTGTGGCACTTTCCATGGGGTCGCCCCCTCTGGCCATTAACCAGCATCCTGCTCTATGATGCCCGGACTTTCCTCTGATAAAAAATCTTACCAGCGATTACGTTTCAAACTCAACTTCAATAGGTATCCAGGAGCGGCCTAAATCCGGATTTTTCCACACCTCCAGATCGACCACTACTCCTCAGTATCTCTGAACCAAATCAAAAAATCAACCACTACACATCGATTTACTTGACACTTCACTGCTCTTGCACGACGCACCCATGAAGAGACAGTCTTGAGCAAAAATAGCTCAGAGGCTCAGCGGGGTCCTTGCTTGAATCTTCCGGCCGGCTAATTATCCATAGAGCTGTTTATTGGCTTCCTCCAGCCTGTCAGCCAACATACAAACCAGATTAAAATAAAACTGAGCCGCTAACTTTACATCCTGTTGCCGCATGCGTTCAAGGGATTTGAGACTCAGAAATATCACCTCAGATGCCTCAACCGTCGAAATATTGGAGGTTCGGATAAAATCAGAACAGACCAGAGCAATGGCGCCAATCATGTTTCCTTCGAAAATCGTGGCAACCACCGTTTTTTGGCCGTTGATATCCTTTTCAATATTGAATTTCCCTTTCAAAACAAGCAGCATATAATCTCCGTAATCACCCTGGGAGAATATCCGGACATTGGCTGGAATCTCTTTTCTTTCAAAACGGTTCCGTAACTTCCGAATATGTTTTTCGCTGAAATTCTGAAAAATGTGCGAAAAAGCCGCTTCTTCCTTTTTAACGGCGCCTCTTTCAATCAAACTGTTGAGACGGTCGATCTGTTCCCGCTCTTCCGGGCTTACCTGATGGTCCGCATAAATCAGCTTATCCAGATCCAGCTGTTCTTCAACGCTGACAACCCCGTCAGCAATAATCTCATCGACAACTTCTTTGATAGAACGCCTGTCCACGGTGGGTTGGACTCCCTGAAGCCTTTTATCCGCGATGCTGACATCGGTTCGTAAAATTGTCTGTCCCAGGTTTCGGGTCAGATTTAAAAACAGTTTGGTGGCCACTTTCGGATAACGACGCTGCAACCGTTTGAGAACCTTTTCGTTCAGAACCAGTAGTTTGGTTGGCTCAGCAGCAGCAGCGCTAGCTGCCCTTTTAGAGTGACGAAAAAGTCCCATTTCCCCAAAAGATTTACCTATCCCCAGTTGGACCAACGGCAACCGTTCATCATGAAACTGCTCATCCAAGTAAATATCCACCTTACCTTCAAGAATCACAAACAGTTCATTTCCCACATCTTTTTCGCGGAAAAGGACCTCTCCAGCCTTCAGGTCTACAGTGTACGCCAATAGGGTTGCCAGTTTAGTTTCCCGCATCGTCATTTTCCTGAAAAGTTCCACATCTTCCATTAAGGTCTTCTCAAATTTCAGCCCCACATAGTCCCAGGCGGTGATTAATTTGGTATGCACCATGATGGAGGGTAGAAAATTCAGGTCAGTGACCAAACAGACAACCAGAGTATAGGCAGTCAACACACCGAAAAGGACCTGGCTTTCCATATCAGCAATGAAGAAAATAATAAATCCCAGGCCCAATGAAATGGTGGTGAACACCATGGGTTTTCCGGTCTGAACCAATGTTTTCATTGAGGCTGCCTTTTCATTCCGTAATTTCTTAACGTTCTCATTATGATGGGACAGAAAGTGAATCGTATCATCGACCCCGATTCCAAGGGCAATTGATGCGATGATCGAAATCGTCACCCCGATAGGAATGGAGGCCCATCCGAGAGTCCCAAAGAATACAGCAATAGCAATGATGTTCGGATAAAGCGCCACAATCCCCATTTTAAAGGAGAAAAACATCAAGGAGAGAATCACAAAAATAATTATCAAAGCCAGGATGATACTCTGTACCTGACCTCGGGAAATATTGTCCGCGGACTCGCTGCTCAAAATCCCGCTGCCGGTGTACTCAACTTTCAAACCGGGAAGAAACTCCGGAACTTTCCGATCCAGAAGATCTCTCAAACCCAGCAAAGCGGTTGTGCCACTCATTTTCATGCGGATATTCAACTGCATCAGGCGGTCATCATCGCTCAGATACTTGGGCATGTTTCGCTTTCTGGATTCCCTGAAAAAGCTGACCACTTCCTTATCCTTGAGGTCGTCCAGGCCGTTACGATACAGATCGATATATTCCAGCACTGAATAAACCTTGTCGATCCTCAAGTGCAGGCCTCTCAGCTCATTTGGTCCTTCATGCTGTATCAGCCAATTCCTGAGCTTCAGCAAACCGTTTATCGTAGAAGCGGTCTGTAATTGCTCCGCAGACCCCTGGCTGCTGAGAATCAGTCGCAGCGTGCTCGTTCCAGCAAGATTCTCCTGGATAAGTCCCAGATCCATTTCGATCGAAGAATCTGCCGGAAAATTTTTTGATTCACTGTCGACGGTCACCTGTAGTAGTCCCATCAAAGCGACACCACCCAGCACAACCCAGAACAGAATCAGTTTCTTGGAAGACTCTCCCACTAAATCAGACGCTCTCGTCAACAACACATCGACTGTACTTTTCTTCTCCACCCCTTTCTTCATTTTTGGCACCGGAATTAATGAAAGAAAAGCCGGTACAGCCGTTAATGTCAGAAGAATGATAATCGCAATCCCGACACAGGCGAAAATCCCCATCTCTTTAATGGCCGGTATGGGGCTGACCGTCAGGGCAGCAAATCCGGCGAGTGTTGTCAGCGCCGTCACTGTCAGCGGAACTGTAATGTGTTCCACAGCCAGCCGGGTTATTTCCTGTTTACCTTCCCCCGGGTTACCAATGGCTTCTTGAAAATACTGGTTTAAAAAATGGATGATATAGGCGCTGCCCACACATATCAGGAGGGGGGGCAGGACCATGGTCACCAGGTTCATCGTGAATCCAGTCAAGGCAAAGATACCAAAGGTCCAGAGGATACCGACCAATATAGTTGTCAGTGGAATCAGCATCCCCCGGATGCTCTTGAACGAAAAGAAGAGCGTCAACAACATCAATGCCAGACTCCAGGGTAGAATCCGCACGATATCCTCTGTCAGCGTCTTGGATGCCAGATACTCCTGTCGCGATTGTCCGGAATAGGCGACTCGCATGTCTGGTCCCTTATACCGGCCCAATATGTTTTGCAATGTCTGTTGAATTTTCGGATCAGAGGGCACGGTTTCCAGAGCGAACTCGACCACAATCGCTACGGTTTTAAAGTCAGGTGAAATCAGGTCTCTTTGAATAAGTGTGTGTTTTTTAATCTCCTCGAAAATCCCAGCGGATTTTTCATTCAGTTCATCGTAGATCTGCTGCTCTGTTTTCTTGAAAATATCCGATGTACAAACGAACGTGTCGTCATCTACCATCCCGAAACCGGTCTCTTCGCTGTCAGCCGGATCTTCCTCCAGATCCATGTCATCACCCATATCCAACTCTTCTTCATCCCCTTCCAGATCCTCTTCAAGATCCGGATCAGCGTCAGTCTCTCCTGCCTGCCCGCTGGTGGCAGCTTGTGGATACTTATCTCTGTTTTTAAGGCAATCCAACTGACCCGCGTAGGTATCGATGATGGAGACACAGGTTGAACCAACATCCTCAAGGTGAAAGAACGATTTCCCCGAGCATGTTCCATCCACCCTGGGCGTATTGGTGAGTCCCATCACATTTTTTACCCCCGGCAACTCCTGCTTCAATTCTTTTGTCAGGCGATCCACCGTGAGGAAAAACTGAAAATCAAACGACTCAAGGTTCTTTGGCTGCAGAGCGACCACCATGACCTCTTCGCTGCCGAAAATATTTCTGATTTTCTTAAAAAATCCATATGTCCCGGATCCCCTGGACATGAACGGTTCAACCGTGCTGTTGACAATCAACGTATTCTCATCATCGAACAATCTTTGCGAGGCCGAATACGTAAAATAAGCCGTTAGCAGGAGGGTCAGAATGATCAACGTTTTAGGGAACCGCAGCAGGAACAGAAAAAACTTGATGACCATTGTTACCTCCAGTTCAAATTGGGTGAGTTCTATTTTCAGCCCCTTGACCGAATTTCATCTTCTGGCAATCAAGGGAGATGTGACGGGTGCAGTTCAAAACCGAAAACCGTACTCTAAAAACCCTTTGGAAACAGCGATTCGCTTCCCGGTCTGTTTCAGCTTTTCAGTACTCGTATGAAACAGTTTGAGCCCAAATTGATGATTGCCGCTGCCCGGGGTCCAATTCCAGAAATTGGTGAATATCTGCTGCTTGAAGGGCGCTGTCTGAGCGATAGTTAACACGGTATTGAGTGTTTCCGTAAACTCTGTAAAAAGGACCAGAGCCAATTGCTGTTTGTGAATATCTCGTTTTTTATTCAGCGGTACGATTTCGTTCTCAAAAGTTAATATGTGGGTATCTGCCGGAACATCCAGCAGCAGACGATAAGAGTAAACAGGCATGATGAACATCGTTTCCAGCTTCTTCTCCAACGAGATCGCCAAAGCGGCGTGTTGAACTCTAACGGTGTTGAACACAGTGGAATTATCCGGATCTTTGTAGAAATGGTAGAATCCTTTTTCTTTAAAAATGGCGATATCCGATTTCAGCACAAAGGATCCCAAAGTGAGATCCATTTCGATGCTGGCAAAAGAGATACTCTTATCTTTTTCTGTATAGGTCTGATCCTCTGCAGAAATGTCAGATTCGCTGTTGTCTGTTTCTGTTGAGGTTTCAGCCGTCTCTTCATCTGTCTCTTCTGTTGTTTCCGTATTTTGATCATCAGCAAACGCCTCAGCCAGAGCCTGCCAGGATATGTCATTATTGGAATCAAACCAGTGAAACAGCCCCAGCCGAATATCAACCAAATCCAATGTCGCCTGGTACTGCACACCCACATTCGGACGGGTCACTGACCGGTCGGGGGGAAGTTCACCGGTTTCCTTTTCCTGTTCCTCCTCCTGAAAGAGGGTGTACTCTGTTCCAGGCGTTTTCTGTTTGAACGGAGCAATGTAGAAAGAAAAGGAGTTTACTTCACCCAGCCAGTCGTATTTCAGGCCGAAAACCGGAAGCTTATTCTCATCCAGATCCAGAAATTCAACAGAGGTTGAACTTCTGGGATTTAGTACGTCCAGAGGACTGTCATAGTCCACTTTTCCCAGCTGGAACAGTTGAGCTCCAATTATATAGCGATGATTACCACTGATCCCGTTGAAATACCCCTCTCTGACCTGAAATTCAAAATCATCGGTGTACTGATAATTTTCAAAATTGTATTTCTGGGAGAAACGACTCATAATTCTAAGCAGGTAATAATGGTACGAAGATGTCTGAATACGAGCTGTCAACTGGTATGAGTTGGCCAGATAATTTTTCCTCTCTTTGTTACTTTCGTTCTCCCTCCCAACACCCCCTTTTTCAATCTCTGAGTGACCCAATATTATTCGGTAACGATTATTAATGGTTGTTCGAATAGCAAAACTCTCAGATTCATCTTCCGATTCAGAAGCGTCCTCAGCCTCAACACTCTCTGTATCGCCATCTTCAGCCAATGGGTCTTCCTCTGCCAGGGGATCCTCCGATTCAGCCAGTGGGTCTTCCTCTGCCAGGGGATCCTCCGATTCAGCCAATGGGTCTTCCTCTGCCAGGGGATCCTCCGATTCAGCCAATGGGTCTTCCTCTGCCAGGGGATCCTCCGATTCAGCCAATGGGTCCTCCTCTGCCAGGGGATCCTCCGATTCAGCCAGTGGGTCTTCCTCTGCCAGGGGATCTTCGTCTTCAGACAACACGTCGTTCGCCTTGGAAGGTGAACCCATGTCAGCGTTTTTTTTACTCTGAAGGGGCGCGGTATTCTGCGCCATCAGTAGCCCTGAAATAGATTCATGTGAAACCTTGACGGCCAGAACAACATGGCTGATGGTACACAGAAAAAAGCAAAAAATCAGGCTGCAAATGACTTTGGTCATCATGGTTGTTGTGTGGTCGGAAAATAGATTGCAATGCCACCCGCTGGTTATTTGGTGTTAAATAAAAGCCGCATATTGGCTTTTTTCAGAGCCGGATCTTTAGCAGGGTCCAAATAAATCTGATATTTATTGCCCTTGGTTTTTAACACCTTAATCAGTGTTTCAAAGGTATATTTTTTTTCACTGCCTTTGGTAGTTCGCACCCGTGTCACCGTTGAAATCCAACGACCTTTCAACTGGATGTAGTATTTTGGAAAGAACCTGTAGACCTTACGCAGAACCTTCTTGGCTGAATAATTGGTGATGACCGGTACTTCTTTTTTCTTGTCGTAATAACTGACAATCTGATCATATCCAGAGTTTCCAGCTACTTTACTGCTGATAATTTTAAGATAATTGGCTTTTTTGGGGATCTCTTCACAGACCGATTTGAAGTCACTGCTTTCCAATAATTTGAAGTCATTGGTGTCAATGTTGGTTCCGCGGATAGTGGTCGACTTCTCAGAAGACTTAAAACTGCGACATTGACTGTTGGTGAGCAGGGTACATTCATTACATTTGAAATCCCTTTTTCCAACAGAAATGGCACAAATCGGGGCATTTTTTCCCTTTAGAAACACCGTTCTTTTCTTATCTTTCAACCGCAGGTTATGCACCTGTTCTATCTTTTTGTCTCCTTTTTCTTTTGTTGTCATTTCCAGACGAGTGCTGACATTTTCCCGGTTCAATGGATTGGACTCTTTCGCCTTTTTAACAAAAGCCTTGATTTTTTGATCCGTATCCAGTTCTTTACAGCTGATTGCCCAGGCGTTTTGTGCAGACAGGGCCCCCCACAGCAGTATCATTAACAATACCAGAAAATTCTTCATCATCGTCTCCTAATCTTGGGTTATTGAAAAATTTGTTCCCCCGTCAGCAGCACAGATCCCGGTTACTGTCTGTTGCCGTTCCGGTCATACTTAAACACCAAAAGATCCGTTTTCCCTTTCGAGATATTCCCATCGATACTGCCACCGGTCGACCCTGCAAACAGCAGTTCGTCATCGCTATTAAGAACCAGCCCTTTGCCGTAATCCAATCCCACCGAACCATATTGCTTGACCCACTGCTGCGCACCACTGAAATCAAACTTTACCAGGATAAAATCGCTGAATCCCAGATTTGACCTACAATTCATACTTCCATAAGTCAGCCCCGCAACAAAAACATCTCCATTGCCATCCACCAGAACCGATTTCCCCTGTTCTTTTAAATCTGTCCCCATTTGCTTCCACCACAGCAAATCCCCATCGGTATCCATCTTGAAAAGCACCAGATCACTGTCTCCCAGGTTAGTTGTCACAAAATCACCGTAGGAGTATCCAGTCACCAGGATATTTCCAAATACATCCAAAGCAATACCCCTGGCGTAATCATCCTGATCGCTGCCAATTTGTCTGCTCCATGTGATTTCTCCGGATGTATTCAGTTTTATAACGAAAATATCCCTTTTCCCTTTGTGGGGCATCGTCCCTATCCGGCCCTGAGTATGACCGGTGATATAAATATTATTATTGCTGTCTATAACAATCCCGTAGGCAGATTCATCAGTACTGGTACCGGTTTGTCTGGTCCACAGATGCCCTCCGTTTTTATCATATTTGGCAAGGAATATATCACTGCCTCCCAGGTTACTGCCGGTCAAAGCCCCTTCGGTCTTTCCTGTCACATAAATATTGTTTTGACTGTCAGCAGCGACAGCAAACGCCCAATCGTTTTTGGAACTCCCCAGTTGTTTTTGCCATTTGGAATCCCCCGTGCTGTCGTACTTGATCAGGATTATATCGCTGCTTGTATCGCTGGCTCGAGTGATTCCACTTTCCAGTGTCCCTTCCGTTTTTCCGGCAATATACACATCATTGCTGCTGTCAACAACAACGGCTTCAGCATAGTCATTGTTTGAGGTCCCCGCCTGTCTTTTCCAGTCCGTAATGCCGGATGAATCCAGCTTGACCAGAAATATATCCCAGGCCCCATTGTTGGAGTCTGTCGTAAAACTACTCTCGGTTCGACCGGTGATATAGAAACCATTGCTGCTGTCCAATACGATCCCCTTGGTATAATCGTCCTGGCCAGTGCCGATCTGTTTCGTCCAATAGGTCAGTCCAGATACGGATTGTGTTTCGGTGGTGAAACCATTGCTCAACGCATATTCGCTTGCCATATGATTTCCGGCTTTATCTCTCAAACCCGCTGTTAACTTGACTTTGTAGGTCGTATTGTCACTTAGAGAAGAGGAGGGAAATACAGTAAAGGCTTTTTTATCTGTATCCGGTTGAGGATTGTTCAGCATCTGCACACATGACGCAAAATTGTCAGCAGATAGTTGAACGTTTCCAGAGCAGGAGGTGCTCTCTATATTTGTCGTCACTGTTGATGTATCCATCTCTTCGCTGAAAAGTATGTAGAGGGAGCTGGTGACGCCAACATCCAGACAATTATCCGCCAGATTAATCCGTTTTAGAGTCGGAGCCGTCAAGTCGGACGCCTCTTCAGGAATATCCTTTTTGCAGGACAGTGTCGAGAAGCTGACCAGAAGCAACCAGATAACGAACTTTGAATGTTTGAGAAATAGATTTTTGACCATTTTCAAGTTCATTGGGCCTCTGCAACTCTAATTTGTGTTGCGATGGTGCCCAATTCCGACCAAACCATATAGAGTTTTGAATTAAAAACCACCAGACGTGAAGAAATAGCAGCTTTTGCTGGTTCTTTATTGATCCCGTTCGTTCCATTTCCATCTTTGAATGTCCAGGTGGTACTGCGATCCCATTCAGCAATTCTGATTTGATCAATCAGATTGCTGTTTTTTTCTTCCCAAACAGCATACAGAATTCCATGATAATCAATTGGAAATGGACTTTCAGCAATTGAAACCGCAGACTTATTAATCCCATTGACACCGTCTCCATCCTTAAACCGCCACGTGGCACTACCATCCCACTCCGCCACCCTGATTTGACCGGTGGCTCCTTCATTCCAGATGGCGTACAGTTTTGCATTGAAAGTAATTAGTTGTGGATTGGACGCAGATTGGGCGCTAAACTTGTTAATTCCCTGATCACCGTTTCCATCCCGGAATGTCCAGCTGGAACTGCCGTCCCATTCCGCCACTCTTATCTGATCCGCAGTACTGTCAGATTCCTGCCAGGTAGCATACAGCTTTGAGTTAAAAACAGACAGGAAAGGATTGGTGGCATTCTGGGAGGTAGACTTGTTGATACCACCACTCCCATCACCATCTTTGAAACTCCAACTGGAAGTACCATCCCACTCCGCAACCCGGATCTGCGTTTTGGTGCCGTTGGATTCCTGCCAGGCTGTGTACAGTTTTGAATTAAAGACAATCATGTGAGGACTGGCTGCATTTTGGGAAGTGGATTTGTTAATGCCATTACTCCCATCACCATCTTTGAAACTCCAACTGGAAGTGTTGTCCCATTCGGCTATCCGGATCTGGGAGTTGCTGCCATTGGACTCCTGCCAGGCGGCATACAGCTTCGCGTTGAATACCGTCAGCCATGGATTGGTTGCATCCTGAGCAGTGGCTTTGTTGATACCGTTGGCAGCATTACCATCTTTGAAAATCCAGCTGGAAGCATTATCCCACTCCGCGACCCGGATCTGGGTATTGGTGCCATTCGATTCATACCAGGTGGCATACAATTTGGAATTATACGAAGCCAAGTGTGGCTTTGAGGCAGCTTTAGTCGTGTCATAGTTTATCCCGTCTGCTGCTGCTCCATCTTTGAAACTCCAGGTACCGGAAATCGCTGTCCCCGTTTCTTTCATATTAAAAGCAGATTTATTACCAGTACCGTCTTTGACAATCACGTTGTAATAATAGGCGGTGGCACTGCTTAATCCAGTTACCGTTTTGGATGTGATATCTGCACTGAAAGAGCCGATCCCAGACCCATTCGTTTCAATATTGGAAACTGTGTCAATATTATTACTGGAAGACTGGTAGGCCAGATAGAGTAGATTTTGTTGGGGAATGACATTTTCCAGGGCTTTGGTCCAGTTCAATACCAAAGAATCCGTAGTCTGATCCGAGACTGTCAGGGTGCCATCTGTAACAGTCGGCGCAGTCGCATCCAGAGTCGTCGCGGATGTGGTCGTGTATAGGGCTTTGTTGTTCGCCTCGTCTTTAGTAATGATATTAAAATAATAGGTGGTGGAGTTGTTGAGCCCGGTTATGATTTTTAATGAAATATTCGCAGTATAATCACCAACAGCTGAACCGTAAGTTTCAGTACCTGTTATTGTCGAAAGACTATTCATCTTTGAACGATAAACAAGATAGGTTAGATTTTTTTCCTGACTAATGTCATCCGACGCACTCTTCCAACTCAGCATCAGAGATTCTGTGCCGACACTGGAAATCGCAATCGTTCCATCACTGACGGCCGGCGCCGTGCTTCCTTCGCTTTCCGCCTGCAGACCGGTTTGCGCCGCATTATCCTCCTTGCATCCGCTCAACAGCAAGGCCAGTATGAGCTGAAAAACGATGATGAAGGTCCCAATTCGCAATAAGCAGGATTTACCCATCCTCTGATCTCTTGCAACAGTTTAAAGCCTATAGGCTGCGATAAAATAAAGCTGGTTTGACCCGACTGCAACTTTGGCATTTCCAAATTGGTCAGATCGGGAAAAGGTCAGTATTTGCCCTCCAAATGCCCAGTCAGACATATGGTAAAAACACCCTGCACCCAGTAGTGTGCCAGTACCGTGGGCTTTTGTATCTTCCGGTATCTGGTTGTTTTGGAGAGTTGAATCCATGTATGCCAGCCCCGCCAGGCCAAAAGCTTCCAAATCCTGCAAAATACGTATGGAATAATAATAGGTTAGATAAATGCTGTTCGTCGTCAAAACATGTTCCCAGTGTAGACTGGACGCGGTAAAATCGAGTTTTGACTGATAGGAATTAATACCCAATCGAAAGTTGAGCAGATCATGACCAGCACTCATATCCACAAAGAGGTCCCCAGCATACCCTCCTGCCTTAAAATCTATCTCCTGAGGCACCTGGAATATCCCCAGGCCGGTACCTACTCTAAAAAGCGCATTTTTTTCCTGAGCGCAGATTAATCCAGAAAGTAGAAGGGATCCTACAACAGATAGAAGAATAGTTTTGCGCAAGCTTTCAATCATCACATATGCACCTAATATTAAAAGCCTATAGACCGAATCAAGATTCTTTTTTCCCTCATCATTATCACTCTCACTAAAATTCAGTTGCTCGGAGACTGCTAAATTTTTCCTGGGGCAACTTTACCATCTGATTTAAGTAAAAAGCAATTAATTTCTAAATTAAATCAGTTGCTGGGGCCGCAAATGCAGTATCCAGTGGACCCTGTTCCAATATTACGGATACAAGCTATAAAATGGTCGCTACTCAGCATGCACCCCGCTCGAGGGCGGTCGTTGACTTCGCCATCCTGGCTACGTTAAACCACTCCCGAACCGTTCAATCACAGACATGTCCCAGCTCTCAAAGCCTCAAAAAGGAAGTGAATCGTCACAAAAAAGTAGAGTGGTTATCATTCGAAGTCAATTGAACAGATTGAAAGAGAGGGGAGGGCAGCGCCAGGCAGGTGTAGGCGCAACGGGAAGCAAAAAACGTTGGTGTCCTGCGGGTTTTGACTGGTATGTCTAATTACTGATTGGAATAGGATTCGGTTTCGTCTTCAATCACCACAAGCTCAATCCCAGCCTGAGAGAACATATCGCGAGTCTCCTGTGCGGCATGATATTTTTTCTGCGCCACAACCTTGGTGATACCACAGCTGATAATCAACATGGCACAGACACGACAAGGCTCCATTTTGCAGTAAAGGGTGGCATTTTCCAGGGCAATCCCATGGCGAGCCGCCTGGCAGATGGCATTCTGCTCCGCATGGATAGTCCGTACACAATGCTTGCGCGTAGTGCCATCCTCGTCGATCACCTCCTTCATCAAATGACCAATCTCATCACAATGATCAAGTCCGGGTGGACTGCCCACATAACCGGTACTGATAATACGCCGATCTCTGACGATTACACATCCGCTGCGGCCACGGTCACAGGTTGCCCGATTGGCGACCGTATTCATCAGTTCCAGAAAGTAATTATCCCAGGATAATCTTCCCATATTTCCTCTCCTAAAATTGCCATGTCTATAGTCGACAGTCCCCACCTTCCTCATAAAAAAGGGGTGGAAAAACTGCGCAGTCGATAATTTTTTTTGCGTGAAAGGGGTCTAGACCCACTTATTATAATTTTCCAATGTTAAAAAACTCTCGGTTGACACGATGGAGTCAAGTTTCCCAAGGTCATTGCAGATAAAATTAATCACTGCGTAAGGTTCAAGAAACACTTCAATGATCAGGTCATACCGCCCTGTCACAACAGACGTGGCTTTGACATTGGGTAGTTTCGAAACCGCCTCTGCAGCCGTTACAAGATCCTTACTCACAGCCACCTTCGCCCCGAGAAAAATAACCTGTTTGTCCCTGACCATACTGGGGTTGATCAATCCTTTGACCTTCAGAAAATTGTTCTCAGTCATTTTTTTGATCCGATTTCGAACCGTTCCTTCAGAAATGGACAATCCAGAGGCAATTTCATTATTGGAGACCCGCCCATTATCTTCCAGATACTTTATTATCGCTGTATCTATTTCATCGAATTTCATATCTCTTTTTAATTGATAAACTCCGGATAAGTCGCCGTAGGCTGCTAAGCGTATCTAGTATATCCGGAGAGGGTTTTCCTTAATGAACCTGACATATACCCTCATCGCACATCAAAGGGTGAAACAGAGAGAGAAACCTCCCTGGGCAACGTTGGGCATCTGGTTTTAAAGATTGCTTAGGGTCGGCTCATAAATTACTTCACATTCTGTTCGCAAAATGTCCAGTGTTTTGGGGGCTTTTGCAAATAGATTATGTGAAGTTATTTATGAACGATCCCTTGACACTTATAATGACACCCTTATTCATATATTATATTAATCAAATCAATCAAGTCCAAACTGGAGGCAGCCCCAGTTGCACACGCCAGCAACTGATCAAAATAGCTGAAAAAAGCAGCAGGGCAATTCCCTGAAGCAACGGATTCTTAACTACCCGGGTTCCCAACACTGGTATCAGCAGCAGTCCTGTGACAACCCCGCTCAGCAGACCAAAAATATGGCTCATGACATCACTGCTTGGATTCGTGCCCAGCATAGCGAAAAGACCCAGGGCCCCGATCAGCGGAATAAAAAATCGTTTTCGAAAGGGTTTCTGGGTCAAATAACGTTTCACTCCGAAAGCGCCCATCAGTCCGACCGCACCAAAAACAGCTGTTGATGCGCCCACCGCATTATGTGCCGTCTGAAAAAAAACCGCAGTTCCGAAATTACCCAGGGCTCCTGCAACCAGTACCAGTAACCAGGAAAGACCCGTCCCGGCGAACTGATGAACTCCCCCGACAAAGACCAGCAGCCCGCAGAGGTTACTCAACAGATGAGCCCCATCAGCATGCAGCGTCAGCGCCGTGACCGTGCGATACCATTCACCTGCGAGAACCTTTTCAACCGCCAGCATACCGTTTTCCATCCATTTCCCGGCATTCGGAATCCGGTCCAAGCGCCAATGGAAAAGCGTCAAACAAATCACCACGCCCAGATGAACCAGAGAAAAACGAAACAACAGCCCTTTCTGGATTGCGATCACCGGCGGCCAATTTCGGTTTTCTTTGCGAAATTTCTCAAGTTCGCTTTTTACGAAAGATTGATAGTTGAGCGGAACAAAGAAGCTTTGCTGGAAGGATTCACTTTCCATGGAAAAAGGAACAGAACGGGCGAGCAGCAGCAGTTCAATATCCTTGAACTCTTTTCGATTGGCGGCGCGTATAATGAAAAACGATTCGTTGGATTGGTATAAAGGCATATGCGTTATATTTTCATCCTCCAAGATACCCACATTGCGCCTGCTGATTTGTTTGAGAATGCCATCAAACGACGATCACTGATTGTCTGAATATGCTAAATCTTTTATACTTTATTGTCATTCAATGTTTACTCAAGGAGAGGCGTCCTGTTGGAGCTGTCATGGAAATTCTGGAAGC
>Ga0233430_1002132_pt1 | contig 24106 bp, 15 predicted proteins | sample SI_118_April2016_2_FD_179883 | JGI IMG/M metagenome (GOLD analysis project Ga0233430, IMG submission 179883) | Seawater microbial communities from Saanich Inlet, British Columbia, Canada - SI_118_April2016_150_MG | ecosystem: Environmental > Aquatic > Marine > Inlet | place: Canada: British... | reverse complement strand
TGGTCCTGAGACACGGCTCGCTTGTTGAAGAGGGCAATGTCAGGGAGATAATAAAGAATCCGCAAAAGCAATATACCCGAGATCTGCTCAATGTGCGTAATTTGAGATCGGAAAAATCATTGGCCGAAAAACAGGATGTGATTCTGGAAATAAAGGATGTAGAAGCCACTTATACCGGTAAGGAAAAAGTACTGCAGGATATCAACATCAGGATTAAAAAAGGCCGCACGATCGCGCTGGTGGGCGAATCCGGAAGCGGCAAAAGTACGCTGGCTAAAGTCATCACCGGTCTGTTACCCGCCACCCATGGCAAAATAACCTTTCTTGGAGAAGAACTGCCTCTTCAACTTAAGCATCGTGACCGGGATAGTTTAAGAAAACTGCAAATGATTTATCAGATGCCGGACACTGCTCTGAACCCAAGACATACGGTCAGAACCGTCATCGGCCGACCGCTGGAGTTCTACTTTGGTATGAAAGGCAAGGAAGTAGAAGACAGGACCAAAGAACTTCTGGAAAAAATTGAATTGAATCCGGATAAATATATAGATCGTTATACAACCCAACTGTCAGGCGGGGAAAAGCAGAGAGTATGTATCGCACGCGCCTTGGCGGCCGAACCTGAACTGATCATCTGCGACGAGATTACCTCCGCCCTGGACCAGCTGGTGGCGGAAGGTGTACTCAAATTATTGCAGAATCTGCAGAATGAACTGGATGTATCCTACCTTTTTATTACCCATGATTTAGCCACTGTGAAAGCCATCTCAGACAATATCGTGATTATGCTGGAAGGCAGGGTCATTGAGCAGGGAGAGAAAAAGGAGATTCTGTCACCGCCACACCATGCATATACAGACAAACTCCTGGGCTCAATTCCCGAGATGGATCCGGACTGGTTGGATAATCTTCTGGATGAACGCGCTTCAATCTATCTTGAAAATCCTCCCAATTCGTTAGGATAAAAAGTCTGGTTTTATCTGAAAACGGACTTTGGGAAGAGAACGTTCAAATTAGCCTGAAAGCCGCGGTATCAAGCAAATCTTATCGGAAAGGACTTAAGCATGGCTGAGCTTTGCCTGAGTCCCACTTTCCCAATCCATTGAAAAGTTCTTGCAGAAGTTAGGTGAGAGGTTATTATTAAAGAAAGGAGTACTGAATTCATGAGTATTCAGCAATCCATTCAAAACGGAAAATTCACGCTTATCGTAGAATTCACTCCACATTCGAGCAGTGACATTAAAAATGTCCTGGAAATCGCAAAGGCCCTTCCTACCCTGTCCCAAAAATACGCCTCAAAAGACATTACGATTCCGGGAATCGCTCTGACTCAGAATCCGGGCGGAGCATTGTCTTATGATCATCAAGCGTCCTTTGGCATACTGAAGGAAAATAGGTTTCCCGAAGAATTAGAAATCATGCCTCATATCACAGGCAAAGACATGAATGTCGATGCCATAAAAACACTCCTCTTATCACTGGGGGAACGAGGTATCCAGACTATATTAGCTCTTACAGGTGACAAACCATTGCAGGCAAAAGGTGTTTTTGAAATTGGTTCTCTTGGAGTACTGGAATTGATGAAGGAGGTCAATTTCTCGCTTTTACGGTCATCAAAAAGCCCTCAGGAATTGGTCGGCACAAACATCTTGCATGCAGGTGCCGCTGTCTCACCGTTCAAATATACGGATGGTGCCCTGGCCATGCAGTACATCAAAGCTTCCAAGAAAATCAGGGCGGGCGCATCCTTTTTGATTTGTCAAGCCGGTTGGGATGCCGAACGTTCCGAGGACTTGATCAAAGCATTGCAAGAGGAGAACACCCCCATCATTGGTAACGTGCTTGTTGTAAATCATCCCGCGGCTAAATATATGCAGACTTTACCAGGTTGCGTCATCGACGATGATTTTCTCGACAGGCTCAAAGGCGAAAAGAAAGAAGACAATTTAAAAAGAGCCGGACAACAGATGGCCATGTTTCGTGATCTGGGGTATGCTGGCGCACAATTGGGAAAACCAGGTGATTTTAAGTCTATCGATGAAATTGAAGCAGTGATCGAGCAGGCCTTGCAAACCTCTGATTGGCACACTGTACGGGAAAACCTCTCCTTTCCTGTCGCTCAATCATCACTGTCAAAATTCAAAAAAAGTACCGCCTTTTCCAACGCTGTGCATGGCCTCGCATTTAAGAGTGACAGTTTATTGCATGGTGTCACCAAAGCTGTTTTAAGTCCATTCAACAGCTCGGCAAAGCGAGAAGGTGCATTGTACAAGCTGTTTCGTTCAATGGAAGATCTTGGTAAAGGGTTGATGTATGAGTGTCAACACTGCGGCGACTGTTTTTTGCCCGAAAATGAGTATCTTTGCACAAAAGGTGCTTGCGAAAAGGGTCTCAGCAACCCGCCATGCGGTGATGCCGACGCCAAAGGATATTGTGGTAATAATAATCACCGTATATGCGTGGGTGAAAGGGTCTATTATCGCATGTTACATGACGACAAACTGGAGGAGTTCAAAAAAACAGTCCATCCAAGCCGAAACCCCGAGCTGCAGAATTCTTCATCAGTCTTGAATTTCTTTTTTGACCGCGACCATATCAGCAAACAAGCCCCATTAGAGGGATCCGGCTTGATTCAGATAGGTGAGATGCTGCATGCGAGCATCTCGTTACCTGGTGCTGCCATGAAACACATGCTCAATATGGGTGAAAAAGCCTTTACAAAGCCTAATCCGGGCTTATTGGTTTTAGAACGTCTGATCCTAAATCAGGTCCGACAAGGCGCCGACTATTTGGATATTAATATTGACGAATTGGGGATTTTGGAAGGGGCAAATACCCTCGACCTGATGCGGCAATATGTGCAGTTGGTTCATTGCCTTGGTAATGGTGTGCCCCCATGTGTAGACAGCTCAAATATTGATGTCATACGGGCCGGACTTGAGAAATGGTTTCAACTCACCCGAACAGGGGCATCCCCTGGAGAGCAATCTAAACCAAAACCGCCATTAGCCAACTCCATCCCTTTTTTCCACATGGATAGATATGACGCCGTTTACGATCTGCGCAAAGACCATTCCTTTGGTGTGATCTGTCTGTTGATAGGTGATAAAGGCCCGTTGGAATCCACTGCTGAAATGGTCGATGCTGCACAAACGATGTTCGAGCGGGCACGTAAGGCCGGCTTCAGGCCCGAACAAATATATTTTGATACCGTCACGCTGGGTGTTGCAATTGACAGCTATGTTGACTCAATGGGAAAGATCAAACCCTCTCATACATTTAATTCGTTTCACGCTATCCAAAAAATAAGACAGGATAAGCAGATGAAAGGGGTTCATGCGATTCTGGGCGTCTCGAACTGGGCTCACGGCGTCAAAAACCGCCGTATTGGACACGTACGGTCTTTCATCAGTGTTGCACAGAAATATGGTCTTGATGCGGTGATTGCTGATGTTGAGAAGCAATTTGGAGTAAGACCTGTCGCACCGGAATTGGCTGAATTTGTCATGAGCTATATGGCACTTGACGGCAATGAAGAATCCGGGAAGATATACAACACCACCATGACCAACGCTCGCAAACAGAACATGATTTAGAAAAAGAAAAGTAATTATTCACCACTTTTCCGGAGTCATGCCCATCAGTTACAAAGAAAATATCTATTGATTCAGACTATCAGAACGGTGTCGGCTGGTGCAGGAAAAACGCTTGTCTATTTACAAGAACCGTCTCTGGGACTATGATTTAGCATGAAAGGCAGAGCCGCGGTTGATGATCTTCTCTGCATTTTACCGGTGATTTCCCTGGATTTCCCTGCCGTCGGATTGACAAATAACCTTCTGTCTGTCAACTTTTACTGAGAAATTAGAGAAAGACGTGGAACAAGGCAGAATTATATTTGTATCTGCTGTGTGCTCAATAAATCTCTTCTTTTTTTTTGCCGAAAATCTGCCAGAACACATGCTCAATGATAGAATCCTTACAAAGGCGCATGATTATGAGATAGTTGACAATCCCCCCCCCCCAACAATCAGTCATGGATCAGGGCAGGTTTATCGATCTATTATCCAGTTGAAAAAATATTAAGCCCTGTTTTTTCAGAACGACATTAACGTAGACAAGTTATCAGATTGCATTGCCAAAGACATTTCAGTTTGATGAGTAAGAACTTTAACCTGTTGAGTTAAAAAAAACCCATGCAAAATATTATTGAACATTTAAAAGAAAAGCCCCTAATCTGGGATGGTCCAATGGGTACCATGATCTACAGCAAAGGAATATTTATCAACACCTGTTATGACGAGCTGAGTCTGACAAAACCTGAACTTATAACGGGAATACATGAAGAGTACCGTGTTGCGGGAGCCAACATTCTTGAAACCAACACTTTCGGCGCCAACCGTATCAAACTGAAGGAGTTTGGAATAGAAGAAAAAACTGTGCCTATAAATAGAATCAGTGTTGAGCTTGCAAAAAAAGTGGCCGCCACGGACACATACGTTGCTGGAGCAGTGGGTCCATGCTCCAGACATGGTGAGACATATTTAGAAAAAAATAATGATCAATATTACAACGCATTTGAGGAACAATGTTCGGCACTATCTGATGCGGGTGCGGACTTTATCCAACTGGAGACTTTTTCTAACCTTCGGGAGCTCATAATTGCTGCACGAGCAGCAAAAAGTACCGGACTTCCTGTCTTGGCAAGTTTCTCAGTTAATGAAGAAGGCGTGTCAATCGATGGAAATTCAGCGGAACGTTTTACGAAAGATCTTGTTCTGGACAATAGTGTAGACATTGTGGGAATCAACTGTGGACTTGGACCGGCCGGTGCATACGAAGTCCTGAAAAACATTATCAATATCTGCACAAAACCTCTGATTGTCATGCCAAACTCCGGACTTCCCAGAGATATCGGGGGCCGAGTTATGTATATGACAAGTCCGGATTACTTTGCTAAATATGCAAAAAGGTTCATTCAGCTGGGTGCCAGAGGAATTGGAGGTTGCTGCGGGATAACACCCGTCCATATTCAGAAAGCAGTTAAGGGCATCAAAAATCTTAGTGAGATCAATGAATACCAGGAAGTAAAGATTATAGATACGAAGCAACGGGACGATATAGAGATCAAACCCGTAGAGAAAAAATCCGGTTTTGCAGCTAAATTGGTTGCTGGAAAAAAAGTTTCTTCTATAGAAATTCTGTCGCCGATGTCTGTTGATTTTTCTCTGACGCTTGAAAAGATAAACAGATGTCGGGAGAAAGGATCCGATGCGGTTAATATTCCAGACGGCCCCAGAGCCAGTGCCAGAGCGTCGAACCTGATATCATCAATCAGGTTTCAAAATGAAACCGGTTTGGAGATCATCCCACATTTTTGCTGCAGGGACAGGAATCTCATGGCCATGCAGGGCGATATCATGGCTGCGTACGCTTCGGGGATTTGTAATCTTCTTCTGGTGACTGGAGATCCTCCCAGTATTGGGAATTATCCGGATATGACGGGGGTGTTTGATCTAGATGCCATAGGGCTGACCCAAATGGTTAATAATCTGAATCATGGATATGATTTGGCAGGTAACCAGATTTCAATGCCTACATCAATCTTAATTGGTGTGGCTGCCAACCCTTGCGCAGTTGATTTGAAGAGGGAGATAGAGCGGTTCAAATCAAAAGTGGACGCAGGTGCTGAATATGCAATATCGCAACCTGTATTTGAACCGGATGTGATGAAACGGTTTATGGATCAAACAGCAAAACACAGCAAAACCATCCCACTGGTCGCAGGTGTCTGGCCGCTGGCCAGCTTCCGCAATGCACAGTTCATGGCGACTGAAGTGCCGGGAGTGGTTGTTCCTAATTCCATCATAGAGAAGATGAGAAAATGTAATACAAAAGAAGATGCCCGTAAAACTGGTATTGAGATTGCGCAAGACATTTGTGAGAAGATCCAGGACTATGTGAGCGGTTTTCAGGTGAGCGCTCCTTTCGGGAACGTGGATACTGCACTGAAAGTGCTGGGAAAGCTTGATTAACAAGAGAGAAATCAGAGTTCAACAAACCCTTTTTAAAACGGAGTGGCGCATGTCATTAAATCTGGATAATCGTCGGGGAGTTTATCTCAATATAGCAGATGAAGCTAAAACGGTGGATCAGTCATCGAGCAACAAAGATCTTGAAGTTCTTGAGCAACTTGATTTGGTTTACCGGTCAGTCTGCGCGTTGATGTATAACTATGTCCCTATGTCAGGACATCCAGGGGGATCAATCTCATCCGGACGGATCGTGGCCAGCATCCTTTTTCAGACAATGGATTATGATATGTCCGACCCTGACAGACCGGATGCCGATATCATCTCTTATGCCGCAGGGCATAAAGCCCTGGGATTGTACAATATCTGGGCTTTGCGGAATGAGATTCTGCGAATCAGTAGGCCTGATCTCCTGCCGGACAAAGCGCAATTCCAATTAAGACTGGAAGATCTATTAGGCTTCAGACGTAATCCAATCACCCAAACACCTTTGTTCAACAAATTCGGAGTTAAACCTCTGGATGGGCACCCGACTCCGGCGACGCCTTTTGTCAAGCTGTCAACCGGCGCATCAGGTGTTGGTATGGCTACAAGTGTTGGATTGGCTTTCGGCATGATGGATATGTATGGGGAGAATGCGCCCAGAATTCATATTGTAGAAGGAGAAGGGGGATTGACACCGGGACGGGTTAGTGAAGCAATGGCTGCGGCCGGCACGGCTTCTCTGAAGAACATCGTGCTTCATGTTGATTGGAACCAGGCTTCTATTGATTCGAACCATGTCTGCCGCGATCAGGGTCAACCAGGGGATTATGTGCAGTGGAATCCCATGGAACTGGCGGCTCTTAATGACTGGAATGTCATCGAGGTTCCAAACGGCATGGATTTTCAACAGGTTTTAGCGGCCCAGATCAAAGCTGAGAAAATGGGAAACCACCAACCCACCGCGATTGTCTATCGAACAACTAAAGGGTGGAAATACGGGATTGAGGGTAAAGCCTCCCATGGCGCCGGTCATAACCTTTGTACGGACGGTTTTTTTGATGCGGTCAAACCCTTTATGGAAACCAGCGCTGCAGCGCTTCCCCATTGCCAGGCTAATGAACAGCGCTGCCAGGGGGGTAAGCAGACAGATGTTCTGGAAGCCTGTTTTTGGGATGCACTTTTGATCATCCGCAGGTACTTCGAAAACAATCGGGATGTGACCGATGCCTTAGCGGAGCGGCTATTACAGTCGAAAAAGCGACTGGACGATCGCGGGCGTATTTCTCGAAAGAATGCTCCGCAGATTGGAGAAATTGTTAAAATTGCTGAAAAGCAGGCCTTAAATACACCAGCAGAACTGCAATTAGCGCCCACCACTGCAACAACCCTGCGTGGAGAACTGGGGCGGGTACTGCAATATTATAATCAAAAAAGCGAGGGGGCAATTTTAACTGCCTCAGCAGACCTTTTGGGATCGACGAGTGTTTCTGCAATCGGAAAGGGTTTTGGCGACGGTTATTATAATGCGGATGCCAATCCGGATTCACGAACGCTTTCCATCGGAGGAATCTGTGAAGATGCCATGGTTGGCATTATGGCGGGGTTATCGACCTATGGCGGGCATATGGGCGCCTGTTCTTCCTATAGTGCTTTTCTGGCAGCCCTGGGGCATGTTCCTGCTCGATTACATGCCATCGGTTGTCAGGCTCGGCAAGCGATTGTCAAAGAGCCTTATAAAACCTTTATCCTGGTCTGTGCCCATGCAGGACTGAAAACCGGCGAGGACGGGCCGACCCATGCCGATCCACAGGCACTTCAACTTTTACAGGACAACTTTCCATTGGGGACATCGATCACCTTGACCCCCTGGGATCCTGCTGAATTCTGGCCGCTGGTATCAACCTCCCTGGGCAGACAACCTGCCCTGCTCGCTCCCTTTGTAACCCGACCGACCGAAATAATACTGGATAGGGAGGCCTTAGGACTTGCACCAGCAAATGATGCCGTGACGGGCCTTTACCTGCTGAAAAAGGCAGAGGGGCAGGCAGACGGAACGATTGTTCTGCAGGGAAGTGAAGTCGCTTATGCCTTTATTGAAGAAGCGTTACCTCTACTGAAGGAGAAGGGTATCGATTTGAATGTGTATTATGTATCAAGCGCCGAGTTATTCAACTTGCTGACGGATGAGCAACGGGAACAGATTTTTCCTGAAAAACACGCCCAGTCAGCCATGGGGATAACCGGATTTACACTGCCAACCATGAACCAATGGATACAATCAAGACAGGGCCGCAAAGCGACTTTGCATCCGTTTCAAAAAGGACATTTTCTTGGCAGCGGTCAGGCTGAAATGGTACTGGCCGAAGCCGGGCTGGACGGTGAAAGTCAGTTTAAAGCCATCTGTAATTATTTGGAAAAAGGATAGTATCTATTCAAAACATTCCAGAAGCCGAGGGGGTTTATGGATTTATGCGTGTTTTGAATCAAAATCCCCTCGGCGGTACATCCACTGATTAGTTACACAGGATAATGATTAATCGATCAGGTTAAATCCCCTGTTCTCAACATTTTTTGTCGAGTATCTGAGTCAGCCCGAATAAGAAAGTAAACGGTTAGGGTTGGCTCGAAAGTTAGTCAAGTGTTTCCCATTAATGAATAGGAAACACGTTGCTGTCATATTCTGTTTGCAAAATGTCCAGTGTTTTTAGGACTTTTGCAAATAGATTATGTGACGTTATTTTTGAACGATCCCTTAGTAATCAAAACAGAGAAATCAATCTCAGACTGGAGATCAAATCATGAAAATTGCCGCAAGAATGTCCCGCCTGGGCACTGAAACAGCATTTGCTGTTGGCGCTGAAGCCGCGGAACTAGCCAAAACAGGGATAAAAATCTATCCGTTTCATTTAGGGGATATGAATATCATCACCCCCCAAAACATCCGCAATGCAGCAAGTCTAGCGCTGGAAGGCGGTAAAACCGGATATTGCCCAAATGCGGGGATCCCGCAGTTAAGAGAAGCCCTGGCCAAAGATGTCGGGACGGCACGCGGACTGGATTTGAGCTTTGAAAATGTGACCATCCAACCAGGGGGGAAGCCCATCATCAGTAAGTTTATCCAGGTATTAATGGAAGTCGGGGATGAGGTTTTGTATCCAAATCCAGGGTATCCGATTTATGAATCTCAGATTGATTATCACGGCGGAAAAGCGGTCCCCTACAGTTTCAAAGAAACCGAGACCGGATTCGAGCTGGACATCGATCAAATTGAACGATCGATCACACCAAAGACCAGTATCTTGATCTTTAACAATTACCAGAATCCGATCAGTGCATCCGCTTCTGATGAAGAAATGCAGCGTCTGGCCGACCTTTGTCTCAAACACAATTTCTGGGTTCTGGCCGACGAAGCTTATTTTGATATGAATTATGAGGGACAAGGGAAAAGTATCACTTCTTTGCCCGGAATATTCGAGAGATCCGTCATTCTCTACACCTTCTCCAAAAAATTTGCCATGACAGGTTGGCGCCTGGGAGCAGCTATTGGCCCCAGGGAAATTGTTGATCATATCAGTCGAATTAACACCAATGACGAGTCATGCAGCAATCATTTCATCCAATGGGCGGCCATTGAAGCGCTGCAAGGTGACCAATCCGGATCGAAAAAAATCCTTGATGTCCTGAAGGAGCGCAGAGATACAGCTGTTGATCTGCTCAACAGTATGCCGGGAATCAAGACCCATCGTCCGGATTGCACATTTTATCTTTATCCGAACGTGACTGAGGCAATGAAAAAAAGTGGGATTAGCGATGTGGAGGCGTTTCGTAAACTGGTCTTGGTTAAAACGGGTGTTTCTTTCTGTACTCGCAGACATTTCGGCACTCCCCAAGCAGGTGAAACCGAAAACTATATCCGCCTGGCATACTCCGGCATCGATTCCAGTGAAATCAAGGAAGGACTGGAAAAAATGAAAACCTTTCTCCTTTCGTAGCACCATTAATTTTTTTATAAAACGACTTATTCTTGTGAAATAGAATGAATACAAAGGAATACCTAACTTCGGAACAGGTTGGCCAGGTACACGATAAATCATTGGAGATTCTTCAGAATGTTGGAATCTTGGTTCGTAATCAAAAATGTTTAGAGATTTTTTCTAAAAGAGGATGTTTAATTGAAGATAACGTGGTTAAGTTTCCCCCAAAAATAGTTGAGGAAACAATCAGTCAATTTACACCCAAATTCACCTTTTTTGCCCGCGATCCTGAGTATGACGTCACGATACCTGATGACGGACCTCTGATGGTGACTGCCAGTTCAGCCCCTAATATCATTGACCCGGAAAATGGAGAAGAGAGACCTGCCGTATCAAAAGACATCGCGAACATAGCGCATCTTATCCAACAGCTGGAAGGGTATGATATTTTTTCAATTCCCGTTTTAGCCAATGATGCAACGGAAGACCAGTTTAGTCTGTTTAGATTCTACCCCGCTCTAAAAAATTGTTCCAAACCCATTCGCAGTAATACGCCGACTATTTCAGATTTAAAAAAAGTACTGGAAATGGCAGAGCTCATTGCAGGCGGAGCAGAAGCCTATCAGAAAAGGCCGTTTATCACCCATCACTACTGCCCAATCGTTGCTCCCCTGACCATGGATTTTGAATCGACAGAAGCCGTGATCTATTTGTTGGAAAAGAAACTGCCAACGTACATCACAGTCGTGCAAAATGCCGGCGTCACAACCCCTTTAAGCTTACTCTCCTGTTTAACAGTTGGTAATGCAGAGTTTCTTGCATATGCCGTTTTGGCACAGACGATTCATCCAGGGGCCCCTCTAATTTATGCCGTCCTGGCAACCGTTGCCGATATGCGGAATGGGGATTATGCTCCGGGGGCCGTTGAAACAGCTATGTTACAGGTGGCTCACTCTCAAATGGCAAGATTTTACAATGTCCCTTCAGGCGGTTATATCGGCTTAACCGGATCTCACAACAATGACGCACAATCCGGATATGAAACGGGTATAAGTGTTACGCATGCTGTAGACGGCGGAATTGACATGATGAACGCAGGTGGTTTACTCAGCAGTCTGATGGTTTTTGATTATGCCAAGGCCGTGATCGATAATGAGATCAGTTTGATGGTCAAAAAAACAAAAAAAGGCTTTGAGTTTGGTGAGGACAAATTCCTGATCGATCTAATTGCAGAAGGCAGTCACGGGGGTTTTTTTCTGGATAAATCACACACAGTGAAAAATATGCGGGATGTCGCTTTATTACCTAAGATTGCGGTCAGGGGTATTAAAGACAAATGGATGAAAAAGGAGAGTTTAACCACACATGATCGAGCCTTAAATGAAGCAGTACGACTTCTTTCCAGGCCCAGCAAAACGGCTTTTGATGCTAAAATGGATCAAAAAATACGGGCACGTTTTAAGGACTTGATTCCCGAAGATGTCGAACCGGAATCATTCTAAAAGAAGAAAGAAGAATCGATTCTCTCAATTCAGCAGATGCTGAACAGATACGTCGCTTTTAATCTTTTGGACTGAATTCGCGGTACTCTGTACAAAGAACGGGGAATTTATGTTGCAAAGAGAATTCGATTTAGCATTCACCCAATTTCTGGAGGGGATTTCCCCGCGAGGTAGAACGATGCTTCTGCCCGCTCTTCTCGAAGCCCAAAGAGAATTTGGGCATATCTCTCAAGAGATCGCTACGAAAATAGGCATCGCCTTGAAAGTTCCCCTGGCTGATGTGACCGGTGTCATCGAATTCTACTCGATGCTCTATACCGAATCCACAGGAGAAACAATCATTCGTGTTTGTACCAGCCCAAGTTGTTCGGCAGGTGGTGGACACAGCGTTTATGAAAATCTTTTGCAGCAACTCGATATCTCTGAGGGCGGAGCAACACAGGACGGGAAATATTTCGTCGAAAAAGTGGAATGTCTGGGGTTATGTGATGCGGCACCCGCTGCTCTCGTGAATGAAACTGCCGTTGGAGAGGCGACTACCGGGCGCATCTTCGATCCCCGGGATGACCTGGCTCTGAAGATCTATGGGGAAGAGCGGGTCATCACCCGGCGCGTTGGGGAAATTACGCCGACCAGCCTGGATGATTATCTCAACACTCAGGGTTTTGCCGGTTTGAAAAAGGCGCTGAAACTCGGTTCCGGGAAAATGATCGAGTTCATGGCGGGCTCAGGTTTATTGGGACGTGGTGGTGCGGCTTTCAGTACCGAGCTCAAGTGGGAGGGCGCAGCGGCGGCAGCCGGGCAACAAAAATATATCGTCTGTAATGCAGATGAGTCCGAGCCGGGCACTTTCAAGGATCGCATCCTGCTCGAAAATGATCCCTTCGCCATTTTGGAGGGTCTGCTGATCGGCGGATACGCGATCGGTGCAGCACAGGGATTTATTTATATGCGCGGCGAATATGCACGGGCACAAAAAATATTCGGGGCAGCCATCGCAGCGGCTCGCGCCCGAGGCTATCTCGGCGAGAATATTCTTGGCTCAGGCTTCTCGTTCGATATCGAACTGCGCTCCGGTGCAGGCGCATACATCTGCGGTGAAGAGACCGCACTTTTTGATTCTATCGAAGGCAAACGTGGCCTCCCCCGCCTGAAACCGCCCTACCCGACAACCCATGGACTTTTTCAAAAACCGACCGTCATCAATAATGTGGAAACCTTCGCCAATGTTGCCTTACTTTTCCACATTGGCTTAATAGCATATCAGAGCTACGGCAGCGAAAAATCGAGCGGCCCCTGGCTTTTCAGCCTTTCGGGCGATATTGAAAAGCCCGGCCTTTACGAGATTACCAGCCCAACCACTTTGCGGGAGTTGCTCCAATCCGCGGGCGGGGTCAGAGATGGTAGCCTGCAAACCGTCTTACTGGGCGGAGCAGCAGGTAAGTTTATCTATCCCGACCAGCTGGATCTGCGCCTGACCCAGGAAGACGTCCGCGCCGCTGGCCTCACGCTTGGCTCCGGTGCTGTGATTGTACTGAGCGAGCAGACCGATTTGAAGCAAATCCTGGCAGACCTGGGACATTTCTTCGCTCATGAAAGCTGCGGGAAGTGCTATCCATGTCAACTGGGTTCGCAACGACAAGCCGAGATACTCGACCGGGTATCGGCTGGCGAGGTGCTGGATGGAGACTTTTCTCGTCTGCAGGATGTTGGCTGGACAATGACCGACGCCTCTCTCTGCGGACTTGGGCAGACAGCCGCATCCGCCGTCTTGAGTGCGATGCACCATTGGCCTGAGATTTTCAAAGCAGAAAGGGGTGAAAATGACCAATAAGATCACCCTCACCATCGACGGCAAGGAAGTTGAGGCTCCACAAGATGCCACTATCCAGCAGGTACTGGATAGCCTGGGCAAGCCGGCCCCGATCATCTGCCTTCACGAAGCAACCACCTCCGAAGGGCTCTGTCGGCTCTGTGTTGTTGAGGTTGTGGGCTGGCGTGTGTTGGCGCCCGCTTGTGTGACCAAAGTCAACCCCGGGATGGTCATCTACACCCATAGTGAACGAGTTAAGCGCTCACGACGCACGATCCTTGAAATGCTGAACGCCAGCGTTGATCTTTCCGAAGCGCCCGCACTGCAGGCTCAAATGGATCAACTCGGCGCAGACCGCGAGCGCTTTCCACAAGCGAAAACCCGCACACAGGCAGTCAAGGATGATAATCCGTTTTATATCAGGGACACTGAAAAATGCCTGCTGTGCTGGCGTTGTGTGCAGGCTTGCGGTGATGACATCCAATTCACCTATTCCCTCTCTGTGGGTGGACGTGGCTTTGAGAGCAAAATTACAACTTTTTTTGACACCCAGCTCACCGAAACGACCTGCGTCTTTTGCGGCAACTGTGTCGCCGTCTGTCCGACGAATGCACTCAAAAGCAAGACTGAATTCTTCATGGAACAAGGGCTGGATGACGACCAGATCCGACAGGAAAAGGGCAAAGCCCAAGAGAAAGAAGAATCTGTGCGTTCGACCTGTCCCTATTGCGGCGTCGGCTGTCAAATTGACCTGCGAATCAAAGACGAAACAATTTTCCGTGTGGACGCACCTTTCGGCGTGGCACCCAACTATGGGCGGCTATGCAGCAAAGGACGGTTTGGCATCGACTACGTTCACCACCCTTCACGGCTGAGACATCCGCTCATCCGCCAGGAGATGGGTGTCAAGCCCCGTCAAGCCATCGGTTTGGAAGGCTTCCGTCAGGCAGGCTGGGATGAAGCCCTGGACCTGGCAGCTGCAAAGATCACCGAGATTGTCCGCCAACAGGGTGGCGATGCCATCGGTACTTTCTGCTCGGCTAAAGCGACCAACGAAGATAATTACATTTTTCAGAAATTTGTGCGCGGTGTGATTGGGACGAATAATATCGATCATTGTGCACGACTCTGTCACGCCGCATCCGTCGCTGGCTTGCAGATCGCTATCGGCTCATCGGCCATGTCCAACTCAATTGCCGAGATGAAAGACCTGGATGTTTTCATTGTCACCGGTTCAAATACCAGTGAAACCCACCCGGTGATCAGCACCTTTCTCAGAGAGGCGGTCGTCAAAAACGGTGCCAGGCTGATCGTCGTCGATCCACGCCAAATTGAAATGACCCGCTTTGCCACAAACTGGCTACGTCAAAAACCGGGCACAGATGTGGTCGTTTTCCAAGCGATGGCGCAGGTCATCATCCAGGAAAATCTTTACGACGAAGATTTTATTAAAGAAAGGGTGGAGGGCTTCGACAATTACGCTGCAACGATTCAAAGCTGTACCCCTGAATGGGCTGAAACGATTGCAGGTGTCCCGGCAGAGGAGATCCGTGAAGCCGCTCGGCTGTATGCCAATGCCGAACGAGCGGCGATCTATTGGGGCATGGGCATCAGCCAGAGTGTCCATGGCACCGACAATGCGCTCTCGCTGGCAAATCTGGCCCTGTTGACTGGAAATCTTGGTAAAGCGGGTACGGGCTTGAACCCCCTGCGCGGCCAAAACAATGTGCAGGGATGCTCGGACTCGGGCGGCCTGCCGAACGTTTTCCCCGGCTATCAGAGTGTGACGGATCCCGAAATCAGAGCGAAATTCCAAAGTGATTGGGGTGTGCCGCTGAACCCCGAAGCTGGCCTGACGACGATGGAGATGGTCGACGCTGCCGATAAAGGAGTCATACGGGGCTTTTATGTGATGGGCGAAAATCCGATGATGAGCGAACCGGACCTGGGCCACGCCCGCCATGTGATGGAGAAGCTGGATTTTGTATTGGTGCAGGATATTTTTATGAACGAGACTGCTGCCTACGCAGACATTATTCTGCCCGCGACCAGTTTCGCTGAAAAAGAGGGGACTTTTACAAACAGCGACCGACGTGTGCAACTGGTCCGTCAAGCCGTACCTGCACCGGGTATCTCCCGCCCGGATTGGGAAATTGTTGCCGACCTGGCGCAGCGTGTAGAAGCCGAGCTGGAGTACGAAAAGAGCGCAGGTTTTGATTTTGACTCGCCTGCCCTTATCTGGGATGAGATGGCTCGCCTGACGTCACCCTTCCAGGGGATTACCCATGCCCGCATCGACCGGGAAGATGGCGTCCATTGGCCTTGCCCAACACCCGCTCACCCCGGTATGCCCTTCCTGTTCGCCGATACTTTCCCCAGCGGAAAGGGCCGGCTGACGCCGCTCAATTACCGCCCCTCACAGGAATTGCCTGACGAGGCATATCCGCTGCTACTCTCAACCGGACGGGTGCTCTATCACTGGCACGGCGGAACGATGACACGCCGCTCCAAGCTGGATGATATTTACCCCGAGCCGACTGTCGAAGTCCATCCGCAAGACGCCAAACCGCTTAAAATCCTTGCCGGTGACTGGATCAAAGTCCGCTCCCGGCGCGGCGAGATCAGGGTCAAAGTGTTAATTACCGAACGTTCGCGACCAGGGATGGTTTTTATCCCGATGCACTTTGCCGAAGCCGCCGCCAATGAACTGACCCTGGACGCGCGCGACCCACAAGTGAAAATTCCTGATTATAAGATCAGTGCGGTGGTGATTGAGAGGTTGTAGAGCTGCCAGGCACCCCTCAACATTCTGACGATATCGGAACTCTTTCCTAAAATTGAAAATTACCCATTGACAATCATATTGGATTTATTAAAAGGTTATCTTGCATGCAGATGTCTAGACATCTGCTCAGCGTCATAGGTTTCAAGTTGAAATATGTGACTGATATTCCATTGTAAACGTAAAAGGTGGGTATGGATTATACGATAATTAAATCTGTTTTGATGATAGGTTCGCTTATTGTTGGTTTTGGAATTTTCGGAATTCGGTTAAGAGGTTTGATTAAGCTGATGAATAGCGTAGAAGGGAAATCTTCAATCGTCATTGATAGAATTCCACCACGGATCTTAAGCTTTATCTCTGATATTCTGGGACAATCCAATGTCCGGCGGAAAACCATACCCGGCTTGGCGCATACGTTAATTTTCTATGGTTTTTTGGCGGTTCAATTGCACTCCCTGGAAATGATGATCCAGGGTGTTTTCCCGGGTTTCGGAATTGAGCATATTAACGCTGCTTTTTACGGTGGCTACCTTTATCTTGCAGATATTTTAGCCTTTTTCGTATTAATAGGGTTAGGGTTTGGTCTGTTCAGAAGAACCATTTTAAAGCCGAAATATTTGACAAATGGAATGGACGCTAAATTAATATTGATCTTCACAGCTGTCATCATCATTACATTTCATTTCGTAAATGCCTTCAGTATCGGATTGTCTCAAGCGGGGGACGGGTTCAAATTTGGTGAATATTTTACCATTTCTCTGTTTCTTTATGAAATTCTAAATCTAAAAGCTGTCTCAACCTTTAACCTTGCTTCAGGTTACGAAGTTTTTTATTGGATACATATTTTAACGATACTTGGATTCGCGATCTATATTCCGGGATCAAAACACCTTCATCTTCTGGCTGCTATCCCCAATGTTTTTCTAAAACCGCTCGCAATTGAAAAATCAATCTTCAAAACGGATATTGAGGATGAAACTGCTGAGAGTTTTGGTTTGGGAAAAGTGCACGAGTTGAATCGAAAAAACGTTCTGGATCTATACGCCTGCACCGAATGTGGACGTTGCGAAGAGCGATGCCCTGCGGACCGCACCGGGAAACCATTGTCCCCTAAAAAATTCATTTCAGATATCAAACATGATCTGTTTGAGCAAAAGGATTTGTTGTTCAACAAAGAGTACGAATCCATACAACCGTTGGTTCGAGCGGACGGCAGCATTACCCAGGACACAATCTGGTCCTGCACAACCTGTAGAGCCTGTGAAGATATTTGTCCGGTCAATATTCAACACCTGGACATCATGCTGGAATCGAGAAAATTTCAAGTCTTGATGGAGGCCTCATTTCCGCCTGAAATGCAGGAAACATTCAGTAATCTGGAAAACCAGTCCAACCCCTGGGGGTTTGGCGCTGATACACGGGCTGACTGGAGTAAGGGCTTGGATGTGCCATTGATGACAGATAATCCTGAGGCTGACATTTTGTATTATGTCGGATGCGCCGGATCGTTTGATGATCGCGGCAAAAAAATTGCTCGGGCCATCGCTCGGTTATTAAACAAAGCCAACATCAATTTCGCCATCTTAGGGCCGGAAGAGCGTTGCAATGGTGATATTGCCCGTCGGTCCGGGAATGAGTACCTGGCTCAGATGATGATGCAGGAAAATGTGGAGGTTCTAAATCAGTACAAGCCCAAAAAAATTCTGACCGGATGCCCCCATTGCTTTAACTCCCTTAAAAATGAATTCCCTCAATTTGACGCAAGCTATGATGTTGTCCACCATTCTGACTTTATTTTGGAACTAATCCAAAATCAACGGTTAAAGACCAACCAGAATGATTTCGGAAAACTAACGTACCACGATTCATGTTATTTAGGACGCTGGAACAATATTTACGACAGCCCGAGAAACATCCTTAAATCAATCAACAAAAAAGGCCTTGTTGAAATTGGGTCTGCAAAAGATAACGCCATGTGTTGTGGTGCTGGTGGTGGACGTATGTTTATGGAAGAAACCCTTGGCAAAAGAATTAATAATACCAGAGCCCGGGAGATTATAAAAACACAGGCGGATACCGTCGCAGCGGCTTGTCCTTTCTGTATCACAATGCTTGACGATGGCATTAAAGCTGAAGATGGGAAGATGATTGTCAAAGATATTGCTGAAATAGTCGATGAGGTGACCCATAACCCCCCAAATGTAAAAAAATGAATATTGTTGATGCCAACAATCCGATTCCCAAATACCTTCAAATAAGTAACTGGTTGAAGGAACAACTTGATTCAGGGAAATTCAAAAAGGGTGATAAGCTGCCGTCAGAACTGGAATTGACCCAAATGTGTGACGTCAGCAGAGCGACATTGAGACAGGCCATTTCAAACCTGGTTGACAGCGGACTGGTCGTTAAAAAAAAGGGCTTGGGAACTTTTGTTAAAGCCACCGCTTCTATTGTGGAACTTAAACATGATGTCAGAAAAATCGCCAGTTTCGACGATTATCTTGGGGTGGACCAACTAGAAAAAAAGACCATTGTGCTTGAAAAATCCGTTGTCACTGCCAACCAGGAGATTGTCAAAAATCTGATCCTGGGATCTCAACATAAAGCTGTCAAAATCAGGCGCATCAGGACCGGCAACAATATCTCCTACATCTATGAAGAAAGCTATCTGCCCTATCGTATTTTTCAAAATATTCTTGATTTTGATCTTCAGGGTTCTTTATATAAAATTATCACCCTGGATTTCGGCATAAAACTTAAGAAATCTGTCCAGGAAATCAAAGCTGTCATTCTTGCTAAAGAAATTACCACGCTTTTTGAAATACCTGAAAATTCGCCCGGTTTTTTTATGAAGAATATTACCTATGACGATGCAAACAATCCGGTTGAATTGATGTATTCATACTATCGCGGGGATAAATACGCACTTGAACTTGAATTGGATGAGTATCAACTATCTTAGGGTCGGCTCAAAAATTACTCAAGTGTTTCCCATTAGTGTCAAGGAAACACGTTGCTGTGGCATTTTGTCTGCAAAATGTCCAGTCTTTATGGGACTTTTGTAAATAGAATATGTGAAGTTATTTATGAACGATCCCTTAGGATTATTTCATCGGTCTAAACCCTGAGCGCACTGTCTCCTGAAATCTCAAGTTCCAGATAGTTCTCTCAACTGATCATATTCGTAGTCATAATCGTGCTCGTAATCGTAATCGTTTTTGTTTTTGTCGAAGAAATCTCCCCACTTGAAACGATTACGATTATGAGCACGATTACGATTACGACAGAAACAAAAAACCAAAGCCTCTGGACTTGACCTGCCCCAGAGGACCAGGCTTTTTCTGATAAAATAAAGCTCAAATATAACAATGGATTTTGACGATAGATAAATGTGTCATTAAAAAAGTAATTTACTGATTGACAAAAAATATCGGATTCATAAAATGTAGATTATACGTACAGATGTCTAGACATCTAACGACCCGTATCGCTTTGAAGTTTCGATATATTTCTAAGATTCATTTTCGTTTCACAAAAGCTGACCGATTTACTTACAAGAAGGAGACTTATGCTGGATAGCGCACGAGTGGTTATTATAGGTGGCGGAATTATCGGATGTAGTGTGGCCTATCACCTGACCAAGATGGGTTGGACGGATACCGTTATCATTGAGAAAGGTGAGCTGACCAGTGGTTCGACCTGGCATGCGGCCGGTTTAGTAGGACAGTTTAGAAACGACCGAAATCTGACCAGAATGTTACAATATAGCGTGTCGTTATATGACGAGTTGGAAAAAGAGACTGGATTGAACACAGGCTGGAAACAGACCGGCTGTCTTCATTTGGCTAAAACCAAAGAGAGAATGTACGAGTTGAAAGGCGGAGCGACAACTGCTCGCAGTTTCGGGCTGGAAATGAATATCATCACGCCCAGGGAGGCTTATGATCTTTGTCCGATCATCTCATATGAAGATCTGGTTGGTGCAGCCTTCATGCCCACAGATGGCCAGGCCGATCCAGCAGGAATCACTCTGGCCCTGGCAAAAGGAGCCAGGAATCGGGGGGCTGAATTCTATGAAAGAACCCTGGTGACAGGATTTGATATTGAAAAAAATCGAGTTAAAGCGGTTAAAACGGATAAGGGTGATATCAAATGTGAGATCGTTGTCAACTGCAGCGGAATGTGGGGTTATCAAATAGGACAGTTGATGGGGGTTAATGTCCCGCTGGTTCCGTTCCAACATCAATTCTTAGTTACGGAAATAATAGAGGGTATGCCACGGGACATTCCGACCATTAGGGATAAAGACAACTTGATCTATTACAAGGAAGAGGTTGGCGGGCTGGTCATGGGCGGTTATGAAAGAAATGGTATCCCCTGGGCCACTACAGGCGTTCCCAATGATTTTATTTCACAACTCTTAGATCCCGACTTTGAACACTTTGAAACACTTTCTGAGCCATCCATGATTCGCACGCCCTGTCTGGAAAGTGCCGGCATTGCAAGGATGGTCAACGGCCCCGAAGCGTTTACCACAGATGGAGACGCCATTATGGGACCTGCTCCGGAACTTGAAAATTGTTTTGTTGCGGCCGGATTTAATGCTTTTGGTATTGCTGCTGGAGGGGGTGCCGGACGTATGATGGCCGAATGGATCATAGACGGAGAGCCCAGTCTGAACATCTGGCCTCTGGATATCCGTCGTTTCGGCCCCTACCATCAGAGTAGAAAATATTGTGTGGACAGGACTGCAGAATCCTACGGAAAACACTATACCATTCATTGGCCCTTTGAAGAAAACGATTCGGCCAGAGGTGTCAGACGAAGTCCGCTATATCAGATACTGAAAGAAAAAGGAGCCGTTTATGGGGCAAAATACGGCTGGGAAAGAGCCAACTGGTTTGCTCCCGACGGAGTTGAGCCCAAAGACGAACTCTCGTTTGGTGTTCCAAACTGGTTTGAACATGTTGGCGCTGAGCATAAAGCGGCTCGGGAAAGCGTGGTTTTGATCGATCAGACACCCTTCTCCAAGCTTGAAGTCGAAGGTCCAAAAGCGCTTGAGTTTTTAAACTACATGGCTGCAAACGAGATAGACAAGCCGGTAGGCAGTGTTACCTATACCCAGTTATGCAATGAAAGAGGCACTGTTGAATCGGATTTGACGATTGCCAGAATAGAAGATCAGAAGTTTTTGATCGTCACTGGTACAGCCTTTGGCCTGCATGATTCGGAATGGATCAAAAAATTCATGCCCAAAGATGGATCTGTATTTTTAAGAAACGTCTCCTCTGCTTATGCGGTGATCAATGTCATTGGCCCCAATTCCAGAAAGTTGCTGCAAAAAGTATCACCGGATGATGTCACCAACAGCAATTTTAAGTTCAGCGCCTGTAAACATCTGACTGTCGGGTATGCGCCGGTAATTGCCTTTCGGGTCACATATGTCGGTGAACTGGGGTACGAGCTCTATATTCCGACAGAATATGCCTGCCATGTTTACGATCTCCTGTGGGAAGCGGGCCAGGAGTATGCTGTTAAAAATGCCGGGTATCGCGTGATCGATACCTTACATTTTGAAAAGGGTTTTTGCTACTGGGGGGCGGAATTAACCCCTGAATACACCCCTTATGATGCCGGGCTTGGATTTTGTGTGAAGCTGAATAAGGAACGTTTTATCGGTAAACAGGCGCTGTCTGAAATCAAAGAGCGGGGAACCACACTGAAATTGTGTACGTTTACCCTCTTAACGGATGAACCGATTATGATGCGGGGCAGCGAACCCATTTTACATAAGGGTAAAGTATTGGGTGTCACTTCCAGTGCCGGTTATGGGTTCACTGTCGGCAAAACGATCTGTTACGGATACATTCCGAAGGATCAGGCCGATCATGGTGACGAATACGAGATCGAGGCGTTCAAGCAAATCTACAAAGCCAGAATCGAAAAAAACAGGGCTTTGTATGATCCAAAGCGTGAGAAAATTCTGATGTAAATGTTCCTTCATCTGTAAGAGTTTCCACCTGATACCCTCCATCGAGAGAGTTATGATTTAAAACACGCATGAATCCATCCATGGAGCCAAGTGTTTTAAATCACAACTCTCTCGATTCCAGAGAAGTGTTAAATAGTTACAATAACGTAAAATAGGAAGTTGTCATGCAAGTATACGTCTGTGTAAAACATGTCCCCGATACGGCGGCCAGAATCAGTCTGATTGGTGAAAAGAGTTTTGAAGACAAAGTCGCCATAAAGTTTGTGGTAAATCCATTTGATGAATATGCGGTGGAGGAGGCCTTAAAAATTGTGGCCAATGAAGGTGGGGAGGTGGTGATTGTTTCAGTCGGAAAAGAGGCGGCCGTTGCCTCGATTCGGTCTGCCCTTGCCATGGGAGCCCATCGTGGCATCCACATCAAAACGGACCAGCAGTTCCTCGATAGCGCTATTGTCAGTCAGGCACTGAAACTGGCTATTGAACAAGACGGTCAGCCCGATCTGATTTTTACCGGGAAACAATCAGTAGACAGCGAAGGCTTGCAAACCCAATATCGTCTGGCAGTAGCAATGAAAATGCCTGTTGTCAGTGGTGTCGTCAATTTGAAGATCGAAGCCGGCAAAGCGACAGCTGAAAGGGATGTCGGGGGAGGATCCAGAGAAGTGCTCGAAATGCAAATGCCTTGTATCATCGGAGCCACAAAAGGCCTTAATGATCCCCGCTTTCCAAAACTACCGGATATCATGAAAGCCAAGAAAAAAGAGGTCAAACAAATTGATCTGTCGAGCTTGGAAATAAGTCAACCGGCAGCCACTGTTGAATTGCAAAAATTAGAAACGGTTGCTCCCAGGTCGAAAGCAAAAATGTTGAACGGCAGCGTGCAAGAGATGGCTGAAAACTTCATTAGAATTATGAAAGAAGAGGAGAAGGTTTTGGAGGATAGCAAATGACAAAAATAGGCGTATTGATTGAAATTGAAGATGACCAGGTCAAACCGTCCTGTTTTGGTGTGATAACAGCGGCAAAGGATGGAAACAGCGATGTTTATGCTCTGGTGTTTGACAGCAACGGTGAATCATACAGGGATTCGTTAGCCAAATCGGCGTCAGGAAAATCATAGAACTGTCGGCCGACGGCGTTGATATGAATGCCAGTCCGGATACTCAGACCAGCATGATCGCAGCAGCAGTCGAATCGTTTCAATTGGATGGTATTTTAGGCGTCAACACTGTTGTCGGCTGTGATATTTTGGCCCGCTTAGCGGCTTTATTAAAGCAACCCCTGGTTTTAGACTGTGTGGAAATAAATATTTCTGAAAAAACAGTCAAAAAATCTCAGTTTTCGGGTAAAACCCTGGCTACCTTTAAAATCGGTTCAGACTTGCTTATTTGCACCTTAAGACCGAACATTGTCGACCCAGAAGAGACACCGGTCGCATGCGAAGTGGTTCCTTTTCAGGCTAAAATTGAAGATAAACCGTTGACCCGGGTGATTGAAGTCAAAAAAGACGCTGGCAAGACAAAAGACCTTGCAGATGCGACCATTGTGATCACCGGTGGACGTCCCATGGGTTCGGCTGAAAATTTTGAAATTTTGCAGCAATGTGCGGACGCGATGGGTAATGCCGCGGTGGGTGCTTCTCGAGCATCTGTTGATGCCGGGTATGCCCCCCATTCCATGCAGATTGGGCAGACCGGAAAGACAGTCAGCCCTAAACTGTACATTGGGTGCGGTATTTCCGGATCGGTGCAGCACTATGCAGGTATGAAAACCTCAAAGGTGATTTTGGCAATTAATACGGATAAAGACGCTCCGATTTTTGAAAAATGTGACTATGGAATCATAGGAGATCTTTTTGAAGTTGTTCCGGCGTTAACTGAGGCACTTAAGAAGTAACTCAAGTCGGATATTTTCCAGGACAAAAGAAAAAGATCACTGGGGTAATAATTTGTCCCCCATCCACCAAAGGGGATCACAGAGGCTTAAAAGCTGAACAGACACGGAACCAATGGATTAATTATGA
>Ga0233430_1002117_pt1 | contig 24187 bp, 13 predicted proteins | sample SI_118_April2016_2_FD_179883 | JGI IMG/M metagenome (GOLD analysis project Ga0233430, IMG submission 179883) | Seawater microbial communities from Saanich Inlet, British Columbia, Canada - SI_118_April2016_150_MG | ecosystem: Environmental > Aquatic > Marine > Inlet | place: Canada: British... | reverse complement strand
AATATCCACCACTAAAATCAACTCCACCACGACGATCATTGTCAATTCCGTCCATGCAATTCACAGGAATATCACTATTTAATGCATAATTTAATTCAGTTAATCTTTTTCCAGTCAAACTCTTCACATCATTTGTAATAACAACTCTATAACTTCTATTTGGCTCAAGTAACTTACCATTAGAAAAGTTAATATCCAATCTATTCACCTGGCTACCAGCTGAACTGGAATATATATAATTGATATCATTCTCTGTCAAAGCCAACCCCAAATCATCAGCTCTTCCAGGCACAAAATTCTCAAAATTTTCAGGTTGAGGAGGGATAGAAAAAGCAGTACACGACACAGTCGTACATGGGAAAATATAAACGTTATCAAGATATCCATCATCACCAGAAACTGCCTCAATTGTTGACTCTTGCATCTGAGTATTAAATCCTGCTCTTACCTGAGTATTAATGCAAGCACTATCACAAATTGGATAATAATCAACTACTTTTGGATCAATAAAATTGATCTCCAACTCAGCTTCTTCAGATATTAAACCTTGTCCAAAGTTAGCTTCCGCTGAAATCTGAACTAAATCATCACTAGTTGTTTCTAAACTAACACTATAACCAGGATCTATTCGATCATCACTTATATCTATTGTATCTGCGCCAATTATCGCAAGTGGATTTATTCCATATACTCCATAATTTGCCCTTCTACCAAAAACGTCTCCAAAACAGACAGAAACAGACTCTCCATCAATACATAGATTTCCTTGAAATGATGCTTTCAAATTATCATCACCAACGTTCGACACATCCCAATACCACTCATCTCCCAGATCCCCAAGCATCTTACAACCTAGAACAGCATAAGCATTATATATTTCTTGCCCTAATATTTCTTCAATTAACCCCTTCGCCGGAGTCACCGCCAATTCTTCTGGGATACAATCAGTATCAGCCGTCTTAAATTTCCATTTATATGTTTCTGGTAAATAATAACCTTCTGCATTTCGAACCCCATTCTCACCACCAGCAATCTCCACCTGATACCACATATTCGGCATCAATTTAGACGATCCACGAGTCTGCAATATAGGTTCATACTTAGCAGAATCTTCTTCAATGAAAGTTTCCTGCAGTTTCAACATTGACACAGGCTTTTTGGCTTCACAATCCGGATCATAGACATTACAACTTTCTCCATCAGCATTACTATATTCCAAATTATTGTCTGGCAAATCCGGGCTATACCAACTTCCATTAATCAAGCCAGCAGTCAAATCAACATTAACTTTCACACAAGTATCAGAGATGTCCTCACACTCGTCTCTATCTTCATTTGAGGCAGCACAACATAAATCCAAATCACAAGGAGCACTATCCCCCTCTGCATCAACCTCAGAACACATCTTAACTACCACTTTAGGAGTTGCTTCAACCTCACATTCACAATTTGCAGCCGGAATTTCTGGATCACAAACCAAACCTACATCTGGCAAACCATCAAGCAAACAAGTTCGCGCATTAAAACTCTCAATTGGAATAGGTTGATTAAATGTAGCGCTTATCAACTCATTGGGACATGCATCTCGCAATCCCTTACTTGGTAATGGAGACGCAGAAATATTCGCTCCACCATAAATACAAGTTCTCTCAAGAACTTTTGGTATATTTGGCAATATCCCAGTACTAATCTGCCAAGCAAACTCTGATGGATTAACCGCTCGAGCATTAGCTCGACATCCAATCGTCACACTACTACAAACTCCATCCGGACAACAAACCTCACCATCCAGACAACTGTCAGCAGAACAACTTCCAAATCTAAAATCCAGAGAATTACTTTTATCTCCTCCATCATTTTGTAAATACACCTCCCCTTCTCCAAGCTCAACCCCATTTGGAACAAGCACATTACCAATTCTCTCACTATTCCAAGTTGCCCCAACCTCATTTGCACTCACCGCCGTTGTATTTGTCTTAAAATATATATCGTAAATTGTATTATTTGCACCTAAATTTTCTCCAACTATAGAAACTGGAGTTCGGACTGGACCATTATTTGGTCGAACCCTACACAACCCTGCCACCGGCAAAGAATTATTTATCTGATAAACCTCTGTATCACTCAAATTATTTGTTGTTTGAACAACTATGTCAACTGACACATTTGCACCCCCATCTTCAACCTTTAGCTCATCTGGAATCTTAACCGTAATCTCATAATTACTCCATCCACTTCCCTCACAACCAATTGCTCCAGTAAACCGTTCCTCACCACGAACAAAGATAACACGCCCAGCAGTATCCAAGAAATTTTTACCTTTAATTGTAATCAACTGATTAGCAGGAGCTTCATTTGGAGGACTAATCTCATCAATAACTGGCTCATCTACTGTATCAAGTACATTAAATCGAACTGGATTACTCACTAAATTCTGACAGACACAATCTTCACTTTCATCTATTTCAATATATTCATAATCCAAGATAGCATCAAGAGAACTACTTACTTCACCCTCAGAACTTGAAGCATAAGCACAATTTGAATCCTTTTCAATATAAGTATTTCCACTCTTAGATATATATTCCACTAAATTACCATCTACATCAATACACAATGGAACTGTTTCCGGTAAATCAAAACAAGGAGAAAGTTCTTCACCTGTAACATAATCAACAGCCGGTATTAATGCTCTATAATCTTCAAACTTATTACTTTGCTCATTATAACAACCACATCTTTCTTTAATTGTTTGAGGGATTATCGAATAAACTCCCTGCTCATAATAATATAAATCTTCTAAAACAGAGTCTCCTTCTTCATTATACCGATCATACCCCTTATTACTAGAACCATACACATCATGTTCCACGCAACTTTTTTCATAAGTCTCGTCAGGACAAGATTCATTAAGAATATCAATTCTAGGTTCAAGCATCAATTCACCCGGTTGATTACAACCACAAGTAAATAAAATACCCTCAGTTTCAATATATCCTCCAGAATAATCTATTTCATTATTACCATCATTATCAATTCCGTCATTACAATTCCCCATCGAAACAAATTTTTGTCCCTCATCATCAAATTCAGGAAAACTATAATCCAAATTGTAACACCCAAAATCATACTCACAATTCGCTAAACCTTCGTCTGCTGAAAATGATTCAAACGCATTCGAAGCTCCATTTGTATAACAACCACAAACATAATCAATTACACTATCAGAATCTTTATCATAACCTTCTGTAATTCCATCATGTTTTTGTTCAACACCACACACTTGCCCCAAACTACAATTACATCCCTCTTCACCAAACTCGCAACGCTCACCTTCTCCCTTTGTACAAGTTTGAATAGCACAGTACTCACCCTTATTAATAGCAACCGATGTATATCCACTCTGTACATTTGGAACAACTAATCCCGAAATTCGATTAGGAGTCCAACCTGCAGAATTTGTAAGTAGATCCCGTACTCCAAAATTGACGTCCGACACGCTGTCATTTTCAAACCCTTGACCTGCAATATAAAAAGTCTGCTCAGCTTCACCCATTGCACAACTATTTTGTTCAAATAGGTCACCAGGACACTCACTTGAACAACTTGTTTGTACACAAGTAGTACACTCTTCAGAATTAAGATCCGAGCAAGATGACAAACAACTATTCTGACGGCTGCCACTCTTACAGACCTGACAAACTCCACAAGTATTTTCCGAAACTTCACAAATACCTGGATAATTAACATTTGGATTTTTAATGAAATCCCCTATCCAACCATCCTCATCACTTGTCGTTTCTATTTCATCGTTAATTGTTGTTATTTTAATTGCTCCAGTTGAGAAACCTTCTGGAACCTGCGCAATAATCTGATTATTACTCCAAGCAAACGTTGGATCACAACCAAGTTCAGCTTCTACATCATTATAAAAGAAAACTTTACTTTTTGCGCTATCATATGACCCAAAATTAGATCCTACAATAGTAACAAGCGCCCCGAAATCACCCTCAGACGGCAAAACATTCGTAATTACAGCCGGTGCCACACACTTACCTTCCACACACTTAAATACACAATCAGAATCCTCAGTACAGTCCCCTCCAGTACATTTCGGACATTGAGGATCTGCATCATTACAAATAAACTCTCCATCATCATCACAACACACCGGATCATACAACCTAATAGTATGAGCCCTTTTCTGATACACATGATCAGCAATATCAATCGCTCCTCCAGCAATAGTATGTCTTGTCAAAAATTCCGTTTCCTCCAAGTCATTTTCCCAAGTAAAATATGAAGTATGAATTGTCGGATACCCCTCTACCTCCTCAAAATTATCATATTCAACTTCATTTTTAGCTAATTCACCTGTTTTTTCTGAATCAAAAACATAATACATTATTGCTAATGCAGTATCATCGCTAGCTTGTACTGCCACATTTACTGGATAATCAAACCCACGACAATACGCCTGATTCTTTCCTGGTTCTTCTAATATCACTTCTGGATACTCTTTATCACACTTGTTCCCTGTCCCAAACTCATCCGTACAAGGAGCAAATTCACCACAATACAAACTAAGCTGTGAATCAGAACTATCTAAAACTGTAGATTTTATAGTATTAGGATTTTGAATTACGACGCTGTAATCAGAATCCTTATCAAAACAAGAACTACTCTCAGAACACTCAGGAGGACACGCTTCACTTGGAGTAAAATACGCAAGTTTATTTCCAGCAACAACTTCAACCGTTCCTTCGACGTCAGTACTAGTTCCATCAGCCTCAACCTTTGAAACTACTATATGATTACCAGCATTCAAATTGTCCACCGACTCCTGTGTTAATGGATAATTAAAAACAACTTTCACAGAAAAATTATATATAGGAACATCTTCATTTGGAATAATTTTAGCAAATAAAATCTTCTGCCCACCAATGTTCAAACACTGAGTCCCAATACAACCATTATTACCAGAGGTTCCGTCTCCAGCTCCAGTTGCGTCACCAAACTGTCTTATAATAAACGCCGTTATAGCATACGCACTCAGTATTATAACTAAACCAATCAACGCACTAATAAGCATCTTCCTCGCTTTCTGAATCTGATCCTGATTTCCCCCAGACGTCATATACAAAAACCCAGCATACAACACTATAACTATCCCAATTACACCAAGAACACCAAGAAATACCTTTATAATATTCCCAACTATAGTAACAAGATCATTATCCCCAAGCCCCGTCTCACCCGCAACCGCATCCAACCCAGTATCAAGCTCAGCCAACACAGGACTCGCAAACAACACAAAAATTACCGCAACAATAGATATCACAGAAAAAATTAACAATTTTTTATTTTTGACAAGCATCGTTATATATATTAAGAAACTAAAATTAGATTTTTACTCCTCAACTCATTTAACTTATTTAACCCATTTAACTCATTTAACCTATTTAACTAAACATACAAATACTTCCCTACCCTTCAGTATCAGTCGTCGGCGTAATACAATCACTATCCTCCGGATAATCAGTATCCCCATCTCCATCATTATCAAGACCATCTCTACACAACTCAATTTTACTCTCATCATTATCAGTCGGCGATGAACAATCACCATCAGATCCAAAATCAATCAAACCATCATCATCATTATCATCCCCATCACTACAAGCATACACTGCCTCACCAGGCAACGAACAATTTGCAACTCCAGGAACTTCAATCAAATTACCGCTTCCGTCAGGACAACACGAAGATCCCTCAGTAATTGTTCCCTCCATGCAAGGAGAACTAATAACAGAAGTAGTTGCAGCCGGATTCATACAATTTTGACGCAAATCTCGAACTGCATTCCGAATAACAGGGTAATACATCATTATATTCGGATCTCCAACAAGCATCGGCGTAAATGGTCCATGCGACAACTCTATTTTATCTAACTCTACATAAGATGTCATAACAACATCACCATTTTCATCATAAACAAATCTACCATCTGCCAGTTCTGCTTCAGCCACAAGCCTTCCCATATTCGGATCAAACCATGAATCGAAATCATCTCCAAAAAGTTTTATTCCCAAATCAACAGAACTAGGATCAAGCTCTTCATTAAAACTCGCCTTAATCAATTCGTCTATTTCAATTCCACCCTCATTGTTATCAGGTGATATAGAAGTAATATATGGTGGAGTCAAATCCAAACTGTCGCCAGTAGCAAATGCCCAAGGATAATTATCAACACCCGGCCCCTCAACTTTTCCATCACCATCTCCATCAAGCGGATTCCCCGCAGCATCCATTAATCCATCAAAAGCCGCAACACTCGTCGCAGTTATCATAGTTGCACTCATAGTAGAATTTGCCGGCAAACAATAAGCAGGCTCTCCACACGTAGTATATGAAACACCCTCACATCTTGTTCTACTAATATACTGCATTGTCCTGTACGCATTAACCCCAACCCTCCAATCACCTGGGACATTACTCCCAGTAGACTCTCCTTCGACCATACAATCCACTGGCGCGGGATTACTAGTTATCGTCGCTTCGTCAAGTGGACTTGCACAATCAGCTGAGACTATCAACATTGGCAACATAGGTTCATCAAAATTGACAACCACTATTTGATTCAAATATACTAATCCATTTTCATCTAAATTTTTATCTATAGAATTCGGATTTTCAGGAATACCAGCATCTGCAACAGGCACAACACTTGTAATTTTCGGCGGAATCAAATCAAGAACAGTCGAAGTAGTAAATCTCCATTTATAATCAGGATTCCCAAATCCAAAAATTGACGCTCCAGAAACCGCCCTTTTTGTAATCGCCGACAATGAAACCACATATGAAACATCCTCTCTTTCATTTCCTAAATGATCATTTTCACTAATCCCATATGGATTAAATATTACGGATCGATAGTCAGCACTTACCAAAATATATCCATCAACAAGCGCAGTTTCATCCTCAGGATCAATAACTGTCACTCCATCCACACACTGATCCTTTTGCCGATCTGTTCCATCAGAATTCTGTAATGGGAAATTAACCGGTAACATCGAAGCACAGCTATATACCTTAAATGTATCTTTATTAACCTGTCCACAAAGTGGATCATCCCCCGTTTCAGATCCTGGACATAGTTCCGGAGTTCCTTGAATCACGGAACTCGGGTCAATTTCCTCTCGAAAAGTAACCATTATCATCGTATTTCTCGCAACATCAGTCTGTTCCGGTCGAGGATAATGAGAAACAATAACATCCCCAAATGCTCCACCCGACAGATTATACCCTTGTGGATAACTAGCAATACTAATACCACCACCATCATTTCCCGTTATCGCATCAAAAATAAACACCGTTATAGAATAAGCACTAAGTATTATAACTAAACCAATTCCAGCATTAATCAGCAATTTCTTAGCTTTTTCAATCTGATCAGGCTTACCACCAGACGTCATATACAAGAAACCAGCATACAGCACAATGATCAGAGCGATTATTCCAAGTATCCCAAGAAATATCTTTATAATGTTTCCAATAATCACCCGCGGATCAGTCTTTGTCAACTCAGCATTTTCCCCCACAACATCAAGATTTGCCTGAATATCAGATCCAAGTTCGTTCGTAGTCTCAACAGCAGAAGCCGTAGAAACAAAATTTGGCAACAAAAAAACTGCCAACAATAATATAAAACAACTGGCAGTTATTTTTATAAAACAGCTCTTTCTATTTTTGTTTGAAAGCATGGATTTCACTCTTCACCAATTTCTTGGCAAAAATATATTTAGTTCTTTTTTGTTTTTATAACAATTCTTTTAGAACCTTTGAAATAAGTCCCCCATCTGCTTTTCCATTCAACTCGCGCATAACCATTCCCATGGTCATTCCAAAATTCTCTTTTTGATCATCACTAAGTCCGTCAACAATCGCCGACACCGTAGCTCGAACCTCCTCTTCACTCATTTGAGCAGGCATGAACTGATTAAGTATCTCAATTTCAACTTCTTCTTTCTGAGCCAGTTCCTCCCGACCACCAGACACAAAAGCTTCAATTGATTCTTTTCTCTTTTTTATTTCTGATTTCACAATCTGACCAACTTGCTCGTCAGTCAAATCTTTTTTTAATTCAATCTTTTTATTTTGCAACGCTGATTTAAGCATTCTAAGAACACTTAAAGATACCTCTTGTTTCTCACGAAAGGCACCGATAAAAGCTTGCTCAATAGCTTTTTGTAATTCCATATTATTATAACATTTTTTGAGCTATTAATAAATTCTACCTGTTAATATCTTCTCTTACCTCTCTGTTGCTCTTCAGTCAACTTTCCAGTACTTCGAAGATAGTCCATTTTTTCACGAAAAGACTGTCGCACAAGTGCGCTTTCTTTTTGCAAATTACGACTTACTTTCTTAGTCAAATATCTCTTGCTTTTAAATTCAAGAATTACTCCACTTTGCATTAGTCGTTTGTTAAATCTTCGTAGAAAAGATTCAAAAGTTTCACCTTTTTTTCGTTTAGTCTCGATCATGTAATTAACTCCTTGTTAATTGGCAACCCCTAAGTGACAAATAATTTCGTCAATCAAGTCCTACCTTATATTTTTTATAATTAATAACTAAGTAATTCCAAACTATATTCTTTTCTTGCGTTACCATTCTAAAACAATTCGTAGCTAATTCGTTATTCGTAGCGCTATTTCTTCATCTCTTTCAACCGTTTTTTCACTTCTGGAACGACTTTATCTAAATTTATCACTTCTTGTATGCCACTGTCAACCTCTCGCAGTATTACAGTACCCTCAGTAACCTCTTTTTGCCCTATAATTAGGATGATTCTAGCACCTATCTTTTTCGCTAAATCTAGCTGAGCTTTGAGTGCCCCCTTGGACAAATTAGCCCTAACTGAGAAGTTTTCAGCCCGTAATCCTTCAAAAAATGTAAATGCCTTCTGACGAGCAATTTCACTAAGTTGAGCTACAAAAACGTCCGGTCTCGGTCTTGCCGGTATTTCCACCTTATAATTCTTCAATTCACTAACAAGTCTCTCCACACTAAATGAAAATCCAACTCCAGGAGTAGGTTCTCCACCAAGCATTTCAACCAGAGTATCATAACGTCCTCCACCGGCAAGTGCAACAGGTTCTTTGCCTTCTTGTCTCGGAGTAGTTATTTCAAAAACTGTTTTTGTGTAATAATCAAATGTTGGCAGAAGTGATGGCTCAAGTGTATATGCAATCTTTAATTCATCTAAATATTCAAGAACCTTAAATAAATGATTTCTACAATCATCACACAAGAAATCAACAAACTGAGGAGCATCCTCGAGCACCTTCAAACATCTCTGAGTGTTACACTGCAAAACCTTAATTGGATCCTTTGTAATTAATTTTTTCAAATCAGCAGGAATAGCATTTCTCTTTGATCGCAAATATTCTGTTAAATTTTTCTTATATTCAGGTCTACATGTCGGACAACCAATACTATTTAATTTCACCTCACCTTCGAGTCCAAGATTTTTCAAGAAAAAAGTAGAAACAATAATAAGCTCAGCATCAATAGCCGGAGACCGGTCACCAATAACTTCAAAGCCAACCTGAGTAAACTGTCTTAGCTTTGCAGGATTAACCCGACCTTGTCGAAACATTGGCCCCCAATAATAAACTTTAAGAGGCATAACAGACGTTGCCATGTTGTGTTCGAGAAATGCTCGAACAGTCGAAGCTGTTCCCTCCGGTCTCATCGCCAACTTCTCACCTCTATCAGTAAATCCAAAGGCTTCTTTATCAAAAACACCATTCTGATTAAAAAGAGTATGATTAAACAACTCATATTTCTCAAGAATAGGAGTATCAATTCGATGATAATTATAATCACTAATAACTCTCCGCACTTGTCCACTCACAAAATCCCAATACTTACCGTCAGACGGCAAAATATCCTTCATCCCCTTCACAAGAGGCGGAGTCTTAATAACCTTAATAGGTTCACGTGGCTGTTCTTCTTTTTTTCTTCTTGGCATATTTTAAATTTTACTGTCTAAAATCTAAAGTCTAAAATCAAAGTCTAAAATTAGTCTTTAGTTTTGTTTTTTATATTTATATATTAATTCAATCTTTCTTTTATTATTTATATTATTTAAATGTCTTAGCGATTAAACCTTAGACTTTGCCTGCCCTCCGAAGCTCGGAGAGCGAAGGCGGGACCCTAGATTTTAGCTTGCCCCGAACTCAATCGTGAAACAGATTGTAGTTCTGGGGACCTTAGACGGTCAGGTTCCCTAAAGCCCATAATCAACATCATCAAAAAACGTCAACCTCCACACAGGCCATCCACGAAACCAGACCTTACCAACAACTAAATCACGACTAACAGGACCAAAACTTCTAGAATCCAAACTATAATCTCTATTATCCCCCATTACATACAACTCATCAGGCCCAAGAGTCCATTTTGTTTTGCTAATAGTCCGCTCTCCCTCTTCTAGATAAGTTGTCTCATCCAGTATCATCTTCCGACCATCTGAATTCGTCACATAAATGTGATTGTCTCGAACCTCAACAGTTTCACCAGGTAATCCAATGATTCTTTTAATGAAATACTGCGACGGATCTTTTGGATACTTAAATACAACAATATCCCCTCTTTCAGGTTCATTAAATCTATATGTTATCTCATTTATAATTAAATACTCATGATCATAAAAACTAGGCTCCATTGATGCTCCCTTCACATAAAAAGGCTGAATCAAAAAATATCGAACAGGAATAATAATCGCCAGCGACACCAAAACAACCTTAACCAGATCCCAAACAAACTGAATAACTTTTTGAGTTGACGACAGTTCTTCAAAATAATATTTATCCGACATAATTTCAAATTTATTTAAATAAAAACAACATTTTGCACAATAAGTCAAAACTTTGTACATTCATGTTTCTTAATCTACTCTATTATAACAAATTTTCCGACTTTGCACAATAGCAAATTCACAATAAATTTACACAAAAAATTTCACCCCAAAATCCAACCCCCAAAAAACCCATAGTTTTCCACCCCCCTTTCTCTCACAGATTATTACAACTTGTTTGGAAATTGGAATTTGGAAATTTGTGCCTCATTTGTTTGGCCTACGGCTCTGAGGCCTGGATTACTTTAGGTATCAGGTTATTCATCGCTCAGGCTCGAAGAGAAATTGTTACTTGGAAATTGGAAATTCCTTGCTATTTGCTATTTGGAATTTGGAAATTTGTGATTCATTTGTTTGGAAATTGCTTGCCCCGTACTCAAATATGCAATAATTTGTAGTTCGGGGGTGCTTGGAAATTGGAAATTCCCTGCTATTTGCTATTTGGAACTTGGAAATTTCTTGCCCCGTACTCAACCATGTAATAGGTTGTAGTTCGGGGGCGATTCCCCCTCCCTCTTGCTAATTAATACAATTCGTTATATAATAGCAAAAACGAGACATAAAAGTCTCATTAATTTTGTTTTAGTTTATAATTATGATGAAACACTCTGACCACTCAGATAATTTAAGCCCCCGCGTTAACCTACTTGATAAAAGTGACAACACTAGACCAAGGGGCAAAAAGATATTTCGATTAAGTAAATTTATACTTTATCTATTTATTATAATGATAATCGCTTTTTTCGTATTTTCATACCAAGTTCTATTCACAAACAATAGCATGGGCAAAATATTCGCAGGAGATACTGGATTCTTTTCACAACTGCGTAGCCTAGCCGGATCAGAAGCACCACTAAAAGGTGAAGCTGAGAATAGAATCAATATTTTACTCCTTGGAATGGGCGGAGCCGGTCATGATGGACCGTATCTCACCGACACAATTATTCTTGCCAGTTTTCAACCAAGTAGCAATCAAGTTTCCATGTTCTCTATCCCCCGAGATCTACTCGTAGAAATTCCAGGCTATGGATATTGGAAAATTAATAATGCAAATGCATTTGGTGAACAAAAAGACGAAAACAACGGAGCTGACATTACCAAACAAGTTGTAGCTAACACTTTTGATCTACCAGTTCACTACTATGTCAGAATAGATTTCTCTGGTTTTGAAAAAATCATTGACGAAATAGATGGTATAAAAGTAGAAGTAGACAGATCATTCACCGACTATCAATACCCAACAAATGACCACAAACATCAAGTTGTCTCTTTTGAACAAGGTTTCCAAACAATGGACGGTGACACAGCACTGAAGTATGTTAGGTCAAGACATGGCAACAATGGAGAAGGCTCAGATTTTGCGCGTAGCGCCAGACAACAAAAAGTAATCCAAGCATTCAAAAATCGAATTTTATCATATAACTTTTTACTAAACCCAAACAAAATCAAAAAGGTCAGCACAAAACTTTCAGAACACCTGCGAACCGATATGGAATTCTGGGAACTACTCAAGTTCGCAAAAATATTCAAAGACATAAACATGGAAACAGTCACAAACCATGTCCTAGATGACAGTCCCGGCGGATACCTATACCCGAGCATAGTAAATCAAGCATACGTCCTAAAACCGCGCGGTGAAGATTTCTCACAAATACAATTTTTAATTAAAAACATTTTCAACGAAAACGTCGATACAGGTACAGTAATCATTCAAGACGATGAAACTCCTCAACTCCCCTCTCAAAATACTACAAACAGAATAATCAAAATAGAAGTCAGAAACGGAACAACCACAAACGGCCTAGCCTCACAAAATTCACAAGCACTAAAGCTAAAAGGCTACCGAATAACCAAGATCGGAAACGCAGACAATCAAGAATACACTCAAACACAAATCTACAGAATGTCACCCGACAAACTAGAAGAAGAATCAAAGGAACTAACCGAATACTATAGCACCCCAATCAACCACGAAAACATCCCACAATGGGTAAAAGACAACTCCGCCCCCGACCTAGACTTCTTCATCATCCTCGGCACCGACAAATAAAAATTTCAACTTTAACTTCAACCTTAACTTATTCTTTAGCTTGCCCCGAACTCAATCGTATAACAGATTGTAGTTCTGGGGACTTTAATCTGTAACTTTTATTTTTTATATTTAACTTCAACTTTAACTTCTAACATATGACAATCCCCGAAAAAACCGTCGCACTAGTAGGACGAACAAACGTTGGTAAATCAACAATATTCAATAAACTAACTGAGAGAAACTCAGCCCTTGTTTCTAATTCCGCAGGAACAACTAGAGATAAAAGATCAGGAACAGTACTATGGCGAGGAGAAAAATTCACTCTGACTGATACTGCCGGTCTTGATGTAGAATCAGTCGAAGAGATTGATCTAAAATCAGTAGAACACGCCAAAATAGCCGCTGACGAAGCCGAAATTATCCTTTTTGTAGTTGACGGAAAAGACGGACTACTCCCTCAGGACAAAGAGTATTCAAAAATGGTAAAAATGAAAAACAAAAAACTAGTCCTTGTTATAAACAAAGTAGACAACAATAAAATACTTAGCCAACTTGGCGAATTTGAAAAACTAGGCATCGATAAAACTTATGCAGTCAGCGCAAAAACAGGAGCCGATCTAGGAGACCTGCTCGACTACATTTACGATGAATTAGAATTAAAAGGCACAACTCCAGATGAACGTGAAATGACAAAAGAAGAAAAAAACGCACAATACGACAAAAAAATAAGAATTGCCATTCTCGGTAAACCAAATGTTGGAAAATCATCACTGATCAACAAAATTGTTGGAGAAGAAAAAGTAATCGTCTCCCCTATCCCCCACACAACTCGTGAAAGCCAAGATTTAACAATCGAGTACGAAGATTACGAACTAACTTTCATCGATACAGCCGGCCTAATTAAAAAACGAAAAATCGCAAACAAAATACAAGAACAAAGCCTAGACCAGAGTCTTCACAGTCTCAAGAGAGCCGACCTAGCACTACTTGTAATTGATGCCGACAAAGAAATAACAACCCAAGACAAAAACATAGCCGGCCTAATTCTCGACGAAAACAAATCACTCATGTTTATTGTTAATAAATGGGACCTAGTAAAAGCAAAAGACACTCACAGTGACAAAGTCTACACAGAATTCTTGCACCGATCATTCCCCTACCTAACCTGGGCACCAATTATCTTCACCTCAGCCCTAACGGGATTCAAAATCGAAAGATTAATCAAAGAAGTTCTAGAAATAAATGACTCTCAAAATAAAAAAATAAACGAACAAGAACTAGCAGAGTTCAAACGATATATAATCAGAAAACAGTCCCCTAGAAAAACAAAAGGCACAAAACCACCATTCATCCACATCATCCGACAAATCGACGTCAAACCTCAAACTTTTGAAATCCTAGCCGACACAGCAGACAACCTACACTTCTCATACCGCCGATTCATCACAAACCAACTTCGTGAAAAATTCGACCTCTGGGGATGCGGCATCAAACTAGTCCTCACAGAAATAAACCCCAAGAAAAAACATCAAACATAAGTTTACAATTATCACAACTGAGTAATTGAAGTAGTCATTTAATTTTCTGCGTTTCACTCACTACTCACTACTCACCACTCACCCTATGCGATTAATCGTCGGCCTCGGCAACCCAGGCCCAAAATACAAAAACACCCGCCACAACATCGGCTGGCTAATCCTCGATGCTCTTGCTGACAAAAACAAATGGCACACAAGCAAAAACAACAACGCAGATTACACTCACGTCGAAATAAATGGAACTGACACCGAACTCGCCAAACCACTAACCTTCATGAACAAATCAGGCTCTTCTGTTGCCAAAATAATCAAAAAACACAACCTAACCCCTTCCGAAGATCTAATTGTAATCCACGACGACCTCGACATCACCTTTGGCAACTACAAAATCCAGAAAGATCGTAGCGCCGCCGGCCACAATGGAGTAAAATCAATCATCGAACACCTCGGCACCCAAGACTTCACTCGAATCAGAGTAGGAATAGCAAAAGAAAACAAAGACCACCAAGGCGACTCCGCAACTTTCGTCCTCAAACGATTCAACCTCCTTGAAAGAATAAAATTAAACTCACTCAAAGAAAAAATAATCGAAGAATTAAAAAACATCACCTAATACCCCTTACCCGAGATTCCGAAATCTCGGGGTCAAAATCTTTCTAAAATAAAATATCCGAGGATGAGCATCCTCGGGCAATAAAAAAATACGGACTCAATCCGTATTTTTTAATACCTTTACAATAAAACTCACCAGTATATGTTTATCCAGCAAGCCGCATAAACATAGTTTTATAGAAACAAGTGCAACTAGGAGGGGAAATTACACTTAATCCTGACTGATGAGCTATATTGTAAAGATAATCTCTAACTGATTACCATCTTATACTAATGCTCCGTACCTTGTCAAGTACTTTTTATCAACAAAAAAATCGCTACGTATTTATACGCAGCGATCATACTATTACATATGACTTTCAATATAACGTTGATACCCCCGACATTCAAGAGACTCAACATATCGGCAAGCCCATTGCAGATACTGATTATCATTAAACTCCTTATAATCATACACCTTGTTATGCAAAGTTTGCCAAATTTGACCATGAAGACTAGTATACATCGCATTCTTCTCTGCAACATATCCCGGATCATCCCATACAACAGCCGAGCTTACAAGCTCATCACCTTGACGTTGATATCTTTTAAAGATCCCCCATTGCCGTTCAAGAGAAGATCTTAAATAATTCCTCGCCTTTCCAATGTCGACTTTCATCAATCGACTAAACTCTGTCTTCAACATATCAATATCATCCTCGGTCAATTTCGTCCTGGCAGTAAATACCAGATAGATCATATTACTTCTCCGACTATCCGGCACTTCATAATATTTCATGATATCTTCAAAAATCACCGATTGAACATTCATAGAATTAGAAAGATTCATAAAAAAGCTAACCAACGCAGTTTGACCCTCCGCAGTTCCACCTTTTCTCCGCGCATAGTCAACGACCGCTTTTTCAACATCTTCCATTGCAACTAAATTCCCATTGATTGGTGCCATCATTTCCGACGTCAAAATCGCCGTATAAAAGATACTGTACTTATCCATAGCAGAAATCAGGTCAAACAATCGACCAGGTGTTGTTTGTTCAAAGATTGGACCAATACCCCAACTACAAACATGCTCTCCAGCCTCAGCCAAACTTTTTGCCAAAATAAGCATTTCACGATACTCATCGTTAGTCACAAATACTTGTGACTTCAAATAATTATATCGCTTCCACTCTTGCTGAACTTCCGTCAATTCCGGCTCTTCCTTCACTTGAACTTGATCAGCAACAACCTGCTCCTTTTGAGCAGTTCCCATAGTCGCACAAGAAAAAGACAAACCACTAACCAAAACCATAATCAATACGAAAATTTGCTTCATTTTCCTATCTCCCTTCTTTGTGATGAACAATTATTCGACTCATTCCGAATTTTTAATATTAGCATAATGACACAAGATTGTCAATACAACCAACAAAAAACCACCCATTTTACACAAAACCCCATCAATCCACACCCCCCTCTTTACCCCATTCAATTCATCTATGCTAAGATATTATCAACAATAAATTTCTCGTTTAACTAAAAGTCAAAGATCAAAAGTCAAATGTCTCCTCGAGTCTGAGCGTAGAGGGCTCATCCCTCGGAGTCGTAGACAAATGTTTCTCTATGAAATACCTCATCTCCATCTCAAAAATAAACAAAATCGGCCCATCAACACTAGGCCGTCTTTTCAAATACTTCAAATCAGGAGAAGCAATCTGGACCGCCAGCTACAATGACCTCAAACACGTAGGCCTATATGAAAACATTATCCAAGAATTCCTATTAAAAAGAAAAATCATAAACCCTGACCAAGAACTCGAAAACCTAAACAAACACAATATAAAAGTCACTGCCCTACCCGACGACGACTATCCTCGCTTATTAAAAGAAATCCACAATCCCCCATTCATTCTCTATTACAAAGGAAACCTAACCAACCTATCCGAAGAATCAATCGCAATTGTCGGTAGTAGAAAAATGACCTCCTACGGAAAACAAATCACGCAAACAATAGTCTCAGAACTATCCAATCAAAACATAATGACCATCAGCGGTCTAGCACTCGGAGTTGATTCCATAGTCCATATCCACACACTACAAAATGACAACAGAACAGTCGCCGTACTCGGCGCAGGTCTCGATCGAATCTACCCAACCACAAACCATATCCTCGCTCAGAAAATTGTAGAACAAAACGGTCTCCTCATCTCAGAATACCCAATCGGAACACTCCCCCTCAAACACAACTTCCCAATGAGAAACCGAATCATCTCAGGCCTCAGCCTAGGTACTCTTGTAATAGAGGCCGGCGAAAGCTCAGGTGCCCTTATAACAGCCAAATTCGCCCTAGAACACAACCGAGAGGTCTTTGCCATCCCAGGAAACCTAACAAGCCCAATGTCAAAAGGCACAAACGATCTCATCAAAAACGGAGCCAAACTCGTCCAATCAGCAGAAGACATTCTAGAAGAACTAAACATCAAACAAATCCAACAGTTCAAAACCAACCAAGAAATCATCCCCGACTCACCCGAAGAAGCCGAAATCCTCAAACACCTCACAAGCGAACAAAAACACGTAAATGAACTCGTCAAACTCTCATCCTTCACCATCACAAAAGTAAACTCAACCCTCATGATGCTCGAAATGAAAGGCCTCATCAAAAACCTCGGCAATAATATCTATATTAAATCGATGAACTAATTTTAATCACAGTTAAACAGTTAATCGGTTAACCTTATTTAAAAACCACTATACAATTTTCCTTCTTTCAATAAAAAAAACCGCCCTTAATTTAAGGACGGATATTATTTACTATTTCATTCTCTCATGAAAAGAGACAATCGGATGAACCTCAACATCAGCCCATACCTGCAACATTTTCACCATCCCATCAACTGGATCATCACCTGAAACATAAATCTCAAAAAACCTGTCAGGCAAAAACTTACGAAAAATTTCCCCTTTTGGATTGTTTGCATACCCAAATGTCTGATTATTAGAAATAGTCAAAACCGCTTCACGAGTCAAACCAGCCCTTTCAATCCAATTTTGAATTACATCAAACATTTTTTTATTATTCTTGAAATACATCTCATCAGTACTATCTCCAAACCCATGTACCACAATTCTCGGCATCACTAACCTCCTTTGTGTATGAGATAAACAACGATCAGATAACTCACCTTAACAACATTCCACGACTTTGTCAACATTGATTACGATAAATCATTAATCTTTACCCTTTTCACTTTTCCCTACATTTGACAACCTAAAAAATCTCTGTCATATTAATCACAAATCATAAAACTTAAATAAACGACTTAAATGAACCCTGCATCAAGTAATTCGTAGGATTCGTAGCTAATTCGTTATTCGTAGTATGAAGAATCTCGTCATCGTCGAGTCACCAACAAAAGCAAAAACTATCTCAAAATTCCTATCAAATGATTATAAAGTCGAATCAAGCTTCGGCCATATTCGTGATCTCCCAAGAAAAACAATGGGAATAGACATTGAACACAACTTCGAACCAACCTATGAAATCCCAGAAAAAGCCAAAGCGCAAGTTCGAAAACTAAAGGCTCTCGCAAAAGACAGCGAAATGATCTACTTCGCGACAGATCAAGATCGTGAAGGTGAAGCAATCGCCTGGCATCTAAAGCACATATTAAAACCAAAACACTCAAAAAGAATTACCTTTCACGAAATTACAAAAACAGCTATCAAAAAATCACTCGAAACTCCAGGTGAAATTAATATGCCAGAAGTAGACGCTCAACAAGCTCGTCGAATTTTGGATAGACTCGTAGGTTACGAACTTTCTCCTTTCCTGTGGAAAAAAGTCGCGCGAGGACTCTCTGCTGGTCGAGTACAATCAGTTACAGTCAGACTAATAGTAGAAAGAGAACGAGAAATCGAAGCTTTCAAACCAGAAGAGTACTGGACCCTAGAAGCTACCTTCTCAAATGACAAAAAAGAAACAATCGAAGCAAAACTACACACAGTAGACGGAAAAACACTTAAAAAATTCGATGTTAATAATGAAGCCGATGCAAAAAAACTAGAAACAGAAATCAATTCCCAAAAATACAAAGTTGCCAGCATCGAAACAAAAGAAGTGAAGAAAAAAACACCTTCACCATTCCAAACCTCAACACTACAACAAGACGCCAATAACAAACTAGGCTTTAGCGCCAAACAAACAATGATGCTAGCGCAACAACTATACGAAGGTATCCATCTAAAAAATGAAGAAGGTCAAGTTGGTCTAATCACTTACATGAGAACCGATTCACTTAACCTATCAGATGAATTTTTGACTAATGCAAACGCATATATCAAAAAAGAGTTTGGTAATGAATACGCAAGCGACAAACCAAAAACCTTCAAAACAAAAACCAAAGCAGCCCAAGAAGCCCACGAAGCTATTCGTTGCACAAACGTAAAATACTCTCCAGAATCCTTAAAGACTGTTCTTAACGACAATCAGTACAAACTATATAACCTAATCTGGAGCAGAAGTGTCGCAACCCAGATGACCGAGGCAATCTTCAATTCAACTGCAATCAATATTATGTCAAACGACGACAAATACTCTTTCCGAGCTACCGGCCAAACAATGAAATTCGACGGTTTTATGAAAGTTTACAAAACTGACTCAAAAGAAAACCTACTTCCAACCGTCGAAAAAGATGAAGCACTAAACCTAGACAAACTCGACCCAACTCAACATTTCACCCAACCACCTCCACGATACACAGAAGCTTCACTTGTGAAAATTCTAGAAGAATACGGAATCGGTCGACCATCAACCTACGCCCCAACCTTATCCACCATCGAAGACCGAAATTACGTAACAAAAGAAGAAAAACGATTCAAACCAACCGATATCGGAATAACTGTAACCGACATTCTAGTCGAACATTTCCCTAACGTCGTCGATTACCAGTTTACCGCCAAAATGGAAGCCGACCTTGATGAAATTGCCCACGAAGGCAAAAAATGGCAACCGCTTATCAAAGAGTTCTATGTCCCCTTTCACAAAAATCTACTTAAAAAAGATAAAGAACTAACAAAGGCAGAACTTACAGAAGAAGCAACTGACGAAAAATGTCCAAAATGCAAAGAACCAATGATTATAAAAATGGGAAGATTCGGTCGATTCATGGCCTGCACCGGTTACCCAGAATGCAAAACAACTAAACCAGTAGAAGAAGAAGGTGAAAATGGCGAAAAACCAGAATCAGAAAAAATCGAAGAAAAATGCCCAGACTGCAAGAGCGACCTAGAATACAAACACGGCCGATTCGGCAAATTCATCGGTTGCTCTGGTTACCCCGACTGCAAATTCATCAAAAAAATCCAATACAAAACCGGCGTCAAATGCCCAGACTGCAAAGACGGCGACATAGTTTCACGAAAAAGCAAACGCGGAGTCTTCTACGGATGCTCTGCTTACCCCGACTGCAAATTCACCATGTGGGGCAAACCAACAGGAGACAACTGCCCCGACTGCAAATCCCTCCTCGCCTACGGCCCAAAAGAAACAACCAAATGCTCAAACAAAGAATGCAAATACACAAGTGAAAATACCGAACAAGAATCAATTTCCAAATAACAAGCACCCCCGAACTACAAACTATTGCATGTTTGAGTACGGGGCAGGCAAATAACAAGGAAATTTCAAATAACAAATTACAAATGACAAACAACTCTGAAAATTGGTTTTAACTATATTATGGTTTTGTGATTTGTTTGATTATTTGGAACTTGGTGATTGGGATTTGTTTGGAAATTGAAATTTGAAATTTGGAAATTTCACAGCACTTCCCACCTACTCTAAACACCCACCAACCTATTGCATTCCCAAATAAACTTTGATATACTCACTTTCGTAGGGTGCTTGTGACACCCTTTCATCAACATTTAATTGGGGTACTATCCTTGCACTCTACACTAAAAAAAGACGACATACGTGTCGTCTTTTTTAGTTATTCTTCAACATTCTTTCATTTTCACAACTAAAAGCTAACAGCTAACAGCTTTTTTAAAAAACGAAAACTCCTTGATCAGAAACCAAGGAGTGTTCGGTGGGATATACCCCTATCATCAACATCCCTATTATAGCAAACATTTAAAGATTTGTCAAGCCCACAACACATTCTCCCATTTCTTACTAATTTTAGCCAATATCCATCTATGTATTTTCTCCCTAATTTCCTATTCCCATTTTCTAATTTCCAAAACAACTTGATTTTCCCTCCTATTATGCTAAAATAGGTATATAGTGAACTTTTTCTTTTTACTCATTTTTAATGATATCTTTTCTATATTTACGATTTTAGCCTTATCAACCATTCGTAGATTCGTCTTTGACCTTGAGCAAAGTCGAAAGGTAGAAGATTCGTTATTCGTAGTCAATGAATATACAAGAAATAATACAAATTGTTAAGACAAACCACATATCCTCAAAAATAACAGCACTTGAGAAAAGCCATATTTTTTTAAAAAAATTTCTATCTGATTCAACTTCTCATAACAAAAAAGAACTATACAATACAGCAATAGCTAGAGCCAACTCTCTTGCTATAAAAAAAGCAGGAGTTCGATTCATCGCTGCGTCATTACTGTTCGACCTACCAAATCTCGATAAAAAAATCTGGAAAAAAATCCGTCGAGAAGTTGACGAAGAAATTGAACTTCTAGTTAAATGTAACGATTACGTTCTTCAAGTCTTTCCACTACCAGAGAATCTTGCTGTCTACAATCATGTTTTCAACACTGCCCTAAAACTTTCAGAACTCCATATTGATGTTGCCTCAATGTGCACTGCCCTACTCCACGAAATCCCAATTCAAACAAAAATCACAACAAAAGAAATTCGAAAAAAATTCACTAATCAAATAGCAGATCTTATCGAGAAATATCAGAAACTCCATGAACTACAATCAGCCAAAAGCGCAAAATTCGTAAATAATCTGCGAGAACTAGCGCTAGCAATGGCGCAAGATCTCCGTGTTATCATTATCAAGATGTGCTCAAACTATGAAAACATGGTTAATGAAAAAAACCCACCCCAAGTACTAAAAGAAAGCGCTATTGAATCAATGGAAATATTGGCCCCAATCGCTGACTTACTTGGTATCTGGCGACTTCGTTGGCAACTAGAAGACTATGCTTTCAAAATATTAAAACCAACTGAATACGAACGAATCGCAAAACGATTCAATGTTGATGAAAAAAAGAATCGAGAAAAATACATTTTCAAAACAAAAGCACTTCTCGAAAAAAAAGCCAAAGAAGCTGGCATTGCCTGCACAGTCGAAGGTCGATTCAAACATTTCTATAGTATTTATCAAAAAATGAAATACAAAAATAGAACTTTTAGTGAAATCTCAGACGTATTTGCCCTTCGAGTTATTGTTAATACTACAGACGACTGTTATCGAGTTCTCGGTGTAATTCACGGCCTCTGGCCACCCAAACAAAGACGGATGAAAGACTTTATCAGCGCCCCAAAAGAAAACAGCTACCAAAGTCTTCACACAACCGTAACCGGCATCAACAATAAACCAACTGAATTTCAAATCAGAACAAAAGACATGGACAAAACCGCCAAGTTTGGTGTTGCGTCCCACTGGAACTACAAACACAAATCAGCCAACCCAACCTGGATCCAAGAGCTCTTAATAAAACAACAAAAATACAAAGACGACGATGCATTTTTTAGCTCTTTTATCTCCGACATCATCCAAAAAAGGATATACGTATACTCTCCAAAAGGAGACGTCATTGCCCTACCTTCTGGCGCAACACCGGTTGATTTTGCTTATCACATTCATAGTGAAGTTGGTCACAAATGCAAGAGCGCCATTGTAAACGATGTACCAGTCACCCTTGACTACAAGTTAAATTCAAATGATATAATACAAATTATTACAGACAGAAAGCAACTTGGTCCAGATGCTAAATGGCTTAACTTCATTCAAAGCCAAACTGCAAAAAAACACATCTCAGATTTTTTAAATAAAACAACACCGCAAGATCCTATCAATTTATGAAAACACTAACTCTCAGACAATTCATCAATAATCTGCAAGAACACTATTCAAAATCCGATATTAAAATTATTGAAAAAGCTTTTGAATTTGCAAGTACTGCCCACAAAGGCCAAAAACGAGCTAGCGGTGCTGACTACATAGAACATTCCCTTCACGCAGCCAACAATCTCGCAGATCTCAAACTCCCTACCCCAATAATTATCGCAGGCCTGCTTCACGACGTTCCAGAAGACACGGACGTAACGCTCGAAGAAATAAAACAAACTTTCGGTGCAGATATCGCAAAAATGGTAGAAGGAATCACAAAACTAAGCAACATCAAATATAGAGGAATCGAAAGATACGTTGAGAACCTTCGAAAAATGTTTATCGCCATGGCACAAGACATTCGAGTAATTCTAATAAAATTTGCAGACAGACTTCACAATCTACAAACTCTCTATGCCCTACCAGCCGACAAACAAAAAAGAATCGCAATGGAAACCCTAGAAATCTACACCCCAATCGCCAACAGACTCGGTATCGGAGAACTTCAGAGCCGTCTAGAAGACGCTGCTTTCAAATACGCCTACCCCGACCAGTTCACAAAGATGGAACATATCATAAAAGAGAATCTACCAGAAAAGAAAAAGATTCTCGACAACATGATCAAAAAAATAAAAAGCCAACTCGACAAAAACAACACAAAATACTACAATATATACGGAAGATCAAAACACTACTATAGTTTCTACCGTAAATACCTAAAATACGATCGCGATATCTCACAAATCTATGACCTTATCGCTATGCGAGTTATAGTTGATAATGTTTCAGACTGCTACGCAATACTTGGTCTAATCCACAACACATGGAAACCAATCAGAGGGCGAATAAAAGACTACATTGCTCAACCAAAACCAAACGGATACCAATCACTCCACACAGCAGTCTTTGGCGACAACCAAGAAATCGTTGAAATACAAATCCGCACACGAAAAATGAACGAGCAAGCTGAATACGGTATTGCCGCTCATTGGCATTACAAAGAAGATAATCC
>Ga0233430_1002114_pt1 | contig 24216 bp, 19 predicted proteins | sample SI_118_April2016_2_FD_179883 | JGI IMG/M metagenome (GOLD analysis project Ga0233430, IMG submission 179883) | Seawater microbial communities from Saanich Inlet, British Columbia, Canada - SI_118_April2016_150_MG | ecosystem: Environmental > Aquatic > Marine > Inlet | place: Canada: British... | reverse complement strand
ACATGAAAGCACCAGAAGATCCTGTCGTGATAATGATCTGCTCAACCGGAATGGTAACGTTGTAATAGTCTTTGTAGTAAGCCGCCAGGCGTTCTCTTAAAGGCGGCACGCCAAGCGCATCGGTATAGCCGAGCAAATCTTGGTCCAAGGCTTTTTTAGCGGCCTCAATGACGGCTTTCGGGGCAGATGTGCTGGGCTGGCCAACTTCCAGATGCAATACATCCTTGCCGGTCGCCGCCCGCTCATTTGCAGCGCGCATGACATCCATAACAATAAAAGGCGGTATGACGCCCCGCTCAGCAATTTTTAAAACCATTTTACTCGCTCGCGTTGGAGGCCAATCCGCTGCCGCGCGGATCGGTTTGAATGACACATGTCCCAGGATCCCGGGGCAAGCCGCCGGAACAATAAACCGCATTAACCAACCCTAAGATCGGTGTCGCCGCAATGTGATGACCACGCTGGGTTAAATAAGATTTTGTTGAGGCGTCCATGCTTGGCTCATAAAAAGTCACATCCGGTGCACCGCCATGATGGACACGGGGCGCTGACATCGCCCGACCAAGCTTTTCGCCAGCCAGCATAGCCCGGCCGAACACGTTCATCAGCGCCGTCGGTGCCGCTATGCCGCCCGATGCAGCACCAGCAAAAAATATGTTATTGGAGCTTCTGTTATGAACCAGGATCGGACCCAACGCGGTCGGCCCTTTACCGCGATTGGTCGGCGCAGCGGCCAGCATTATTCCGGTACCTTTTGCCATCCGGCCGATCCCAAAACTGTTGTTCATAGTGAGAGCACAAGCGACGGCCGAGCCTTCCCGATCAATCACAACAAAGCTCGTTGCCGATGGATTTTCCGCCCGCTGCTTCGGCGCTGGCTGGAATGCCTCAGGCGACAGATGACGGCTCGCCTGATAATTACCGATCAATTGGTCCAAATGCCGGTCCGAAATAAGTGTTTTTGGTGGATTTGCGATGGAGAAATCTTCCCGCAGCCAGCGCTCTCTATCGCCATAGCTTCTAAGCGCAGTCTCAGCCAACACATGATACTTCTCGTCGGCTGAAGCATCATCGAATAAGTCTCCGTCATCCAACATGCCGAACATTTGCGCGGCGACCAAACCACCCGAAGCGGGTGGCGGCATAAAATGAATTTGATGATTGCCGACTTTCTTAACCAAGGTCTCTTTCCACTGCGGTTTAAAGGCCCTGAGATCGCTTAGCGACAATGAACCACCGGCTTGGCGGACACCGGCAACCAGCTGGCGCGCGAATTTGCCTTGATAAAAATCTGCCGGACCGCGTTGCCGTAAACTGGAGAGCGCGGTCGAGAGATCAATTTGCCGCATAAAACTCCCCTCGCCGATCATTTTGCCATTAGGCTGGAGAAATACTTTGCGGGCTTCAAGATCGGCAACCAGAGCACCGGCGACCGGATTTAAATCCGTCACCAGCGAGCGCGAGGCTTGCGTGCCAAAACGTGCCAGCTTTTCTCCTATCGCTACCAAACCTGCCCATTGAAAACGGCCATAGCGGGTATGCAGCGCAAATATACCAAGCGGATTACCCGGCACCGCGCTGGGCCGCGACGCGGTCGGTGGAATATTTGCCGGCACACGGCTCAGAAAATCAAGCGCCTCTATTTTTTTAGTTTTGTGATCAAAGACCATACACACGCCGCCGCCCCCAAGACTGGCCTTTGAGGGCAGCGTAACAGCGAGAGTAAAATAAACAGCTGTCGCCGCATCGGCAGCACTACCGCCCGCCGATAGAATTTTCTGACCTTCCAAGACGGCCCTCGGCTCATCAGCCGCAACACCGCCGATAAAGCCTTGAACATATCCTTCCGTGCCAAGCTCTTCCGGCGAATTGCCACAAGCCCCTAATACTAAAATTAGGCCAAAGAGCGTCCCAAAAGCTGGCAAATTGCGATTTAATAACCTCATAGATTCACCTGTGATTTGACGACGCCCCATGCGGGAACTACTTTAATTATATATTGTGCCAAAGCCAATTGCCCAATTTGGGGCTTTAATGGAACTATTAAATTGAAATATCGCATCTATCCGCTTGTCTTATTCATGGCAATTGCCGTTTTGTTGCCTTCGCCCGTTAGCGCGAAGGGTATTTCAATGATCCGCGATGCCGAAATAGAAAACACCATTCGCGATTATGCCAAGCCACTTTTGCTGGCGGCCGGACTTGAACCATCATCCATACGCATTCATATCGTAAATGACAACACGCTCAATGCATTCGTTGCCGGTGGCCAGCAGATATTCATCAATACCGGCCTCATTATAAGAAGCAAAAAGGCCAGCCAGATTATTGGCGTGCTGGCCCACGAGATCGGTCATATCGCCGGTGGCCATCTGATCAAGGCCGCAAATGCGAGAAAAGATGTCTCGGCGGCGACCTTACTGGGCATTCTTCTTGGCGGAGCAGCGATTGTTGCTGGTCGGCCCGATGCCGGCTCAGCTGCAATTCAGCTTGGCACCAATATTGGCATCAAAAATTATCTAAGTTTCAGCCGCACCCAGGAATCTTCAGCCGATCAGGCTGGCTTGCGCTTTCTTGATGGCACTCAGCAATCTTCCCGCGGGTTATTAGAGTTCATGGAAGTCCTGGAAGATCAGGAACTCCTGAGTGCCCGCAATCAAGATCCCTATGTGCGCACCCACCCGTTAAGTCGCGATCGTATTGATTCCATCCGTCATCATCTCGAGAAATCGCGCTATGCCGATAAGGTGGAATCCGTTGCCAATCGCATCTCACATGCCCGTATCAAAGCGAAGCTTATCGGCTTCACCCAATCGCTCACCCGCACGCTTAGAGCTTATCCTGAAGATAGCGACACCTTGGATGGCAATTATGCCCGTTCGATCGCCTATTACCGCCGACCAAATCTAGCCAAGGCGATCCCGCTGATTGACAAACTAATCGCTCAATTGCCGAACGATCCTTATTTCCATGAATTAAAGGGCCAGATTTATTTCGAGAATGGTAAAATCGATTTAGCCCTGCCCTCCTATCAGAAATCGGTTGATTTGCTACCTGAGTCGGCCCTTTTAAAAGCCCAGTTAGCGCAGGCTCAAATCGAGAAAAATTCTCCAGGATTGCTTAGGAAGGCGGTAGATAATTTGTTATTCTCGGTCGACCGAGATGCCACCCGACCCTTCGTTTGGCGCCAATTGGGCATTGCCTATGGCCGCTTGGGGAAAATGGGCGAAAGTTCAAGGGCCTTGGCCGAAGAAGCGATTTTGATTGGTCGCTACCGCGACGCCATTGGCATTGCTGAGCGGGCCAAGAAGCAATTGAAACGCGGCTCCCCCAATTGGCTACGCGCCGAGGATATTATAAACACCGCCCGGCAGAACATGAAAAACCAAGAGAAGCGTTAGACATGCATATCCGGTGCGGAACGTGATGGCTAAGGCGATCAAACTACTTTTTCTGACACTCGCTCTCGTTGGCTGCACCATACCTCGCCAAGATATTAATCCTGAGGGCTATCTCGAAATATTTGGTCCCGCTTCTGCGATCACCAAAAGCAACCTTCCCGCTGAATGGTTTGTCGACGGCATGGCTGAGACGCAGTTTTTAAAATCCCATCTCAACATAAACAACATCGATGGCTCACCGGCCCTCATCCTATCCGGCGGCCCAAAAGCCTATGTCTTCGCCAAGCGAACCAAAGCCAGTTTATTGGCCACGCCATTTCTCAGTTGGTCCTGGAATTATCCCGCAGATCGCAACGACGAACATCCGCTGCGTCTTATAATCGGCTTTCACGGCGGCGACCCCAAAAGCGGCTCATGGGGCAGTCAGCCTTTGGTTTATCTTGGCAAGAAAGCCCCGCCTTACGATCGAGCAATTTCCATCATCTGGCACCGCAATGCTTTCTTGCGGGGTACGATCAATCATAAATCAAAACTGCCTAAATACATTGCCCGAGGTGGCCTGGAAAATACTGACAAGTGGCACAATGAAAATCTTGATCTTGCGGCCTTGTACAAACGTATTTGGCCAAAAGATGATATATCCAGAGTTAAAATTATGTATGCCGGGTTTGCTGCTACCAAGGCTCCAGCTTTGGATAAGTCCTCGCCAGCCGCTTTTGCAGATATTGTGTTATCAAAATAGTTAAACGTCATATTTTTGTGAGAATAGCTAAAAATGCGTGCAATGCCCCTGCTCCCTCTTGTAGAGAAGAGTATGATAATTAGAAAACTAGGTAAAAATTTATGAAGAATCGCTTTTACTTTTATTTGGTGATCGCTCTGGTGCTCAGTATTGCAGGCTTGGCCGGTCAGATTAATTCTGCCCAGGCTCAAGAAAAGAGCAGTCCGTCCTTTACTGCGCTGCAGAAGAAGGAAATGGAGAAGATTATTGGCGATTATATTCGCGCTCATCCGGAAATTATTTTGGAATCCGTTCGCGCCATGCAAGAGCGTGAACGCGCCAACGAAAAACAACGCGGACTCAATAATCTGGTTACCTATCGCGAGCTTATTCTCAATGACCCAACATCGCCAATTGGCGGAAATCCGAAGGGTGATGTGACGATTGTTGAATTTTTCGACTACAATTGCGGCTATTGCAAACGGGTTCACCCAACCATTGAGAAACTCATTGCTGAAGATAAAAACATTCGTTTCGTCTATAAAGAATTCCCGATTTTATCACCTCAGTCAGAACTCGCCGCACGTGCTGCCTTGGCTGCCTGGCGCCAGGATAAATCTGTATATGTTCCTCTCCATCGGGATTTTATAAATTTAAAGGGCGGATTTTCTGAAGGCCGAATTCTGCGCCTAGCCAAAAAATATGAACTAGATACAGCTCAATTGAAAAAAGACATGAATTCCGAATCGATGGGTAAAATCATTGCCGGCAATCGAGCGCTTGCCCAACAATTGGGCATAACAGGAACGCCTGGATTTATTATTGGCAATCAGATTGTCCCGGGTGCCGTTGATTTAGCCACGCTAAAGCAAATGGTCGCGGAAGCCCGCAAAGGCTAGTTTTTTATTTACTATTAAGGGGAAGCAGCGAATAGCGGTAGCCGCCTGGGCTTTCAATTAAAATTAGGATTTCTTTTTTGCCGGTTTTTTTCGCCGCCGTAATAATTCTGGTGAGCTGTTTCGGCTGCCAGACCTCCATCAAATTGGCCTGAAGAATTACATCGCCCGGCTGAAGCCCGGTCGCGACAACTTTGCTTTTTTTATCGACCAAGGTGACAACGATGCCACGGCTGTCCCAGCGAAGCGCAAATCTTTCACGTACTTTATTAGTAATGGAAGATACGGTTATGCCGATATCAGGGTAATTTGCAAAGGCCCCGTTGGTCACTTTCCAGGAAGCCGGACGGGTGCCGGATATCAGGTTCAACTTCACTTTACGGCCATTGCGCATCACGACAACGGAAATTTTTTGGCCTGCTTCGGTTTTGACAACCGCTTTCACTAAAGAGTCGAAATCATTAATCTTTGCCCGGTTAAACTCAACAATAAGATCGCCGCGCCTAAACCCGGCCATTGCTCCAGCTTCACCAATTGCGACATTTTTGACCAATACGCCTGACTGATTGATATTACCAAGCAACTTGCTGACACGTTTATCAAAACCCTGAATTTCAAGACCCAGAAATCCCGTCTCAGCCGCAGCTGCCCCGACCTGCACGCCCCAGAAAAGGGATGCGAGGCATAAAACCTTTATTGTATTTTTTATCAACCGAGTACTCATAAGGACAACTTATTTTGTAAATGTAGCCAAAATTTGGCAGATTGGTTAAAGACTAACGCCTTGCATTTGACCAAACAATAGAACAATTATGAAAAAATAGTTAGGAATCAATGACTTTCCTTTTAAATACATACTTGCGACAGGCCCCAACCCACTTTATTTAGTCATGGAATGAGCGGATTTGGTGCGCTTTTAACCCACTTTAAGATAGGTAATAATTGGTGAGACTATTATCAATTTTTGGCACGCGGCCTGAGGCTATTAAGATGGCACCTGTGGTCAAAGCGCTTGATGCTGAGACAGACATCGAATCTTTGGTTTGTGTGACTGCCCAGCACCGCGACATGCTGGATCAGGTTCTCACCCTTTTTGACATAAATCCTGACTATGATTTGGACATCATGGCCGCTAATCAAGGTTTGATGCATATCACAACAGCCGTTCTTGAGGGTCTGGAGAAAGTTTTAAATGACTGCCAGCCTGACCGGGTTCTGGTCCATGGTGATACAACGACAAGTTTTGCAGCTTCACTGGCGGCTTTTTATCAGAAAATTCCGGTGGGCCATGTCGAGGCCGGCTTGCGCACCGGCGACATTTACGCGCCTTGGCCAGAGGAAATGAACCGGCGATTAACCGATACAATCTGCGACATGCATTTTGCACCGACCCCGTCGGCCGAGCAAAACCTGATTGATTGCGGCACACCCAACTCAGGCATTTCAGTTACTGGCAATACCGTGATCGACGCTTTGCTGCAGATTAGCGATCGGCTCGATAGCGATGAGGCCGTATTTGCCGAAGCCACGCAAAAGATACCCCGCTTAGATGAATCCAAAAAACTTATCCTCGTTACCGGCCATCGGCGTGAGAATTTTGGCGATGGCTTTGAGCGCATCTGCAAGGCGTTGGCTGAAATCGGTGCCCGGGACGATGTACAGATTATATATCCCGTTCACCTCAATCCCAATGTTCAGGAACCGGTAAATCGAATATTGAGCGATCAGGCCAATATTGAACTCATCGCACCACTTGATTATTTGCCCTTCGTCTACTTGATGAAAGAATCCCATTTTATCATTACTGATTCGGGCGGTGTTCAGGAAGAGGCGCCCTCACTCGGCAAACCCGTTTTGGTGATGCGCGATTTAACCGAACGCCCTGAAGCCGTGGACGCCGGCACTGTCAAACTTGTTGGCACCGATGAGCGGAAAATAGTACAAGAAGCGATGCGGTTACTTGATGATGAGAAGATGTATAGCGCGATGTCCGAGGCTCATAACCCTTACGGTGATGGCAAGGCAAGCGCCAGAATAGTAACGGAGATTTTACGTGGCATCTAAAACTCCAAATGAGATCAAAAAAGTCTCGGTCATCGGGCTCGGCTATGTTGGACTGCCGACGGCAGCCATAATCGCCAATCGCGGCATTAATGTTACCGGTGTCGATGTTAATGCAGAGACAGTAGAGACCATCAACAAAGGCGATATCCATATTGTTGAGCCGGATCTGGATATCCTAGTCAGAAGCGCCGTTGCCTCCGGAAATTTAAATGCCACGACATCTCCAGAGCCGGCAGATGTCTTTATTCTTGCCGTGCCGACGCCATTTAAGGATGGCAACAAGCCCGACCTTTCCTATCTTGAGCAAGCATCAAGCACTCTGGCTCCGGTTCTTGAGAAAGGTAATCTGGTCGTGTTGGAATCAACGTCGCCTGTCGGCACCACCGCCCAAATCGCCGCCTGGCTGGAAGCTGCCCGGCCTGATCTAACTTTTCCCTCATCCGATAATTCTGATCCCGATATATCTATCGCTCATTCGCCAGAGCGTGTCTTACCCGGACGGGTACTGATCGAGCTGGTTGACAATGACCGGGTCATTGGCGGGCTTTCAGAAACCTGCAGTGAACGGGCGAAAAATTTCTACAGCCTGTTTGTCAACGGCACCTGTCAGCTGACCAACGCGCATACGGCAGAGCTGGTAAAGCTGGCTGAAAACGCTTACCGGGACACCAATATTGCTTTTGCCAATGAAATGTCCCTAGTCTGTGACAAATTGGATGTCGATGTGTGGAAGATGATCGAGCTTGCCAATCTTCATCCACGAGTCGAAATCCTCAAACCCGGCCCCGGTGTTGGTGGCCATTGTATCGCTGTCGATCCCTGGTTCATTGTTGACTCAGCACCGGAACAGACACCGCTTATTCAGGCCTCGCGTCACGTCAATGACGGCAAACCAGATTGGGTGATTGAGCAGGCACTGGAGGCCACGGAACCCAAGGCCGCAATCGCCTGTCTGGGTCTCGCTTATAAAGCCGATATCGATGATTTGCGCGAAAGCCCGGCGATGGAGATCGTCGAGAAGCTGGCTGCTCAACATGATGGAGAAATCCTCATCGTTGAGCCAAATATCGCAGAACTGCCGCCGAACTTGAAAATTCTGGAAAACACCAAATATTGTGGATACGAGCAGGCTGTGCAGCAAGCCGATACCGTGATTGTATTGACCGATCACAGCGAATTTAAAGATGTTGATCAATCGCTGTTGACGACTAAGAAATTAATCGACACCCGTGGCATTTGGCGCGACAGTCGAAAATGACTTTAACTTGGGGCCCCAAACCATGACCAAGAAAAAAGCCTTAATTACCGGCATCACCGGACAAGACGGGGCCTATCTGGCCGAACTACTACTCACCAAAGGCTATGAAGTGCATGGCATCAAGCGCCGTTCATCGTCTTTCAACACCGGCCGTGTCGACCATCTCTATACCGACCCGCATATCGAAGGCGGTAATTTTTTTATGCATTTCGGCGATATGACTGATGCGACCAATTTGATCCGCTTGGTTCAAGCGACACAGCCCGATGAAATTTACAATCTCGCTGCTCAAAGCCACGTGCAGGTTAGCTTCGATACGGCAGAATATACCGCCAATGCCGATGGCATCGGCCCGCTCCGTATTCTGGAAGCCATCCGCATATTGTGCCTCGAAAAAACTGCCCGGTTTTATCAGGCCTCAACCTCGGAGCTTTATGGCAAGGTTGTTGAGACGCCGCAAAATGAAAACACGCCCTTTCATCCGAGAAGCCCCTATGCCGCCGCCAAGCTATACGGCTATTGGATTACGGTAAATTACCGTGAAGCCTACGGCATTCACGCCTCTAACGGCATTTTGTTTAACCACGAGAGCCCGATCCGAGGCGAGACTTTTGTCACCCGCAAAATAACGCGCGCTGTAGCAGCAATTGAACTCGGCCTGGAAGATAAACTCTATCTAGGTAATATCGATGCGCTCCGTGATTGGGGCCATGCCAAGGATTATGTCGAAGGCATGTGGCGCATGTTGCAGCAAGATGAACCCGGTGATTATGTCCTGGCGACAGGAGAGCAACATTCGGTACGTGAATTTGTCGAACTGTCCTTTGCCGAAATCGGCCGTAAAATTATCTGGCAGGGCAATGGCGTAGAAGAACAAGGGCTGGACGAGAAAACCGGTGACGTTTTGATTGAAATCGATCCGCGCTATTTCCGCCCGACGGAAGTAGAAACGCTGCTGGGTGATCCGTCAAAAGCGCTGGATGTGCTCGGCTGGCAACACTCAACTTCTTTCCAGGAACTGGTCAGCGATATGGTCAAATACGATATGGAATTGATGAAAAACGGGAATAACGGTCGATAACATGACGGAAAGTGAACACGCCATATTAGCCAAACCCTTTAAATTAGCGGGTAAAAAAGTATGGATTGCTGGCGCAACCGGCATGGTCGGCAGTGCCACCGTCCGGCGGCTGGCATCCGAAAATTGTGACATCCTGACCCCGACCCGCCAGGAGGTCGATCTCGTCAATCAGGCCAGCGTCAACAATTGGATTTCAGCCAATAAGCCAGATGTTGTCGTAGTTGCAGCCGCCACTGTCGGCGGCATTCTTGCGAATTCAACCAGACCGGCAGAGTTTATCTATAATAATATCGCGATTGAGAGCAACGTCATCCACGCTTCATACCTTAACGATGTCGAGAAACTATTGTTTTTGGGCTCAGCCTGTATTTATCCCAGAGAAGCCAGCCAACCAATGGCGGAAGAAGCCTTACTTACCGGCCCGCTTGAGCCAACCAATGAATGGTATGCCATCGCCAAAATAGCCGGCATTAAAATGTGTGAGGCTTACCGCAAACAATATGGCTGTGACTATATTTCTGCTCAGCCCAACAATCTCTATGGCCTCGGCGATAATTTTGATCTCGAGAGCAGCCACGTAATTCCAGCGCTGATGCACCGCGCACATCTTGCGAAAATCGCTGGTGACAAAACCCTGACGATTTGGGGCACAGGCAAAGTCTTCCGCGAATTTCTCCATGTTGATGATTGCGCTGATGCGCTGGTGCATCTGCTTAGACACTATAGCGGCGCAATTCATATCAATATGGGCACCGGCGAGGAGGTGACCATTGGTGAGCTTGCCCAAACTATCGCCGACGTTGTTGGCTTTGAAGGCAGCCTAAAATTTGATACCTCAAAGCCAGATGGCTCGCCTCGCAAGTTGCTCGATAACAGCCGCTTGGAAGCCCTGAACTGGAAATCAAGCATCACTCTCCGAGACGGGCTGGCCTCTACCTATGACTGGTTCCTGGAAAACATCGTCGATTAAGACTTTTCTACCAACATCCGATAAGCCGCGATCGCACGGTCGATATAATCGTCCCAGCTATAGCCTTGCTCGACACGAGCGCGGGCGGCGCGAGCCATTTGATGGCGGGCATCACTGTCTTCTGAGAGCTGGCGAAGAGCATCATGGAGGGCAGCGACATCTTTCGACGGCACGATCAATCCTTCGCCTTCGTGGTCGAGAATATCATGAGCGCCGGCTTCGGGAGTCGTCACTACCGGCAAGCCACTTGCCATAGCCTGCAGCAGTGATAACGGGAAGCCTTCCTCCAGAGACGGTAGGCAGAATATATCGGCGGCCTGGAGCTCATCCGCCAGATCATTGGACGCCACCGCCCCTCTAACTACAACACCTGTCAAATTCTCCCCCGCCAATATTTTTGCAAAATCTTTATCGACCGGACCAATCAGATGCAGCTCAGCCACATCTGACAGACCTTCAAAGGCACGCAACAACCACGGCACACCTTTACGAATACCGACGCCGCCAACAAAAACAATGCGCAGCTTATCGCGCACAAGCGGTTCCGGATTGGGCGAGAAGCGCAGCAAATCGACGCCATAAGGATTAACGATCAGTTTGTCGCCCAGCCCCTTATTCTCTCCCATATTTTCCCCGTGGGCGCGAAACGTCTCAGCTGCAAAATTTGTCGGCACAGCAATCGCGTCAGCCTGCTCATATTCCTGCTCTTCCCGAGCTATAATCTCAGGATGAGTAGCCTCAAACTTGAGGCCAAATTCCTGGTAAGCTTCGCTCAGAACTTCGGTCTGATGAGCAATATGACTAGACCCCCGCTCGATCACCACTTTCATACCTGCCTGATGTGCTAGTGGGATCGCTTCCAGAGTCGCCGAACTCCACCCAACCAAGACATCAACCTTGCCAATTGCATGACGGCAAGCAAAGCCTGCGAAGCTCTTGGCGATCGCCAAATCGGGTTTGCCGCCAATCCCTGTCTTATCATAAAAGCGGCGGCGCAGTTCCAACCAGGGCGCTGTCATCAGGGGCACGCCCGGCGGCAAAAACTTTGCGGCCACCGACGCTGGATAGGTCGTCAAAAGCCGGGCCAAGACACCCCGATGATACAGGCCGTCCGCGAGATCAAAGCCATGCCAACGACCATGGACCGAAACAACTATTTTCAAATCTTCGATATTTGGATCACTCATTCGGTGCGTTCACCATTCTTTCCATGGTCTCAACCAAGCGATCGACATGATCTTCCCAGCCAAATCTCTCCACAGCGCGAGCCCGACCTATTTCGGGGAGTGTCGTCCGAAGCTCCTCGTCCTGATCCAACTGCCGAATGCAATCGACCAATCCAGATACTGAAAACGGCTCAAAATAAAGCGCTGCATCACCACAGATTTCTCGATTTACCGGCGTATCAGCTGCAACCACCGGCAAACCGCTGCTCATCGCCTCCGCCATAGGATGACCGAAAGTCTCGGAGACCGACGGAAAAATAAAAACATCATGATTATGATACAATTTCGGCAGCGTCTCATATTTGTGATGACCGAGCGAAACAATACCGCGGCGAGCGGCATCTGTCACAATGAGCTCATCCAGATCACTTCCTGCCATTTCTTCAAATTCGCTCGGCGACATCGTTATTGTCGCATGACTTTTGAGGCCAGATTCATTTAACAAATCGGCGGCCTGACATAAAAGCCGGGGCACCTTATGAGGATAATAGACCGAGACATATATCAAGCGGACGACGCCATCTTCTCGCCATTTCCGCCGAACGGGAGCAGGTTTAAAGGCTTCATTAATCGTGCCATAAGGATTAACCGTACATTTTCCAGCGATCTCCGGTCGCCAAAGCGCCACCATATTGCGCATTGTTTTTGTCGGCGTCATAATTTGATCCGCCGACATTGCCGACAGTAGCATCAAATAACGACGGAAATAGCGGTTGATACCATACCAAACCCCAAGGGGTGCCGACATATTTGCCAGATAAAACGGATCAAACAACCCGCCTTCGCGCAGCAGCAAAATTTGCTTCACCGGACAGCCAATCAAACCAAAATTAGCCGAGGAGAACAGGATGTCTGGATTATGCTTCTTAACGAAACGCCGCCAAGCTGTTTGCTCCCAGATCAATCTTTTTAGTGGTGAGAAGCCGGAAACGTTCATGCGGCTCAGGTTAGTTGGGTGTTCGGTTTCAAAGTCTTCAGAAACGGCAACCGTAACATCAACGCCGCGTGCCTCGAACGCCTTTATAAGATTGTTGGTATAGGTGACGATGCCGCCTTTACGGGCTGATAGGGCGTTTACAAGAACTCTCATGACGCATCCTGGTCCTGGCTAGGCGCAAAAGCTTCGGCAAGAATTTCCTGTAGACGCTCAGTATGACTGAACGAACCATTTGAAACCCGACCGAACCCTTCTGCCGCCACCGCCTCACGTTCCTGGTCAGCGGCCAGCCACTTGTTACATTGCTCCAGCAATTCCTGATTTGTTTCAAAATAAGCCGCTTGCTGATCCTCGATCAGTAGATTTTTCATTTCAGCATTTCGTTCATGCAGCATAAAACCGCCACAGGCTGGAATCTCAATTGACCGGCATGTTTGCAAATCACGATTTTCTTTACGTAAAAAACACAAGTTTATTTTGCTCGCCGAGATTACTTTAATATAGTCGTCATCATAGACGGGACGATTCTCAATCATCAAACCTGCCACTTTGTCTTTCATACCAGCCCATCCATTACCCCAAACCCTGACCGAAACTCCCTGCTTGGTCAGAAACACCAAACTCTCGGCACGGTGTTTTGCATGCGTGCCGACAAAACTGATATCAGCACCAAAATCAATTCTATCTTGGTCACTCACCGCCACGGGTTGGTGGAGTGTGGCATCATAGGAGTTGTTGACGAATAAAATATTTTTGACGCCAAAACTTGGCACTTCCTCCGGCCGGGCATTAAAGGATTTAGTTGTCACCCAGAGATCATAATAAGGCATTGCGGCTTCAACTTGGCGGCTGCGGTGATGAATATTCATCATATCGTCTTCGGCGTACCAAACAATCTTCAATGCTGGATTAAACTCCTTCGCCGCTTGCAATATCTTAGGGCCGATTTCAACAGCACGCTCCAGCCACAATACATCATATTTGCTCGCCCTCATTCCATCCAGAATTACCTGCCCGGCCTCGGCTGAATCTTTTGGCATACGCAGCCGATAACGAATACGGGTGCTTAAGCTCGGCTTATCTTCATAGCGCGCACCGGGTAAGTTTGTCGGTATAACTTCAACCGAATGGCCCAATTCCTTGAAAGCGTTAATTCGTTGAAAAGTCCTGGAGCCTGGAACCGTTTGGCCGACAAATAAAATAGCACGCGACGTCATTTTGCCACCCCTGCAAGATATTCGAGTGCCGACTTTAAACCTTTAATATCTGCTGAAAAATCCCATTTCGCGATCCTATCCTTGGCTGCCCGCCCTTTCTCATCCGAGTGTTCCAGGCTTTCAACCAAAGCATCCGCCAAACCAGCCACATCCCCAGATCTCACCAACAATCCGGTTTTCTCGTTGATAAGATCAAATGCCGCTCCGCATTGATCGGATGCTATGACCGATGTGCCGCTGGCCATAGCTTCATTGATCCCAAGGCCCCACGGCTCCTTTTCAGAAGCCAGTACAAATATAGCGGCGGCCCGATAGACACCCGGCAGTTCTGTTTGATTACGAAATCCGGTGAAGTAGATGTCTTGTTTAAAAGCCGAGCGCTCGGATGCATCAAGCAAAGCTTGCTTTCGCTCACCGTCACCGACAAAAACCAGGGCTGGGCGTTTGTCATGCAACCAATCTGCCTGCTCCCAGGCCTGCAGGAGACTCTCCGGCCTTTTTCGCGCGGTAAACTTGCCGGCATATAAAATAATTTTTTGATCATTAGGGATACCAAGTTCTTGGCGAAATTCTAGAGCGGATTCTTCAGTCGCATTGGTCTCGAAGAAGTTATTATCAACAGCATAAGGCATGTCAAAAATGCAACTTTCTGAAATGCCGTGATTTATATAATAATCGCGATTGGCCCGTCCGACAGCCATATAGACATTACATTTAGAAAAAATTCGGCGAAGATAAAGGCGTTTTAACCACCCCCGCACCCCGTTCTCATCTGGCATCGCCCCAGCCCAATTTTCCCCCCGCATCAAAACTGGCGTGCCGATCGCACTGGCAAGGTTTAGAAGTCGGCGAAATTGCCGGCTCTGCCAGCCGTGAAACCAAACCGCATCAGCCTTCGCAATATATCTCGCCGGATCAACATCGGCTAGAAGGACACTGTCATACCCCTCACGCAAAGGCACATCCCAGCTGACTTCTACACCAAAACCTTCATCCAAATAACCTTCGGAAGAGAAATCGCTTTCGAACACGACCGTTAAATTTACATCCGGATCAGCCGAAATTTTTCGCAATAAGGGAGCCTGATATTGAATCGGGTGACTAACAAAATAAAGTAGATTGAAAGTCACGAGGAGGTCTGAAGTTGGTTGGAAGTAATTTGGGCATAGCGCTCAGGAACAACGGACTTTATGACCTCTGCTGTCTTGTCTGTCGTTGCCTTGCGGGAAAACAGCTGGGCGCGCTGATAAGCTATTTCGCCCAATTTTCTCCTGATTTCATCATCTTCAAGCAGTTTGATTATACTCTCCGCCATATCCTGCGCATCAAGCGGATCAAAATAATAGCCAGCAGCTCCTAGCACTTCCGGCATGGCGGCGGTATTTGACGAAACAATCGGGGCCGCACAGGCCATTGCTTCAACCAAGGGATTGCCGAAAGTCTCAACGGTTGAAGGAAAGACAAACAATTTACATTCTTGATATAAGTGTTTCAGCTCTTCTGCATTTTTCTCGCCAAGAAATTCCACCGCATCTCTCAACTGTGCTTGATCAAGAACAGAATGAAGCTCCGCCAAATAGCCTTGATCTACCGCCTTGCCGGCAATTTTTAAGACGATGTCAGGATATTTTTTTCGGATTTTAACCAAGGCTCTAATGAGCGTGTGGATATTTTTCTGAACATAAATATCTGAAACAGCCAGCAAATAGTTTTTTCGCTCTACATTCGGATTTGCTTCAAACACCTCACTGACACCATGATGAACGACGGTAACTTTTCTCTGAAATTTATCCCCCAATCCAAAGGTCAGTGCTTTTCGCGCATAATCCGACACAGCTATTGCCCGCCGACAGGTAAGCAAAGAAAGAGCGGTCATTATCGTGAGCCCGGCCCAGTAAAGGCGCTTAATCGGGCGGGTTTCCTTTCCCGCAACCGCTAGCGAATTGCGCAGCATAATAATTTGAGCTGGTGCGAAAAGCGGGCCAAAATTTGCCGGAGATACAGTTACATCAACGGACATAATGCGAGCCAGAATCGGCAGCGCACATTGCTCCCAAATCAAATTTGCAAAAAAACCATTGTTGAACCTCAAAAGATGTAATCGGATACGCTCATCGAGAGTGCCGAACAGCTCAAATTGGTCTCGGTGCAAAAATAAATGGATTTCCAACTCTGGATCCTTCGCCAAAAGTGGTAAAATATTGCGCAGATAGGTCACGCCTCCGCCACTTTTAGCGTGGATACCATTGACCAGAACACGTATGCGGTCGCTCTTTAAGAAATTTTGGCCCATAATTACTCTAAATTAGGATTTTCCCAACAATAATGCAGCGATAATAAAGACATGCGAACAATTAGTAAAATTGATATGCATTTAAACTGACACGACTATTGTTGAATTTATGACTCAAAAGATATTAATTTTTCGTAGAGGCAGTATCGGAGATGCAGTTGTATCCCTGCCGGCGCTGTTGGCCATTCACAACCAATATCCAACAGCCGAGCTACGCATTCTAACCAATGCCCCGGTAATGGGAAGTGCTGCCGCCATGAGTGCGCTCCTGGGCCATGCGGATTTAATCACAGATTATTTTGTTTTACCGCCCGGCGGCGGCGGTTTATCCACGCTGTTGGAAACCAGAGCGGCGATTAAGTCCTGGTCTCCTGACAAACTAATTTATTTATCAGAACCGTCCCACGCACCGTCCCTAATAAAAGAATATCTATTTTTTAAATTTTGCGGGATAGAAGTTTTGGATTCCCTGCCTTTTGGCAAATCTCTTTGCGAATATCTGCCTGAAGGAGACAAAATTTGGGAATCGGAGAGTGCCAGATTATTACGGGCAATCGAGCTACCTTGGCCGAACACGATTGAACTGAGTTTTAGCGAAGCTGAAAAAAACCAGGCTCTGACACTTATTTCAGAAGCTTTCAATAGCGTTCCTTTCGTCGCGTTTAGCATTGGCGGCAAACTTCCGGACAAAGATTGGGGCAACAATAACTGGAGCGTCGTGTTGAAAGCGCTTTCCAACGCACAGCCAAACCTTGGCCTTTTGCTCATCGGTGCCGAAGACGAAGCCGAACGAACGCAGGGGTTAAGCCAGGAATGGCAAGGTCCGGTTCTGAATTTATGCGGCAAAACCAATCCCCGGATCAGCACCTTGGTCATGGAAAACGCCAAATTTTTTCTTGGTCATGACAGTGGCCCAATGCATCTGGCCGCTTTGATCGGAACACCTTGCGTCGCCCTATTCAGTGCGCGTGCCAAGCCCGGCGTATGGTTTCCATTCGGCGACAATCACTCTATATTTTATCCCTGGGAAATGGCAGATGGGGTTAGCAACAAGGCTGGATTTCGTACGGCAGGGTCTTCTATTTTATCGATCGAAGCATCTGACGTTACTGACACCTGCCTGGATCTGTTAAACGAAAGCCGAAACGCGTGATCAATTTGGAAGCAATCTCATGTGCGGTATAGCTGGAATTATAGGCAACAGAGCCGTCAATACAGCCGCTGTCGAGCACATGAACCTGCTGCAGGAACATCGTGGGCCGGACGATCAGGGAATTTGGCGCTCAAGCGATGGCAAAGTTGTACTCGGGCACCGGCGTTTGGCGATCATTGATACCAGCCAAGCCGGACATCAGCCAATGGTCGCCGGTGCGCAAATTATTACTTTCAACGGCGAAATTTATAACTACCTCGAAATAGCAGCAAAACTAAAAGCTGAAGGTGTTCAGCTTAGCACGGCTTCAGATACTGAGGTGTTACTCAAAGCCTATCAGCATTGGGGCGAGGCCGCTTTGGATGAGCTAAACGGCATGTTTGCCTTTGCTATCTTGGATACAGAACAACAGCGTTTATTTTGTGCCCGAGATCGCTTCGGTGAAAAGCCGTTTTTGTTTCATAGCTCGCCAGACAATTTTTCCTTTGCCTCAGAATACAAAGCGCTTTTGGCGTTGGATAATACCGCCGCGTCCTACGATCAGGACCGCGTGTTGCGCTTCCTCTACCATCCCACCAGAGGGTTGGATGACGACATTCAAACTGTCTTTGATGACATTAAGCAATTACCGCCAGGCCATAGTCTAACCCTCAACACCCAAACCCTCGAATTCAACATCCAGCGTTATTGGGATGTCCGGCCAAATGAGGCCTTCACAAAAATGTCTGAACCTGACGCCCAAGCTCATTTTCGTGAACTCTTCAGCGATGCCATTAAACTTCGGATGCGCAGTGATGTACCCTTAGGCTCATGTCTTTCCGGTGGCCTCGATTCAAGCTCCATTGTCTGTCTGGCCAAGGAAATTATGGGCGAGGACACATCCTATGATGTGTTTACCGGGCGTTTTCCTAATTCCGAAGCTGATGAGTGGTCCTGGGCCGAACAAATCATCAAACATACAAACAGCAAATCACATGTCACCGAACCCACGGCTGAAAATTTCAGCAACGAACTCGCTCAGTTCATGTGGCATAACGAGCTACCCGTTGGTAGCGCCAGCCAATATGCTCAATACTGCGTCTTTCGTCTGGCTAAGGAAGCCGGCATCACGGTTCTTCTCGATGGCCAGGGCGGCGATGAGCTTCTCGGCGGCTATGAGCAATATTTCGAAAACTATATCAATAGTCTGTCCTCAAATGTGAGCGGCGAACGGGAGAAAATTGCCGAGCGTTATCCCCTGGCATTACTGACAAAGGGACAAAATGCCAAGCTGGGCTTGCCACATTCTTTGCGTCATTTCCTGGCCGGGCTCACGGGTAAAGGCAGCGATTTTTCCTTTGGGCTTTCAAGTTCTGCGGCGAGCCGGCTGCATAAAAATTTACCGCCTCCACCGGCGAGCGCCGCTGCCTTTCACCCCTTAGCCGGCGCACTTTATCAGGAGATGCTGCATACTCATTTGCCGGTTCTGTTGCGCTATGGCGATCGAAATTCGATGGCGCATTCCCGCGAAGTGCGTTTGCCCTTCTGTGATCATCGTTTGGCTGAAATTTCCTTTTCGCTGCCGCCTGAATATTTGATGGGCGGGGCTGAAACCAAGCGACTGCTACGCGGTGCGACCAAGGGGGTGCTGCCGGAGGCAGTTCGAACGAGATGGAACAAACAAGGCTTTCTGCCGCCCCAGGCTGACTGGTTCAAATCGACCTTGGGCAAAGAGGTCGAGCGCATTATTAATGGCCCGGAATTTGAGCACTCTGACCTATGGCGTCGCAAATGGTGGCAGGCTGTTTTGGAAAGATTCAACGCCGGCGAAATGCATCTCGCTACAATGTTGTGGCGGCCCATTATTGAGAATGCCTGGCGCACGCATTTTCTGGATCGAATTGCAGCCGATGAGAAAGTCGCTGTTTTTGAGAGTCCCGCCTAATGCGCACAGTCTTCGTAAATCATTGCCACCCCGCGACACCGCATGTCTGCGCGACCAGAATGCGGGAGTTCGCCGCGGCATTGGCGGCGCTTGGGCACGAGGTAGTACTGTTAACAGAAGTTCTGGATGGTCAGACTGGCTCCACAGATATCGGCAAGAAAATCCGAGATCATGATTTTAAACAGCCGCTTTATGTGGCCATTGAGCCAAAGCGCCATCCGATGATAAAACGCCTGCGTGAACGATCCCTGCCCGCCGGACTTCGCCAGGCCGTGGTGGTTTGGCACTATTTCAAACATAAAGGTGTGTTCACAGATTGGCGCACAGGTAGCCAATCTGCGGTGCAGGAAATTGCCGAACATTTTAAGCCTGATTTAGTTTGGGCGAGTTTCGGCAACACGGATTGCTGGAACATCGCTCGAGATTTGGCCAAGATCGCCGCCTGTCCATGGGTCGCCGATTTAAAAGATCTCTGGAGCAATTTTATTCCAGCACCGTTTCAGAAGTTTCTAAGCCGCCATTTTGACGATTGTGCTGCCCTGACAACATTTTCCGAGTTTCATTCTAAGGATGCCCGGAGATGGTTTAGCGCTGCTCCCCACGTAATCTATAGCGGGTTCCCTGGAGACGCTTTAACCCGCTCTCCCGACCTCCCCTCGGAAAAACAAAGGACGATCTGTCTCACCGGCGCTATTTATGATCAAGTTGCGCTCGGTAATTTGATGGCAGGCATTCGATCATGGGTATTAGAGCTGGATGAACAAACGAAAGCGGATCTGCACCTCGTATATGCTGGCCACGATTGTACGGAAGTCGAACAGGCAGCTTCTATGCTCGCCGGATTGTGCAAAGTTGATATCAAAGGCTATTTACCCATCGAGGAATTGCGCGAAATCCAACAAAGTGCAATTGCCAATCTTTACATCAAAAATGATTCAACTTTTCATCATAAAACCATTGAGATGTTGTCTTCTGGACGACCGCTCATCTGCTATCCAGCAGAAACGGAGGAAGCGATTGAAATCGCTGGCACGACGAATGTCCCACTTCATAGCTGCACTAGCCCAGGCGAGATAGCCACTGCTTTACAGGAGAGTTTAAATTTTATCGCCGTCGAAGTTATGAATGATGCGGGATTGCAAAATTTCACTTGGGAAGTTCAAGTTCAAAAATTGGCAGACTTATTTCAGAACGTCTTAGATCGTACAGAGAATAAAATACATGCTCAATGAGTTGGACCAAATTGAAAGCGGCAGTAAAGCGGCTGGAACGAGTTTTGCCATTGTTGCATTTCTCATGATCCCGATCGCCGTTTTTTCGTCTAAAGCCATGGCCCCACTCTTTATTTTACTCGCTCTGGTGCTCCTTGGGCACAGAGTCATAAAAAGAAATTTCTCTTTCTCCTTACCCCTGACGTCGATCCTGGCCTTTCTCTGCCTGCTTATATGGGCTGGTCTGAGTCAGTTTTGGACTTTTGACACGGCGCTGGGTGCCAAACTACTGCTACCGCTATTGGCCCTTTTCGCCCTCGGTATATTTTTGCACCAGGAAACGAGATCGATCTCATCATCGACAAGCGATGACATTGGCAGATTTTTGATCGCTGGTGCTGGGCTGGCCATTGTCGTGCTGTTCTTTGAATCTGTGACCGGTAACTGGCTCACCCGATTGGGCCGCGGCTTGGCTTGGCATGATGTTATCCGAGATTACACCGGCGGCATAAATATCGCCGCCTTCGTAAAAAACGGCGTGGTCATTTTATCAATTTTGATCTGGCCAGTGTTATCAACATTGTGGCGACGCCAGCAAAAAATCTGGGCGGGTCTTTTCTTACTTTCGACGGCTTATTTAATTTACCGATTTTCCGCCTCCACAGCGATTATTGCTTTAATTGCCTCAGCCATTGGTATCGCTATAGCCTGCTTACGAAGAAAAATTGCCGTTCATTTGATCGCTGGCAGCTTTGTCGTTTTCGTTCTGGCCATGCCTTTTGGCATCGAGAAGGTCTTGGGCGATAAAACCACCAACGAGATTGGTCAAATTGGCTTTGATGCGAAACTTCCTAACTCGGCGATTAATCGCTTTATCATTTGGCATTTTTCCACCAAACGAATATTCGAAAAGCCCGCCACCGGTTGGGGGATGAACGCAGCACGCCAAATTCCTGGTGGCAGCGACAAATATTCCCTCAGAGTTAAAAACTCAAATGGCAAGGAGTTCACTCTGTTTCGTGAGTTTTTTGTACCGCTCCATACCCACAATCAGGCTATTCAGATTTGGCTGGAACTGGGTGCCATTGGTGCTCTGCTGGTTGCTGGTTTCGGCTGGCTTTTTATTCGGAGACTCGAAAACGAAAATATCGACCCCAGCCTATTCGGTGTCGTCATTTCGATTTTGGTCTTTAATTTATTGAGCTTCGGCGCTTGGCAGAGTTGGTGGATCGCCACGCAGTTCCTCTGTATCAGCTTAGCGATATCGGCAACCAGAAAACAAAGCTAAGTATCAGGCTGGCGTTGCAACCAATTTCTTTTTACCCGCTAACGCCAGCTCTATGGCGCAGCCTGCCAGGAAGCCGAGCGTACAAATGCCAACGCCCCATAGATTGACGCCGAGATCATCAGCATATTTACCGACACCGATATCGACCGAGGCTGGGACAATTTGCAGACCCATCGCCCCTTCCAGGGTCATGATCACGCCCAGCAAGATGCCCGGCCAAAAGGCCAGATGAAAACTCCAGCGCCCGGCACCCGGCAGAAACGCCAGCATGAAGATTGGTGCTAGGCCCATCACCATGGTGCCGCTGATCGTTGTTGCGGCAATGACGGCGGGGCCGACTTCGCCGCCAAGGTAGAGGCTGAACAGTGGCAAATTGCCAAGCACCGCGATGATCAGGACCGCTCGCCGGCCGGTGCTTAGTTGCCCCTCGGTTGGCTCATCTTTTTTACCCGACCAATCCCTGGCCGTCAGCTTGGCGGTGCTGGCGAAAGTGGAATCCAGTGTTGAGCCGGCGCTGGTCATCATGATGGCATTAACAATCAACAGCATGGTCACACCAAAGCTCGCGGGCACGGCAAGCGACGGATTGCCACCCAAACCATCAAGCCGGCCATAAATGCCAACAAAACCAAACAGAAATATAAACCCGCCGCCAATGAGGCCAGCCAAAATAAAGCCTTTCAGCATAATTTTAGGCGAAGTGATAAAGCCTCGATCGGTCAGCACGGGATCATGGAACGGATAGCTAAACGCCTGCACCAGGGCGAGCCCGGCAAATGTCCAGCCTGCCATACTGGCGGCTTCGGGCATTTGCGGCAGACCGCGCGCGGCAATATCAGGCATGATAAAAAGCAAAATTCCGACAAGCAGGACAGATGCCAAAATCATTTGCCCGCCATCGGTGAGCAAGCTTCCTCTGAGACCCGCTCGCCAGGAATAAAAGACCGTAAAGCCGGTCACGGCTGCGACTGCCAGCCAGTATCCCCCGCTACCTTCATCGCCAAAATAAAGCCCGACGACTTTGGTATTGGACCACACTTCATTGAACAATCGAATGGCAATCGCGGCGACAAACAGCTTGGCACAGAACCCGCCATATTTGCGGATCAGGAAAGCGGGCAAAGATTTATCGCCGCCTTTGGTGCGAATAATGTAAATAACCACACCGGCGACTAAGAAACTCAAATAGTAAAACGCATAGCCGACAGAACCTGATATGCCGAAAGCCTGAGCAAGACTGGCAGCATTGGCGATCGATTTGGCGAAGATCCAGGAGATGGCAGCACTGGCGACCAACAACCAGAGACCGGGTGCGCTCGCGCTCGTAACGTCTCCGTCATCGGAGCCGGTGAAAAAACCTTTGACGGTTACGCGTTTAGGCGCGAACTGCCAGACGATCAGGCCATAGGCGAGCATTACCAGCCAAGGCGCTACAATTGAAAAATTTACATCAAGCATAGCAAGGGAATAACGGTTAATGCTTGCCGAGCCAAATCACATCCCGGTGACATATAGGTGAGCATTAAGCGAGCGCCTTTAATAGCTCGCGAACAGCTGATTTATCAATCTTTCCAACGGTGGTTTTTGGAATTTCATCCAGAATATCAATCTTAGCCGGCACTTTATATTTTGCCAGTTCCTGGCGGCAAAATTCCAGCAGCTCGTCAGATGTCGTTGAAGCCCCGTCCCGCAAAGTGACACAGGCGCGCACCACTTCGCCGCGATACTCATCCGCCACCCCGACAGCGGCCACTTCAGAAATATCTGGATGGGTATAAAGCACCTCATCAATCTCACGTGGATACACGTTGTAGCCACCAACGATCACCATATCTTTTTTACGGTCCCGGATAAAAAGGTTGCCCTCTTCATCAAGCTCCCCAATATCGCCGGTATAAAGCCAGCCATCCCGAAGTGCTTCTGCCGTCTCTTCAGGGCGATTGCGATAGCCCGACATAACTTGCGGCCCCTGCAGGCGAATTTCACCTTGCTCACCGACAGGCAAAACATTGGTCCCGGTCTCGACATCGACAATTTCAACCACGGTATCTATCAAGGGCTTGCCAACCGAGCCAGCCACCATTGCTGCCCCCTCATGGACGACGGATACAACCGGGCCCGCTTCTGATTGGCCATAGCCTTCCAGGATTGGGCAGCCCGTCGCCTCCTCCCAGCGCTTTAATGTTTCTTCCGGCAAGGGGGCTGAGCCTGAATAAGCGACCCGCAGCGACGAAAAGTCTGTTGCTGAAAATCCATCATAACCCATAAGTCCGTGAAAAATGGTCGGCCCGACTGGCAGCAAAGTAATGCGCTCCTGGGCGATGCACTCCAACACCGTATCCGGGCGATAGCGCGACAGAATATTGAGCTGGCTTTTGCAATAAACCGCAAGATGCAGCGCCATTGAGGAGGCATAGACATGGAAAAGAGGCATCACACAGAGGATGCGCTCAACGCCCTCTCTGGTCGGCCAGCCCGTCTCGCGCTGAGAGAGATTGGTCGCCAATTGGTGATGCGTGATGTTGACGCCCTTCGGCAAGCCTGTGGTGCCGCCGGTATATTGCAAGGTGGCGAAG
>Ga0233430_1002094_pt1 | contig 24382 bp, 16 predicted proteins | sample SI_118_April2016_2_FD_179883 | JGI IMG/M metagenome (GOLD analysis project Ga0233430, IMG submission 179883) | Seawater microbial communities from Saanich Inlet, British Columbia, Canada - SI_118_April2016_150_MG | ecosystem: Environmental > Aquatic > Marine > Inlet | place: Canada: British... | reverse complement strand
TACAACGTCGACTTCGTCGGCAACGTCACCTTTCTGGGCAACTACGCCCAGCAGGTGGCCGATCCGGGAGCGGATCTGGAGATCTCCTACGAGACGGAGGATATCTTCGGGCTGGGCAGCCAGCAGAAGACGCTGCTGGGGTTGCGCACCGAGTACGAGTTTTGGAGTGGCGACGGACGGATAGGCAGCACGCTGCTCTACAACAACGAGCGGACCAGCGAACGGCGGGTGCGGGTGGGCAACGAGCCGTCGCGCACGGTGATCTGGAACCTGGATCTGAGGGCGCGGCGTCAGGCGCCGCTGCTGACGCGCATGGTCGATGCCCTGCCGCTGGTTGAGACCGTCGTTGCGTCGGAGATCACTCTGGATGCGGAATTAGCGCAGAGTCGGCCCAATTTGAATACCAAGGGGAAGGGATACATCGACGACTTCGAGGGAAGCGAACGGTCGATCAATTTGGGGATAGGGCGCACCCGGTGGAATCCGGCTAGCCTGCCCGGGTTGGCTGGGTACAGCCGATGGAATCGCTCTCGGATGATCTGGTACAATCCGTATGACGGGGTGTTGCGCACGGACATCTGGCCGGGGCAGGAGGAGGAGTTAGATGTCCAGAACAAATCGACCGATGTGCTCACGCTGGAACTGAGTCCGGAGGACGGGGAATCCTGGGGCGGGGTGATGACCGCTTTTCGCGCGGTCAACGATTTCTCCCAGGCGAAATTCCTGGAGATCTGGGTGCGCGGCGATCAGGGGGTTCTGCAGATCGATCTGGGGGCGATCAGCGAGGATGCCGACGGCGATGGGAAGCTCGATACTGAAGATGATCCACTGCCGGGGCGCCGCACGGGAGATGGGCTGGTCTCCAGGAAGGAGGATGTGGGCATCGATCGGCGGAGGGATGCCGCCGAACTGGTATACTACGTGCTGCTCGATTCCCTCGGCGGCGATGTCCAGGCGGCCGAAGGGATGATTGCGGAGTTCGAGGAGGAAGAGATCGATCGACAGGCACAGAGGCGCAGGGCGGATTTCGAGCGGTTCTATCCGGATCGGGATCCGGATGATCCGGAGGGGGACAACTGGAAGTACGACTCGCAACGGGCCAAGAGCGACTACAGCCGGATCAACGGCACCGAGGGGAACAAGGTCAATCTGGAGAGCGGCGATCTGCCGGACACCGAGGATCTCAACAACGACGGCGTGCTCAGCCGCAACAACGACTACTACCACTACGAGATCGACCTGGCAAACGACCCACACGTGCCGGGTACTGAGAGCGATCCGGCACGATCCCTCGGAGAGATCTGGCGGCAGTTTCGCCTGCCGTTATACGGGAGTGAAACGGATTCGGTGGGTTCACCCGATCCGAGTCGCGTCGAATACGCCCGGCTGCTACTGACCAGCAATGGAGAGCCGATCAAGTTGGGAATTGCCCTGATCGAGGTGGTCCAGAACGACTGGCAGGAGGACGATCCGATCGTGTTGGACGATCGTCTTTTTGGTGAACCGGGCATCGGCGAGAGCCTGAATATCACCTCGATCGGGACGGACAAGAACCTGGGATACAAGCTGCCACCTGGGGTAAAACTACTGCGCAACACGCAGTCGCGGACGAGGGAGCGCGAGCAGTCGCTGGTGCTGGAGTACGAGGAGTTGGAGCCGGGGCATCAGCTGTCGGCGACCAAGATTTTGAGCCGCACGACCAACTATACCAAGTATCGTCGGCTGCGCATGTACGTGCACGGCGATTCGACTCAGATAGAGTATGTCCACGGAGATTCCAGCGATCTGGAGCTGTTCTTCCGTTTCGGGGCGGACAGTACCAACTATTTCGAATTCATCAGCCGGGTCTACCCCGGCTGGGATTGGGGACAGTCGGGTTGGCAGGGGAACGAGGTGGACGTGGATCTGCTGGAGATATCGCAGCTCAAGGCGATTCTGCAGACGGAGCGCACGGATTTGACGGACCGCCCGTTGACCTATGTCGTGCTGGATCCGGACGATGCCCCGGATGTGGAGCCGATGACGGAACTGACGCCGGAGGAACTGCAGGAACTGCGCCTGCGGGGATTCAATCCGCGCGTGGCCCTGGATATGGAGGTGTCCGATCCCTCTCGACGCGCTGGGGAGCCGGCGATCTACCGGGTGCGCGGCAACCCGTCGATGCAGCAGATCAAGCAGATGACCATCGGTCTGCGCAACCGGTCGCAGTCGGAGTTCCTGGCTTTCAGTGGTCGGGTTTTTGTGGATGAACTGCGTCTGGACGAGGCGCGCAACGACCACGCCCTGGCCGCTTACGCCCGGATCAACACCAAGCTGGCCGACTTCGCCAATCTGGACGGCAATGTCGAGTGGAAGCAAGAGAATTTCCAGACGATCACCAATGGAGGCAGCAACAGTACCGACTTGGGTACTAATCTGAACGCCACGGTGCAGATGCACCAGATTCTGCCCGGCAACTGGGGTTTCTCGATCCCGGTCAAGATGCAGTTCCAAAACAGCGTGAGTCTGCCGCGTTTCGGAACGAATTCAGACGTGGAGCTGACCTCGGCGGAGAAGGATTCGCTGCGCGCCGAGAGCAGCAAGGAACTCTACGACATCTCGATCAGCCGTCGGCAGGGGAAGAACTGGCTGCTGCGCTGGACCATCGACCAGATGAATCTGCGCCTGTCACACTCGATGCAGCGGCGGAGCAATCCGACCCGGCCGCTGGACGACCAGGAGGCGCAGACGATGAGCTTCAGCTACAAGATGCCGCTGCCGCGGCCGTCGCTGTCGCTGTTTGCCTGGATGCCCGGCTTCATGCCCGAGGGGCTGCGCAGTATGGAGTTCCGCTACCTTCCCGCGAACCTGTCCTATTCGACGCGCGCCAATCGTCGCAAAGTATCTAGTTTCCAGGCAGTCGCCGTCAATCCGATAACCGGAGAAGCCGACACCACCTTCCAGGAAAATTTCCACCTGAATGAGGAATATTTGGTTTTGCTAAATCCGTTCCGTTTCCTAAAGGGCCGATATGAACTGGATTCGATTCGCGACCTGCGGAAGGAGTTCAATCTGCAAAAGCTGAGCTTTGGGCGCGAAGTGGGACGCAATCAGAAGGCGGACATCAACTTCAACATGCGCTTCAGCAAGTGGTTGGACCAGAACTATACCCTCTCGGCCACCTACAAAGAGAACAGCGATCCGGTCAGCAGGCGGGCGCCGGTGATCATCGACACCACTACAGGAGGTCCAATAAAAACCCGAGACATCAACATCAAGAACGACTTTTCGGCGCGCTTCAACTTGAGGGTGCCTACTTTACTCAAGAGCATCGGAAAATCCGGAACGAGGAGCCGGAGGGGAATTCGGGAGCTCGGAGGGCGCGGCATAGGCGAGGCTAATCCAGGGGAGAGGGTGCTTCAGCAGGAATCAAAAAAACAGGAACCGGCGGAACTGGATCAGCCGTTTTTCGTGCGGCGTTTGCTGCATTTCAGTGGAGGGTTTCTCGAGCCGATTACGGCCACCTGGCGGCGCAATACCACGGCCCGTAGCTTCAACCTAGTTGAACGGCCGTCGCTGCTCTATCAACTGGGGATCGACGATTCTCTGCGCGTGGAGAAGAGAGGGCAGGGACTGACCCAGCAGGATGCCTGGAGCCGAACCCGGTCACTGGAGATGGGATCGGGGATGCGCTTCCCCCTGGGTATCAGTCTGAAGGCCAACTACAACGAAAAGCTCGAACACCGCAGTGGCAGCACCCAGGCCCGGCTGCGGGTGCGCAAAGAGCAGCGCTTTCCGCGGATGACTCTCGCCTGGGGGCGGGCGGACCGCATCCCCCTGGTCGAGAAGATTGTGAACAGCGCCCAGGCGAATGTTTCGTACGAGCGCAGCAAGCACTCCGAGGGAGAGGGATCGCTGGGGCCGCGCGATCTGATCACCCGAGGACGGGGGCAAGAGATCCGCATATCGTGGAATGGCCGCTGGCGGTTCGGGCCCAGCACCAACATCGAACGAGTGTACAGCAGCGGCACAGATCTGGATTTCGAACTGGTGAGCAAGGCGGACAGTATGACGATTAGCCCTCCTTTGCGCGGCAGCAGCAGTCAGGATAGAATGACGACTACGTTCAAAGTCCGCCACAATCTCAAGCCGCGCAGCCTGCCCCTGTTCGGCAAGTTGAAGAGCAACGTCGATCTCAAATTCGAAGTCGTTCTGGAAGAAGAGGAGCGCAAGAACGCCACAGGGGATGCAGCGCGGACGAGAATTTCGGGGAACGACAAGTGGATGACGGCGCTGACGGCCACCTATAATTTCAGCCAGAATTTCCGTGGATCCGGCCTCATACGCATCCAAAATAACGACAATCTGGTCACCGAAAAAACGCGCAAAATTCGCGAGGTTCTTTTGAGCGGGGTAGTGTTTTTTTAGCCCAAAGAGGGGAATGTCAGCATTCCAATCTTGTGAAACTGCTCCAGGTCTGATTTGATGCAACACCCAGTGTCTCGAAAAGGTTTTCCGATGTTCTCCTTATCAATTTGGCAATTCAGCACGTGCCCCCTTGAAAGCCTGTACCGTTCCAAGCGCTGAGGTCTGAAGCTGGTTTACAAGAACCTCATCCAGGTCGATTTCGATAGGGGGAATGGATCGCGATCGACCGATGAAGAGCGTTGCGTAGAACGTGCATGCAGCTAAATACGTGCCCGCCAGGTTTGGGTGGCTCTTGTCCTGGTCGTGGAGTAAGAGATCGGGGTTCTTGCCCAGACAGTGCTGCCAGGCCAATCCCACGGGCACGACAGGGGCGTTGAGCTCATGGCCCGCCTGGGTGTAGATCTGGGCCAGGACGTCCTGAGTTTGGGGAGCATCCTGTCGAGCCCAGGTCATGTACAGAACGGCCTGTGTACCGGTTTCCTTTATACAAGCGTCGAAGTCGCGGATGTTCTTGATCGCACGCCGGCCGTTCTTGATGGGGAGTGTGCTCTGCTCTTGCAGGACAACATAATCCCAGTGGGTGTCCTGCATTCTCTTCTGTGCATCCCCCTTATTCAGATGCATCCTCAAAGAAGCGCCGCCAGCGCTGATCAACTCGTGTTCTAGTTCGCCTTTCCCGCCGGCGCAAACTAACGATGCCATCAGGTCGGGTAGGTTGTTGCGGGCCGTGAAGCTGTTGCCGATAAACAGAATGCGGGTCGGTAGAGCCATGAAAATACCTCCTCCTCGATGGTCAGGATTCGAACGTCACGCTTCTCGAAGTCCTTTCGTTCCCAGAGGGGAGCGCAATATGGTTGCGTACTCGGGATGCGATGTCAGGCATAATCGACAATATATGCTGTGGATCGATATTTCCCATTGGATTATAAAAAAATATGACGCTGCGGCGGATGCCGAGGAGGGGCGCCAGTGGATCGAATTCTGCGTCAAAGGACGGATCGAAGAACTGGCGCGAGGGGTTGTTTCGCCCTTGTCGGGATGAAATGGGGAGTCTTTTTGGTCGCACAGGGTTCGATTTCGTATTTTATGAGTCATTCATCGCAATCGCCTGTTCTGAATCGATAATTGGGAGGATGAAAATGTATATCGGATCGCAATTTGGAGCCCAGACGGACGAAGAAATGCAGGTTCTGTCTCAGCTTGGCATCAAGAACGTCGACCAGACACCTGCGGAACTCTGGGAGGATTGGACGACGGATATGTTGACAGAGATGAGGGAGCGGTGGGCAAAACACGGCATCAGCATGGAGATGATACACATCCCTCTGGGTTCGCAAAGTGCCTACAAGAACAAAGCCGGTGCGATCTTTCTGAAACCGAGCGATGAACGGGATCGGCAGATCGACTGGATGAAAGAGACGGTGCGGATGGCGGGCGAGGCGGGTATTCGTGGCTTGAACTACAATATTACGATCCTGGGACACCTGCGCACACCGTCGAAGACGGGGCGTGGGGGTGCGACGGTGTCGACGTTTGAGTTGGACAAGCTGGATCAGTCGCTGGGCGAGTTCGAGGACGGACCGGCAGATGAGGATGAGATGTGGGAACGGATCGACCACTGGCTGAAGGAGATCATGCCTGTGGCGGAAGAATACAAAGTCCAAATGGCTTGCCATCCGTCGGACCCGGGAATCGGCGTTGGCAAAACTTATCGGGGTGTGGCGCGCCCCCTGGGGATGATCGAGGGTTTCAAGAAGCTGATCGATCTCTATGACAGCCCCTACAACGGTCTGAATTTCTGCCAGGGTTGCATGTCCGAGGCTCTTGAGAATCCCGCTGAGGAAATCTTCGATGTCATTCGCTACTTTGGCGAGCGAAAGAAGATCTTCAACGTGCATTTCAGGAACATCAAAGGGGGGCTGGGGAACTTTGTGGAGGTGTTTCCCGACGAAGGCGATATCAACATGATCAGAGCACTGAAGGTCTACAGAGATGTCGGCTATGAGTACATGATAATGCCGGACCACGTGCCTGGTATCGGTGGAGCCGAGCCCGGCAAGGTCGGATTTGCCTATGTGTTCGGCTACATCCACGCGGCCTTGCAGGCTGTGGAGGAACTGTAGCAGAAGACAGAGAATAAATTGCCAGGGCACGGTGTTGCTCAGGCCGTATCGGTGATAGGGTATCTAGGTCGGAGGCTTTCCGTCTTCAATCTTCAAGAGGAGAACATCATGCAATACCGGACTCTCGGTCGCACAGGTTTGGAGGTTTCGGAACTTGGTTTCGGAGGGTGGGAAATTGGCTGGACGCCTCCTGAAGAGGCGGATGAAGTGGGACGGATGCTCAACCGCGCCCTCGACCTCGGCATCAACTTCATCGATTCCTCGGCGGCCTACCGCTGGAGCGAGGAATTGATCGCCAAGTACGTGGGGCATCGCCGCGACGAGTTCATCTTCGCCACCAAATGCGGCTCGTGGCGCGTGCTGCAGCCGAACGGGGAATGGGTGCAGACGCTGGACTACTCCGCCAAAGCCATCGGGCCACAGATCGACCGCAGCCTTCAGCGGCTGAAGATAGACTACATCGACATCATCCAACTGCACAGTCCTGCTTACAACGACGTGGCGTACGGCGATGGACTGGAGGGACTGAAGAAAGCCCAGGAACAGGGCAAAGTCCGCTTTATCAGCTTGTCGGCAGACGGCGACGTGGCGCGCAAGGCGGTCGAGATCGGGGAATACGACACGCTGCAAATCACGTACAACATTCTTCAGCCGGAATCGGCCGATATCATTGCCGCTGCCCGTGAGAAGGAGATGGGTATAATAATCAAAAATCCGATTGCCAATGCCATCTACGAAAAGCCGCGTCCCACAGATAGCAGCGGAGATCTATGGGACTGTGGCCAGGCGATTTTAGCACCCGAGTGCGTGGGGGATCTTTCCCGTGTCGAAGTTGCTCTGAGATGGTTGTTGCACGATCTCAACGTCCACACCGCTATTGTCGGAACTACCAATATACATCACTTGGAAGCCAATGTATCTTTTGCAGAAAGCGGTGATTTAGGAGAGGAAATGCTGGCGGAGATCGGGCGGCGGTTTGAACAGGCACTGGTCGAGAGGGAAAAATGAGGAATGTCGTCGTGTAGAGATGCCCAGGGCGGCGCTACCCCCTGTCGTCTGGCTTTAGCGCACGCTCTGGTATCCGGCGACGGCCCCTCTCTTCTTGGCCAGGACGATCTGCCAGAGCTGTTTCTTGTTGCAGCGGAAGGCCCCGGCGCACATGCGCAGGTAGTAGATCCACATCCGGTAGAACCGATCGTCGTACTCGTGCCGGATGCTCTCCCAGTTATCGACGAAGTTCCGATGCCAGGCCATCAGAGTGGGGTCGTAGTGGGTGCCGAAGCTGTGCCAATCGTTGAGGACGAAGAGCCGCTCCGCCGCGACGGTCAGCTGTCTGGCGGAGGGCACCATGGAATTGGGGAAGATGTATTTGGCGAGCCAGGGATCGCTGGATGTCCCGGATGTGTGCCTGCCGATGGTATGCAGGAGGAAGAGGCCGTCGTCCTTGAGGCTGTTGTGGACGACCTGCATCAGACGCCGGTAGTTCCTGTAGCCCACGTGTTCGATCATGCCGCACACGAGAACCTTGTCGAAACCGGTTTCGGCAAAGTCCCGGTAGTCCGATTTGACGATGGTGACGGGGAGCCCCTGGCAGAACTGCCGGGCGTACTCCAACTGCTGGTCGGAAATGGTGATGCCGGTGACGCGGCAGCCGTAGCGCTCGGCGGCGAATTTGGCGAATCCCCCCCAGCCGCAGCCGATATCCAGGACTCTGTCCTGCGGCGTCAGCATGAGTTTGCGGCAAATGAGGTCGAGTTTGTTCTCCTGGGCCTGGTCGAGGTCGTCGGTATTCTCGAAGTAGCCGCAGGTGTATTGGTTGTACGGATCCAGGAAGGACATGAACAGCGCCGGGCTGAGCTCGTAGTGCGTCTCGGCGACGAGTCTGGCTCGCATTCGGGTCTGCAGGTTGAGGATCCTGGACTTGACGATCTGTACCTTCGCCGACAGGGGGATGATCTCCCGGTTGAGGCGCCCGCGGATCAGCTTGTAGAAAAACTCGTCGAGGGCATCGCAACTCCACCAGCCGTCCATGTAAGACTCGCCGAGGGCCAGGGAGCCCCCTGACAGCAACCTCTTGCTGAATCGCGGGTCGTGGACCTGAATGTCCCACGGGCGATCTCCGTCGATATGGATATCTGCCCTGCCGAGAAGATCTCTGACTATGTCATTCATGTCGCGCCTCCGAAGTCCGCTGCCTCGGGTCGGTGAGGAGATGAGCACTGAGAATCGGCATCGATCATGGACAGATTCCTCGTCTGCGTCAAGTGTCGTCGTCCGCAAATACAGCCGCGTAGCGAGATCCAAAGCCAGCGGTGGACGTCGTTAAGAGACGAGCATTTTTGTCCGATGCACAAAAAGGTATATTCCAGGGATCAGACAGGCAATCTGTCCATGCTTTTACATCGGTGCAATCTGAGTATTCGACAGGTTCGTTGGGAATCCCGTCATGGTTGCATGGCTCAGTAGGAGTGTGAAAAATGGGACTGGAATCCGCCGCCAAAACCTCTCGTTTCCGCAAGGTGCTCGATCTGGAGCGCACCGACCGCCTGAGCATGGGCGATTTCGCATTTGTCGAATATCGCCCCGATGTGTATCACCTGGGCGAGGGGGAACCGCTACCCCAGAAAGGGCAGGTCGGTCGCACGCGCGACGGCAAGCGGGTGGTGACGCGGGATGGGGGCGTCTGGGCGATCGACGCGAAGGAGAAATACAGGACGCCCGAAGACGTCCTAAACGTCGATCTCGCGCCGTTTGCCGCCGAACGAGTCGATGATGCAATGCTCGGTAAGATGGCCGAGTTGGTCGAACGCTCGCTCGCTCGCGGATTCGTCGTGCCCCTGCACTACGGCACGATGGTGACGCGTTGCACCATCGAATTTGGTTGGGAGCCCTTTCTCATGGCGGCCGCGCTTGACCCATCGCGGTTTGCCAAGATCGTCGATGCTTTGGGGGAGGCGTCGCTCGCGGTTGTGACCGGGTGGGCGCGGACGGAAGGCGTTGAACTGATCGCGATCCACGATGACATCGCCGGAACGCGGGGGCTCATTCTGAGCCCCGATTATTTGCGGCAATACTGTCTGCCCTGGTACAAGCGGCTTTTCCAAATCGCCCACCAGTATGGTCGCAAGGTGCTCTTCATCAGCGACGGCAACTATCTGGCGTTCTTAGATGACTTGCTCATTGCAGAGCCCGATGGTTTTTACATCGAGTCCAGTTCCATGGATCCTCGTGAGTTCATGTTGCGCGCCGGTCGCGACAAGCTTTTTCTGGTAAAGACCAGCAACCAGAACATCGATGTGGGAACCCCGGATCAAGTTCGTGCGGAACTTGCGCGGCTGGCTGAATTGCACCGCGATTATCCCGGTATGATGATGTACCGTGGAGGTGGGGAGCCCCTACCCGGGAACGCGGAAGCGTTTGCGAGATACTACCAGGAGTTGCTCGTCTACTCTTAGCGGTATTGGGTGTAGGCGGAGACAACACTTCGAGTAGGAAAACCTGCAGATGTCATCGGGATTGCGTAAGATATCTTTTTCCATGGAGTGGGAGAATGGCTATTCCTGTGGACCAGATCGAAAATATGCCCGCCTTTTCGCCCTATTATCCGATGCCCCCGGCGAGGTATCGGAATGTGCGTTTCCAATTCGTCTGTTTTCGAGCTGATAGGGCAGCGGTCGACCGGGTACTGCCCGACTGTTTCGAGCCCTCGGAAGACGGTTTCTGTGTGGCCACCGGGCTCACCGTTCCCTGGTCGGCCAACTACGGATCCTTCGAGGAAAGCATTCTGACGGTGAAGTGCTCCTACCAGGGACAGGACGGCTACTTTGCGCCCGTGGTATTCCTCAATTCCCGTTCCAGCATCCCGGCTGGTCGGGAGATTTATGGGACGCCCAAAGTATTTGCCGATGTAAAGGTGGATCAGGACGAGAGGGTCATGTACACGGATACCTGGTTGGCCGGCGCTTCCGCGTTGAGCATGCGCTCGACCATGCAGCGGGAAATGGCCATCGAGGAGATGCCGAACTGGGCGCCGTCCTGGCGCCTCAAGGTGATACCCAGGGCGGATGGCACCGGAGCCGATGTCATGCAGATCATAGATACATCCGGCGTGACTTCCGACGTCACCGTGCATATCTGCCGAGCCGGAGATGGCGTGGTGGAGTTCAGTCCCTCGCCTATCTATAATCTCTCCGATTTCACGCCCCTGGAGTACTGCGGGGCTTATTACATGGAAATGGACTATACAGAGGGATACGCCGAGATCGTCCACGATTTTTTGCGCTGACGCTGGTTGTTCGGCGATGGCGGATAGACGTTCCGCTCGTTCTTGATTAGCTTAGGCCCGTCCGTTGATGAACGGGAGGAGACATTTGACCGATAAAACCATTCTGATCACCGGAGCCGCCGGCCTCTTCGGCAACATTCTGCGCACCTACTGGGGAGCGCGCTATCGGCTGCGCCTTGCCGATATCCGACCCATCGAGAATCTGGCCTCGCACGAGGAATACATCGAGACCGATATCGTCGACTACGGGCAGTTGCTCAGTGCCTGTGAGGGCGCACATACAGTCGTGCATCTGGCCGCCTACCCAGGAGACGGCGCCACATTCTACGATACCCTGCTCAACCTGAACATCATCGGCGCCTACAATGCTTTTGAGGCCGCGCGCGCAGCCGGCTGTCGCCGTCTGGTCTTCGCCAGTTCCATCGACGTCGTGAAGGGGTACTGGGACGAGGGTGAGATCCCTCTGGATGTGCCGGTCTATCCCACCAACCTCTACGGTGCGAGCAAATGCTGGGGCGAAGCGCTGGCACGGGTCTACGCCGGCCAGTACGGCCTCTCCTGCATCTGTGTGCGTCTGTGCAACCCCCATTTCGACCAGGCCGGGAGTTGGGATGCCGAGGAGTTTATCTCCGGCATAAGCCCGCGCGATGCCGCCAGTTTGCTGGCCCTGTGCGTCGAGGCGGATGGAATCGATTTTGCTGTAGTCAACGGCATCTCCGACCATCGGCACGGACGCCTGAATCTGGAGGAGACGCGCCGACTCCTGGGCTTCGAACCCGAGGATGGTACCTCTTTTCCGCGCGGTACGGGCATCTCATGACCTCAATCGTCGATTCTCACGTCTACTGCTTTCCTCCCGGTGACGATCCGGCGGGATACGCAACCCTGACCGAGCGTTTCGCCTGGCTCCAGATTTCGCAGGGGCTGCATCACCAGCCAGCGTGGCGGGTCCGCGACCGGGCGCCGGCTTCATCGCAGGGACTCGGCCGGGAGACTCCTTCCGACTGGTCCGGTCTGCCCGATGTCGATTTCCGCATCGACCACCAGCGGGGACGAGTCGTGTGGACGATTGATGGCGAAGACTATACGAAGCAGTTCTTCCCGCCCGCTCTGCGCAACCTGGAGTTCACGCCGCACAGCCTGATCGCCGAGATGGACTACGCGGGGGTCGATATGGCGCTGATCCACACCAACCCGATGCTTGGACGCGATAGCGCCTTCCTCGCCGAGTGTGTCTGCATGTACCCCAACCGGCTGCGCGCGATGGCGCCCGTCGACGAGTGGCGCATCATCTCGGAGACGGACGCGGTTATCGGCGAGGTGGAGTCGGCCATTGGCGAACACGGTCTCCACGTGGTCAAGTTCAATACTCGGCCAGCTTTCAATCAGAGTCCCGTTCCCTGGGACGACGGCCCATATCGTCCCTTCTGGGAGGTGGTGACCGCACTCGGCGTACCCGTTTTCTTTACGCTGGGGGCCGGTCCCGGAAGCGCCGCAGGGGCGACGTCGGGTGCCGAATACCGCCAGGGCTACCTCGATGAACAGCGCATACTCGCGTCGTGGATGGAGCGGTATCCCGACACCGCGTGCAGCCTGACGCACGGGTTTCCATGGCGGGTGTTTCTCGAGGGAGACCGAGTCGATCTTCCGGACGCGATCTGGGAACCCTTCGACAATCCCCGACTCAGCCTTGAAGTGTGCTTCCCCGTCCGCATAGGCGACCTCTTCGATTTCCCCTACCACCAGGTGCAGCCGACGCTGCAGGAGATGGCCGAGAGGATCGGTCCGGACCGCCTGCACTGGGGTACGGACATGCCCTTCCAGAACCGTTTTTGTACCTACCGGCAATCTCGCGACTGGATCGAAAAATACTGCGATTTTCTCGACGCAAAGGCTCTCAACGACATTATGGGAGGAACCGCGGCTCGGATCCTAGGACTTTGAGACCCGGGTGATTGCGCCTCTTCAAAAAAAGACGGCTATATATAGATGGATATCCATCACTTTCTCATTGAAATACGGTGCAGCCCTGCGAAGATCCGCGATACGCACCAGAAATCCGGAGAGTAGATCGCCATGATCGATCAGATGTCATCCAGAGAGCGGATGCTCGCGGCGTTGAACGGGGAGAAGACAGATCATATTCCCCTGGCCTTCATGATTTTCAGCGCGCTCAACGAACGGCTCGCAGGAGAGCGGAGAGGAGGGGAGCGGACGGCGTTCATCGAAGCGCAGATCGAATTGGAGCTGGACGCGGTCGTCGATCTGGCATCCTTTGCACCGCAGGCGGGAGAGACGGGTCACTCCGATGCGGCGGGGCTTCCGGTGCGGTTTGGGGAAGGGGTGGAGACGCGCGTATGGGCGGAGATGGAGAACGATCTACGCTATCCCTTGCTCCATAAGGAATACATCACCCCTTCGGGGAAGCTGTCCGTGGCGGTTGATCAGACCGATGACTGGCCCTACGGCGATGCGGCCAAAGGGGAGTTCAGCGTTCCGTTTATGGACGATTTTCTGGCGCCGAGATGTCGGCGATACCTGGTCGAGGGGAGGGAGGATCTGATCCCGCTGCGCCACCTTCTAACATCTCCGGTAGAGGAGGATCTGGCAAACTGCAGGGAAGTCTGGGCGCAAGGGAAGCGGCTGGCACAAAAGCACGACCTGCTGCTCGCAGGGGGCTGGGGAGTGGGAGGGGATGCGCTGGCGTGGTTCTGCGGTCTCCAGAACGCGGTGATGACGGCCGTGGACGAGCCCGGCCTGCTCGAGGAACTGCTGTCTCTGGTCGACGCCTGGAACAGGCCGCGGATGCAGGCCTTCCTGGACTTCGGGGTCGACCTGTTCATCCGTCGCGCCTGGTACGAGGGGACGGATTTCTGGTCGCCCGATCTCTACCGGCGGCTCTTCTTCCCGGTCATCCGCGAGGAGGTGCGTCTGGCTCACGAGGCCGGAGCGAAGTATGGCTACATTCTCACCAGCGGCTCCATGGCGCTGCATGAGATGCTGGTGGAATTGGAGATCGACGTCCTGATCGGCCCTGATCCGGTTCAGGGCAACGGCACTGATCTGGTGCGGATGGGCGAGCAACTCGGGGGGAAGATGTGCACCTGGGGAGGCGTCAACGGCTTTATCACTGTGGAGAGGGGTACGAGAGAAGAGGTCGACACTGCTGTCCGCGCGGCGATCGAGTCGCTGGGCCCCGAGGGGTTCATCCTGTCCCCTGTCGACAACGTGTGCGATTCATCCGCTGCGGTGTGGGAAAATGTCCTTGCTCTTATCGAGGCATGGAAAAAGTATCGGGGATGAGAGAATGCCGGAAGATCATCAGCGGCAACGGATAGAAACGGTTCTTTTATAAAACCGGTTGCCGAGTTCGACAGAAGATCTACAGCGAAACTAATAGAGTGCACAACTTCCATAATTTCAGGGAGTTGTGTTTCCTTAGGTAGAGGGCCCCAGGATGGTGGTCAGCCGCGGATCGGGCGCCGCTCCAGGCGCTCGCGGGCTCTCCGTCGATGCCGCCGGGAGGAACGGAAGAAGCTGAAGAGAAAGTTCAGTAGACGCATATAAGAATCCATGGAGAAGAAAGGGGATCTAGTACTGCCAGACGGGAATAACTGCCTGGTTCTTCGCCGGTTCACCAAGAGGCCGGAAACCTGTCAACAATTTCCGCCAGGCAGTACTAGAACAACTCGATCTTCCGATTTTCCGCAAGTCCCAATTCTTCCCAGTCGCGCTGCTCCGCAGCCGAAGAGTTCTCAATGTTGGTGCCGCAGCCAGCATTTCACTTTCAGGAATCGCATGGTTTTCGGAGGTTCTCATGAGCCGGTACATAGACACGCCCCAGGATTATGATACCTACGCCCTTCTCAAAGACAGAGCGCAGACGGCAGATCGCCGATCCCAACGCGGTTCGACTTCCAGGACGCACCGGCTGGCGTGGGACGCCACCCGCCGTTCCGGTAGATTCGTCGAAGAGGCGGAGCTGAACGAATCCTATGTTCCACCCGACAAAGATATGTCGCCCATTTTCGCCGCCGCCTACAGGTTCAAGTCGGTGTATCCGTCTTTGACGCCGGTCGTGCGCGATGGCGAACGCATCGTGGGAGCCAAGATTCAAGCGGAGGAAGAACCGGATTGGGGGTGGGTTCCAGACGGCTCGGAGCACTACGTCGACCGGTTTGCCGGGAGCGCTCCACCTGACCGTCCGGATATCCGCGACATGGCAGCGCGCGGTCTGCTGTCTCCCGCCAGTTCGTTCAACCACAAGGTAGTGGATTTCGAGGGATTCATCCGCACCGGGTCGGCGGCTATCTCTCGGCGCGCCCGGGACATCGCAGAAGAGAGGACAGGCAGCGAACGGGATGTGGCCGTCGCCATCGCTATGGGGCATGAGGCGATCATGGCGCATGCCGCGACCTACGTGACTTTGTGCACAGAACTCGCCAGCAGCGCTGCGCCCGGGGAGGCGGAAGAACTGGCCGAAATTGCCCGCGTCTGTGAGCGCGTTCCCGCATATCCTGCAAGGACGTTCCGCGAGGCGGTCCAGAGCTTCTGGTTCGCCTATATGGTCGCCGGCGACGGTGTGGGCCGCCCCGATTTGTTTCTCAACGATTTCTACGAGGCGGATATCGCTGCCGGAAGAACTACGCCGGAGGAGGCGCTGGAGTTGATCGAATGCCTGCTCATTAAGCTCCACGGCGATTACGCCTCGAGCAAATTCAACGTGAGTTCTATCCACACCATGACGCTGGGCGGTCAGCTGTCCGACGGCTCTGATGCGAGCAATGATCTGACCCGGCTGTTCCTGAAGGGCATGCGCAATGTCCGTCTTCTCAGGCCTACCGTATATGTCCGCTGCCACGACCAAACGCCGGAGGATGTTCTGACTCTGGCGGTTACGTTGCTCGGTGAGGGTTTGGCCCAGCCCAGCTTCTATGGAGACAAACCGATCGTAGAGGGGCTCGTGCGCAATGGTATATCTCGGGAGGTTGCCCGCGACTACGCGCTGAGCGGATGCACCGAAGTCGTCTCTCCGGGGCGTGGAAACTGGGGAGCGCCTTCCGGTTGGGTCAACCTCGCATGCATTGCCGACGATGCCCTGAGGGAATGCGCAACGCGCGAAAATCCCACGACAGAAGTTATGTGGCAGACCATACGCCGACATATGGAAGAGCTGGCCGAGGTGTGCCGCGTTACACAGTGCTGGCTCGACGAACGCGATAAGGATACGCGCTACAACGCCACTCTGTTTATGCCCTCATGCCTGGAGCGCTGCCAGGATGTGGTCCACGGCGGGGCGGAATCGTATCTCTCCCAGTGGGCCGGGATCGGACTACCCAATGCTGCGAACATGGTCCACGCCGCCATGCGGCTGGCTCTCGAGGCGAATGAACCGCTCGATGAACTGTTCGAACGGATCGATGCCGATGATTCCGAGCTCCGCAGTCGTCTCAAATCCCTGCCTGCGTTCGGCAACGACTGCGCCAAAGTGGACCAGATTGGTGCTCGTCTCGTCAGCCTGATGGCAGAAGCCCTGGAGCGATGCGCCACCCCGCTGCGCACGTCTCTCACCCTGGGACACCTGGCCGGAGGGGAGAATATGCACATCGCCTACGGATTCCGCATGGGCGCCACGCTCGATGGCCGTTCGGCAGGCCAGACCCTGGCAGACTCTCTCACCGGATCGCAGGGCACGGCTATATCCGGCCCGACGGCACAGATCCGGTCGACCTGCAGGCTCGATCATTCCCTGCTGATTGGGGGCAATGTTTCGACTTTGCAGCTCAGTCCGGCCGAGTTTTCCACCCCTGATGCGCGCGCTAAAGTTGTGGCGTTGATACAAGCTTTTGTCGCCATGGGGGGTAGCCAGTTACAATTCAACGTCTCCGACGCGCAAACGTTGAGAGAAGCACAGAAAGATCCGGAGACGTATCGTGGTTTATTCATCCGCGTCGCGGGGTACAGCGCCGATTTCACCGGGATAGGGAAAACTCTTCAGGACGAGATCATCGCCCGCACAGAGGGTGTGGTCTGATCGACCTGGGGATGAGATTCGCCGGTCAGCGTCGTGACCAATTCGTATTCACCGCAGCCTTGAGCATGATGGTGCGGTCGCTGGTGCGCGGCAGTAGTGGATCTTGACGTCGGCGGTCCGTGTTCAAGCCCTCGTCGTACACCAGATACACATCCGTTCCTTCGGAGGGATTGTAGCGAAGGCGGACGTTGGTGACCGCCTTGTCGGAGGCGCTGCTGTATTGCAGGAAGGCCGTGACCGAGTAGCGGACGTCGAGCATGGCGACCAGACGCACTCGGCCAACATGAGCGACGAACTCCTGATCGCGGTCTGGGAACTCCACCCGGCTGATCTCGTACTCCCCCCCCAACTCCAGATGGGAAGAGAAATTTCTGCTGGATTCCAGACCCAGCGACATGCGCCGGCCATCGTAGAAGGATCCGGCATACGCGTCGGCGGTGGCGTTGAGGAGTCGGCCGGTCGGCGTGGTGAATCTGGCGATGAGGTTGAAGAACTGGTAATCACCCGGAGGGACGTTGACGTCGTCAGCGAAAGGAAGCTCCTCCTCGACATCTTCCAGGTTGTGGGTCAGCGCGATATGGCTCGAGTATCCCGACTTGGTGGAAAAGGCCCATCCCAGGTGGCTTACGGAAGACCTGACGCCGTAGTCCGTGTTGCGCAGGTGCAGCCAGATGTCCTCATACACGCGGTGTTGCAGGAAACGGGAGGAATCATCCGCGTCCCAACCGTAGCGCAGGAAGTGGATCAGACTGGTGGATCCCCTGTATTGTTCGAAGCCCAGGCCCGGGTCGTAGGTGGCCCCGGTCCGGGAGTAATTCAGGCCGTACGCCCAGCCCGTGTATCTGTAGCGCTCCCAGTGAGCGCGGAATTTGGCCAGATTGAGAGAGAGAAGATCGTTGTTGCGACCGTTGGCGAATGTCTGGGCCCAGTTGAGCTTCAAGTAGTCGTCGCCGAACATGCGGATGGTGCCGTCCACCCCGTACGCTCTGTTGTAGCTTCCGTCGGTGCCCGACCTGGACGTGACAATGCCGCCGACGTATGAGGATGGGTTAAGCACCTGGCGGCGCACTCGAGCCACGCCGAAGCTCTCCGATGATATGTTCGCTACTGCCTTTGATTGCATGCCCAGCAGCCCCACGTCCCACGGCCCGACGCGACCCACCAGCCGCATTCCTCCGTATATCGGTACACGCTGTCCCTCGTGGATGCCGATGCGCCGGCTGTGGAACAGGCTGTTCTTGCGATAGAAGCTGAAGTCGAAGTTGCTGGCCCGTTCCAGGAAGAAGAGACGCTTTTCCGGAAAGAACAGAGGATAGCGGGTCAGATTCACCTCCTGATCATCCGCTTCAACCTGGGCGAAGTCCGTGTTGACGGTCACGTCGAGGGTGAGATTGGAGGTCAAGCTGTATTTGGCGTCGATGCCCGCCTCGCGGACCCAATCGTCGTCGCGCCGGTATCCGGTTCCCACATCCTTGAGTTGGTGGGACTGGCCCAGCCCTCCAAGCAGATAGGGTCGCAGATACACCGGGTTCGAGCTGCGGATGCCTGCGAGCACGATATCACGGGCCAGGGATGGTTTCACGTGGCTGTTGTCGCCCCAGTTCTGGGGGATGGGCGGGAAAATTGCCCGCTCGTCCTTCCGCGCGATCCAGCGGTATGCAATCAGGCTCATCACCACGCGGCCGTCCCGTTCCTGGAACCGCAGGCTGGAGAACGGAATGCGTATCTCGGCGAACCACCCCCGATCGTCACGCACTGCGGCCACGTCCCAGAACGTGTCCCAACTCGGGTTGGGCTCGGTGAACTGACCATCTGCCGTGATGGTGAAGTCCAGGCGGGACCCCGTGGGCGAGGTGACGAATCCGAGTCCGTTCTCGTTGTCGTTGAAGGTGTCGATGAGGAGACCGAAGGCGTCGCTGCTCTCGTCGCTGTCGTCGCGCTTCAGAGTCGTTGCCTGGATGGCTTGTGGTTGGCTGTCGTAGAACCGGCCAGCGACGTACAGATTTTCGTCGTCGTAGGTGAGGAGGACTTCAGTTCGCTCTGACGGCTCGTCTCCAAAGCGAGGGAGTTGCATCACCACTGGCAGGAGAACAGCTTCCTGCCAGGCAGCCTCATCGCTCAGGCCGTCGAACTGCACTCGAGAGGCGATCCGGGGGACGTGGATGCCTTCCGGATTTTGTCCGGGGAGTTCGGCTGTCCCCGGAGCGTTCCAGGCGCAGGTGGCGAGCCATGCGACCAGAATTGATTCCAAACCGGCGCGGTGCCTCATTGTTGCCCTCCTGGTTCCTGTTGCTGTGTGTTTCAGCAATCCGAGGCCAATGTACGGGCTTCCGGACGGTAATGCCAGCAGCGGCGATTCTATTTTCGTATCTTGGAAGAGGTGAGTTTTTCGGAGAGAAGCCGGTAATCACTCCATTGGAGAAAACCTCCTTTGGAAAGGGGGTTCTACTCAATGTCGCAAGAAAATAACAACGATTTTGGTTCAGCACACCATCTGGTCCACAGGAGATCGCCGCTGGAATGGCAGGACGGTTTTCCGCTGGGTAACGGCACCCTCGGCGCCATGGTTTGGGGAGATGGGGATCCGCTGGCTTTCACTCTCGATCGAGCCGATCTGTGGGATACTCGCCTAAACGGCGATTTCATGGATCAGCCTGGCTACAGTTACGCCGGCCTGCGTCGACTGGTGGCGGAAGGTCGCTTTGACGAGGCGCGAGAAGTATTTGAGGGGCAGCAGGAGCGGGACAATCCGGTCGCGCCGACCAAAATCAGCATCGGTCGCGCCGAACTGTCGCTCGGGGCGGCCGAAGAATATGAATGTTGTCTGGATATCGACCGCGCTGTAATAACCGGCAGGATTCGCACGGGAAAGGGGGAATACCGTCTCCGGATATTCATCTCTCGCGACCGGAACCTGTTCTGCCTGCACCTCGCCGGCGCGCCGGTCGAATCCCGGTTGCGGCTGATCCCGCTCGCCGAGATGTGTCCGGCACTGGCGGAACTGCATCATCCCGAGCCGCAGTTCTGTACAGAAGGGGAGTTGCGCGTGCTGCGCCAGGAGATTCCCGCAGGCCGCTGCTATGCGGTGGCGTGGAATACGACGGGTCCCGATTTTTTCATGGCTGTCGAAGCGGGGACAACCGTGGAATCGGCAGCAAACCGAGCAAAGAGCACGTGGGAGCAGGCGGCAGCGGCCGGTTGCGAACGGCTCTACACCGAGCACGAGCGTGGCTGGAAAGGGTTCTGGCAATTCTCTTCCGTCTGCCTGCCGGAAGCGCGTATGGAATTCCTCTGGTACTACGGGATCTACCTGCTGGCTTCCTCGGCGAAACGCGGTGTGCCTCCTCCAGGCCTGCAGGGACTTTGGGCGATGGATGGGGTGATGCCCCCATGGCGCGGGGACTATCATGCGGATATGAACGTCCAGGAGACTTTCTGGCCGGCATGCGCCTCCGGACACCTGGAACTGCTCGATGCATGGTGCGATTACATGCAGGTGTGTATCGAGCCGGCGCGGGAATTTACGCGTCGATTTTTCGGCACTGAGGGAACCTTCTGGCCGTGCTCAACCGTGCCGGATTTCACCCTGGTAAACTGCTGGTACACTGTCCAGTATTCCTGGAGCCATACCGGCTGGCTCGGCTGGCTGGTCTGGTTGCGCTGGGTCTACAGCATGGACCGGGAATGGCTCGCGGCGACCGGATATCCCCTCATGGCGGAAATCTTCAGGTTTTTCGCCGCGAATCTGGAGGAAGAGGAGGATGGTTTTCTGCACGTGCCGCTGTCGACCAGTCCTGAATACAGGGAGAACAGTCCGGAGGCCTGGTGTAAGGATCCGAACGTCGATCTGGCGCTGATCCGTCGGTGCTGCGATTGGGTCGTCGAGATGGAGGCCGCGCTGGGAACGGGGGAATTGAGCGGAGCGGCAAAGAGGGTGCACAAAAGGCTCGTGCCCTATTTTCTGACTGCCGCAAAAGAACTCTGCCTGTGGCCCGGAAAGCTGCTGGACGAGTCCCATCGGCATCCCAGTCACCTGATGGCCATCCACCCCGCCATGGATCTGACTAGCGACGATGGGGAGGAGGCGCGGGAGATAATCGCGGCCAGCGTCGAGCAGTTCTTCGCGCTGGGCCAGTATCGCTGGGCGGGTCACACCTACGCCCAATTGATCAGCTTTGCTGCCGTGCTGGGGCGAGCGGGATGGGCTTACGACTGTCTGCTCCAATTCGCCGAACGTTGGGCTGGTCCCAATGGATTGCACTGCAATGCCGATCTGCGAGATTCGGGTATGTCGACCTATCGCCGGGATCGGTACGGAGATGGATCTCCTCCCTTCACCATGGAAGCGAACTGTGCTATTTCTGCCGGTATCAGCGACATGCTGGTTCAGGGCTGGGAGGGCATTCTGCGTATCTTCCCCGCCATGCCAGAGCGCTGGCAAGATGCGGCTTTTGGAGATTTGGTGACCGAGGGGGCGTTCAGGGTTTCGGCGATCCGTCGGGCGGGACAGACGGTGTGGGTGCGCGTTATGGCAGGGGTGGACAGCAGTTTGCAGCTGCGTGATCCCTTTGCTGGAGAGCCCTATACTGCCAGCAGATGTGAGGTACGCAGAGAAACTGATCTGATCATCTGCGACCTGAAAAAGGGCCAGGTCCTGGTCGTCCAGTTGGACGGCATAACAGTAGACCTGGCCGAGATATCCGCGCAGGTACGCCAGAGTGACGTATCGCTACTGGGGCTGCGGTGAGACCTTTTATAACGATCATGAATGAGGTACACAGTGAAAGCGTTGGGACGTCATTTTATCGTTGAACTTTATGAATGTGATTCGGAACTGATTAACGATACTGATGCGATCGAGGACATTTTACTTGAATCTGTAAAAATATCAGGGGCCGAAATAATAAAACCGGTTTTTCACAAATTTAATCCTCACGGTATTACCGGGATTGTCGTTATTGCAGAGTCTCATTTTTCTATTCACACATGGCCGGAATATGGATACTGCGCCTTTGATATCTTCACATGTGGTGAATCGATAGATAATGAGGAAGCCATCCAATATGTGAGGAACGAATTAAAAGCTCGGACTATATCTGTCGCTGAAATAAAGAGAGGGGTTCTCAATCTTCCGGTTGAGGAAATTAGATACAAACCGGATGAGTAACAGGCATTGGGATACCATTCGCTTGAAATTCGCGTAGCTCTATTCTTCCAGGGTGAATTTCATGGGCAGAGACCCTTCCTGTCCGTCGACAAACGTTTTTCCTCCCTCGATGTACTGATCCTTCTTGATCTCCAACATTGTGCCTATCTCAGGGATAAATCTCTTCAACATCCGGGTCAGGATTAGCTGCAGAAATGAGCGGTGGTGGAAGAAGGTTGCGCAATTGTAAAAGTGCTGGAGGAAGCTTGTCTGGATGTAGTGCGCATATCCCTCGAGTTGCGACATCTGTCCGTTCAAGGCCGATTTCCGAAAAATCTGCGTGATCTCATTCAGGTTCGCAGCGGTCTCAATTTTCTGGATCACTTCCCGCAAATGGCGCCACTGGTCGTCTATTAGTTCGGGATGCTCTCTGAACTGCCCCACGTGCACCAACTCGTGGCCGAGGATGACCTTCAGAGCATCCAGGTTGTGTTTGTCTGCCTGCTCTCTGTTTATCACGATGATTCGATCCAGAGGATCGTACAGGGCGAGAAAATTCCGAGCCAGGATCTTGCCAGCCAGGCCCAAACCCGGTTCATCCTCCGGAAAGCCCAGCGTCTCTCCAATGCTCTCTATGTGATCCTCGATTTGATCGCTGACCCGGACTTCAATCTCCTTCAGCAGATTCGGCCATCCGGTTAAACCCTCTACCAGAGGGGTTACCTCTTCGATGCAGTGCAGAGCCAGGTCGTCATTCAACTCCAGGCGCGTCAGATTCTTGTAGCCAGGAGTGGATTCCTGGTCTTTCAGCAGAGATGGCTCCTCTGCATCAACCCAACTATCGATAGTGATGAGGCCCAGGTCCACGAAATCCCGGTCGAATTTCAGATCGCTCCACTCCTGCCGGTCGATTGCTGCGAATTTTTGGTCCCGACAGATGGAGAAGACAATGTAGATTTCGGGTTTCTCCTCCTTTTCCAGCCATTCCTGATTGAATTCTTTCTGGGTGAAGGAGATGCGAAAGCACCCTCGCTGATCGGTGCAACCGACGCCCAGCAGGTCGTCGAAAAACGGATCTTTCTCCACCACTGCGAGCCGGAGGTTTTCGATAGGGAGACCCCGAGATGTGGCCACTCTACCCAGAAGATTGAAGATGGGAACCATGGGATTTTTCCTTCCTGCGCTATTCTCGTTTGATGCGTTGGTTTTCTTCTGTTTATTTGCAGACTATCGACGTTACAATAAATTGGTTTGCCAGGCCTTAAGACAAGAGATAATGCCAAGTTAAGCAAATCCCTTTGGACAGGAATTGGATGCAAGCATGGAGAATCATAAGCCAGATAGCTCCCCTGTCGTCGGTATATATCTTATCTTTATGATTCGTCAGCCATCCAGTTTTTTGCATAGATATAGATGCAGGCTGGCCAAATCTAAACTCCGGATTTTATTATGGAATCGCGAGAAGAAAGCATTGCCTCTGCCCTGGAAGGGCCCCATCGGAACGGCCTACCGTCGCTGTCCACCGTGGCGCTGGAGATTGCGTCGATCATACGCCCTGCCGCGCTATGACTTTGCACGCAAGGCATTCACAGGGGGCTGATCGCGATGGTGATGGTGGCACGCGAGCTATTGCCCGACAGACCCTATCGCATCGAACCGAGACGCGTTAAGCGAAGGCCCAAATGCTCGCGATGGTTGCAGCCGTCCCGGAGCGTGTGGAAACAAAAACAGGCCGCATAGAAATCCGTTCAGGAAGTGACATTCATCTAAAATAGTATAGTGATTTCGGGTTTTTCAGAGCCGACCGAAATATTCCAAGTCTCAGTTTTCGAAGACAGGAGATTCTCCATGAGGTTGCTCAAACGCTCGTCCATTTTCGCGTTTGCATTGATCACTCTATGTGTTCTTGCTGTCCCTGCACCGGGTCAGGAGAACGCAGATCCGGCCTCTCCCCAAACGCTCTTTGTCGGCACCAAGCTTGTCAAGCCGTTCGCCTTTAAGACGCCGGATGGAAAGTGGACTGGTATCAGTATCGATCTGTGGAAGGCGATGCAGGAGGAACTCGGCTACTCGTATGAGTGGAAGGAGGCGCCAAATACCGATTCGCTGGTGCAGATGGTGGCCAAAGGAGAGGTGGATATCGGAATCGCAGCGATCACGATGAAGCCTTCGCGCGTCGAACTCGTCGACTTTTCGAACTCGATGTTCGAGTCCGGCGTGGGCATTGCCGTCCGGGCCTCAAGACCAGGCATTTTCGGGATGATCGGCCGTTTCGTCTCCGCCGAGTTGTTGATGCCTCTGCTGTCGCTATGTGGGTTGCTGTTTTTTATTGGTTTCCTGGTCTGGCTATTTGAGCGCAGAGTGAATGCGGCGCAGTTTGAACCGAA
>Ga0233430_1002093_pt1 | contig 24398 bp, 25 predicted proteins | sample SI_118_April2016_2_FD_179883 | JGI IMG/M metagenome (GOLD analysis project Ga0233430, IMG submission 179883) | Seawater microbial communities from Saanich Inlet, British Columbia, Canada - SI_118_April2016_150_MG | ecosystem: Environmental > Aquatic > Marine > Inlet | place: Canada: British... | reverse complement strand
TTCCACTTGTCAGAATTGGTGAGCCTGAAGATGTTGCAAATGCGGTGTCGTTTTTAGCATCAGATGAAGCAAGTTGGATTACAGGGACCATTCTAAATGTAGATGGTGGAAAAACAGCATCAGAAGGATGATAGAAAATTATGAGGAATAATTTTTCTTTTTCAAAAACTTAGTATAACTAAATCCAGAAACCAACATAACAATTCCAGTAACAACAGACCACATTACAAAAGAACCTATTTGGTAATCTTCCATTAAAAAACAACTAATTTTTGAGCATCTAAAGTTTGGGTTTAAAATATAATTTGAATTAAAATTATGAAACATCTAAATAGATTTAATATCAAATTTAGTCATGCCTGAATACATATGCCCTGATTGTGGACATAGAATATTTCATGAAAATGAAACAACATTAGAAGTACAGGAAAAAATTCATGCACAATTTTGTAGAAAAGAAGAAGGTAAAACACATAGTTACATGCACAGAGATCTAGCACATATGGAAACTTTTGATTCAGAAAGAGAAAATGATACTGTAGGTAATCCTGTATTAAAAAAATAACATTCTACAGATTCCCCAAAATTATATTCTAGAGATTATCAAGTTGTTTTAATTGTCAAAAGAATTACATTATGATTTAGTAGTTGTTGGAGGAGGTCCTGCTGGATCATCATCAGCATGGGCAGCTGCAAAAAAAGGGATCAAAGTAGCATTAATTGAAAAAGAAGGTTCCATTGCAGAGACAGTAAGGACTAGTGGGGTCACATGGATTCAAAATATCAACGAGTTTGGAATTCCTGAAGATTGTTATAATAAAATTAAAAACTTTTCATTTTGTTCTCCAAATAATGAGGTCACAATCAGTGATTCAAAACCAAGAGCCGCAGTATTAGATGTTAGAAAAACATACAGATGGTTGGCAACACAGGCAGAAAATGAAGGAGTCAATATTTTTGTAAAGACCAACATCAACCAAGTTATCAAAAATGAAAAAGGGGACATAATTGGAGTAAAAGGGAGAAATCCTGAAGGAGAAATTTTATTTCATTCAAAGGTGGTAATTGATGCAAGTGGTTTTCAATCAACTGTAAGTAAAGCCATGGGAGTAGTCACACAATGGAAAAGATTTGGCGCAGGCGCAGAATGGGAAGTTAAAGCAGAAAATGTTGATCAAGATACATGGTGGTTAATGGTAGGACAACAATATTCTCCTGCAGGATATGCTTGGATTTTTCCTTTAGGGGATAACATTGTTAGAATCGGGGTAGGAGTTGGAAAACCTGAATCAGATGTAGACCCAACACAAAGATTAGAAGAATTAATGGAGAAAAAATTAGGCCCAATAAAAAAACTTGGAAAAATTACACCAATTGAATTTCATTACGGATTAATTCCAAATGATGGATTATCAAGAAAAACAGTATTCAATAATTTGATTCTAGTAGGTGATGTTGCAGGACAAGCAAACCCACTAGTGCTTGAAGGAATTAGATATGCAATAAGATTTGGAAGAGTGGCAGGTGATGTTGCAGCAGATGCAATAAAATCTAAAAAAACAGACGAGTCATCACTTTTACCATATGAAGATAATTGGAGAAAAGAAATAGAATCAAAGATTAATTCTGCAAGTAAGGTTCAAGATAGATGGATTGGGTTATCAGATATGGAATGGGATAAGGAATTAGACATTATTAAAGAATTAAAATCAGATGAATTTTTAGATTTCATTAAAGCTGATTTTGGATTATCATATATGTTAAAACTTGCAATGAATCATCCAAAACTTGCAGTAAGGCAGTTATTTAATTTAGTTAAAGGCAAAAAAAATTAATGAGAAAATATGGATGGAGTTAGGAAAACTTTTGATGTATGGGCTCAAAATGGAAGAGCAGAATTAATGGAGAAGGAACATGGGAAAAATGTTTCAAAATTTTTAAATTCAATTTCATTTGATAAATCATTTACATTTTTAGATGTAGGATGCGGTAATGGGTGGGTAGTACGAAAAATTGCAAATAAAAATAATTGTAAAAAGTCAATAGGTATTGATAAAAGCAAAAAAATGATCATTCAATCAGAAAAGAAGAAAATTAGCAATAAAGAAAGATTTTTTCATACAGATATAGAATCGTGGAAATACACAGGTAAATTTGATTTTATTTTTTCAATGGAGTCACTGTACTATGCAGATTCAATAGAATCAGCATTAGTAAAAATTTACAAATTGTTAAAACCAGGTGGAGAATTTTTTTGTGGAACTGATTTTTATTCGGATAATAAAGCAACTGCCAAATGGGCAAAGATTATGAAAATCCAAATGCATCTTCATTCAAAAAAAGAGTGGAAAGAATTTTTCCAAAATGCAGGATTCAAAGTAAAGACAAAACACATCAAAGATTTGAAAAATACAAAAAAATGGAAGCGTGAGTTGGGGACATTGTTTATCACAGGCATAAAACCTGAAAAGTAATACTCAAATTCAATTATGAAATAACATTATCATGTGAGCTGGAGCACGACACGCTGCTACGGCAGAGGAAACTCCTCCCTCCATACAGGAAATGTGATTTGGAGATAAATAACCAGAGATGGTTGGCAACGGAACAGAAAAAAATCCAATATGGCGCACGGTGATGGTGAAAACCTGAGGTTTCCATAAAAGGAATGAAAAAAGCCGCCCCACATGGAGCAAAGCCAAACAGAACTCAAGGATCCTGTACCAAGTTCAGGTAGGCTGCAAAGCGAAATATCGTGAAAACAGAAGGAGGGTTACTCCCAGCACACATTATTTTTTTCAAAAAATTTTAAAAGATTAACTCATTGATTGTACTTGATCTTTACAGATACTTGCATTACATTTGCAAGTTGCATCACATAGACAAGAACCATGCATTTCACAATCACATTCAGTTCCAATTTCAGCAGATGCTGCACAGCCACATGCCGCCTCTTCATTTGTAGTTGTTTGTGGAGGAGGAGTTTGTTGTTGTGTTTCAGTACTAGTTTGTGAAGATTCTTCATACATACTTCGTGTTTTCTGATAACCACTATCATCTTTTAATTGAGCTTCACCTCTATTGGTTTGATATCCACCAGAAGATGCACTAGTTTGATAACCTACAAGATGTTCAGGATCAATTCCTGTTTGTCCTTGAGGACCTGCTTGTGATTTTTTAAGTGCACGACTACTAAAAATGAAAAATCCAATTCCACCAATAGCTGCCATTCCAGCCATTCCATAGACAATCATGACAGGGAATTCACCAGTTGAAGTTGTAGCATAACCTTCTGGAGGAGTTGGAGTTACACCTGCAATTTCAATACCATCTAGTGTATCTAATGCACCAAATCCAATTGCTGCAAGAGTTGCTGCATCTGCAGATTGAATACTTCTAACTACGTAAGGTTGATCAGCCATAATGTTTGCTTCAAAGACTCGTTCTACTTGTCGTCCTTCTCTAATACTACTTTCACCCATAGTCCAACTAGATACAACAAAGCCTGAAATTTCATCACTTAATCCAAAAGTATTAGCATCAGCATTGATTCCAGTAGGATCAAACAAAAAGTGCCAGTTAGTTAATGGTTGTTCTAAAATAAAATCAGATTCAATTAATGGTCTATTAAGAACATCTTCAACCTCAGTTCCTACAAAGTATGTATATGCTGCAGGTTCTTCTGATTTTATTAAGGACATTGGAATATTAATTTCAACACCATCAACTACAATCTCACCATCTACAGACATTCCTCTCCAACCCAAGTCAACTAGTGTTCTTTGACTATCTTTAGTGATGACATAATCAGTTAATGTACCTTCAAGGATTACTTTGTAATCGACTGAAGTGTTAATGTTTCGTGCTTTAAGATGAAATTCATAATCTACATTCAAATCAGAAATTCTTGCCTGACTACCATCAGAAGTAATTTTTTGATTTAACTTTGCCATGAGTTCTTGTACCCCAGGATCAGTTGCATCAGCAGTTCCTTCTATGGACCACTGATGGCCACGTAATACATCAATAAGATCTCCACCGTTTGGATATTCAATAAATACGGTTTTTTGATAATTTATTTTAAAGTCAGATTCATCAAGATTAGGGTTAATTCGGGCATCTAGTTGTGCTGCCCATGCAGGAGTACTAGTACCAACAACAATTAGTCCAGCAATTAAAATTGTAAAAATTAAAGATCTAGACACGAGTCGACTCCATAAAAATTAGTAATAAACCTATCCAAACTTATCAATAAAATATTTTGAAAAAGTAATATGGAGTAATGTATGTAGACTAGATAGTTTTAGAGGAATATGATATGATTACAATTTTAGCAGGAGGGACAGGTTCGGTCAAACTAGTAAGAGGTTTTGTATCTCAAGAATCCAAAGTTAACGTAGTTAGTAATGTAGGGGACAATTATTGGCTTTATGGACTCTATGTTTGTCCAGATATTGATACTATTGTGTATGGTTTAGCAGATTTGTTAGATCAAGAGAGAGGATGGGGAATTAAGAAGGACACATTCAACTTTTTGCGACAAATGGAAGTGTTTGGAGAAGAAACATGGTTTAGAGTAGGAGATAGAGATGCAGCAACTCATTTGATTAGAACAAACATGTTAAAGAATGGAAAAAATCTTAGCGACATTACAAAATGGATGTGTGAGAAATTTGCAGTTTCTGCAAATATCATTCCAGTTACGGATAACAGTATTGAAACTAGAATTACTACAAACAAAGGCGAATTACACTTACAAGAATATTGGGTAAAACATAGAGGAATGGATCCTGTTGAAGGGATTCAATATATTGGTGCAGATAAAGCTCGTCCAAATCCAGAAGCAATCAATGCAATTCATGATGCAGACATGGTAATTTTAGCACCTGGAAATCCATTGACATCAATTGGTCCAATGCTTCAGATAAAGGGCATTAGAAAAGAATTATCAAAAATGAAAAGAAAAGTTGTTGCAATTAGTCCATTAATTGGAGACAATGCAATAACAGGACCGGCTGCAAAATACATGCAAGCAGCAGGGATAGAATCAAACGCATATGGATTAGCAAAAATGTATTCAGATGTATGTTCTAACATTATTGTAGACACTAAAGATAAAGCACTTTCTAAAAAAATTCAAAGTTTAGACATGAAAGTGTTTGAGACAAAAATTACTATGAAAAATAAAATAGCAGAAGATGCATTGGCAAATTTCATCTTAAAACAAGTTCATTTATAATTTGAAAATAGCTGTAATAATTCCTGTAAAGACTTTCTCTAATGCAAAAACACGTTTAGAGTTATCTCCACTAAAAGTGGAAAAATTATGCAAAGTAATGTTAGAAGAAATTTTACATACAGTTTCAATTTCACCACGAATTGAAAAAACAATAATTGTTACAAAAGAAGAAAAAGCAATAGAGATAGGAAAAAAATTTAATGCACAAATCATAATAGATGAAAAAGAAGAAAGTGTCAATAGTGCAGTGGCACTTGCAGACAAGTATCTTTTAGAAAACAATTTTGATGCATCTATTGTTTTTCCACAAGATATACCATACATTAAAACTCAAGATATCGATTTTATGTTAAACTATATTGCACCACCAAATTTTGCAATAATTGTTCCTTCAAGAAGATTTGATGGAACCAGTGCACTTGTTAGAATGCCTATTGATTTAATGAAAACACACTATGATGAAGATAGTTACAAAATCCACATGAATACAGCAAAAGAACACACATTGAATGTTGCAATGGTTTTTGTCAAAAGGATCATGTGGGATGTGGATAATAAAGAAGATTTAGAATTTCTACTAGAACAAAATGAAAAACCAGAAATTGCTCAAAAGATTAAAGAAATCATATCATCATAATAAGAAAAACAAAAAACAAAATTCTTCAGATATAAAATTAACAGCAAGCTTATAAGCAATGAATTAAAAATTGTTAAATATTATCATAAAAAGTTTGTGGAGATACTAAAATGGTTAAAACAACAAATCCAAAAGAAAGATGTCCAAGATGTGGACAAGGATCAATATTCACTGATGGAAGTACAGGGGAAAATTTTTGTGGAAAATGTGGATTTGTGATTACAGATAAAATTTCAGAAGCAGGAGCAGAATGGAGATCATTTTCCAATGAAGGAGAAAGTAAGAGTAGGGTAGGAGTTCCAACATCACTTGCCATGCATGATATGGGATTAGCAACCATCATCAATCCTCAAAATAAAGATGCAACAGGAAAACCACTATCTGCATCAATGAAAAGTACAATTGAGAGATTAAGAACTTGGGACAGTAGAAGTCAGGTTCATGAACCAATAGATAGGAACTTTAGACAGGCATTTAGTGAACTTGACAGATTAAAAGACAAACTTGCAATAGGGGACGCAGTAATTGAAAAGGCAGCTTATATTTACAGAAAGGCACTTGAAAAAGGTCTAGTTAGAGGACGTTCAATTTCAGCATTAATTGCATCTGCACTTTATGCAGCATGTAGAGATACAGAAACACCTAGGACATTGAAAGATATTGGTGGGGCAAGTAACATTAAACGAAAAGATATTGCAAGATGTTATCGTTTGTTGTTAAGAGAATTGAATTTAAAAATGCCAGTAGTTGATCCGGTTAAATGTATTTCACGAATTGCCAGTAAAGCAAATTTATCAGAAAAAACGAAAAGAAAAGCAACAAAAATTTTACAAACTGCAGAAGAGAAAAAAGTTTCTTCTGGAAAAGATCCGATGGGATTAGCTGCTGCTGCACTTTATGTTGCATGTGTTACAAATGGTGAAAATAAAACTCAAAGAGATGTTGCAGAAGCTGCAGGGGTAACAGAAGTTACAATTAGAAATAGGTACAAGGGTCTGAAAGTGGCATTAGATCTTTAAATCAGAATTTCGTTTAGGAAAGAATCTATTTATCAGCAACATGGAAATTGAGAAACATCCAGATAACAATAATAAAATTTCTAATGAAGACATTAGTGAATGAGAAAAAGCACTTTCAACAGAAATAAAATTAATTTGTGAAATAAAAGTTGCATAAGAGAAAATAAAATAATTTGTAGCCCAATGAATCAAAAGGGAGGCAACAAAACCATATTTTAGATAAACCCAACCTAAAATTATTCCTCCAGCAGTGGCTTGAGCAAATTTTCCCTCACTCCAAGATTCACCAAAGGCAATATGTGCAAATCCAAAAAGAACACCCACAAAAACCACCAAAAATATCGCTTTTCTATAATCAATAATGTCCAAGTTTCCAGGGTTCCATAAACAACGAATAAAATATTTTAGAGAACTTCTTTGAGAGTAAAGGGCAAACAAAGGAAGGCCAATTAAGACAAATCTAAATCCAAATTCTTCAAGTAAAGGTGCAAGACTAACATAAAAAAATTGAACAAGATCATTTCCACCAAGTGGAGGAATAGTAACAATTCCAAACTGTTCTTGAACAAAATTAATTATTGCAGAAATTAAAACTAAAATGGAGAGCCATTTTGTAACTCCAAACATATAATTTTTTTCAAGATTAAATTTACCTGAAGAAATAATTGAAGATAATGATTTGAAAAAATTAAGTTTAGGTCCTAAAATAGAAATGGTGAATAATATCGCATAAAAAATCCATAAAATTACAAATGCATCTCCAATTCCAATATCAATTGGATTTTGATATAGAATCGTATCTTCAAAAAGTTCCAGGTGAGTTAATGGATATTCAAAATTAATATCATCACCAATATTACTTTCAAAGATAACAAATAATCCAATAGGAAATGACAGTAATAGTAAGCCAAAAATCACAGAGAGTAAAGCAGTGAAAGGAATACCAACAGCTTGAAGTAATTTATTTGAGATTTGCAATTTGTTCTAATGAAGTTCTATAGTGTCTTCAGCAAAACCTAATCCAACCAAAGTATCTTTAATTGTATCACGATGATCACCTTGTAAAAAGACATATCCTTCTTTTGCTGTTCCTCCACAAGCGTATTTGTTTTTAAGATCTTTTGCAACTTGCTCTAAATTATTCATTTTAGGATCAAGGCCTTCAATCATGGTACCTTTTTTCTTGAATCGTCTTGTTTCTAATCTAATAATGATTTTAGTACTATCTTTGGCAAGTTCACCACAAGCACACAAGTCTTCTGGTAGACCACAAGTATTACAAATTACTGCCATACGTTCGAAATCAATTCGATCATAGACACTATTAAGCCTTGTTTGAATAAAGTGATTGTTGTAAAAAATAATTGGATTTTTTAGATAGAAAACAATAGAGAATTCATGACAGATGATCTGACAAAAAAAGCAGCTGATATGTTACTAAAAGGGGCCACACTACTCAGTGAACCATGCCATTATTGTTCAGGAGTAAGAGTAATGAAAGAAGGTCAGGCATTGTGTATTAGTTGTGGCAGAGAGCCAGAAAAAAGAGAGATCATACAGCAAAAATCAGAACAAATACAAAAATCAAGCCTAGAAGAGATATTAGATAAAAAAATCACAACACTCTCAAAAGAATTAGAACAAGAAAAGGATCATGAGAAACAACAAGAAATTCTAAAGTCGATCAATTCAGCACTAGATGCCATACAAAAAATCAAAGATAAACAATAAAGTTTTTATGTTAAAATTTGCGGTGTCAATTCATGGCCGATAAGAAAGCTGCTCCACTTCCAGCATCAAGTGGCGGACTCATGAGATTCTTTGAAGATGAGACTAAAGGATTCAAAATGGATCCAAAAATTGTAATATCAATTCCAATTGGCTTAATTGTAGTTTCATGGATAATTGATATGTTTGCAGCTACGTGAACAAACTATGGAAGATTCAGATGATGTTTCAAATATTCATAACAGGTTTTCTCTTACTTTAGTAAATCCTTCATCAAAATACTTTTCACTTGTTGTATCATTAGTGGTATCTACAGTTACAGTTCTTGCAACATATTTGGCATATTTACAGGATTTTGAACAGTTGTGGTATAGAGTTCCAATGGTATTAGGAGTTTTAGTGGTATCTCAATTATTAGATAGTAAATTATCAAAGAAAAAAGAATATTCAAAATCATTGCATTCATCACTTTTTGGAAATATGTTATGGACGGTTACCATCATGATGGGAATAGTTGCAAGTATTGTTTTGCAAAAAGATATTCAATTATTTTTCATCACTTTTGGGATGATTCTTTTTGCTGCATTTAGGATTGGGATTTACACTACAACTTTGGGTTTGAGCCTCAAGAAAGCTTGGATGATTTGTTTCATTCAACCATTAGCAATGTTTTTTGTATTAATTCCTCATGATATGTGGTTTTCAATTTTAAGTGAACCAATAGGATTAGGTTATGGAGCAGCTTTTATGATAATTGCAAGTGCATGGTCATGGATTACAGATAGAGCTGGAAGACCAGGTATGGAAAGTACTCATAAAACAATTCAAGCATATCTTGCATCTCAAGGAAATGATTTTGAGGATGCAGAGAAATTGATGGAAGAACGTTCTACTGAAACCAAAATAATGACAACACAATTAAAAATTTCAACAACTAACGATGAGAATGGCTTTAGAATAATATTGCCAGAAATTCATCCAGGACCATATCATCCAGTTGGAGGAAGCAATATCCCATATCAAATTTATAAGAAATTATCATCATCAGCAATGGTAATGCATAGTATTTCAGACCATGCATTAAATCTCCCATCAAGAAATGAAGTTGAAAATTATTTGGAGAATTTAAAAAATAGTAAAGTAAAAGATGAAGGACTAAAGTGTACTGAACCAGTAGTAGTTCAGATCAACAAAGCAAGAGTAACAGGGTTACTCTTCGGAAACAATCCATTATTGTTTTTATCATTATCCCCACACGGGATGGAAGATATTCCAAGTTACATGAAAACAGAAATTGAGCAATATGCAAAAAATAGGAATTATTCTAGAACAATGATTGTTGATTGTCATAATGCAATGGGTGAAGAGATTTCAAAAAAAGATGGAGAAGACATGCTGAGTGCTGCAAAATCATGTTTAGACACATTGATTTCAAAAGAAAGTCATCAAATTGAGTTTGGATATGCAAATTCAGATGACATGGATGTGTGGACAGAAGATTTAGGGATGGGAGGTTTGGGAGTATCCTGCTTTAAGATTAATGAAAAAAAATACTTTCTAGGATGGTCTGATTCTAATAACATGGAAAACGGTGTAAGAGAGAAAATCGTAGATAATTTTTCAAAAAAAGATTACAATTTGTTAGAGATTTGTACATCAGATACACATTATGCAGCAGTTAAACCTAGAAACAAAAATGGTTATTATCAATTAGGAATAATTACAGGTGCAGACAAATTATCAAAATGGTTTTTAGATATTGCAAAAAGATCTGAATCGACAATAAAATCGGTAAAGTTTGAGATTTTGGAAAATGAAACCAAAGTCAAAGTGATGGGAACAGGGATTTATGAAGATTATTCAAAAGCGTTAGATAATTCTTTGAGAATTACCAAAATGTTTGTTATTGGATGTGTAGGACTTTTCATAACTAGTCTATTTCTATAGTTTTCATTTGTTCAATATTTCCATAAAATTCATCAATAAATGAAGAGAATTGAGATATTGGTACAATAGGCACATTTTCAATAAAATTTACCTTGTCTTGAAACAAAGTAACAATTACAGGTACAGCCATCGAACCCTGAGTTTTTTCAACATATTTTTTTGTTCTTTCAATTTGTTTTTTGACGGCACTAGTTAATGATGAAATGTTATAACGTTTCCAATGTTTACAATCAATTAAAATTGCAATACCCAAACGAATTCCAATTACATCGATTTCCATTCTAGGTTTGGTTAAAATCATATTTTTAATAACTGCAAAATTTTTTGATGATAAAACTTCTGCAGTTAATCCTTCAAAATCCCTCCAATCCAATGCAGTAGAGATTTCATCAATAGGACATCCACGTTCAAGTAAAGAAATTGCAATTTTGAGTTTATCTCCAGTCTCAAAATAGTACAATCCATCTTGGATGGAACCAATATCATTTTTTACAAATTCATCTAAAATGGATGTAGAATCAATTGTATTCATTTTAGTTACTTCACAAAAATCAGTCACAGATACACCACCAGGGATTATCCCCTTTAATCCAATAATCATTTTAGACTGAATTCGCATACAGGAATTTTGATTCATTAACAGAATTTAGGTTTTAAGAGATTATAATTTCAGGGTATTATGATATAGATTTTTTTATGAGCATTAAAAATTCAAAATATGAAAAAAATGCTAGTGTTGATACTAGCTTTATCAGTTGTTTTTATGACACAGAATTATGCTTTTGCAGAAAAAAATACATTTTTTGATACAGTCAAGTTCATTCAATATTTAGATGAAAATACAGCATTAGAAGAAGTACGAAATGGTAACCTTGACATGTATTATTATACAGTTTCTCCAGATAGATTAGAAACACATCAAGCAAAAAAAGGATTACAAATTTTTGACTCTACAGGAGGCAGATACAGTATTTTAGTAAACCCTGCAGAATCAGAAGAGTTCAATCCATTTTCAAACAAAGAAATTAGGTTTGCATTAAATTATTTGATAGATAGAAAATTAATTGTTAATGAATTAATGGGAGGGTACGGTACATCAATAATTTCGTACTATAGTACATCAGAACCAGAATATCTTTCAGTGATTGAACAATTAGAATTGTTTAATTTTGAATATAACCCAGGACTTGCAGACAAAACAATTACCAAAGTACTTGATGAGAAAGGTGCCAAAAAGGTTGAAGAAAAATGGTTAATGGATGGCAGTCCAATTGAAATAACAATTTTTATCAGAAGCGATGATCCAGTTAGAAAATCCATTGGAGAGATTTTATCAGTAGAGTTAGAAAAGATTGGGTTTACAGTAAAGAAAGATTTTGGAGATTTGAATAAAGCATTTGTTGTAGTTTATGGTTCAAATCCAGCAGATTTGAAATGGAGTTTATACACTGAAGGATGGGCCAGTTCAGCATTTGTAAAGTATGACTCCATAGGATTAGGACAGATGTATTCTCCGTGGTTTTCAAACATGCCAGGTTTTAATGATCCAACATATTGGAATTATGAGAATGTGAAATTAGATGAAATAACTCAAAAAATTTACACAGGTGATTTTGAATCCTCAGAAATAAGATCAGAATTGATTCAAGAAGCAGTAGTTGAAGGAATTAACGAGTCAGTAAGAATTTTTCTTGCAAGTAAAATTGATCAGTATGTTATTAATGAAAAAATTAGCGGAGTTGTAAATGATTTTGGGGCAGGGGTTCCTAGTAGATTTACACCAATTAATGCACAAAGTGACAAGAGTGAATTAGTGATTGGTGTAAAACAAATCTATCAAGGGGCATGGAATCCAGTAAGGGGTTTGACAGATAGTTATAGTAGACAAATTTGGGGAATTATATCAGATCCGGGTTCATTTAAACACCCATTTACAGGGGAAACAATTCCTATTAGGTCAACATGGCATGTAGAAACTGCAGGACCAAATGGAAAATTAAACATTCCTCAAAAATCAGTAATATGGAATCCTAAATCTCAAGAATGGAGCAATATTTCACCAAATTCTTTTGCTACAAGTAAAGTTACATTTGATTTTAATTTCAGTAATTGGCACAATGGTGAAATGATGGATATGAATGATATGTTACACTCATTATATTTTTTGATAGAGTGGGGAACACAAGTAGATGAAAATGATAAAACATTTGATACAGAATTTACTCCAATAGCTACTCAGAGCATTCAAACAATAAAAGGAGTTAATGTAATTGATGAGGATACAATAGAAGTGTATGTAGATTATTGGCATTTTGATGATGCAGAAATTGCAGATTGGGCAATGATGTGGAATTCAATGCCATGGGAAGTTTCAGTAGCCATGGAAAAAGCAGTTACAGATGGCAAAGTTTCATTTTCCAGGTCAGGGGCTACAAGTAAAAATGTCAATTGGTTATCATTAATTATTCCAAAAGATGCAAATATTATCAAGGAAAATCTTGAGGAATTCAAAAATAGAAATTATATCCCAAATGGTTTTAAAGGAAATGATCAAAGCGAAAAATATTTTCAAGATAGATATGATTCCTCAATCAAATGGATTGAAGAGAATAATCATGCAATGATTAGTAATGGACCATTTTATCTAAAATCATATGCACCAGAATCTAGAACAATTACAGTTAGTTCATTTAATGATGAATCATATCCATTCAAAGCAGGAGAATGGTCAAAATTTGAGGATGTGAAATTTCCTTTGATCAAAAAAATGAATTTTGATAAAGTTATTCAACAAGAAGAATTTAAAATAGATATCATAGTTGAGAATGCAGATCAGATTTTATATTTTTTGACAGACAATGTGGGGGATTTGATATCATCAGATACACTTGAAATTATCAATGATAAAGTAACAATTTTGATTCCAAATGAGAGAACACAGAAACTCAGTATGGGTGCAAATAATATCAAAATCTTTGCAATTTCAGAATCGGTATTAAGACCAGATTTTTATGAATCTAGTTTTTTTGTAACTGAAAATAAAATAGAAAAACCAAAAACAGATTTTGCAAACATAGAGGTTCTAAAAAATGAAACAAATTACGAAATTCTAATAGTTATAATAATAGCGGTTGTAGGGATCGTGATTTTTCTAAAAAGAAAAAAATTACAATAAGCCATAATCTTTTAGAATAGGTTCTATTTGTTCTTCATTTTCAAGTTTAGAGTAATCATCTAAAAGATTTTGATTAAGATCATAAAATGTATGTCCCCATTTGAATTTATCAAGTAATTCTAAACTTTGCTCTTTAAATCCTAAAATAAATAATGATGCAGATAATGCCTCAACTGTAGTTAATTTATTGAGTTTTGAATAATTGACAGGATTTCCAGCAAGTAGTGGCGGAAGTTTTCTCTTTACACCATTGAATTTTTTTGAGAATGCTCGAACAGCTAAATTCCACGAACAATCTATTCCAACAATGGAGTTGATTAATTGTTTGTCTTTGGGGATTAATGTTTTCTCAGAGAACGGATCTAAAACCATTCCCTTGCTACCGATTTTTTTAATACTTTGAGCTAGACCAAACTTTACCATCTTAGCTGCAGTGCATTTTTTTGGATCATCTTGAAAAAACATCAAAACCTGTAACTTCATTACGATAGTTAAGAAAATGGACTATTTTGAATCTATTCTAAGGTCTTGTATGTAATTTTATAGTAAAATCGTGAAACCTGTTCATCTTTGATTACAGATACATTCCAATTAGTGTCAGGTAAGAATTCTTCAGAAGATTCAGGCAAAATACTGAATTTTTCTAGTCGTACATCAGGTCCGCTATATCGTACATTGAAATTCATTCCATCAATTTCTACGACATCATAAATTTTACCTTGTGCTCTAGTAGAATCGTTAACTAAACAATCAATGTTTGTACCTATAATACAAATTCCAGAATTAGTAGTCACTTGAATATTTACATTTGATTGATCATCTCGAGAAGGAGTAATCAAAGAGCCAGATATTACTCTAGGGGCAACGGAGGTATTTTGAACATCTTTCTCTTTGGTTAAAATAGAAATTTCTTTTTCGGAAATTCTATTTTCTTTTTCAATTATAGTATCAAGTTTATGAGGAGTAACTACTGAGAATTGTACAGATTTTGTTTCAAAATCAGCATCAACTGTAATTTCATAAGAACCAATAGAAGAATCAGACTCATCAATTACAAAATTATAATCAAAAGAACCTGATGGACTAGGTAAAATAGAAGTGACAGGACCGTGATGGACTCCACAAATAAAAGAACCACAAGTTATTTCAGTATCAGATTTTTTAATTACACTAACATCAAATTTGTCAAGATAAATCAATTTGTTTGGTTTGCCAGAAACATGTACTATATCTCCAGGATAATATTGAGATTTATCAGTAGATAATAGTAATGTAACATCATCATCAATACCAAAAACAAAATCATTTGAAACAGTAAATACAGATTCTGATACAATACCATAGTACATTGCCTTTATCTTATATTCCCCAGTAGAGAATACAGTTACAGGTAATTTAAAAAAACTTTGAAATGAGCCATCAGATTTTGGGTAAATTGCACTTTCGGACATTATGTTGTAAGGAAATGAATTTTCAATTACTTTAAGATAAACTCTTTCATGGCCAGTATACCCCTCACGTCCAGTAGAAGGAAACACTACAGTTCCAACTACATGAAGATCATCTCCGGCCAAGTATAGAGATTTTGCAGGACTCACAAATAAAGAAGAACTGGAAAGAGAGTCAGTTTCAGGAGTTAAAGATACCTTGAAAAAAAGATCTTGATTTGAACCAGAAGTAGATACATTAATTTTATAAATTCCCAGATTAGTAAAAACAGTAGTTCGGGCATTTTCTGATTTTACAGAGGAATCTTTTTCAGACATAGGAGTAGTCCAAGACCATAAGAATTTTTGATCATCAGCAGTTGTACCAAAATGAGAGGTATGGCCGTTTGGACGAGTTAATGTGATTACAACTGAAGGCTCACTCAATGGCGGAGTTAAACCAAAAAGGGTTACAGGTTCATTAAAACCATAGATTTCTTTATCAAGATTTAAGATCATTGTAGAAATATCAACAGGATCAGTAACGGAAAAAGACAAAGATGTGAATAATGCATCATATTTTACAGTAACATCATATGTGCCCACATTGAATTGAGATCTTGTAATAGGTAATTCAAAACTAAATCGTCCGGAAGAATCAGGAAATGTTGTAAAGGTCTCATTTACCATAATTTTTTGATTATCTGGATCTTCTTCACCTCTATTATAGCCTACCATTTCAAGAGATTTTCCCAAAGAATCAGAAACATTCAATGTTACTAAAGAAGTATTAAAAACAGAAGATTTTGTAGGATTCATAATTTTTCCAGTCAAAACCGCTACATCTCCAATAGAATAAGATTCAGAATCAAAAGTAACAACAAAAGGATCATTATCAGAAATATATTCATCAGGATTTTCAGATACAACAAAAAACTTTGTAGCAGAACCAATATTTTTTGAAATCTTAATGACATAGTCACCTAAACCGGATTCCACAGGAATTTTAAAAGAATAAGTAAATGACCCATCGCCTTCCAAAGTAACAACATCTAAAATTTTATTTGCAAACCCACCAGAATCACCAATAGACAAATTACGCATTTGTGTAATTTCAACATTTAAAGAAGGGATCCAAAAATTATTTAATCTTCCAGAAATAGACACTATGTCACCTAAACCATAAACTTCTTTATCAGTCCAAATTGAAATTAATTTTTCTTCTTTTACATCTTCAACTAATTCAAAAGTACTGACAGCAATTTGATCAGAATAATGTCCAATTATTTGATAAGTTCCATATCTAGGATGAACAGTGTTAAGAAATACGGAGGTAGAAAATACATCATTTACTGGAAAGAGATCTCCAGAAAAAATTATTTGATCATTTGGATTATGAACCTCATAATGCAGTCCTTCCAAAGGAGAGACAAAGTCAGATTGAGCAGTTATTTCGACATATGAACCAGGCAAATATTGTAATTTATCAGTAGTAATAGATAGAGAATGTTCATTTTCAATTTCGTTTTGAATTATTTTACTTCCAACCGAAAAAATTGTTTGGGAAACAACATCACCATAAGCAACAGACACAACATACTCACCACCAGTAATTCCTAAAACTTGTTGAAGGTTTTGTGTGATTTTAAAACGTAAATTTGAATCAGGATATAAAGTGATGGCTTTTTCAAATGAATTTCCAGATATGTTAATGAGTATTTTTTCAGGAATGAATGTAGGTTTCATAATAAAAACTTCTTCAGACACAGAACCCTGAATCACTGCAACTTCATCAAACAAATAAGATGTCTTATCAGATGAAACAGTTACAAATACAGATTCTGAATCAGATTGAGCAAATACAGGAACTGTCATCCCCAATAATAACAAGGTGGAAAATAGAACAACAGATTTCAAATTCATTTATTCTCACTATTTTTGGCAAATAGACTCATTTTAGAATGAAATAGAGAAAAAGTTGAGCTAGTTGTTAAAGTTGACCTAGAAAATATGAGTTTTGAGACCATTTTCACACATATTTTGTGTTTTTTTAGTATTTAGAAGAGTCGTAGGAATCATACTTTGAGAAAAAATCTAATTAACTGAAATTATTCCATGCTCCACTAAACATTCAACACCATTAAGAAATGTATCATCATCAAGTACTCCATCAGACCACCACTCTGCATTGTTTTTTATCCAAGAAGGAAATGGAATTTAAGAAAAGTATTGTAAATTATCAAAGTATGTTATTTAATGATAAACTATAGGTTAAAGTCATATATCTTAAAATCATCAAAAACTAGACAAATTTTTCAAATTTAAGGGGCACAGAAATTATTCTTGAGAATCATCACAATTTGGGCATTTTTTTTCAACTACTTTAGATCCACATTCCATACAAATCCCATCACCAGTGTCTCTCAATATTGATTGAGTTCTCTTTCCAACATAGATTTTGATTCCAAAATACATCAAAATTACAATAATTGCAGCATATGCAGGAGACATGAAAGGTATTAAACCAATCATGAAAAGAATCAGACCAGAAATAAGTAAGATATCACGCTTTTCAAATTTCAATATGCTCTAAACATAAAATTATTCATAAAAACATGCCGGAGCTCAGAATGTTTAGTTTACTTCATATCAAAGTCATTACTCTAACTCGTCCTCATTGCTCGGCAATAATTAGAGAAACTAATTTGATAATAAGATAATGGTGGGATTGGGGAAATTTGAATTCCCGACCTCTGCGTCCCAAACGCAGAATCATACCAAGCTAGACCACAATCCCAGTTAAACACAAGAATCGCCCAATTTAAGCTTCACAGATAATCATTTTAAAGGCACTCAAAAAATCAAAATCGTGCAAACAGAAGACTATCTCAAAGCTGGAAAAATTGCAGCAGAAGTAAGAGAGATGGTAAGAGGCAAAGACTGGATTGGAAAATCAGTTTATGAAATTTGTGAACAAGTAGAAAGTGAAATTAAAAAACGTGGAGCAAAATGTGCGTTTCCAGTAAATGCAAGTATTAATGAAATTGCGGCCCATTACACTGCAGAACCAAATGATCCAATCACAATCAAAGATACAGATTTAGTAAAAATTGATCTTGGTGCACAAATTAATGGATACATTGCAGATACTGCTGTAACTGTTTGTTATGATGTTCAGTTTGATGGTTTAGTTCAAGCAGCAGAAGAAGGATTATCAAATGCAATGTCAATGATAAAAACAGGAGTCAAAGCTAGTGACATTGGTCGTACCATTGAAAATACAATCAAACAGTTAGGGTTTAAACCAATTGCAAATCTAAGTGGTCATTCTTTAGATCAATATACAATTCATGCAGGAAAATCAATTCCAAATATTTGGTCAATTGGGGGATTTTCAGTATCAGATAATTCAGCATATGCATGTGAGCCATTTGTGACAACAAAAGAAGGTGGCGGATTTGTCAGAAATGGACAAATAAAAAATATTTTTGCAATCAACTCTAGAAAAAAAACAAAAAATGAGGATGCAGATAAATTACTTGATTTTATTTGGAAAAATTTCAACATGTTACCATTTGCACTAAGATGGATTACAAAAGAATGGGAAGAAAAAGAAGCAAGAGAATTACTAAATATTTTAGTAAAGAAAAAAGCAGTACAAGCATATCCAGTACTAATTGAGGTAAATGAGCAAAGAGTAGCACAAGCTGAGCATACATTTATTCCAAATGAAACAGGTGTAACAGTCACTACAAAAGCACAATAAATTTTGAGGTAAAATTTTGAGTGAAGAAATTAGACCATGTCCAAAATGTCAAGGCATTATGTTCAAAGAGCATGGAGAGTCAATCACATGGTTTTGCCCATCATGTAATGTAAAATTCAGAACAGAGTAAAACAAGAATTACTGCTCAAAGGTTTCACCAAAGATCTTCTCAATTACAGAAATACCATCACATGATGAGCATTTTGATGATTCAGAAAACAATACATCACCTATAGTAAATTTTCTTTTTCTTTGCATATTGCATTTTGAGCAAACTACCACAGTGTATGCAATTGTGATTTTTTTCTTTGAGAAAATATTTGAAAATATCATTGAGGGACTCCAACAGTATTACCCACACCAATAATTACTACAGATTGACCCTGTTTGGTATTATCTTTAATCATTTCATAAACTTGTAAACGAGTTTCATCTGCCTTGTCTGCAATATCTTTGGTCATCAAAGTTATTGCCTCTTTAACTGATTGTTTTACAACAATAGAAAAGATAGGAATATTTTTTGTAGTTGCAACTGCCTCAATTTGAAATCGCTCAGTTCCAATACCACCAATAGCTGCACCAAAACCTTGAGCTACAGATGCAGAATCTTCACCTTCCATCTTCAAAGCAGCATCAATCATAATAATTGTATCAATAGAATTTTCAGCGGTAATTTTTTCCAAAGCATCAGCTGGTCGACCTACAGTAGAGCCAGGACCTTCAGCTTTTAGAAGAAACAAGTGTCTGTCTTCAAAATCAGTTTTTGCAAGTATGGTTTGAAAAGAAATAGTTTCTTTTTCACAGTTTAACATCATTTTTCCAACAATCATAGGACCTATGCCGTCACCTACAGGTTGTCCAGATTTGAATGCAGGAATTGCTTCATTCATTGCTTCTGCTTGTTCCATAATAAATGGAAGAATCATTTGTAGAGGTAAAATTAAGGGGTAATTATTTTGTTTTTTTGCAGTTAAGAACATGTGATTTACTATTTTGAAAATCATTTGTAATGATGATGCAATTTCCAATAAAGTTTGAACTTTAGTCAATTCAAAATCACTAATTTGTGGAGAAAGTGTTCTGATATGTTCTCGAGTATAATCTTCTCGAGCCCTAACGGTATGTCTAACCTTATCAACAATTCCATTAGGATCCATATCAACAGGCATTATGGTAAAATAATCTAAAAATCTATCAAGTTTTACAGTTGGATCATTTTCAGGTATCGTATTTTTTTTAACATAATCAATTAGTTCATCTCTAGATTCTTCTCTAAAAGAATCTAATTTTTTGATTGCTTTTTTTATTTCTCCAGATGTAACATAAAGTTGAATTCTTTGTCCATAAAATACAAAAAGAATAATGGGTAAAATCCAAACCAACATCATGATAGGATTTGAATCATCATTCATTGCAAACAATTGATCAAAATCAAAATTTGAAAAATCCAATAAAAATAAAATCACTCAGATCCAAATTAAATCATTCGTCCAAAGATCAAAATTAATCAAATCATTCTAAAAACATGTAATAGAACTAAAAACACAGTGAGTCCTTTTATTATAGTCTAAATACAAAAAGCCAAGACATGCCTGAAACAAAACCCATTGTAAGTATAGAAAATGTTGTAGCATCTGCAGACGTAGACCAAAAAATGGATCTAAATGACATTACAAGAAAATTTCCAGATGTAGAATACCACCCTGATCAATTTCCAGGATTAGTATTCAGATTAAAAACACCAAAAACTGCAACATTGATTTTCACTTCAGGTAAAATGGTGTGTACAGGTTCAAAATCCGAAGACATGGCACGAAAAGCTGTAAAAACAGTTGTTCAATTACTTCGAAAAGGAGGTATCAAAGTCAAAAAAGATGCAACAGTGACAATTCAAAATATGGTAGCATCAATCAACTTAGGTGGAAAAATCCATCTAGAGCAAGCAGCAAGAACATTACCTAGAAGCATGTATGAACCAGAACAATTTCCAGGATTAATTCACAGGATGGTAGATCCAAAAACTGTAATTCTATTATTTTCATCAGGAAAGCTTGTTTGTACTGGAGGGAAGCAGGAAAAAGATGTTTATCGTTCAGTGAATAATTTACATGCATTGTTAGAAGAAAAAGATTTAATGATTTATGATTAAATAAAATTAAGAATATTTTAAAAAAATTATTTGATAGGACTTCCTAAAGGAATGTCTTCATCAACAGTTAACCAAAATGGTTTGTCATCCACATCAGCAGCTAATAACATTGCATTTGATTCAACTCCTGCCATTTTTTTTGATTCAAGATTTGCCAAAACAATTACTGTTTTTCCAACAATATCTTCAGGTTGAAAGTATTGTGCACCACCGATTATAACATCACGTTGGTCATCATTACCCAAATCTATTTTACCTTTAATGATTCTGGATTTGCCTTCTATAGATTCAGTTGCAATAATTTTTGCAACTCGAATGTCTAATTTTGCAAAATCATCATAAGACACACTTGACATAAAAAAATACTAAATCTCCGGTTTAAAATGAATTTCGAATTTATTGCAAATCTTTTTTATCTATACCACTTGTTTCAATTTCATATTTTAGAGCAGCAGGTAATTCAACATATTTTTTATTTACAAGAATAATTATTTGGTCTTCAGGTACATCAACTTTCTTTAATAATTTTCCACGTTGATGTGCATATGCATTTTTCCAAAAACCACTTCCATCAAAAGTTCCAATTTTTGCCATTATGATGGATAATAGATAAGGTGTTCTTTTAAATTTTAATTGACTGTGACCGAAGAATGGCAGACGCCATTAGAACTGGAGTTAATGTTCTGGATTTTAGGCATATGCCGATCACAGTCTACTAATGACTGGTGAGGAATCTAATATATTTAATGCGAAAATCGGAATTAACAAGGCATGGCCACAATTGATGTTGAAATTGAAATCAATGCAACTATTGACAAAGTTTGGGAAATAGTTTCAGATATGGATAGTGAGCCAAAATTTTGGAAAGGAACAAAACAAGTCAGAAACATATCAAAAGTAGGAAATCAAATCAACAGAGAAATAACAATTGCATTCAGAGATCAAAAATGCTTACAACAAGTTACACTAGAACCTAAAAAGAAAATAATTGCAAAATTCACCAAAGGTATCATAAATGGTGAAAAAATTATCATGTTAAATTCATCAAAAGAAAAAACAATTCTTAAGGTAAAATGGGATATTAAGATGACAGGAATGATGGGAATGTTTACAGGTATAATCAAAAAACACATCAAAAGCGGAACAGAACAAGCAATACAGAGCATCAAAAAAGAGATTGAGCGATAGGTTTATGGAATTATTTTTTCAGGTTTTTAATTACTCACTAACAATTATACTGATAGGGATTTGTGGAGCATGGATTTTTCTCATAAAATCAATGAGCGATTCATTTAGACTAACACCGTATTTAGACAAGTTTGAAAATAAATCAAAAGTAACTCCCAAAGTTTCAATTATTCTTCCAGCAAGAAATGAAGAAGAATTCATCAACAAATGTTTAGATTCATTAATTGATCAAGATTACAAAAATTATGAAATTATTGTTATTGATGATTCATCAGAGGATTCAACGGGAGAAATAATTTCAAAATATGCAGAAAGAAATTCTAAAATAATCCCAGTTACTGCCAGACCAAAACCAGATGGATGGATGGGGAAAAATTGGGCATGTATGGAAGGATATCATAAAGCAACAGGAGAAATATTACTATTCACAGATGCAGATACAAAACATTCTAAAAAAGTTATTTCACTTGCAGTTTCGCATTTAATTTCATTTGAGTTAGATGCGTTATCTGCAATTCCAAGAATGATCACACTTGATTTTTGGACAAACATTACACTTCCAATGATTTCCACATTTTTGCATACAAGATTTTCAGCACTAAATGTAAACAATCCTGCAAAAAAAACAGGATACTTTTTTGGGAGTTTTTTCATAATGAAAAAAGAAACTTATGAAAAAGTAGGAATGCATGAAGGAGTCAAACATGAAATCATTGAAGATGGAGCATTAGGAAAAAAAGTAAAAGAATTAGGTTACAAAATGAAAATGGTAAGAGGAGAGCATCTTATTGATGCAGTTTGGGCACGAGATAAAGGAACATTATGGAATGCATTAAAAAGATTGATGGTTCCACTCTACCTTCAAAATGGAAAAATTGCTGTGGGGATTTTCTTTGCAGTATTATTTTTACTATTTATTCCATTTCCAGTTCTTGCAACATCAGTTTTATCACCATCTGAAGACATATCTGCAAAAATAGTATGTGTTACAGCAGCAATATCTTCGGCTCTAATTTACACAGGATCCATAGTTGAGGTCAAAATGGGATTGAAATTAAAAACAGTATATGCATTGTTTGCTCCATTAGGAAGTCTAACAGTAGTTTTAGGATTTTTGAGTGGATTAATTGAAGCAAAGGGTACATCATCAATATCCTGGAGAGGAAGAAAGTATTCAATGAAAGATCACAGTCAAGATTCAATCAAAGTATAGGAATCCTTTTAGATAGAAAATTAAAACAAAAACCTCATGGATAATTCAGGAATAGCCGTTGGAAGTGTGATAGGTGCAGCTGCAGTTGTAATGATTGTAGTATTATTTGTAGCACCACCTGAATCAATAAAACAAAATGAAATGATAGATAAAACACAAATCATCGTTAAAGAAGAAGAACAAAAAACAATTGAAAAAACAACATATTCAACAAAATTATCGTTAATTGAAATTTTTGAGAAATCAGAACCAGGAGTTTTACGAATCAATGTACAAAGAAATGAATCACAAGAAGGAGTTAATGGAGTAGGATCAGGTTTTGTTTTTGATAAAAAAGGACACATCATTACAAATGCACATGTTGTAAAAGATGCAAAAAAAATCACAGTTACGTTTTTGGATGGAAGATCATATAACGCAGATATTATAGGAATAGATGAATTTACAGATACAGCAGTAATCAAGGTGGATACAAAAAATACAATATTACATCCACTATTCATCGGAGATTCATCAAATCTCAAAGTAGGAGAGTCAATTGCGGCGATTGGGAATCCATTTGGATTATCAGGTTCAATGAGTTCAGGAATTATTAGTCAAGTTGGAAGATTATTACCATCAGGGGCAGGTTATTCAATTCCAGACATTATTCAAACAGATGCAGCAATTAATCCTGGAAATTCTGGAGGGCCGCTACTTAACATGCGTGGAGAAGTTGTAGGAATAAACACCGCAATTCAATCAACAACTGGAGAATTTACAGGTGTAGGATTTGCAGTTCCATCACAGACAATTGCCAAAATCATACCCAATCTGATTAAGGATGGAGAATACAAACATCCATGGATCGGGATTTCAGGAAGAGATATTGATCCAGATACAGCTGGTGTGTTACAAATTGAAGACGCAA
>Ga0233430_1002092_pt1 | contig 24408 bp, 24 predicted proteins | sample SI_118_April2016_2_FD_179883 | JGI IMG/M metagenome (GOLD analysis project Ga0233430, IMG submission 179883) | Seawater microbial communities from Saanich Inlet, British Columbia, Canada - SI_118_April2016_150_MG | ecosystem: Environmental > Aquatic > Marine > Inlet | place: Canada: British... | reverse complement strand
TTTACTCGTCTCTCTACTTCTGACTTTGGGCTCATTATTGGCTCCTTTTTCGGGTTGTTAGCCGCCCAAAGTATCTCTTATTTATTTAGATCAAATGAACCGAATTGGTCTGACTCCACACAAAGCTTCACATGATTTACAATGACATCAAGTTCAATGGTTTCAGGATGAAAAGTTGATAAATCTCTAACTGGTATTTCTAGGTATCTAGCGAGATTTTCTTCGGTATAAGCATCATCTACTGCACCTCCAACATCTGTGGCAACGATCTGACTGACCAACGCGTCAATGTCAAGTAGTTTCTCAAGCTCTGGATCTCGATCCGTTAACCTAGTTATTAAGTCTTGGACTTTATCAACCGTTACGTTGGCACCTTTTTGGGCTAAACTGCTAAGGATACTTGTAACGGTGTCTGTGACTAGCTTGTCAATTTCCACAATGATGTCCTTCCATAAGTAAACATTTAGTTAAAGTGGTGGTTTGAGAATTATACTCATTTATTAGTTCAAACTATACTAATGTGGCTCTCGTATTAGTGTTTAATAACATACCCATTCTTTACATGCAATATTTGTAAGCCAAGATTCTTGATGGTCTCAAACCCCAGCAAGATATCTTTCGTACTTACTCCTTAAGTATCGTCATGATCCCACATGTCACTTAGCAATGCTGAAATGTAGTTTATTTGTCTAGTTATGCAAAGAGAATGGTGGCCAATAAATGTGACCTGCTACCACCAAAGAGGCTTCCCAAGTTTTTGCGCATCGATATAATACCATTTGAGCCAAAAACATGGGGATGACGGAATTCATATTATGGAATCCCATGGCAAAACCCCAGAGCCCTTCACTTGCTGCATGGACCACCCCTGGCTTGTGTGACAGCTGTAACAGTAAATTCTCAGTAACGGGAGGGTCTATCCTGACTCAATTTCTGGTGCCAGGCTTATGAAGATGGAATTTAAAAAGCCAGTCGAGCAAACTGGGTTTAGCTATTAAGCTGGCTGTATAGGGAATAAACCGATCTGATGTGTTCAGTTTCCCAAACAAAATCCTAATAGCCGATATCTGCGTCCGTCTTTTCTAAATATTTTATTATTTCAGAACCAGCCAGCAGAAAAGCACCTGCGCCATAAGCATGAGTATCATCTCTGGAAACTTCCTTTGGATCCACGCCAATATCCTGAACCCAGCCAATTTTTCCGTTGCCATGAACCGCTCTATCAAGAGCTGACCAGCCATTGAACACGACAGGCTCATATAAATCCTTATCCAGGTAGCCCTGATTGACTCCCCAGGCCAGAGCATAAGTAATAAATCCAGTCCCACTGCTTTCTGGATTCGGAAACTCATCGGGGTCATGCAGACTCGATCGCCAAAAACCATCTACACCCTGTAGCTTCATGAGAGAACTGGCCAGGGTTTTGAATAGCTGGATATATGATTCGCGCTGCTTATCATTCTCTGGAAGATTACTGATGATCCGCGGTAAGCCCGCAATAACCCAGCCATTCCCCCGCGACCAAAACACCTTCTCCCCATTTTCCGAGCGATGGAAAAAATAGCGCTGGTCTCGATAGAAAAGGGCTGCCTCCTTGTCAAACAGATATTCAGCCGTATCCCAGTACATCTCATGTAAAAATTTGTGATATTTTTTGTTTCCCGTCACTCCGCCCAGCTGAGCCAATGTCGGTGGTGACATAAATAGAGCATCGCACCACCACCAATCCTCGCGTCCAGGCTTTGGATTGGCGATCAATTTGTCATAAACAGCCCTGACAGCCCTGATATGCTTATCATTTGGGGAATTGGAGTATAGACTCAGGTAGACCGATCCACAGGCGTGATCGTCGGCATGACGCCAGCGCGGTGCCATGGCATAATTAGTTGATTGGGCCCAATTTCTGGCATTTGAGAGATAAAACGCATCCCCCGTGGCCTCATGGGCTGCCATAACGCCAATGTAAAATGCCGAGCGTACCCATCCATTGGGATAACCTTTACTCTTACCAGCCGATTTAGTAGGATTTTTAATTTGATAATCGGCGACTGCTCGCATCTGCTGTTTTACATCCTGCCTGTCTGGCGCAAAAACTTCAACCTGGGCAGTAGCCTCAATTTGAATGACTGTAAGACCAAACAGGATCATGAATAGTTTAGACCTGAATGGAACAACCCCGTCGAATATTTTTTTCATAGAATAATATGACCTTTTTCTACCATTAGTTCTGCACTCAGAATAGCACCCCCAGCCGCACCACGAACCGTATTATGCGACAGCGCTACAAATCGGATATCGAAAAATTTATCTTCCTCCAGACGACCAATGGTTACAGCCATCCCCGCCCCATTATCTACATCCAAATGCACCTGAGGACGATCATCCTCTTCCCTGACCAGGATGGGAAACTGAGGCGCAGAAGGAAGTTTTAGTAATTGAGGTTCAGCAGAAAATTTTGACCAGATCTCCTTGATTTTCTCCAGAGAGGGTACTTTGTCAGCAAAATTCAGATAAACCAGAGCGGTGTGCCCATTAATCACCGGGACCCGGGTGCATAAAGCAGATATTTCCATGGAGTAATCTGGTATAATTTGATTGTCCTCGATCAATCCCAGAATCTTGGAAGGTTCCTGCTCAGTTTTCTCCTCCTCCCCTGGGATCAGTGGATTGACAGTGATTCTACGCTCTGGCTCTGTCAGACCTTTGTAGCCAGCCCCCGACAGCGCTTGAAGCGTGTTGACCAATATTTCCTCCACAGGATAACCAGCCTCATGCAATGCGTGAATCGCCACCAGATAGGATTGAACCGAACAGTTTGGCTTGACCGCGACGAATCCACTTCCAGGTAAATTTCGGTTCTTTTGCTGGCTCTTAAGAATCTTGAGATGATCTCCATTAATTTCAGGAATGATCATGGGGGCATCTGAGGTCCAGCGGTTCGCCGAACTATTGCTCACAACTGCATAACCCTGCTCAGCATAGGCAAATTCGAAATCTCGGGTAGCCTGCTTATCCTCAAGCTCAGTAGCTGAGAAAAACAATTTTACATCCTCTGGAATCGCTGCATAATCCCTGACATCGCGAACTGGCTGGTTCATGAACGCCTCTGGCATGTCTGATTCCATCAGCCAGCGCTCCCCCACTGCATCTGCATAGGTTTTGCCAGCCGAACGCGAAGAAGCCGCCAGATCAACTATTTCAAACCAGGGGTGATCTACCAGCAAACGTAAATAATTTTGACCCACAACCCCTGTGGCACCCAAAATGCCCACAGCTATTTTTTCTCTCATCTGGGAGGCCTCTCAAACAGGACCTTGTGCAGAGCCTGTATGGCCCTCTGGGCTTCATTATCATGAACGATAAATGAAATATTCCTTTTTGAGGAACCTTGGGCGATGGCCTCAACATTGATTCTCTCGCGTCCCAGGACTTCAAACACAAGACCGGCGATGCCCGGTGTATTCTGCATCCCTTCACCTACAACAGCAACCAGTGACAGTTCATCTTCAACCAGAATCTTATCTATATATTTTGCCTTTAATTCCTTGGCAAATTCATCATCTATGACCATGAGCGCGAGATCTGTTTCCTCCGGCTTCAGAGCAAAACAGGTGGAGTGCTCACTAAAGGCTTGAGAAACCAGCATGACGCTAATACCCTTATCGGCCAGACAGGTAAACAAACGGGCATTAATGCCCTTCACACCTACCATACCAGCACCCTGCATGCGTATTAAAGACACATTTGAGACCGATGATATGCCAACAGTAATTTCTCCCGCTAAGACCCGTTCTTGCGCTATACGTGTTCCCGGTAGTTCTGGATGAAATGTATTTTTAACAATGATGGGGATATGTTTATAAAGAGCGGGAATCATGGTGGGTGGAAAAATGACCTTTGCACCGGCATGGGCCAATTCCATAGCCTCTTCGTAGGTGAGTTCTGATATGGAACGTGGTTCATTCACAAATTTGGGATTGGCAGTAAGAATTCCATCCACATCGGTCCAGATTTCAATTTCATCAACATTCAACGCAGCACCAAAAATGCTGGCTGAATAATCAGAGCCACTGCGACCCAGGGTGGTGGCTTTCCCATATTCATTGGCACCCAGGAAGCCTGTTATAATCTGGAGCCGACTACGGTTCGAGACATATGATCTAATGCGATCATAAGATCTTTGATAGTGGACATAGGCATTGCCATAATTGCTGTCAGTCACCACAACCTTGCGGGCATCCAGGAGTTCAGCATCTATGTGTTTGCTCCTGAGCAGGCCAGTCAATATTCTAACTGAAAATAGTTCACCATAACAGAGCAGCTCATCCATCCACATCTTAAAATCAACACTGGCCCCGGGACAGCGCGGTATGTGTTTTTCCAATTCAGAGGAGAGCTGTTTAAAATGTGTGCCCAGGTGCATATCGGTATCAAGACCCAGCTGCATGATGATCTCCTCATGCTTACTCAGGATCTCACTAAGTGATGTTTCGTTGTACTTACCATCACGAACGGTTGTCCCAATCTTGATGAGAGCATCGGTTACACCCTGAAAAGCGGAAATAACGACAAATATCTCATGGCTGGAGTTGAGCGTATTTTCAATGATCGAGAGGACCTGCTGAATGCGCTCAGCATTTGCTATGGATGAACCACCAAACTTCAATATTTTCTTCATTTTACTCTCTCAATTTCTAATTCGACAATCCAATATGATATTGATGGGTGGAGTGGCAAAGGATTATCTGCAATTCTGAAGCATTTTCACGAGAAGCGGAGCTCTTTCGCAACCATCGCTGCCGCTTGAATAAAAAAAAGGCAACCCCTGAGGATTGCCTTTAAATCCTGATTATCCGAAGATCAGCTAATGCTCATCACCTCAACATGATCTTTTATCATATCAGCCAGTAGCGCCATCTTCTCATCATCATCTTTGGAAAGCAATGAGACCAGATTGTCCACTTTTTTGGCAGCCTGGAAGGTGTCCTGGGCCACCAGCAAGAGCGGCACGTTGGTCCCTGAGGCTCTGGCAAGAATATTTGGTGGAGGAAGGATGTTATTGGTAAGAATAATACCCGCTGCCTGACTATCCAGGGCAGCCAGGATCATATCACTTCTATCTCCACTTGTGATAACCAGTTTTGATTCCTTGTTAAAACGCTGCATACGCAGTACGGCATCGGCGGACATGGCACCTACAAAAACATCTTTGATGGTGTTCTTCAGTCCTTTTTCTCCAGCCAAAATCTTGGCGAAGAAAAGATCAGCAAGAAAACGCATGGAGGGTTTAGTCAGCTCCTCTGCATAGGGAATAATCCCCAATACCGGGAGTTCCAACGCTTCGAAATATTCGCTATAGACGGCCTTGAAGTCTTCTACATCATGCACCTTGTTAATGATGACTCCAGCCAGCTTAACATCCCCTAGATCAATTGTCTTTTTGAGGGCACAGGCATCATCCACGATCTGATCGTTGGTTCCACTCAGTACAACCAACAGCTCGCCATCCAGATATTTGCATAGCGAGATTGCATCGAGATGAACGGACAAACCACGTGTGAGCTCTTTACCACTCTCGATGAGCATAATTTCTTTGCCCTTAGAATTGTGAGCAGCAATTTCACGTACCTTTTGGGCAGTGGTGGTTTCATCGTACATGAATCTCAGCTTGGAGTGATCAAAGCCGATACTCATTTCTTCAGGTGATTCGTCTGCTTGCATGGCAGCTGTACACACAGCGGCATCAAAATCCCAGAGGCGTTTTTTGCGATAGAGTAACCTGTCACCAAAGGGCTTTAAATATCCCATTTTCTGGGTGGAGTTTTTGGCCAAACCAACGATGACACTTGTTTTTCCGGCATCTTTCCGGATTGATGTTACAATTATATTTTTCATTGGGGTGAATCCTTTTTATCGTCAGACAATAATACACGAATATCAACAGCTCGAGCGCCAGAACCCTGTTCATAGACGACCATGGGGTTGATTTCAATATCAGTAATCCTGGGAACCTTGCTGATCAAACTAGCAACCTTCTCCAGTGCTGTAATAATACTTTCAATATCTTTGCGAGCTTCACCCCTTACACCCAACAGAAGCGGATATGAGCGAATCTCTTTAATCATAGATCTGAGTTCCCGATTTGATAGTGGCACTGCTCTGAAAGCGACATCCTTCATCACTTCAACATAAATACCACCCAAACCAAACATGATTGTGGTTCCAAAATTAGCATCTCTGCGCGCGCCAATAATAACTTCAGTTCCAGCGGTAATTTGTTCGACCACTTCAATACCATCGATAATGGCATTGGGTACATTGGCTTTACAGGAGTGAATAATGGTCTGATAACCGTCAATCACTTCTTCCGGATTATCCAGATCGAGAAGCACACCACCTGCATCACTCTTATGAAGGATATTTCTGGATACCACCTTCATGACAACAGGATATCCAATATCATCGGCAAGCTTAACAGCAGCTTCAACAGATTGCACAACACCACCACGTGGGCCAGGGAGTTGAGCAGCATTCAATAAGCCCTGTCCCTCTTCTGCCAGCAGGAAGGTTCTTCCATCTGCCAAAGCACTATCGATAATTGTATCAATGGCCTCAACGTCAATCTCAGCTGTAACTGGTTCACCTGCTTCGATGGACTGAACTTTCCGTATGGACTGAATGGCACCCATACAGGAGACCCCGTCATAGACATCACGATAAACAGGAACGTTCTTCTTATGCAGGGCTGATATGGCAATTTCTGTGAGCTCACCACCAAAAACAGAAAATGTGATGGGTTTACCCTTGGCTTGATACTGCTCATACATTTCATCAATCATCTCAGTCAATTCCTGAGAATCCATCATGGCCGTTTCGCAATAGAGCGCCATGACACAATGAATAGAATCGTCAATGAGAGCTTCTTGAAGGGCTTTCACATAATCAGCCTTGGATGCTTCACCAGTGATATCCACGGGATTTTTAGTTGAGCCAAAGCCGTGGGCCACACTTTCGAAGGTTTCCTTCAGTTTATCCTGATCATCATAGAGCTTAATATCATATTTTTCACAGGCATCAGTGGCCATGACGCCAACACCACCACCATTGGTGATGATTATCCCATTGGGTCCCTGTGGTAAAGGTGCATGGGAGAGAAACTTACTCCATTCCAGAGCTTCTTGAATACTCTCGGCTCTGAGCACACCACATTGTTTCATAATGGCGTCAAACACCTTATCAGAACCGGCCAATGAACCTGTATGACTGGCTGCGGCAACGGCACCACGCTTGGAGCGACCGGATTTGATGACAATAACTGGCTTCATCTTGGTCGCATGCTTTAATACTTTAACGAGACGCTCACCTTCCTGGATACCTTCGATATACATCAGGATGATTTTAGTCTCTTCCTGGGTGATGAGGTACTCCAGGAGGTCCGCTTCATTGATATCAGTCTTATTCCCGACTGAAATGATCGAAGACAAACCAATATTCTGGACAGCGGTTTTACCAATCATGGCAATCCCCAGAGCACCGCTCTGAGTAATAATAGCCACATTGCCCTCACGGATATCCCGTGGACCAAAGGTTGCATTCAGAGCAACCTTAGAAGAATAATGCCCAAAAATATTGGGACCCAATATTCTCATATTGTGAGCACGTGCGTAGTTCAATACACGTTGCTCTTCTTCAAGATTTCCAATTTCTGAAAATCCAGATGAAATAATGGCCAGCATTTTCACATTCTTCCTGGCACAACTCACAACAGCGTCATATACGAAGCGAGCCGGAATAGCTATCACAGCTACATCAACTTCACCTCTGACATCTTCAATACTTTTGAGAATATCATATCCCAGAGCGTGCCCGCCCTTTGGATTAACAGGATATATATCTCCTTTGTAACCAACGTAAAGCATATTCTCCAGAATTTTGTAGCCAATTTTTCCAGGCTCCTGGCTGACGCCGATCACCGCTATTGATTCTGGTTCAAATAAATATTTTATATCAGGTTTTTGCACTATCACTTACTCTCCAGGAATGTCATCTTCATTTCGTACATTCCATCTGAAATATGTTTCTGCACATCAAAGCCCATACTTTCAAACAGGCGCATCATCCGTGCGTTACTAATTATTACGTCTGCCGTAAATCCAAGCAGACCTTGTTTCTTGGCTAATAGAGTCAGGTACTTCAACAACTCCTTGCCAATCCCCAGTTCCTGGTGATCATCTCTAATTACAAATGCCACATCAGCAGTGTGTGTTGAACCGATGATGGCATATTGTCCAAGACCAACCAGTTGCTCACCACCATCCTTTTGAATAAAAGCCAGGAGGATGATCTCACTGGTATAATCTATTACTACAAAATCCTGCAATCTTTCGTGGGGCATATCTTTGCGTTCAGAGACAAATCGGCGCTGCAGACTTGCATCTGAAAGTGAATAGAAGAAGTCCTTCAAAAGCGGTTCATCACTAATCTTGACCGGACGGATAAAAACCTCGACGCCAGCAGAAGTCGTTCTGTAAGTCTCCACTTTTTCTGGATACTCCCCTGCTTTACCAGCAATGAAGGCCTGATCCTGATAAATCAGATTCCGTTTCTTAGCCTTGCGAATCAATGCTGCTCTGAACTTGGGGTGAGCAATGGAAATCAGCTCCATGGCCCGCTCGCGGATATTTTTTCCGTGAAGATATGCAATGCCGTATTCAGTGACCACATAGTGAACATCACCCCGATTCAGGGTGACACCAGCTCCTGCCTTGAGAAAGGTCGCAATACGCGATACTTCCCCATGTTCAGCAGTAGATGGCATGGTGAGAATGGTTTTGCCCTTGTTGGCGAGGATTGCGCCTCGCATAAAGTCCGCCTGCCCACCAATTCCACTATAAAACACTTTCCCTAATGACTCTGCTGTCGCCTGACCCGTGAGGTCAATCTCAAGCGCAGAGTTAATTGCTGTCATGTTCTCATGTTGGGCAATGACTCTGGGATCGTTGGTATAATCAACCGTTTTGAATTCAATAAAGGGATTATCATGGAGATAATCATAGGTGTCAGCTGAACCCATACTGAAGGTGGCGATGGTTTTGCCTCTGTTGATGGACTTTTTGGAGTTGTCCACCACTCCGGACTTCATCAATTTAACCAGTCCGTCGCCCAGGAGCTCAGTATGAACACCTAAATGTTTCTTATCACCAAGATTTGCCAGAATGGCGTTAGGTAGAGACCCGTAGCCAACTTGTATCGTATTACCATCTTCAATTAAGGTGGCGACGTATTTTCCAATTTTGTCGGCAACCTCATCATCAAGCTCATCTTCATATTCCAGCAGTGGTTCCTCATGGTATACCACATAATCAACATCCGATATGTGAATAAAGCCATCGCCATGCACCCTTGGCATCCTGGGATTCACCTGTACAATAATGGTCTGAGCTTTTTCGGTGGCCGCTTTCACGATATCGACACTAACACCCAGACTCATATAGCCATGGGGATCAGGACAGGATGTCTGAATGAGTGCCACATCCACCGGGACGTGTCCTCTATGGAAAAGTTTGGGAATCTCTGAGAGAAATATGGGTGTGTAATCGGCGAGACCGCTATTCACCGCGGTTCTGGTGCTACTGCCAATAAAGAAAGAATTGTGCCTGAAATTGTGTTTGTATTTCTCCTGGGTATAAGGCGCTAATCCCAGAGACCAGACCTGAAGTACCTCAGCATCAAAAACAGCTTTGGGTTCTGATTCAATATATTCAACAAGAGATCTGAGGAGATATTGGGGTTCACCACAGGCAGTATGAACAAATATTCTATCGCCTCGATGAATGGATCTGATGGCCTGATTTACGGAAACAAATTTATCAGCATATTGCTCTTTCAGGACCGCAAGAGCCTTTTTACCTTTTGATTCATTTGCCATATTTCAAACTCACTTTCTAGCGTTCGCTCTCCAAAAAAGAGAAGTGCAAATAAAGTGCCTTATACTTCGATTAGCAAAAGATAATTCAGTAAAATATGGAATTAGATAAATAAACTATTTTAGAACTATTATTCTGAGTTAAAACTCAGTTTTGATCAGAAAACTGGTCTATTTTTGAGAGAATTTCTGGCATAAACTTTTCACAACATTTATTACCTTCATTTATGGCTCGTTCTGCATGATCAAAGTCGAAAAAACTCATATCCCCCAGTCGAGGAGAAAGCAAAACATCTGGGGCGTGGGTCAACAGGTTCATTTCTTCTATTTTCTTCTGCATAATATTTATGGATGATCCCAGGACCTCAAATATGTGTGGTGAGGGCGCCTCCCTGCTGAACCAATGATCAATTTTTGTGCTTAAGGTCTTGCCCCTTGATCCGAATTTATCGGTCCAGGATTTGATGACCTCTAACCTCTTCATCTCCATCTTTTCTGCGTTTTTGACCCAATCCGCATCTTGAGGAGGATTCTTTTTATTGGTAATCCGTTCAGAATTGATGTCCACAGCAATCACAATATCTGCCCCGGCATTCCGGCACACATCAATGGGTAGCGGATTGACGACACCTCCATCAACCAGCCATTCATTATCAATTAATTTTGGAGTAAGCAAGCCGGGTACCGCCATACTCGCCCGCAGTGCCTGGGTGATGCTCCCAGTGGAGAGGGTTACTTCCTGCCCGGTAAACATATTTGTGGCTACCATGATCAGAGGAATATTCAAGTCTTCAAATTTGTCAATCCTGGTAAAAAGCTCGACGAGTTCAGCCACTTTGTGACCCTCGATAAACCCCGAGCGCGGAAAGGCCAGGTCCAGATATGATAATACCGCTTTCCAATCCATATCCAGGGCGAACTTCTTGACCTGCTCCAGGCCTCCACCGGCATAGGCGGCTCCAATAAAAGAACCTGCACTGGCTCCTGTAATGACACCTATTTCCACTCCGTGCTTTTCCAGAGCTTCAATAACGCCAATATGTGCCCAGCCTCTGGAAGCTCCACTTCCCAGGACCAACCCTATTTTCGGCGCCTTCATTATTAGCTTATCCCGATTTGACTTTCTCTTCTTATTTGATCAAGGGCACTGGCTCTGACTCTGACTTCAACCAGAATATGGTCCTCTTCATAATCAATATTGAGAACCTCAGCCGTGCGATGCAGAGAAGCCAGGAATTTTTGTTGGGAATGCTGGAGTTTGAGGGTCTCAACCACATAGCCACTTTGCCGGACTTCAACAATTTTTTCTTCAAGCTGCTGGATATTGACCTGACGTAATGCGGATACTGGAACCGCATCACTATGTTCTTTCAGAGCAGCTGATAGGGCTTCCTGGCCAGTAATAAGGTCAATTTTATTAAAGACGGTCAAAGTCTGACTTTCAGATACACCCAGGTCCATTAAAACTTCGTTGACGGTCCGCAGGTGTTTTTCATACTGTGGGTCGCTGAGATCAATGACAATAAGAATCAGATCTGCCAGTCGAACCTCTTGCAGCGTACTCTTGAATGACGCAACGAGGTGATGAGGTAGTTTATGAATAAAACCCACTGTATCACTCAGGAGGATTTCGTTATCAAGTACCGATATTTTTCTTACGGTGGTATCCAGGGTGGCAAACAGTTTATCTTCAACCAATACACCGGCATCGGAAAAAAGGTTCATGAGCGAAGATTTCCCAGCATTGGTGTATCCGACAAGAGCAACCTTAAACATATCTTCGCGTTGCTTGCGTCGTGTATCTCGCTGAGTTTCGATTTTGATCAGATCTTTCTTGAGCATGGATATTCTATTCCGGACAAGACGGCGATCAATCTCAATCTGGGTCTCTCCCATACCACCACGAGTCGAAGTAGCTCCACGTTGTCTTTCCAGGTGCGTCCAGGCCCGGGTAAGCCGTGGAAGCAGATATTGGAGCTGGGCTAATTCTACCTGTGTTTTGGACTCCTTGCTACTGGCATGCCGAACAAATATGTCCAGAATTAAAATACTTCTATCAATGACCCGCGCTTTTTCAAACATTTTTTGCAAATTTTTGGTCTGGGCTGGAGAGAGCTCATCATCAAAGATGACCAGATTCACTTTGAGCATCTTTACTTTGGAGACAATCTCTTCAATCTTGCCCTTCCCAACATAGTGAGCTGCATGAACCTGATTACGTTTTTGAATGATCTCACCGCTTACAATGGCTCCAGCCGTGGTGGCTAATAGACCCAATTCAGCCAGATTTTCTTCAACATCAGATACTGATTGTTGTCCGTGAACTACCCCTATGAGTAATGCTTTTTCTTTTTCGACTGTGGTTTCAAACATGTTGCCGCCAAGTTGCTTTAATTCTAGCTAAATAAGTTTCTGCCAGCCATAAGAGGAAAATTATCAAAAAGAGGAAGGGCCAGAGAGCCAGATTAGACCCTTGATCCAATATCTCATTCGATATCTCAGATGCATCAGAACTTACGAATATATCGGTATCCCCAAATAAATAAACAGGTCCATGTGCCTGCGCTTCATGGCTTGAGATGTTCACCGCCATAGACTGTAATACCTGCCGCCCGCGCATCAACTTGTAGATACCTGGTAAATTCGTATTGGGGTAATGGAGAACATAATTCACATCAGGTGATAAATAATCTGTAGTACCATCGGGACGTTGAACGCTGAAGGGACTATTGTCGCTTGCAAGTGGGGGTGGGAAAAAGTGGAGGGTATCACTTACAAAGGAGTTATATAAATCCGTTTGAGCTTTGATGGCTTGAGATTGAGCAAGCTGAGTGATAAGGGTGGGGAACATCCCCAGAACCGGCAGGTTATTGGCACTCATACCAAAATCTGTGTTGAACCACACGATCCTACCTTCTTTCAGATCTCTGGATCCCATAAAGGGTTGATCATCCAGGAAACGAACCCAGGTCTCTCCCAATTCATCTCCCTCTGATTTATAACGTTTGAAGACTTTTAGACGATTCTGCTCAATAATCGTCCGCAGCGGCGTTGTGTTAAAGGTTCTGGTTGCAGAACCTGTGAGATAGAGCCCCAGCGGAAAAGGATTGACCTCCTCAACAAGCTGAGATTTGAATCCCAATATGTCCATCATGGCGCTACCACCATTTCCAAACAGAACCAGTTGTCCACCACTGCTCACAAAGGTTTCCAGGCGATCCCAGTTATAAGACGCGAGCATATCAGCAGCATCAACAATGACAGTCCCCCCCCTACTGAGATCCACATTGTCAATTTCGGTGTAATCCAGAACCCGTATGTTCAGGTTTAATTGTTGATCTTCAACTGAAGATTTTATGAGCGTCCAAAAGTCCGGGATTTTTCTTGACCGCAGTATTTGAACAGGGATGTCACCTTCTGCAGGTAAAATAAAATGTCTTTCGTTGTTATAACTTGCTTCATCGGTAGTCAGAGACAGTCGACCACTCTGGTAGCCGCCCTCTTCCACGCGACCTGTCATAAGCACCGAATTTTTATGCCCTTCAACGACGAGCTGATTCTGTCTTTTCTCGTTGATCAAAAGCTCCAGGCTAAGTGCTTCCTGAGATTCGATTGAACGCCCTAAATCGATGGTCATTTCATAGGTATCGCCTTGACGAATCCCCTGTCCAGGAAGGATGATATTGCTGATTGCAGCATCATTCTCCACCGGGCTTACCAATAAATATTTACTCCAGCCGTTGAGCTCTTCCATACGATCCCGGACATCCTGACCGTCTCCAATCCAGAGAATAGACTTTCGTTCATATTGATCTAAGTCGATTTGCTCAGAAAATGCAGCAACAAAATCATCATCATAAATATCTGCGAACTCAGCAGCAATCTCATCCGGGGTATCATAGAGTTGAAGATCAGTTAAGCCACAGTAAGCAATGTGAAATCCTTTGTCCTTCAGTTCATCGCTGAATTCTTGTAGCAAAGCTCTATCTATATTCTCAAAATTGGACTGATTTGAGGCTGTATTGTCGAAGGCAAAAATCAGCAGGTCTATACTGCCGGAATTCAATCTAAACCCCGTGCTTCGATCAAGACCTGGTCTGGCGAAGGCGAGGATTATCAATAGGATCATCAGCGTTCGAATGATGAGCAGAATAAGCTGTTTCACATTGAATTTTCTGAGAGCGTCCTGTTCCAATAGCTTCAGGAATTTCAGCGAGGGGAAATCAATGAGTTTACTTTTCCGTTTGGCCAGCAAATGAATGATGATGGGAACTGAAATCAGCGGCAGAAACCAGAGAAAGATGGGGTTCAGAAAGGTCATTTTTGGATTACGAACCTAACTATAACAAGGTTGCTAGACTTAGTAAAGATCCTGATAAAATCGGTATAAGAAAATTATCATCAAGATTCATAGGATATGCCTCGGCCAGTGTGACAATGGCTGCAATGATGATATTGACGATAATACTTTCAGGAAAAAATAGTGCAAGTATGACTAGGGTACTGATGAAAAATGCGGTGCTACCCTCGAGTGATTTTTTAAGAAATTTATGTTTCCCAAAGGGTATTCCTATCAGTGCTGCCAGTGTATCGGATATAGATAGGATCAATAGCGCAGGGACGGCTATCTCTTTTGGGAAAAGAAAAATGGCAACAACCGAACCGGTAAAAACGTAGGTCGCCCCTGTTAAATTTTTCTTTTCGTGTTGTCTCAAAGCAGATCCAAAAATGCGCATGAACAGCCGCTCGATCCCACCTGATTTTAATCGTAAATAATCGGCAGTAAGAAAACCCAGAGCAAGCACGATGACGATCTGCAGTGTGAAATGTTTCTCAAATAGAAACCAGTATGATAGCGGGATAATACTACTACTTAAATGAATAGCCTTGCGGATAAGCTCATGACTTTGAAGCTTGGCTAAACTCATATACCTGCAGTAATTATGGTTTGGAGCGTATTGAAGTTTTCTCCAGGGGATGCATGTCTATTGAATACAGCAGAACCGGCGACAAAACGGCTAATTCCCTTATCCAGCACTGAAGCCAGGGTTGTTTTATTGATGCCACCATCAATTTCCACCAACACATTGTTATCCAGAAGCGCCTGACGCATTTTTGGCAGATCATCGAGGACTTCCGGCATAAATGACTGACCACCAAACCCAGGTACAACAGACATAATGAGTAGTTGGTCCATGTCGCTCAAATAGGGCTCCACGATGGATAGCTTTTCAGCGGGATTAACAACAAGGCCAGCTTTCGCTCCCAGAGATTTTATCCTTTGTAGCGTGTCCTGCACAGACGAACAGGTCGACGGATGAACCAGGACTATATCAGCACCGGCTTTGATAAAATTCTCAATGTAAAGATCAGGCTCTGATATCATAAGATGAGCTTCCAAAACCATGTCAGTCATCTTGCGCATGGCCTTCACCAGCAGAGGTCCAAAGGTCAAATTAGGAACATAGTGACCATCCATGACATCGAGATGCAGTACTTGCCCACCACTATCTGCCACAGATTTGATCTGATCTCCAAGTCTCGAAAAATCAGCAGAAAGGACAGAGGGTGAAATCTGTGCATGCATATTGTTTGGCACTAGAAGCCGTCCGTAATCATGAGATCGACTTGAATAATTCGTTCGCGGGGAAACTCTTTTCCTGCAAGCACTGATTGTGAAACGACCGTATTGGGTAATAAATCAGAGCTTTGAGTAGTTTGAACCTCTCCCAATAGAAATCCCTGAGATTCCAGTATTCGTGTAGCTTCATCCAAGCCTTTGTTCAGGAGATCGGGCATGGATTTCTTTAGATTTCTTTTCCCAAGACTCACGGTGATTGTAATAGAATCACCTGGGGCCACAGGCATGCCGGCCAATACTGATTGCTCCATCACCACGGTCCGCTCAAATTGATCAGATGAATCTGTAATGGTTTCCATCAGTACCAAACCCAGACGATCCAGGGCTATAATGGCCTGTCGTTCAGTAATCGCAATTAGATCGGGCATTTCCAGCTTTGCTGGAGGCAGATTAATCGTGAGTTGAATCTTTCGATTTTCCTTTACCATTTGACCGGCTTCAGGATACTGATCCATGATAAATCCACTGGGAATGTCTCTTCTGAAAATGGTATCCTTAATGGTCCATTCCAGCGTCCGTTCTTTGAGAATTTTTGTGCCCTTAGTCAGGTCAGTATGAGTTAGACTGGGCACTCGAATCTCATCATTCCAGTTCACATACAGGGGCAAAATGACATTGTTGAATAACAGAGCTACCACAATTCCAATCCCTGCAAAAATGACCAAATAATCTCTTAATAATTTCATAGCGCTTTTCTAATTTTTACCGCAAACATTCCATCCATACCGTGACGCCATGGTAATGTAGACAACGCACCTCTTTCATCAATGTATGCTTTAAGATTTTCAGCGTCAATAGCTTCAACACTGGCCTGATCTAATTGTTCTAGTACCGAATCAATTAGCTCCCAATTTTCATCTGGTTCCAGGGTACAGGTTGCATATACGAGCAAACCGCCAGGTGCCAAATATTTCCAACTGTTCGTGAGGATCCTGGATTGAATGCCAACCAGGGAGGTGATATCCGATTCTTGACGTTTCCATCTTGCATCAGGACGGCGATTTAAAACGCCAGTACCAGAACAGGGTACATCTAAGAGGATTTTATTGGCTTTTGGCAGGGGCGCTAATGCGGCATCCAACTCTTGTACTTCAACCTGTTTTAGCCCAAGTCGTTGAATATTCTCCCGTACCTTGGCTAGTCTGGTCTGGCTGGCGTCGCAGGCTGTTATTTTGGCCTGACCCCCTGCCAATTCCGACATAAAGGCCATTTTTCCACCGGGGGCTGAACAGGCATCCACAATAGTGTCCCCAGCTTCGGGATCAAGTAAGGAAGCAACCACACCGGCAGCTAGATCCTGGAATGAAAACCAGCCTTCGTGAAATTCTTTTGTACTAAACAGGGATGATGCGCTGCCAATTTCATAAAACACATCTAAGAGCTCTGATTTTTTATGCTTAATCTCCAGGCCATCTAGAAACCCTTCAAATTCATCAGCACCGACAATTTGTATGTTTCTGCGGACCCATGTTTGGGGAGCCGTATTATTATGGCTACACAGGGCTGACACATCATCTGGAGTATATCTAGCTATCCATTTTTCCAAAAGCCACTGTGGATGTGAGGTCTCAATGGACAAACGCTGAATATCATCTTCAGATTGATTCAGCAAATCTTCCAGTTCCAGCTTTTGAAGTTTGCGGAGGACCGCATTTACAAGCCCACTGGCCTGAGCTTGCTTAACCCGTTTGCTCAGAGCCACCGTTTCATTGATGGCTGCGTGTTCAGAAGTGTGCATGTATTTGAGCTGAAATGCCCCCATTCGCAGCAGGCTCTTAACAGCGTGTTGGGCTTTACGATAGCGGCCTTTAAAGGCGATACCAATCCAGGCATCCAGTTGGAGTTTCATCCTGGTCACACCATAGACAAGCTCCATAATCCAGCGTTTTTCCTGCTGGGTTAGCTCACCTTGTTGAAGAAAATTAGAGAGGAGTTCGTCAATTCCTGAAGAGGGGTCCTTCTCAGCTGCCAGAAGCGTCTTGTATGCCAGTTCTCGGGGAGTATTAACCAAGTGTTTCACCAGTTTCAATGGGGTAGCCCCGTAGATATGATGCTACATCCATGACTTTCTTGCTTTCGGGTTGGATGGATATGATCTCAAGGGCGTCCTCATGGCAAGCCACAGTAAAGGAATCTTCTGCGATTTGAATGATAGTGCCTGGAGTCCCCTGACCTTTCACTTTCCTGGTTGACAATATTTTTAGTAAGCCACCATCTCGGTAGGTATAGGCCCCTGGTTTGGGTGCAAATGCTCTGACCCGATTGTGACACTGCTCAGCACTTTCATCAAAGTGAATGAGACGGGTCTCAGAGGTAACTTTTGGAGCTGGACTCGCCAGGCTATTGTCCTGTTCCCCGGCAACCGCAGTCCCTCCAGCAATAAGGTTGGTGGTCTCGAGGACCAGGCCAGCTCCCATATTGCATAATTTTGCATATAGGGTATGCAGGTTATCCTCAGGAAGGATGGGAGTTTTAGCCTGTTTGATAATATTACCCGTATCCACGCGGCGTTTTAGAAAAAATGTGGTGAGACCTGTTTCAGAATCTCCATTGAGTAGGGCCCAGTGTATGGGGGCCGCTCCCCGATATTTGGGAAGCAGGGAAGCATGTAGATTAAATGATCCATATTTAGGGAGAGTAAAAACTGCTTCTGGTAAAATCCTGAAGGCCACAACCACAATCACATCGGGAGCATATGCTCTCAGTCTATCAATAAAATCAGGATCTGTAAGTTTTTCTGGCTGAAGTATGGGCAGGTTGCATTCCAGGGCTGCTGATTTCACAGCAGAAGGTCTTTCACGGCGTCCCCTACCCTGCTGCTTGTCTGGAACCGTTACAACAGCCTGGATAAGATGGGGGCTCTCATTCAACGCATTTAGGGCTGGAACGGCGAAATCAGGCGTTCCCATGAAAATTATTTTTAATGGCGTAGGATTATTCATAATATTTCAGACCATTTTGTCTCGCTGAAGAGAATAGACAGTCGTCTCAAAGCTCAGACCAAAAATGAGTGATATTTATATTTGATGGGGCATCCAGCCTGCCCTAGAGCTCAAAGTTTTCAGATGCTTCGACTTCTATTTCCCCGCTGGCAATCTTTTTGAGCGTTTTCTTGATGAGTGATTTCTTCAATGAGCTCAAATGATCTATAAAAAGTGTCTTTTCAAGATGATCATACTCATGTTGAATCACGCGGGCGAGGAAGTCATCAAATTCTTCATCATACTGCTTCCCGTCCATATCCTGGTATGTAATTCTAATACTTGTGGGACGGGTGATAATTTCACGAATGGTGGGAATGCTTAGACAGCCTTCTTCATATTCGTCTTTTTCATCTCCAAAATTAATAATCTGGGGATTTATAAAGACACGCCGGCCCTCATCTTCATCTACGGGTGAAAGATCTATCACAAATAGACGAATTGATTTATCAACCTGTGGTGCGGCCAGACCAATACCTTCAGCTGCATACATCGTTTCAAACATATCGGCGACAAATTTCCTCAGATCGTCATCAATCTGAGGAATCTCCTCAGTCTTTGTCCTGAGGACTTCATTGCCATAGGTTTGAATTTCGAACAGCATGATACTATTTAGTTTTCACCGTGGTTACAGCAGATCTACCAACATGAAGTTTGGTATCAGTAGCTGTTTTCACTAACAGTACATCATTGTCCTTAATACCTTCGATGGTTCCGTGAATTCCACCAGCAGTGACGATATGGTCACCTTTCTTGAGCTCAGTACGCATTTTTTCAGCGTCTTTTTGACGTTTGGTCTGAGGTCTGATGAGTAAAAAGTAGAATACACCGAACATCAAAATAATGGGTAGAAAGCTTAAAATTGGGTTTCCGGATTCTCCGCCTGATGGTGCTGCCATGAGCATAATGTTTGCGATCATAATAATGTTATAACTCCTCTATAATTAAAAAACCGCGCTAATCTAAACGGGGGTTAAGATCATTCCAACCTGCATCAACTATCCATCTCATTAATTCCTGATGAATCGCATCATATTATGCGAGGTGGACATGAAACTCCCATTAACAGAAGCGCAAAACTACAATATTTCGAGACAGTCTTCCCACCACTCACCGAAACTCCGTGATTTATGGACAATGGCTTCTATGCTACAAAGTGCTGGAGCGACGGCAACGGTTGTTTCTATTGCCTTATAACGCACATCCATTTCAATCCATAAAGCATCAAGTTTGTTTGATGCCTGGTTGGCAACAGCAGCAGCTGCACCGAAGGCAAAACCGAGATCTTCATTTTCGCTGTTGCGATGCCCCTGGATTTTAATTCTTAGCGTTCTTCCGTACATGATATCGTTCACTACCTCTGCAGAAATGAGAGTCGGAGCTGTTCTGTTCCGGGCAAAATATTTTTCCACAGTAATGGCTAAATGTCGATCCTGAATCTGGGCACTAAGCACGATTGGGAGCAGTACCAAGATTGAAAATAAATGTTTAAAGTATCTCTTCAATGGACAACCCTTTCATGAGTAATTGATGATATTCATGATGTAATAATGGGCTGAGTTTACATTCACAAGTCATAGATTTCCAATAAGTATTTTGACAAATACTTGGGCAATTTTCCAGACAGGCAAGTTGCTTGTAAACCTTTAATATTCACTTGCAGCCCCTTGGTTTGATTCTATATTATCAGTAATGATTACTACTTAATTTATTGGGGTGAACCCAAACAACTAGAGGGAGATATAATTCATATGTTAGTCACAAGACCAGCACCAGATTTTAAAGCAACCGCCATCATGGGCGACAATTCATTCAAGGAAATCAGTTTAGCTGATTATAAGGGTAAAAAAGTAGTCCTATTCTTCTATCCCCTTGATTTCACGTTTGTATGCCCAACCGAAATTTTGGCCTTTAACCACCGTCTCGCAGATTTTGAAAAGCGTGGTGTACAGGTTCTTGGTTGCTCAGTAGATTCAAAGTGGAGCCATTATGGCTGGAAGAACACTGACATCAAAAACGGTGGTATCGGCGATATCCAATATCCAATCCTTGCAGATATTGAAAAGAAGATTGCCAGATCGTATGATGTACTTAAAGGATCCACACCAGCAGCTGTTTTGACAGAAGATGGTGAAGAAGAAACCACAGTAAACGGCGATGTAGCTTTAAGAGCTTCTTTCCTGATTGATGAGGAAGGCATTGTTCGTCATGCTGTTATCAATGATTTGCCACTGGGTAGAAATGTTGACGAGATGCTGCGAATGGTTGATGCACTTGCTTTTAACCAGGAACATGGTGAAGTTTGTCCTGCTGGATGGCAGGAAGGTGATGACACCATGCAGGAAAACTTTGCAGGTGTTGCTTCATATCTGGAGAAAAACGCAGATAAGCTTTAATCACGCCTCCGAATAAAAATAAAAAAGCTCCGATTTACTCGGAGCTTTTTTTTATATATAAAATGTGAAGGACTGATTAAACAGTCATGATATCATCTTCTTTGGCCTTAACTGCATCATCAATTTCTTTGATAAATTTGTCAGTCATTTCCTGAACATTTGCAGTGGCTCGCTTAGAGTTGTCCTCTGAGATTTCAGAATCTTTCTCGGCTTTTTTAATATGATCATTGGCATCCCGACGAACATTACGGATTCCAATACGACCTTCTTCGGCCAGCTTATGCATGTGTCTGATAAGCTCCTGTCGACGTTCATCATTTAAAGCAGGAATCGGAATACGAATATTGACACCATCATTGGCGGGGTTTAAACCCAGGTCAGCGGCCATGATTGCTTTTTCAATCTCTGCCATAAGACTTTTATCCCAGGGCTGGACCACGATGAGACGAGGTTCAGGAACGCTTAAATTTGCGACTTGATTCAGTGGGGTTGGATTACCATAGTATGGAACTTTAATGTGCTCTACAAGGGTTACAGAGGCCCGGGCACTACGCAAACCGGTAAACTCATGTTTTACGTGCTCCACAGACATATGCATTCTATGATCAACATCTTTAAACAATTCATTCAGCATGATTACCTCCAACTACAGATCCAATGGCAGCGCCTTGTATCACTTTTAATAAATTTCCTGGAATTTCCATATTAAAGACATGAACCGCAAGATTATTTTCGCGACAAAGCGCAAAAGCTGTCTGATCCATTATTCGTAAATTTTTATTCATCACTTCATCATAACTCAAATGGGGTAAGTACTTGGCATTGGGATCCTTTTCGGGATCAGCTGAATAAATACCATCCACGCGCGTGCCCTTAAGGAGTACATCTGCTTCGATTTCAACGCCCCTTAAAGCAGCGGCAGTATCTGTGGTAAAAAATGGATTGCCCGTACCGGCAGCAAAGATGACAACTTTTCCTGAAGAGAGTTCCTCAAGCGCTTTCCTTTGAGAAAAAGGTGCAGCGATTTCGTTCATTTCTATAGCTGTGAGGACGCTGGACTTCATTCCCCGGCGTTTGATTGCATCTCCCAGGGCAACTGCATTGATCACGGTTGCCAACATACCCATATGGTCAGCTGCAACCCGATTCATATCTTTAGCTTTTTGAGAGAGCCCACGGAAGATGTTACCACCCCCAATAACGATTCCGACCTCTACCCCCATCTCAACGACAGCCTGGAGGTCTGATGTCATCTGATCGAGGACATGTGTATCAATAGAAAGAGCCGAATCACCTGCTAGCGATTCACCACTTAGTTTAAGGAGTATACGCTTGTAGATCGATCCGGCTGACATATTTCCGCCTATATTTTATAGGATTATTCTGCGCTGGCGACAGACTCTCCGACTGCAAAACGCTGGAAGCGTGTAACAGACATGTTTTCACCAAGGGATGAGATAGTCTCATTGAGCAGATCTGTAATCGTTCTATCGGGATCTTTTACAAAGGGCTGTTCCATCAGAACAACTTCTTTATAATATTTTTCCAAACGACCAGTAACAATTTTTTCAACGATGGCTTCAGGTTTGCCTTCATTCAAAGCCTGAACTTTGAATATCTCAGCTTCCTTATCCAAATCAGCAGTAGAAACGTCTTCACGTTTTACAACATCTGGACCTGCAGCAGCAATATGCATGGCAATGCTATGACCCAGTTCCAGAAACTTTTCGGTCTTAGCAACAAAATCAGTTTCACAGGCGATTTCAACGAGGGCACCCAGTTTACCACCAGCGTGGATATAACTGAAAACCAGTCCTTCTTTGGTGGCGCGTCCGACTTTTTTAGCGGCTTTTGCCATTCCTTTTTTACGAAGGAGTTCGATTGCCTTTTCAATATTACCATCGGCTTCGGCAAGTGCTGATTTGCACTCCATCATGCCGACACCAGTTTTATCACGCAGCTCTTTTACCGCAGCAGCTGTTATAGCCATTCTACATATTCTCCAGGTTTAAAATTTTCGAGTCTTAAGCGGTTGCTTCTTCAGTTTCTTTTACGTTGGAAATGCCCTTTGCTTCCAGAATTGCGTCTGCAAGGTTTCCCATCAGTAAACGAACAGCCTGAATAGAGTCATCATTTGCTGGAATTGGAATATCAACTTTGCGCGGATCAGTGTTTGTATCAACAACTGCTACAATAGGAATTTCCAGTCGAAGAGCCTCGGCAATAGCGATGGTCTCTTTTTTTGCATCGACAACAATGACTACATCAGGAAGACGTCGCATATCCTTGATACCACGATGCTGTGTCTGTAAACGGTTACGTTCACGAGTACGCATCAGCAGTTCTTTTTTAGTCAAGGTCTCTGCAACACCACTGGTTTCGTCTTTTTCAAGCAAGTGCAAGCGCTTGATAGATTTTTTTATGGTCATGAAGTTTGTCAGCGTTCCACCTAACCAGCGTTCAGTAACATGGAACATACCACAGCGATCGGCTTCTTCTTCCACAACTGTTTTTGCGGCCTTTTTCGTAGCTACGAAAAGAATGGATCCACCTTTTTTAACTGTCGAACTTACCAGATCAATGGCTTGGTTCAGCTGTTCTATTGTCTTATAAAGATCAATGATGTGAACACCATTTTTCTGGGTGAAGATATATTCAGCCATGTTTGGATCCCAGTTACTGGTCATATGACCAAAATGGGCTCCGGAAGCGAGTAGATCCTCTAGTGAAATATTGCGCATTAAAACTCCTGAAAAAACTTTTTAACGTTTTGAGAACTGATAGGCTTTACGTGCACCGGCCAAACCGTATTTCTTACGCTCTTTCTTACGAGCATCACGGGTTAGCAGACCGGCTTTTTTAAGCACTGGCCGTAGTTCATTATTATCACCCTGCAAAGCACGTGAAATCCCATGCCGAATTGCATAAGCCTGTCCGGATAATCCACCGCCATTAACATTTACAGAAATGTCATAACGACCTGTATTCTCTGTTAGTTCCAGTGCTTCGTGAACAATCATTCTCAGTGTTTTACGACCGAAATATTCATCCAGCTCACGGTTGTTAACTTTGATAATGCCCTTGCCAGGGGTCATATAAACGCGAGCAATTGAGCTTTTGCGTTTTCCGGTAGCATAAAATGTAGTTGATGTACTCATGGACTAGCCTACCTCGAGTGGTTTAGGTTGTTGTGCTTCATGAGGATGAGAATCACCCTGATAAATTTTCAATTTCTTGATCTGGGCACGACCAAGGCGATTATGTGGGAGCATACCTTTTACAGCATGTTCAAGAATCCGTTCTGGATGCTTCTCGCGCAGCTGCTTCAAAGAAGTAAAACGAGCTCCACCTGGATAGCCACTATGGCGAAAATAAGTTTTCTGTTCTTCTTTATTTCCAGTGACACGAATTTTTTCTGCATTAGTAACAACGATAAAATCACCGCTGTCAAGATGGGGAACAAAG
>Ga0233430_1002089_pt1 | contig 24456 bp, 16 predicted proteins | sample SI_118_April2016_2_FD_179883 | JGI IMG/M metagenome (GOLD analysis project Ga0233430, IMG submission 179883) | Seawater microbial communities from Saanich Inlet, British Columbia, Canada - SI_118_April2016_150_MG | ecosystem: Environmental > Aquatic > Marine > Inlet | place: Canada: British... | reverse complement strand
AGAGCATTATGGCCAGCGGCCATGTAACAGCGCCGCATCAACAGGCCGAACACATGGCAGCACCGATCAGCTCGCATTAAAGTCAAAAAAAACCCTTGCCAACAGGGAGCCGTCCACACATGGCTAAAGGAATATTCGCAAACCGCACGGCCAAAGTTACAGAACGTCCGAACTTCGTAGCTGTCGCAACTTTAGCAAATTCTGTCCGGCAATGGGTTAACAGACAGGCAATAAATGTTTTTCAATCCTGGGAGGAAAACATCCGGCAATATCAGGCCAGATTAGTGTCGGTAATATCCGTGACGCCTTCCAGAATAGCCACAACACTAAGTTCATTGTCATACAAGGCATCCCCGCCGGTTTCCTGATAGCGGATGATTACGGCGTCGCTGGTACTGCCATTGCTGACCCCGCTTTCATAAAACACCATCAGCATATCAGTGCCATCGGCACCAGCGTTCAGGTCCGCGCCGGAGGAGACCGAGTTTGCCCCTTCCAGTAAGGCATCCGCAGAATCGATAATTTGTTGCAAGGTCTTGGTTTGAAAGTCACCACCGATCTTGGCTTGCGAATAGTTAAATTCGATGGCGCCAAATGATCCCCCGGACAAAAAGGTAATCCCGACCTGCGCCGTTAGTTCGGTGAGGACAACATCGCTGGCCGCAGTGATGTTGGTGCCATTGCCCGAGATAAAGGCCGATTTCCAGTCGAAGATGTCTGTCGTTCCACCAGCGCCCTGTTCAAAACCTTTTACGATCGTTCCACCAACGCTGTTGTCCGCCGTTCCCAGAGAAGCATTGCTGTCGACAGACAAGGTCTGGCGCGTGCCGTTGCCATCTGCCAGCGTCAGATCACCGATGAAAGTTATGCCCACACCGGTCAGGTCGATATCTCCGTTGCCTGAGATATGATCGCCGGTCCCTGAAGTGCCGACAATGCTCATGCCGTTATATGTCGTCGAACCATTCACCGTCAGGGTTTGGGCGGTACCGGATTGAGACAAGGACAAACTGGAAATATCGGTAAAGGTTGCACCTGATGCATCCACATTGCCGCTACTTAGCGACAGGACTTCATTGCCGCCCCCCGAGGTGCCTGTGTAATTATCCATGGAGAAACTCTGGGCGATACCCGATACTGTCGTGCTGTCCGCAAGTTTCAGGGTATCGACCCCGGTGATATTGATGCTGCTGATGTTGGCGCTATCTGTCAGACTGAGGATATCGTTGGTGCCGTCAGCGGATATGGATGAAATACCGGAAAGTTTGGAAGAACTGGCCGTCAGGGTAACGCCACTAGCCGCACCGGCGTCCAGATCAAAGGCCTCGATTGAAGACAAGTTGACGGATGTCACATCAATAGCCGTTACCGATGTTGAAGCCGCCCGTATAGCATCTGTCCCGTTACCGCCAATGAGGATTTCACCAGAGACAAAATCATTGTTGCTTTCGAGTTCAAAGGTATCGTTGCCGTCACCGCCGCTCATGGTATCACTGCCGAGACCGCCGACCAAAATATCATCGCCGCCCTGACCGGCCAATTGATCATTGGAGAAATCTGTTCCATGCAATGTCCGCCCAACACTGTCGTCGGCATCGGTAATCACCGCCCGGGAGTTACTGGAGCTGGCGACCTTGAGGTCGGTCACGTTGCTTGTCACATTGGTCAAACCCCCAAGATTAACGGTGCCAAAAGCCCCTGTTATTGTCAGGCTGGTGGCCCCGCTGGCGGAAGTGATATTTGTCAGGGAACTGAGAAAACTGTTGTCAGCAACGAACGTTGTCGACGCTTCCTGAAATCTGAGGGTTTCAATCCCGGAAGCGGCTACACTGCCATTACTGCTGGTGCTGAAGGTGAATGTTTGGCCACTGGATGATCCAAGGCCAAGCTGGATGGTATCGCCGGTAGACGTTGTGTGACTGCCGCCGGCGATTTCTTCTTCAACAAAGCCACCCGATTGCTGCCATTCCACATCGTCTTCATAAATAAAGGTATCATCACCGGCACCGCCCAGCAGATGATCATCACCGTCAAATCCGCGAATGATGTCATCACCGCTGCCGCCAAAGATATCATCCTCAAAATCACTGCCGTTCACAGTATCGTCCCCTGCCCCGGCAAAAATCAGTGAGCCAAAATGGTTGGAAAGCGAATCGATATCAAAATTCAAATCGCCGAAGGTGAAATCAGAAGCTGATGTTCCGTCGCCATGTGTGCTCAGCGTCTCGCTTGCCGATGACCCAACGACAATAAAGCCAAACTTGTTTTCGCCTCCGTCAATATCGAGTCGGACCCGTGCTTCAGTGCCATCATCAATAAAGATTTGCTCAATGGATGTCAGTGCAACCTTGCCTGTGACAGATCCATCCCGGTTGCCATAAGAGACTGTATTTGTTGATCCATCAAAGATCGCCTGGGTATCGACAAGGTCGGTGAAAGCGATCTCGTCTGTGCCAGCACCCCCGTCAACCGTGTCATTGCCGCCAAGAGACGAGCCCTGAACCATGGAGAATAGAGTGTTGCCATCACCACCGCGCAATGTGTCGTTACCAATTGTCGCTGTCAAAAATTCGCTAAAAACATCTGTTGTTTGTTCGTCAGCAAAAAACTGATCATCGAAGAACTGATCATCAAAAAACTCCGGGTCAAAAAATTGATCGTCTGTGAACTGCGGGCCTAAAAACCCATCAAGACTAAATTCGGGGCCAAAGAATTGATCAGGCCCAAATTCCCCCGCCAATTCTGGTCCGAATTCTGGTCCAAACGCTGGTCCGAAATCGGGACCAAACTGCGGGCCAAAATCGAGGCCAATATGTTCGTCCGGGCCGAAATTATCTTCAGGTCCAAAATAGCCACTGCTACTACCCGAAAATGGATCGCTGCCAGAGAACGGATCACCGTTTCCGAAAGGCGAAAATGCCTGTTGTCCTGGTTGTCCTGGTTGGCCTGGTTGGCCTGGTTGGCCTGGCTGCCCAAGGCCGTCCGGACCGGTTGGCACAAATCCCAATCCACCTTGTTGGCCAATTGCACCAGCCGCCTGACCTGCAGCATTAAAGGCCTCGTCCATAGACTTGCCTTCCGCCAGGGCCTGGTCGAAAGCTGTCTGGGCCTCGGCCTCTGGACTACCTGCTTGCGGTGCAACCGGCCCGCCAGGACCAGTTGCTCCACCAGGGCCACTTGCTCCACCTGGTCCTGGTTGCCCTTCGGCACCAGCGACCTGCTCGCCCGGCTGCCCGTCTCCGGGTTGTCCCTCTCCAGGTTCTCCGTCTCCAGGTTCTCCGGCAGGGGGCTGGCCATCTGCGCCTTCACCTTCACCCTCGCCTTCAGGCGGCTGACCTTCCCCGGCCTCAGCACCAGCTGCGGCGGTCTGTTGCTCGTCACCTTCACCTTCGCCTGGCTGGCCATCTCCTTCGCCGCCTTCGCCGTCAGCAGCTTGCTCGCCTTCACCCTCTCCGGGCTCACCTTCGCCCTCGCCTTCAAGCGGCTGGCCTTCACCTTCACCCTCGGTAGCGGCCTGTTCGCCATCTGCGTTATCGCCGTCCTGGTTTTCGCCCTCACCTTCGCCTTGTTCACCTTCACCTTCGCCAGCGGTTTGCTCGCCATCCTGGGCCGCATCGTCTCCGTTGTTCTGGCTACGCTCTGCCCGCGGTGGTGGTGGGGGCGGCATGGCCGCGCGGGCCTGGCCATACAAAGCATTGGCCGCCGATGGCGGCAAAGTAATGATCGGACTGGGCGGCACAAAAGCACTGGTCACTTGCGTTGTCTGCAGGGGCTGGTTCAGCACCTGGGTGCCCACGGCGTTGCTGACGCTGATCTCGCCCACTTGCCCACCGGGGTCCGCCAACAAGGTAATCGTGTTGGCCGTGCCCTCCTGTCCGGCACGACCGGCCACGGAGGTGCCACGAATACCAATTGTCACCACTGGCGTTTTGACCGACATAGCGTCGGAGCCAACCTTGGAAATCTCGCCACTGACAAAGGAAAACACGCCCTGCACCACATTGAAGGTGGCGTTACCAGTATTGGCCTCCGCGTCATAGACCAGTTCATCGATAACCATGCGGCCATCTTCACCAAGGGCAAAAGTCGTGTCGTCAGCAAACAGGATGCCGATACTGGCCCCGCCTTCGGTCTCGACGATATCACCCTGGAATACTTTTGTGCCATTGGCGGCCGGGACGCGACTGCCATCGACGCGGGTCAGGAAAGCATTACCCGCTGCATTTTCTACTTGTCCAATTGAAGCCGCAGCGCTCCCACCATTGGCTTGCGCAAACTCGCCAGGCGTGGCTGAGATAATCGAACCGGACGACATGTCATCAGGCCCGAAGGTTTTCAAGGATTTCTGCATACAAGCATTACCACCGCTAAATTCACGTCAACAAATTAAAAGGCTGCTGACATTCTGTCGCGATCTGCCTGACTAAACCATAGCCAGATTCAGTTAGAAAAAGGTTACTTGCTGATAAAATGGCAATGACATTGATTCCTAACGTTTTTTTCAGAATGATTCGTTCAGGCCGCGAAAAACCTTTGCAGACTTTCAATCACCCGGTCGCATTCTTCGATGGTGCCGACAGTAATGCGCAGGTAATCATCCAGGCCATAATCTTCGTTGGAGCGCACATAAATATTTTCGGCGGCCAGATGACGATGAGCGTCGATCGCACGGCGGTTGGTGTCTTCCGTGGGAAATTTAACCAGCACAAAGTTGGCGGCACCCGGCACGGCGACAACACCAAATTGTTTCAAATCCGCTTCGAACTTGTTGCGGGCCTCATCGGTTTTGGCGCGGACCATATCCACGTGAGCCGGGTCTTTCAAAGCTGCAACCGCGCCCGCCTGGGCCATGGCGTTCACATTGCCGATGCCACGCATCAGGTTCAGAGCACTAATCATTTCTGCCGGGCCATAGCCCCAGCCCACACGCAAACCAGCAAGGCCCCAAGCCTTGGAAAAGGTGCGCGTGACAATGACGTTGTCATGACCAGCGACAAGTTCAAGACCATCGGTAAAGGCCGGATCGTCGACATATTCGCAATAGGCACTGTCCACCACCAGCACTACGTGAGACGGCAGGTTATCCCGCAGGCGTTTCATTTCGGCAGCAGGAATATAGGTCCCGGTAGGATTGTCGGGGTTGGCCACCAGCACGAGTTTAGTTTTTTCAGTCACGGCTGCCAGCAGATTATCAACATCGGTTTTCAAGCCATCGCCTGCCGCCTTGACCGGCGTGGCACCTGTGCGCCAGCACAAAATCGGGAATTGCAAAAAACCATATTCACTAAACAATATTTCATCGCCCGGCCGGGCATAGACCCGGGCGATGCCGTCAATCACTTCTTCTGAGCCATTGCCGCAGGTGATCAGGTCGGGATCAAGACCAAAGGTTTCACCAATGGCGTTGCGCAGATCGGTGCTGGCGGGATCGGGGTAGCGATTGGGCTGGCTCGCCCGTTCCTTGATGGCCTGTTCGACCAGGGGCGATGCCCCGAAACTGCTTTCATTGGTCGCAAGATTCAGGATCGGCAAATCGAGATTGGCAACCCCGCCGGCTTTGACAACCTTGGGCGCACCAGGAGCAATATAGGAAAAGGGTTTTTGGTTTGAAGTCGTCATGATGGGGTCCTGTGTCGAAGGGGTTTTGAATTCAGATAGCAACTTTAGAAAATTGTGGATCGCGCCATGTCTCAGTTTCGATGATCTCTTTAAGCAAAGCCACACCACGCCAAAGCTCTTCATGGCTGTGATAGAGCGGGCTGAGACCAAGACGCAGACTGTCGGGCTTGCGGAACGAACAGATCATGCCGCGGGCGAACAAGGCCTCGGAAATGGACCCGGCACCGGCATGACTGAAAGCCACATGGCCGCCTTGTTGGTCATAGTCGCGGGGCGAGATCACTTCTACTCCCAGGTCACCACATTCCTGATCCAGCAGGGCAATGACGGTCTGGCTGAGAGATTTATGCTTGGCCACCATGTCGACAGCTTTCACATCGCGCCAGATATCAGAGGCACACGAAAATATCTCGTTGGCGATGACCGATGGTGTGCCGGTGTTGTGACCCTGCACATTTGGCGCCGGGTCGTAACGATGTTTGAAGGCCATGAAATCGGCCTGGCCGAACCAGCCGCCGATGGTAGGCCAGGAAGATGCCCGGTGGCGGGGATGCATATAGATCATGGCGGGTGAGCCCGGACCACCACAAAGATATTTATAGCCACAGGCCACGGCGAAATCGGCATCACAGCCTTTCAGGTCAACCTCCACAGCACCGGCAGAATGGGAAAGGTCCCAGATCACCAGGGCACCAACATCGTGGGCCGCCTTGGTCAGCGCCGCCATGTCCCATTTGCGGCTGTAGCGGTAATCAGTGTGGGTCAAATATAAAACAGCCGTATCGTCGCCCAGCCGCGCCATGACATCTTCTGGCGTCTCAGCCAGATCAAGTTTCATTTCCTGACCAGCACTGCCCAAAAAGTCCTGCAAGCCTTCAGCGACAAAAATATCGGTGGGGAAGTTGTGGGCTTCGGTCAAAATGGTGTTGCCACTGGTGCGATTGCGCCAGGCATAACTAAGCATCTTGAACAGATTAACCGTGGTATTGTCGCAGACCACGACGTCATCCGGGTCGGCACCAATGATATGGGCGAGGCCCGCGCCCATGGTGCGCGGCTTGTCCAGCCAGTCCAGTTCAGCCCAACCGCGACGACTAAGCTCCCGCCAGCCATCCTCCATCAAGGTCCGCACACGCTCAGGCGCATCCTTTGGCATGGCTCCGATAGAGTTCGCATCAAAATGCAGGGCACCCGATTGCGGCAGTGAAAAGCGCCCCCTGATCTCGCGCAAGGGATCGTTCCGGTCCAGTTCAAGACAGGTATCGAGGGTTATTAACGGAGAGGTGGCGGACATTGGAGAATTCACTTTATATATAAGTCAGTCTGGAATATTTCATATTTGCAATTTTCTTGCAACTATGTATTTTTTCAGACTAAGCTGTTTTTCGTAAAATAGACAAAAGCCAGGACCTGATGACCTTATGAGTACAGATACTTCCATTCGTTTGGCCGCAGATATCGGCGGCACCTTTACTGATGTAGTGCTGGACACTGCTGGTCAGCGCTATACCACAAAGGTGCTGACCACGCCCCGGTCGCCGGAAATCGGTGTGATGAACGGCGTTGAAGTGGTCCTCGCCGACAGTGGGGTTGATGCGGCGGATATCGAGATATTTGTCCACGGCACGACGCTGGCCACCAATGCCTTGATCGAGCGCAAGGGGGCAAAGCTTGCGTTCCTGACCACTGATGGTTTCCGCGACATCATGGAAATGGGTTTCGAGAAACGCTTTGAACATTACGACGTGTTCATGGACAAGCCCGTGCCCCTGGTGCCGCGCACCCTGCGCTACACTGTGGCGGAGCGCATCAGCGCCCGTGGACAGACACTGGCAACCCTGAACGAACAGCAGGTGCGCGATGTGGCCGCCGACATGAAAACCCAGGATGTTGAAGCCATCGCCGTTGGCCTGATGCATGCCTATGCCCACCCGGCCCATGAACAGCGAGTACGGGAAATCCTCGCCGAAGAATTGCCAGACGTGACAATCTGTATCTCCAGCGAAGTGTGTCCGGAAATCCGGGAATATGAACGTTTTTCCACGACCTGCGCCAATGCCTATGTGCGGCCCTTGATGTCTGGATATCTCTATCGCCTGGCCGATTTGCTGAAAGCCAAAAACCTGGATTGCCCCTTGTTTTTGATGATGTCGGGCGGTGGTTTGACGACGCTGGATCATGCAGCACGTTATCCCATTCGCCTGGTTGAATCCGGCCCGGCAGGCGGTGCCATCCTGGCCGCGGACGTGGCCCTGGAATGTGGCATTGATGAAGTCCTGTCCTTTGACATGGGCGGCACCACGGCCAAGATATGCCTGATTGAAAATGGTCAGCCGGAACGGTCTCGCAGTTTTGAAGTGGCGCGCATGTATCGCGACTTAAAAGGCAGCGGCATGCCGGTGCGCATCCCGGTCATTGAAATGGTTGAGATCGGCGCGGGCGGGGGGTCCATCGCCAGGGTCGATGACATGGGCCGCATTACCGTGGGCCCCGACAGCGCCGGGTCGGAACCCGGCCCCGCCTGTTATGGACTGGGCGGTGACAACGCCACCGTGACGGACGCCAATCTGGCCCTGGGCAAGCTGGACCCTGACCGTTTTGCCGGCGGCAAGATCACCTTGTCCGCCGACAAATCACAGGCCGTGCTGGACCGTGATGTGGGCGATAAACTGTCCCTGAAAGATCACTGGTCCGCCGCAGGCATTGCCGAGATCGTTGAAGAGAACATGGCCAATGCCGCGCGTGTTCACGCTATCGAGCGCGGCAAGGTCATCAATCGCCATACCATGATTGCCTTTGGTGGCGGTGCGCCGTTGCATGCCGGACGCCTCGCGCAAAAACTGGGCATTGCCACCGTCATCGTGCCAAAGGGTGCAGGCGTGGGCTCCGCCATTGGATTTTTGCGCGCCCCCGTTGCCTTTGAAGTTGTGCGAACCCTGAGCATTGATTTTCAGAATTTTGACGCCCGCCGCATCAACGAAGTCCTGGCGGAAATGAGCCAGGAAGCCCGCAGTGTTGTGGAAGATGGCGCAACTGATCCGGATGATTTGTTTGAGACACGCATTGTTGAACTGCGTTATGTGGGCCAGGGTCATGAACTGCGTGTGCCCTTGCCGGACCGGAATTTGACCGGAGATGACGCGGCTGGTTTGCGCCGTGAATTTGAACGACTGTACAAAACCATTTATGGCCTGGCCATTGAGGACATGGATATCCAAAGTGTTTCCTGGTCGCTAACGGTCTCCTCTCGCAGTACTCCACCTGCCAAGGCGGTTGCCACGTCCGACGCCGCCGCACCTACCGCCATCGGTCAGCGCGATTTGTACGATGCGGGCCTGGGTGAAATTTGTGACGCACCGGTTTATTGGCGACCAGATTTTGTCCCGGGGGCCAGCATTACCGGCCCGGCGATTATTGCCGAAGACGAAACATCTACCATCGTGCCTGCGAATTTTACAGCCAGCATCAATTCACTGAACTATATTGTTCTGCAGAATAAAGAAGGGGCGTAGGCACATGTCAAAAGAAGCTCTCGAAAAAATTCACCAACAGGTCATGTGGAACCGCTTGATCGCCGTGGTCGAAGAACAGGCCCAGGCCATTTTACGCACTGCCTTTGGATCCATCGTGCGCGAGGCCGGGGATTTATCCGCCGGGGTTTATAATCTGGAAGGCCAGATGCTGGCTCAGGCCGTGACCGGCACACCCGGCCACGTCAACACCATGGCCCGCGCGGTGGATCATTTCCTGGTGCGCTATCCTGTGGACGGCATGAAACCCGGCGATGTTTATGTGACCAACGATCCCTGGCTGGGTACCGGACACCTGTTTGATTTCGTTGTGGTCTCGCCCGCTTTTTACAAGGACAAAATCGTCGCCCTGTTTGCTTCGACCTGTCATGTGATCGATATTGGCGGGCGCGGCTTTACGGCGGATGCGGCGTCCGTATTTGAAGAAGGCGTCAACATCCCGCACATGAAATTGCGCTCTGTTGGTGTGCTGAATGACGACCTGATGCGCTTGATAGAAAGCAACAGTCGTAACCCGGTCGAAGTCAAAGGTGACATTCTGTCGCTGGTCAGTTGCAATGATACCGGTGCCGCCCGCCTGCAGGAAATGATGGCGGAATTTGACCTGGACAGCATCGCACCCCTTGGCAAGTTCATCATGGACAATTCCCGCGAGGCCATGATCAAGGCGATCAAGGCTGTGCCCAACGGATCATACGATACGGAAATGGAACTGGACGGGTATGAAAGTCCGGTATTCCTGAAGGCGGAGATGACCGTCTCGGACGATGAAATTCTTGTGGATTATGCGGGGACTTCACCGGCTTCAAACTTCGGCATTAATTCGCCACTTTGTTATACCGAAGCCTATACCTGCTTTGGCCTGAAATGCATCGTCGCCCCGGCAGTGCCCAACAACCATGGCTCGCTGGAAGTCTTCAAGGTCACGGCAGAAGAAGGCTCCGCCGTGCATCCCCTGCACCCCAGCCCCGTTACCGCCCGCCATGTCATCGGCCAGATGCTGCCGGACGTGGCCTTTGGCTGTTTGGCCAAAGCCCTGAAAGGTCAGGTCCCGGCGGAAAGTGCAGGCAGCATCTGGGTCTTGCCTATGGCGAACGTGGGCGGCGCAAGCGGTCATAATTCGGCCAACACTTCCAGGTTCAATGTGATGAATGTGGGCATGGGCGGCATTGGTGCCCGGCCTGGCAAGGATGGCTTGTCGGTTACGGCATTTCCATCCGGCATTGGTGCGATCCCCGTCGAGGTTACCGAAGCGGATTCGCCACTTGTTTTTTGGCGCAAGGAATTTGCGCCGGATTCGGGCGGCCCCGGTGCCTTCCGCGGCGGCCTCGGTCAGATCATTGAAATCGGCAATTCAGAAGAAGCGCCCTTCACCATTTCCGGGGCCACCTTTGATCGTATGCGTAATGCCCCGCGCGGTCGCGACGCCGGCCAAAAAGGCGCGCTTGGTCGGGCGTACCTGGCCTCCGGTCACGAATATCATGACAAGTCCGTGCACACGGTGCCGGAAGGCGAACGGTTTGTGGTGGAACTGCCAGGCGGTGGTGGCCTGGGTGATCCGCACAGTCGCGAATTGTCAGCCATCGAAAATGATATCGAAGGGGGTTACATCACACGGCAAGGTGCGGCCCGCGATTACGGCTATAAAAAATGATCTTCAGCATATGATATATAATGGGCCCGCCCAATTTCGGACAGCTTGCCGCCTGGGCCAGTTTGATGGTCCCACGGGTGGTCAGGCCCCGGGATTTGAGCAGGCCAATATTGTTGTTTTGCCGGACGCCTATGCCGACAGTTTTCATCGCTATTGTTTATTGAACCCGCAACCCTGCCCGATCCTGCATATCGCTGAATTGGGCGATCCCACCCTGGCGGCGCTAGGGGCGGATATCGATATTCGCCATGACTTGCCACGCTATCGAATATTCACAAATGGCGAAGCATCAAAAGATGTCACCGATATCGGCGACATCTGGCGCGACGATCTGGTGACGTTCGCTCTTGGCTGTTCCCTGTCATTTGAGGCAGCCCTCGTGGCGGGCGGCGTGCGTCTTCGTCACATAGAAGAAGGCAAGACCTGTGCCGCCTATCGAACGGATAGCGTGACCCAGGATGTTGATCCATTTTTTGCACCCCTGACCGTCACCATGCGGGTTGTACCCGATGACCAGGTTGATCTTGCCACAAGCATTTCGCAAAAATTCCCGTTGTCTCATGGCGGGCCCGTGCATGTGGGTAACCCGGCAGACATTGGTATTATTTCCCTGAACAACAACATCGATGGTCTTGGTCTGAACAATATTCAGGCGGGCGAGACCGCCATGTTCTGGGCCTGTGGTGTGACCGCCATTGAGGCCGCTGTCTCGGCAGGTGCTGACCTGACCATTTCCCATGCCCCGGCCCATATGCTGATCACCGACCGCCGCGCCCACAAGCCGACCTGAAACAAGATGAAAACCGAGATGCCAAAAAACGACCAACTAAAGATCGGCGAACGCCTGCTTGAATTGCGTAAAAGCCGCGGCCTGACCCTGGCGGGTTTGTCAAAATTAACCGGCATTTCCGAGGCCACATTGTCACGCGCCGAAAATGACATGGCTTCCCCCAATGCCCACAATCTATATATTCTGGCCAAGGCCCTGGATGTGGATGTCACCACATTCTTTCGCAACGATTCAGTTTCCTTTGGCTCAGGCCTGCGCAGCATCACGCGACGGGATGCCGGTGATAAACATTCCACAGGTCGCTATGATCTGGAATTGCTGGGCGCGGATCTGGCCCACAAGGGAATGGTGCCCAGCAAAAACAGTATTGTCGCCACGACCCTGGAAGAGGCCGGCGGTTTGCGCGGTCATGAAGGCGAAGAATTTGTCTATGTGCTGAAAGGGTCGTTTTTCTTGCACAGCGAACAGTACGTACCGACGTTGCTGGAGACAGGCGACAGCATGTATTTCGACAGCAACATGCCGCACGCCTATGTGGCCGCAGATGACCGCGGCGCTGAAATTCTTTCTGTGACAAGGATCGCGCCATGAGCAAGCGACCGGCTGATGATGGCCATGCGCATATTACCTCAGCCTATGTGGAACGATCTGCCGCGGCCGCCATCAGTTTTTTAACCAACCCGGAAAACCTGAAGCTTTGGGCTTTAACAAAAGGCGAGGTGCAAATTCTTGGGCCCGCCCTGGTCAAAGGCGTTGCTACCGGCGACGGTTCAGATGTTTATGTGCGCATCCACAACCCAAAAGATTCCGACGCGGTCTATTATCATGTCGGTGGCAACCCCGATCATCTCGCCCCGCGCATCATGGTCCAGGTCATGGCAGGGCCGCACATTGATACACATGACAAATGCTGCGTCGTCTCCATGCTCGCCTGGCGCTCCGCCGACTGGGACGACGCCCGCTGGCAAGCCCTGGTCGACGCCCACGAAATTGAGATCGTCCAGATCAAGGATTTGATTGAAGGGCTTTAAGTTTGATAATTCAATCCTGATGCACAGCGCCCGCTGTTATCAAGGCATCAGCTTCGTCTTCTGAAAACCCGCCTTCAAGCAAAACCTCGCGGCTGTGCTCCCCCAAACGCGGGGCCGGTCGCATGATCTCCGTATGACTTTCAGAAAACTTCACGGGATGGCCGATGGCTTTCATATCGGGGCGGTCGCCGCCGGGCACATCGCGGATCATGTTGCGGGCGGTGGTTTGCGGGTGCACGGCCATTTGCTTCACATCGAGAACCGGACCGGCGGGCACGTCATATTCTTCCAGCAGGGCCAGCCAGTCGTCCGTTGATTTTTTGACAAACCGTTCCGTCAGGTCCGCGACCAGTTCATCCAGGTGTTTCATGCGTCCCAGGTTGTCGACAAACCTGGGGTCCTTACCCAGGGCTGGATCGTCCAGACATTTGACCAGACCTTCCCATGTGGCCTGGCTGGCCGCGCCCACATTGATCCAGCCGTCCGAAGTTTGAAAAGCCTGGTAGGGGGCCATCAGGGGATGGGCGGAGCCCATGGCACCGGGGATTTCGCCCGAGGCCAAATGGATGGCACTTTGCCAATAGCTCAGTGCAATGCCTGCTTCAAACAATGATGTCTCGACGCTTTGGCCTTTGCCGGTTTGCCCCCGTTGTACGATGGCACCAAGAATACTCATGGCCGCCAAAATGCCTGCTGTGATGTCGGTAACGGGAGAGCCCACCTTGACCGGCGGACGGCCAGCACCTTCGCCGGTATAACTCATCAGGCCACTCATGCCTTGCGCCACCAAATCAAAACCGCCTTGCTGACCCAACGGACCGCCCTTGCCAAAACCGGAAAGGGAACAATAAACCAGGGCCGGAAAATCCGCCTTCAGATCGCCATAACCAATACCGTAATGATCCATGGCACCAGGGCGATAGTTTTCGATGAAGATATCAGCGCCACCGATTAAACGACGTAAAGTTGCCAGGCCTTCAGGTGTTTTGGTATTGACGGCAAAGCCGCGCTTGTTGCGGTTCATCATGGTGAAGGGGGCGGAATAGCCATCGATATGCGGGGCATTTCGGCGCACGCCATCGCCGCCGGGCACGCGTTCCACCTTGATCACATCCGCCCCCATGTCGGCCAGCATCATGCCGCAAGTAGGTGCTGCCATGACGTGGCTCATTTCAATGACGCGCAAGCCGGCCAATAAACCTGATTTGTTTTCAGACATTTAATTGCCCCTGAATTCAGGTTTGGTCTTATCGAGAAAAGCCTGGAAACCGCTGCGAAAATCTTCTGTGTCAAAACAGGCAAAGCCTTCGGCCTTTTCCGCATCGGACAATGGATTGGCGGGGCCTGTCCCTTGAGCCAGACGATTGGCAAATGCTTTGTGCCAGCGATTGACCAAAGGGGCTCCGGCCGCAATCCGTTCCGCCGTGGCCCAGGCTTCGGCTTCAACGCCGTCATCGGGCATGATGCGGTTGATGAGGCCCTTGTCTTTGGCCTCAGCCGCATCAAAAACACGGGCTTCGAACAGGATTTCCAGGGCCACCGAGCGCCCAACGGCTTCGATCAGGGCTTCGATTTCAGGATAGGACATGACCAGGCCCAGGCGATTGATGGGAATGCCAAAGCGGCTGGAGGCCCCGGCGATGCGAATATCACACATCAGGGCGATTTCCAGGGCGCCACCAACACACAGGCCCTTGATCATGGCGACAACCGGATGACGACAGGCACGCACGCCCCCCATGGCGGCATGCATCAGGCTGCCATATTCGGTGGCCTGGACTGAGTTGCTGCGCTGATCAGCAAATTCGGCGATGTCGGCCCCGGGGCCCATAGCCTTGTTCCCGGCCCCGCGAATGATCACACAGCGCAAATCTGTGTCGGCATCCAGCTCAGCCATCGCTTGCGCCACCCGCCGCCACATCTTTTTGTTCAGGGCATTCAGTTTTTCTGGCCGGTTGAGGGTCAGCGTGGCAATACCGTCGCGCCGGTCGACCAGAACAACATCTTGTGCCGCATCGGCCTGTCCTGCATTTGTTTGGGTTGATTCAGTCAATTGAGCACCTGCATTTGAGGATTCAGGTCGTAAAATGCCATACAATAACACATCTCCAGGCCGTGAAACACGCCAGTCTTCAACGGTTTTTGCTATAAACCGCTGACCCTTCTTGCAATGATCAGCAAGCACCTTTTGCGATTTTCAACAGGCACCTGACGGTTCAGAAGATTCTCTTTGCATGTTCAGCCATATTGGCATAAATATAATTGGTGGATACCCAAACAGTTGGATAACCTCACATTAGTTTCAAAGCTATTGTTTGGGTTTGCAGAAGTTTTGAATTGACAAATCTATATCGTTTGCACACAAATGAAATTACGGTTTATCTCGCGGCCTGGAACAGGGCCTGATAAATTGGGGGAAAGTGGTATAAAAAAGCCCCTCGCGACCGCCGAACCGAAATTCAGAGACAGTCTTCGAAAGTGGAGTTATGAATATTCAGGCCCCCCAAGCCGCACCCGACCACACACAAACCGGGCGCATGGTTGTGCGTTTTGCCGGTGATTCCGGTGACGGCGTGCAGATTCTTGGCAGTGAATTTGCCAAATCCTCGGCCCTCAATGGCCACGACCTGATTACTTTCCCGGATTTCCCGGCTGAAATCAGAGCGCCCGTGGGCACCACCTTTGGCGTCTCGGCTTATCAAATTCAGTTTGGCGGCCCCCTGGTTCTGACCCATGGCGACGAAGTCGACGTGCTGATCGCTTTTAACCCGGCGGCCCTGAAAACCAACCTGCACAGTCTGCGCATTGGCGGTTTGCTGATTATTGATGAAGGTGCCTTCACAAAGCGCAACTTCAAAAAAGCAGGTTATGAAGGCGATCCGCTGGAAGACGAGGCGCTGGGTAAATACCAGTTGCTGAAAATTGATATCACCGCCCGTACCCACGAAGCGGTCGACGCCATGGGGGCCAGCAAAAAGCAGGGCGACCGGGCCAAAAACTTCTGGGCTTTGGGTCTGGTCTTCTGGATGTTTGGTCGCGACCGTAAGGAAACACTCGACTGGATCAAAAGCAAGTTTGCCAAAGCCGAAGAAGTTGTTGCCGCCAATTCAGGTGCACTGAATGCCGGTCATGCCTATGGCGAGACCATGGAAATCGGCGCTGACCTAGCGGCCCGACCGCAGCAGGCCGACATGCCCGCCGGCACTTACCGGGCCATTACCGGCCTTGATGCCATGTCTCTGGGCCTGGCGGCGGCTGCCACATGTTCGGGCATGAAAATCGCTTATTGTTCTTATCCCATCACGCCGGCCACCGGCTTGCTGCATGGCCTGGCAAAGTTTCAGGCCAAGGGCGTGATTACCTTTCAGGCGGAAGATGAAATTGCCGCCGTTGCTGCCGCCATTGGCGCCTCATTTGGCGGTGCCCTGGGCACCACAGGATCTTCCGGTCCGGGTATCGCCCTGAAGGCGGAAGCCATGGGCCTGGCGGTCGCCGCTGAATTGCCTTTAATCGTGGTCAATGTGCAACGGGCTGGTCCGTCAACCGGATTGCCCACCAAGGCTGAACAGTCTGATTTGTTGATGGCCATGTATGGCCGTCACGGTGAAGCGCCCTGTGCGATCCTCGCCCCGGCCACACCGGCTGAGTGTTTCCAGGTCATGATCGATGCGGCTGAAATCGCCCTGAAATATATGACCCCGGTCATTGTCCTGGCGGATGGTTATATTGCCAACGCAGCCGAGCCGTGGAAAATTCCCGACGTGGATAGCCTGCCGGATCTGTCACCGAATTTCCGCACCGACCCGGAAGGTTTCCACCCCTTCCAGCGCGATGAAAAAACTCTTGCCCGTGCCTGGGCCATCCCCGGCACCCCCGGCCTGCAACATCGCATAGGCGGCATTGAGCGCGGTGCCAACGATGGCCATATTTCTTATGAGCCTGAAAACCATCAGGACATGACCAACTTCCGGGCTGAAAAAATTGCCCGCATTGCCGATGATCGCCCAGCCATTACACCGGACCGCGGCAATACAAGCGGCAAGCTTGGTATCGTCGGCTGGGGCTCAACCTTCGGGGCCATCAACGGGGCCGTTAACGAATTGATCAAGGCCGGCGAAGATGTTGCCCATATCCATGTGCGTCAGATGTCACCGCTACCAAATGGTTTTGAAGACCTGTTGCGCAGTTATGATCAAATCCTGGTGCCGGAAATGAACATGGGCCAGTTGGTCAAATTAGTCCGCGCCGAATATCTTATCGATGCCAAAGGCCTGAACCAGGTTACCGGCAAACCGTTCAAGGTTGGCAAAATAAAAGATGCAGCACTTGAAATGTTGGGAGCAGCAAAATGAACCAGCAACTGACAGCCAAAAACTTCACCACCGATCAGGAAGTCCGCTGGTGTCCTGGCTGTGGCGATTACGCCATTGTTAATGCTATGCGCAAGACCCTGGCCCAGATCGGTACCGACCCGTCTGACGTTGCCTTTGTTTCTGGCATCGGCTGTGCGGCGCGCTTTCCCTATTACATTGATAGCTATGGCTTTCACACCGTGCACGGTCGCGCACCTGCTGTGGCCTCAGGCCTGAAGCTGGCCAATCCGGAACTGGATGTCTGGGTTGTTGGCGGCGATGGAGATTTTTTATCCATCGGCGGCAATCACCTGTTCCATGCCTTGCGCCGCAATATTGACCTGAACCTGTTGTTGTTGAACAACGCCATCTATGGCCTGACCAAGGGTCAGTACTCACCCACATCACCGCCTGGTACGCGCTCCCCTTCGACGCCAGCCGGGTCCGTCGACCGGCCAGCCAATGCTGTACTGTTTGCCCTTGGTGCCGGTGCCCGTTTCATCGCCCGCTCAGCCGATACCCTGCCCAATCATTTGCCGGAAGTGCTGACCCGGGCTCATGCTCACAAGGGTGCCTCTCTCGTCGAAATCCTGCAAAACTGTATCGTCTATAATGACGGCGTCTGGGGCGGCATGGCCGACAAGACCACTACTCAGGAGCTCAGCATCCGCGTCACCCATGGCGAGCCCATGGTTTATGGCAAGGAAAACGACAAAGGTCTGGTCATCGATTTTGAAACCGGCACCGTCAGCTTGATTGTTGAATCGGATGGGCCCGTTGCCGAACGCGCCACGGTTTATGATGAAACCAGCTGGGTCATGGCTAATGCCGTTGCCCGCATGGAAGGCCAAGACGTGCCCACTGCCATCGGCGTGATCTATTGCGATCCGGCTGAAGACTATATCACTTCGCTGCGCGAAAAAATCCCCTTTCATCAGATGAACAAATCCGATTTGAAGGACTTGTTATATGCAGGTGGTACCTGGACAAAGGGTGCATAGCACCTGGACCAAGGGTGCATAGCACCTGGACCAAGAGCGACTAAGGCTACGTTTCCGGCTCGTTGGACACCAATCGAAACTCCCAACATCGTCATGCGCGGGCTTGACGAGACATGGATATTGATTAAGTCCCGCTGATGTTGTCGTATAGATAACCGGCGGTATTTTTTCTGCCCGTAATTGCATGCCTGAAAGCCCAAGACCATGAACCTGATCCAGTTTGTCGACGAATATAAAACCCGCAGGGTGGGCGAGGTCCTTAACCCGGAAGAAGTCCGGGTGTTGAGCGGCATTGATAATGTGCGCGACCTGGCCCTGGCTGCCGTCTCACAAAATATCGGCCTGGCTGATCTGGTCAACGCCACATCGGGCAGCACGACATCCTATGTTGCCCTGGTCAATAATGCTCGGCTGCTACCACCGCTGGATCACCCGGACCCGGCCCATTGTCTGATCACGGGCACAGGTCTCACCCATCTTGGTTCCGCTGCCACCCGCGACAGCATGCACCAGGAAGAAGACGGGCCAAACGAAACAGACGCTGAAGCCGAAACAGACGACACGCCACAAACAGATTCCATGCGCATGTTTCAGATGGGCCTGAAAGATGGCAAGCCTGACGTGGGCGACACTGGTGTGCAACCGGAATGGTTTTACAAGGGCAACGGCACCGTGGTCGTTGGGCCAGAGGCCGATTTACCGTCACCGGCCTTTGCCCTGGACGGTGGCGAGGAGCCGGAAATTGCCGGGCTCTATGTCATCGCCCCCGATGGCACACCCTGTCGGGTGGGCTATGCCCTGGGCAATGAATTTTCCGATCACATTACGGAACGCCAGAACTATCTTTATCTCGCCCATTCGAAATTACGCCATTGTTCCTATGGTCCGGAACTGATGATCGGTGCCTTGCCCGACAATGTGCAAGGCACGTCACGCATTCGCCGGGATAATTCTGTGCTGTGGGAAAAACCTTTCCTGTCAGGCGAGGCCAACATGTCCCACAGCATCGCTAATCTTGAGCATCACCATTTCAAGTACGATCTGTTTTGCCAGCCCGGCGATGTGCATGTGCATTTCTTTGGCACGGCGACCTTAAGTTTCGCCGATCAAATCACGCCACAAGATGGTGATGTCTTTGAAATCGACGTACCCGAGTTTGGCCGTCCGCTGCGCAACCGCCTGGCTACGTCGACGGGATCGGCCACTTTGCAAACTGTCCGCATGCTTTAGGAAATGAAGAGCCGTACTTTGGCAATGCCAAGCCGAAAACGGTGCCTGGCACAAGCGCCTTTGCGAAGATGCCTGGCACCGGTTTTGGCGGACAGTTATTCACCGGCTCTGCAATTGCCGGCCGGAAAAGCGGAGCCAGGCAAGAAGAATGCCAGGCACCGGTTTTCCTTACTATTTTCCTGGGTTCAACACACGAACAGCCCTCAGGGTTTCACCGCAGAAATTACTGTCCAGGGAAAACGCCAGACCGGACTGTTGATGGCATCCACGCCTTCGGCTTCGGAGAAGGAATGAACTTTTACATCCTTGAAACCTTTTTCCTTCAGCACCGTCACCACATCCATTTCTGCCCACGGCTCCATGAAGGGTTCATTATTGCGTCGGCCGTGGCCGTAATGAATGAAGCGGGAAAAGACATCGGGCAATTCATGAAAATCCAGATGCACCATGCGTCCACCGGACTGCAATAAGCGCAGGCTTTCGTCAAACATGCGGTCAATTTGCGGCGGTGGCAATTCGTGGATCAACATGGTTGAGGTCACGAGGTCAAATTCTTCGTCCTTATAGTCCGTCTCAAAGGCACTCATTTGCCGGAAGCGGGTATTTTGGGCTTGCGCCTGTGCTGCGGTCCACGCTCCAAGGGTAACACACGGTTGAGACAGATCGATGGCATCGATCCGGGCCTCGCCAAAAGTTTCATAAAAAGGCTGGGTGCTTTTGCCAAAACCACACCCCATATCCAGCACCCTGGACGGCGTGCCGCCTGTGGCCACAAGATCGGTAAATCGCTGATGCAGGTCACGGTGTTTGCCGCCCATCATCGGCGTCGTCGACCGGGCCCCGCGTTCATATTCAAACCCGGCGGTCTCCGCACTCCAGACACCGCCGGGATGCTGATGAATATCCACAGCCCGGTAATATTTTGGCTGCTCAAAATTGTCGTCGGTATCCAGTCCGGCACTGTTAGCCATCTCCGCCAGGGGCGCCAGTAACTCATCCCGGCGCTCCCGATGATAAGGGGCCAGACCATAGCGCCCGGAATATTTGAAGCGCTGCAAATGACGCTCCAGCCAGGCGTAAACCTGGTAATCCGTCGTCTCGCCAATCAGCGCCTGAACATCGGCCACGGTTTGCGGTGGCGTTTCCTGCAAGGATGCCTTGTGCTGATAATTTTCCTTCAGAGCCGGATATAGCCGAGTCGTCCAGTATTTCTTGGTTTCCAGAATAAGAGCCTGGGCAACAGCAAAACTGCGATCATCCATTGTGCGATCAGTCATGTTTTCCTCCTGCCCCGGCAGCACCTTTGGAAACCTGCAGGCCTTGCAGATTTTGCATCAGGCCCGCGACATAAGTTTCGCGATCTGCTGCATCAAGTGCCAGGTCATCCAGCGAAGGCTCTGCATCCAACAATCCACGATCCAGCTGCCCGCCCTTTTCCAGTTGCCGCTCGACGGTGCGCAGTCGATCACGCAACACATAAACTTCCGTGGCCAGCGCCATCACAACACCCAGTACACGATCCACCGCCGGTTCATCAAAAAAAGTTTGCTCAGGTCCCTGTTTCGGTTGCTCTTTTGTGCTCATCCTGTGATCTCCGGTTTGGCTTTTTAAAAATTGTCGAATGGCCTCAGTCGTGAGAAACCTCACGCATCAGTTTGCGGCCACAGATACTCGCGGGTTGGGAATTATTGGGTCATTTGGGCGGGCTTCAGTCTTTGGAAGCGCCTATCTTGCCAGTATATGACCGCAAAAAGCCAGTAAAAGCCCGTCCTGAAACAAGGCTTTTGGCGCTTTATCTTTTGACGCTTTATAAGGCGTCGTAAAACAGTAAACAGAACTAATTGTTGTGTAACCGAATTGCTTTTACCAGACTGCTTCGGCTTGGACAAAACCTTGAGACATCAATATCGATGCCGCCTCGTTCTTCGGCGCGCTGGCTTCGCCGCGCGATATCCTGGCCGTCCTGTTTGGCCTGAATATCTTCAGATTTTCTTTGGGCTGTCTCAGCGCTACTTTTGATGTCGTATTTACGGTCCAATGCCTGGACAAATACTTGTTGGGCTGATGCGCCCCCGATTCCAGCTGCCATGTGAAGCCCCCCGGCCATATATTTCTTAACGGGCAACCGGTTAGCGGTCACCTTCAGATACACAGACTAAATTTTTGGACTAAAACTACATGATGCTTTTCGGCGTTTCACTTGAACCTGAAACGCAACAGTCCATCTGCAGTGCGCCTTGCCCTGGCAAGAGTCAAGTAAAACCCTGTTATAAAAGAAAAATACCTATCCAGACCTGAAATAATCAGCAACTAATACCCGTAAATCTTGCTTGTTCCATGACCTCATGACAACTAATTCCATGATCTCATGACGGCTAATAAATGTGTTCTCTTGTTTGCCAGCGCCGGTCAACGGGAGTAAATTCATGGCTCACAAATTTAGAATCATTCTTGTCCGCCCGTCTCCTCTACTCCTGGAACCAGCAAAATGCTCGCCCTGATTTCTCCCGCAAAAAAGCTGAATTACGATTTTGATCCTGTAATCACGACGCACACCATCCCGGATTTTTTGCCCGAGGCTGAAAAACTGGCAACCACAGCGCGTGCCCTCAGCCGCCCGAAATTGGCGCAGACAATGAACCTGAGCACCACTTTGGCGGATTTAAACTGGCACCGTTTCCAGTCATTTCACACGCCATTCGACCTGGATAATGCCCGCCAGGCCGCCCTGGTCTTCAATGGCGATACCTACATCGGACTTGATGCTCACAGTCTGAAGGAAGATGACCTGGTTTATGCCCAGTCCCGGCTGCGCATCCTCTCGGGTCTGTATGGATTGTTGCGCCCATTAGATCTGGTGCAGCCTTATCGCCTGGAGATGGGGGCCCGCTTTAAGCCTGCACGACGCAACGATCTTTATGATTTTTGGGGCCAGCAACTGACCAATGCCATCAATGAAGCCTTGGTGGGACACGCTGAAAAAACCATTGTTAACCTGGCCTCAAACGAATATTTCAAAGCGGTTAAAAGCAAAGCCCTGGATGGCAAGCTGTTGACCATGGCCTTCAAAGAAATCAAGGACGGCAATAGCCGCATGATCGGTACCTTTGCCAAGCAAGCCCGTGGCATGATGGCGCGCTACATCATTCAGAACCGCGTAGAAAATTCTGAGGACCTGAAGGCGTTTAATTCCGGTGGTTACAAATTTCAGGCGAGCCAGTCAAACGACACCCTTTGGACCTTTACCCGCAAGCAGCCACCACCACCCGGCAAAGCCAAAGGCTCTAAATAACTGAATCCGGGCTCAGCGTGCCCATGGTGGAAAGCAACGTCCAAGCGGCAACAGCCAGATTATTCCGGGCGGCAACAGCGTCTGAACGTGCATTTGCCAAAGCCGTCTCGCCGGTCAACACCTCAATCAGGGATCGCTTGCCCAGTTTGCGCTCCTTGCGCGCGAGGCCCAGAAATTCGGCCGCAAGTTCTGCCTGATTGCGCAATTGCTGCGCTGCAAGCTGGGCCGTCTGGTATTGTTGCCAGGCGTTTTGGACCCTCTCCCGGACCAGTGACTTTGCCTCTTCCAGGCGTCGTGAACTGGCCAGAAAGGCTTGTTTGCTGGCATTCACCGTATCAATGGCTGCCCCGGCCATATTAAACGGAAAAGTCATCTCCAGACGGATAATCTGTTCCTGTTGGGAGCCTACAGTGCCGGAAACGTCCTGCTTCCATTTCGCCTCCGCAATCAAATTCAGTTCTGGATAGTAACTACTTGATTTCAAGCGCCTGGTTTCGACCCGGGCAATTTCGCTGACCAGTTGCCCGATTTTGAGCTGGGGGCTTTTGACAAGGGCCACATCTACGCCATCCAACAAGTTGTCCGGCAGATTTCCACCGGGAACCGGCAGGCTGATAATCTCGTTTTCAACATCAGGAAGACCGCCATAAACAGAAAGATAGCGGTAGCGCGCGGCATCAAAAGAACCTTGCGCCCGAACCCGTCTGGCGCCGGCACCGGCCAGTTGGGCCTTGGCTTGCAGAACATCAGTGACCAGTCCTGCACCGCGTTGAACACGCGCGTCTTCAAGAGTCGTCTGGCGTTTGATATTTTGTTCAGACAACTTGGCATAGCGTAACGCCTGGCGAGCACCTGCCAATTGGTAATGGGCCGACAGACCTTCCAGAACCACAGCCTGAACGGTTGCCTCAAGGATTGCTTCCGCCTGGGCCACTGCCAGTTCAGCCTGCTCCTCTTCGGCATACATAGCACCAAAGTTCGAGACCAGCTGGGTCAGGGTAACATCGACCTCACGCGGCGGCATGCTGGTATCGTCGGAACCGCTTGGCTTGTTTTGACGCTCATATCCGTAAAAGGCCGTAATATCCACCGTCGGCGTGTTGGCCTTTTTGGTCGCCAACATGGTCTGGCGAGCAGCTTCAACATCGGCCCGTGCCGCCCGGATGCGCTCGTGCGACCTGATCAAGGCCTTCAAAGCTTCTGAAAGGACCAGTGCCCGTTCTTTTTTCGTTTCGTTATCGATACTGTCTGGCCACAGGGGATCAAATTCCGGTTTTTGGAAAACGGCTTTGGTAACCTTAATTGGTTTGGCAGGTAACAGAGATGACAATGCAGGTTTTGGCTCTGTTGTTTTCTCGGTGGGGGCCACATCCGTTTGAACCGCAAGGGCAGTTGCCGATGCTCCATAAAGTTTGGCCAGCATCACGGTGCCAATATTGTCGATCGCATCACCGCCACCCCAGGCCATGCCGGTGCCCCTTGAAGGCGGGTTTTTTGGCAGAATACCAACGATATCTACAACCAGACGATAGCCACCGCTTTTATCCGGGGGCAGCAAGAAGATACGTTTCAAGCGACTTTTGTCCGCCAGACCAATGGCCAGTTTTCCTCCGTCTTTGCCACTGTTCGCCGCAAACCGTGCATCCGTGATCAGCTTTGATTTCGTATGACGCAAAGGTTTTTGCCCAAAAGGCTGAATATTTGGAAATTCGAGCGTCAGCGTATCCTGCTGCGGCATAGTCCAGTACCAGAAATCAAGCCGGTCACTGAAGTCAAAAACCAGCCGCTCAAATCCCTTGTGCTTGCCAAAGCGCATTTTTTTTAGATGTGGCCACAGTACCCGACTTAATAGGATAAAGCCCTGAAGTGATTCATACTTTGAGATTCTCCGACCAAAGAAAGTCTCAAAATATGCAGCAATTACTTGGCAAGGCCTTATCCACACCGTTAGGAGAGC